>Ga0126373_10003363_pt1 | contig 11953 bp, 19 predicted proteins | sample PanSoiMetPlot_11_FD_92545 | JGI IMG/M metagenome (GOLD analysis project Ga0126373, IMG submission 92545) | Tropical forest soil microbial communities from Panama - MetaG Plot_11 | ecosystem: Environmental > Terrestrial > Soil > Tropical forest > Bulk soil | place: Panama | collected 2016-02-17
CAGCACGGCGATCAGCTTTAAGTGCGCCGGTCTGGTCGTGGCGATCTCGGAGAACGGGATCGCGACGAATCGATTTGTTATGTTGCTCACAGTTCGGGTCCCCCTGACCCGCCCGGTGCGGCCGGAAATCGGCACAGATTCAGCCCGTTGCGAAAAACCAGCGTTTTTCGCTTGCCTGGATCGCTGATGCCGGGGAATCTCACCGTTGCCACACTAGTGAGGCGCCCCAGCCTCTTATGCCGACATCCCGACCCGCCCCTCCGGCGGGTCGTGTTGTTTTCGGTGTGCTAATCGTGCCACAAGATGCGGTGGCACAAAAATTCACACCCGCAACTACTGGGAATTGCCGATAAAGCAAGGGAGTTTACACTCGCCCGTCGCGCGAGCGATTCGTTCAAGGCAGCGAATCTCAAGGAGATGCGATGTCGCAGCAGCCCGCCGGGCAGTCCTGCGCCAACTGCTATTTCGGGGTTCCCGACGCCCAGGGCATCTCTTGCCGGGTCGACGCCCCGCTCGACCCCTATAGCGGTCTGCAGCTGCCGCTGCCGCGGCTTTACGTGCCGGGCGATTACTGGTGCGGCAAGTACTCGACAACCGCGGTGCCAGGCCGGGAAGGCCACGCCGCGCCCGGTGCCATTGTCCGCGCCGGCGGCGCACCGACAGGGCAGAACTGCGCGCTCTGCTATTTCGGGATCGAGGACAACCAGGGCATCGCCTGCCGGGTCAACGCCCCCGCACCCTCGGCCCAGGGCAACCAGATCAATGCCCAGCGCCGCTACGTCTCGCCCGATTTCTGGTGCGGGTTGTTCTCGACGTCGCCCTCCTCAGGCGAGAACCCGCCGGGGGTCACCTCGTTCAACGCGCGCACCGGCGATGTCGCGCTCCTGGCGAGCGATGTGACGGGCGTCGGAGGGCTCGCGAATCCGAACGTTTCCTTGACGGGCGTGCCTCTGGCGCCGACCGCGGTGGCGGGCACCAGCAGCCAGCAGATCGCAACCTGCGCGTTTGTGGCGAACGCGGTCGCCGCCTCGACTGCCGGTGTCTCCTCGTTCAACGGGCGCACCGGCAACGTCACCCTGCAGACAAGCGATGTGACCGCGGTGGGCGGGCTCACCCAGAACCAGACGATTACCCTCTCGGGCGATATGACGGGGGCGGGGGCGACCTCGATCGCCGCAACCGTTACCGGATTGCAAGGCCGTGCGCTCGCCGCAACCGCACCGACAACCAACCAAGTGCTGCAGTGGAGCGGCACGCAATGGGCGCCCGCCACAGCAGCGGCGGGCGGGGTCACCAGCGTCACCGCGGGCGCGGGGCTGAGCGGCGGGACGATCACCACGACGGGGACGATCTCGCTGACCTCGCCCGTGGCGATCGCGCTCGGCGGCACGGGGGCGACGACCGCCCCGGCGGCGCTGGCGAATCTGGGCGGGATCAGCGGCAATCAGACGATCACCTTGAGCGGCGACATCAGCGGCTCGGGCACGACCTCGATCGCCACCACCCTGCCGATCGTCAATGCCAATGTCGGCACCTTCCAGGGCATCACGGTCAATGCCAAGGGGCTCGTCACCGCTGCGACGAACCAGAACTATCTGACCGGCAATCAGAGCATCGCGATTTCGGGCGATGCGAGCGGCAGCGGCACGACGGCGATCGCGCTCACGCTGGCAACCGTCAACAGTAACGTTGGAACGTGGAACAACCTCACGGTCAACGGTAAGGGGCTGGTCACCGCCGCGAGCAACGTCGCCTATCTGACCGCGAATCAGACGGTGACGCTCTCGGGCGATGTCACGGGCGCGGGGGCGACAACGATTGCCGCAACGGTTGCGCGCCTCCAGGGACAACCCGTCAGCGCAACCGCGCCGACGACGAACCAGGTGCTGCAGTGGTCGGGCACAGCGTGGACCCCGACGACGATCGCCACCGGCGGGGTCACCAGCATCACCGCCGGCACCGGCTTGACCGGCGGCACGATTACGACCACAGGGACGATCGCGCTCTCAAGCCCGGTCTCGGTCGCCAATGGCGGCACCGGCGCGAGCACCGCCCCCGCGGCCTTGACCAATCTCGGCGCCCAGCCGATCGCCGGCGTCACCAACGGCTCGGATGCGCTCGCCGGGCAATTGGGCGAATACGCGACCGCGAGCGCCGCCCCCGCCACGGTCACCGCGGGCAGCTGGGTCTCGGTCGCCAGCCTGGCCTTGAGCGCGGGCGACTGGGATGTGACCGCGGTGGCGCAGATGACCTCGAGCCCGCCGGGCATGGGCGGGGTCAGCGCCGGGCTCAGCGGTGCCTCGAGCGGCACACCCGGCCTCGGCACCTATTCGACGATCGGGATGGGTGCGACGACGCTGTGGCAGCATTTCAACTGGGGGGCTGCCTTGTGGACAACCACGGCTATGACCTTGGCGAACGTCAACCTGCCGGTGAACTCGGTTCGTGTCTCGAGTGCTGCAGCGACGACGGTCTATCTCCTGGTGAACATCAACGTATCATCGGGAATCACCGCCTCGGCCGGCGGAGCGCTCTACGCGCGACGCGCGCGGTGATGCGCGAGGAGAGCGAGAACATCCTCGTCTCGCTGCTCTTTACCGTCGCCCTCGTCGTGCTCTTGGTGCTGGCGGTGCTGACCTTCGCCTATGGCGGCGGCGCATAAGTGAGGGCAGCTGCCGCGCTGATGATCTCTCTTGGCGCGGCGGCGTGCGGTGATCGGCTGAACACGGTCTTCGACGACTACGGGCGCTCTGTCTCGGTCGTCCACACCCAGGAAGGGATCGAGGGGCCGATTGTCGTTGAGGTCGGTCAGTTCGACCAGACGGGTAAGTTTGTTCCCATTGCCGAGGGGACCGGCGAACCGCTTGTTCAGTCTTTATTGCGGGGTGCGGGCGCGTCGTCGCTCTATGGCGGATTAGTGCGTCCGCCCACCACAAACATCAATGCATCGGGCGGCAGCGGTGGCGGCGCGGGTACCGGCTCAACCGGTATTGGCTCAGCGCCAGGCGGCTCCGGACAGGGCGGCGGCATCGTCAACGTGAACAGCAGCGCCACCTCGGCCGCGCGCGGCGGGCAAGCAACCGGAGGAACCGCGAGCGGCGGGACCGGCGGCAACCCGACCTCCAGCGCGACCGGACAAGGCGGCCTCGGCGGCAACGTGACGGGGGGAGTAGGGGGTCAGGGCGGGACAGCCACGGCAGCGCCGGCCAACACCAATAACGCGACCTCGTCGACGAGCGGGGCCGGCGGCAATTGCCAGGGCAACTGCCAGTGAATTACGGCCGATAGCCGCTGTAGTCGTCCACCGCTGTCTGGGTGCGCGGCCCCCACAGCCCGTCTGTCGTGCCGGCGTCGTAGCCCATATGGTTCAAGGCAAGCTGCAAGAGGCGGATCGCCGGTTTGACCACATCGGGGCGCGGTGGCAGCGGCGTGCCGTCGCCGAGCCACGCCTTGAAGTCCTCGATGGTGATCGACGGCGCGAGTTGGTCGAGATCGACGTTGCCGTCGATGCCGTCGACCTGTCCTGCCTGCGATGATTGCCAGATCGCCCAGCAATCGCGCCAGTCCGGGTCGGGACTACCGTCCCAGGGCTGGAGCTTTAGCTGCGATTGGCTGCAATACTCGGGGAAGACGCGCGGCCAGCGGCCGATGCGCTCGGTCACATCGTCAGGCGGGTAGAGCCCGTAATAGGCCGCGCCGACCCGGCCGTAGCGTTCCTCGTAGGCGTCCATCCAGTTCTCGACCGTGATGTTGGAGACGCCGCCCTCTTCCCAGTCGAGCATGATGACCGTGTCGCCGATAAAGTCGAAGCAGGCGTCACGCCGCGCGTCGTTGTCGCTTTCATGCAGGTAGACGTAGGCGAGCGCTGGCATGTTGTCCTGGCGCGCCGCGGCGAGGTTCGCCTCGTAGTTCGGGTCGGGATTGTCTCCTTCCCACGCCTTGATGATGACAAACTGGATGCCCGCCGCCTGCATCTGCGGCACGTCCGGCGGATGGCTGGTGCTTGGCGGGCACTGGTAGTGCGAATAGTCGCAGCCGCGTACGGTCATGGGCCAGCCCTCATGGGGCGGCTGAGAGGGGGGCTGAGCGCTGAGGAAGGAGAGGGGGATCTCCTTGGGGGGTTCCTCATCACTGGGGGTGCACGCCCAGCCCCGCTCTTGCCGTCAATCGCATATAATTTAGAAGAGTTCCATAACCTAAGTCTTAAAGCCACTTCTGGCTATAGTCGGCATCCGCATCCTTAACAAAGACTCCGGAAGACCAGCGCAGGGGAATCGCCCCCTTGGCGCCGTAGTTGGTTTTCATCGTCTCGAGCACCAGCTGGTCCGACTTGTCCTTGTGCAAGTAGCAGCGCGCTCTGACCGTGTTGTTCCAGGTGACGCTGCCCGATTCGCCCGAGCCCGAAGAGCGCCCGGCGAGGCTGGGGTGTTTGGTGATAATGACGAGGCCTTGGATGCGGATCGCCAGCCCGCGCAGCAGCGAGATATACGTCGTCACCATGTTCTCGTCGTTCTGATTGCCGCTATAGGTCGCCGTCGCGGTATCGATGCAAAGGATCTTGACCCCCTCGTAGACGCAGAAATCCCACAGCTTTTCGAAGAAGGCGGTCGGCCGCAGCACCCATTTGTTGCGGTCGAGAAAAACGAGGTTGTTGTCCTGCCCGACCCTGGGCTTCAGCATCAGCCCGCCTTCGCCGACCTCGTTCATCGAGCAGCACAGATCCATATTGATGCGGGCCTGCCGCCGCCACAATTCGTCCTCGTCGTCCTCGCAGGCGAGCATCAGCGCCGGGCCGCTCTTCACATCAAAGCCCAGCCAGTCGCGCCCCAGGGCGCTCGACGAGCACAATTGCTGCATCAGAAGCGACTTGCCGATGCCGCCGTCGCCCGAGACCATGGCGACGGTCCCGCGCAGAAAGAGATCCTCGACGACCCAGTCGTAGCGCGGCGGCTCCTTGTCCTGCCACTGGCTGGGATTGACGATCTCGAATGGCTCGGTGCCGTCTGCCGCTGCACCCCTGAGCGGCACAACCCCCATTGGCATGTACCTCCCCTATTTCTTCGGGTAGATCCTTCTCAATCGGTCAAGGACATAAGGCTGGGCGTACGGGTGATAGGTGCTGATCTCGGCGTCGCCGAGCATCGGCGCCGAGCACGAGATTTTGAACATCGCGAGCTCGTCTGACCAGTGGCTCTGGACGAGGCGCTCACGCGCAAAAGCCTCTTCCTGCCACGCGATCCCGGGGGTCGGCCAGTCGGGTCTTTCAGTGGGTGTTGGCTCGCGCCTGACGCGTATTTTCGGCAGCGCGCCGCCGCCCTCTTCCCAGTATTTTTTCGCCTCGTGGAAGCTCAGCTTCTCGATGCGGCGCAGCCACTCGATCGCATCGCCATGCGCCTGGCAGGCGAAGCAGTAGTAATGGTCGTCATAGACCGCGAGCGAGGGGTTCTTGTCAGGATGGAACGGGCACAGCCCCCAATAGAGCTTGCCGCGCTTCACCAGCTTGATGCTTCGCTGGACCAATGACGGGAGAGTCGTCATCGGGCGAAATAAGGGGTTGCTTCACGCGCACGTGAATTGGCACAGTACATCGCTGCTCCGCTTTCTTGGCCAAAGCGGTGGACGCAAATGCTCTCCCTGTGATCTTGGCGGGTCGCAGGGGGAGCGACCTATTTTAGGGTAGTCGGGACTCTGTAGGTTCTTAACTTGGATCAACCCAGCGAGCATTCACTGAATGACTCTTCGCCGACGCCGTCAATAGACCCAACTGTAATCCTGGTGACATAAAGTCAAAAAATTGTCGCACCATAAAATGCCGATCAATTTGCTGCGGCGAGGAAGCTGTCGCGCTCGCCCATGATGATGTCGAAGCAGCCGCAGGCCGCCTTTTCGAGCGCCGGCACATCGCGGATCCGGATGCCGCGCGACAGGCTGATGATGCCCTCGCGCACCCAGTTCTCGATCACCGGATAGGTGGTTCCGCGGGCGCAACCGACCATGTTGCCGAGCGCCTGGCGGCTGATCGGGATGCGGTCCCAGCCGAGCGCGTAGCGTACCAGCAGCAATTGCGTGGCGATCCGCTCCGAGGCCAGGTGCCAGCTATGGCAGAGCAGCATCTGCTGCATCGCGCTGTTGAGGATCTGGACGATCGCATTGACGCGCGCCTCGAGCAGCGAGCCCGGGACAAGGAGGCTTTTCATCGTGTCGCGGGCCACGACGCGCGCCATGCCCGGGACGACGACGCGGTATTCCGAGGTGCAGATATGGGTAGGCAGGAAGACCCCAAAGGCGCCGACAAAGCTGCGTCCGCCGCTGCCGTGGCACCACGACTGGACCGCGCGCCGGCCGTCCCGGCGCAGCACCGAGACCAGCCCCGACTCGGGGAAATAGAGCTTGTCGACGAGATTGCCCGGCTCGTAGAGGCGCTGGTGGCGGGTGAGCGGGGCGAATTCGAAATGCCCGAGCAGTTCATGGTCGCCCGGCAGTTCGCGCAGCAACGGGTGGCGGAAAACGGACAGCATTGGCGGGTGCCTCCGTTAGGCTTCGTATCGCCTGCTGCTCGACCTTGATCGGGGGTCGCCCTCGAGCCCGCGGGGCTCGTGTGTCCATTGGCGTGTAACGCTAACGCCACATATGTTCGGTTGCGTTCACAAATGTTACATCCGACACGGGATATTGAACGGCATTGTTGCTAATTGTCGTCGTCGTCGGGGATGCGCCGCTGCAGCGCCGGGCACCACTCGACGCATTCATAGGTGCGGGTGACCCGTCCCTCTCTGTCGATCGACTTGATGCAGGGCTTGTTGCCGAAGCGGCGCTTGCACTCGGCGCGGACGGGGTTCTGGGGGAGCGCGCGGGCCTCGCTCATGCGCTCGCCGCCGGCACCAGATGAAGCTCGGTTTCGATCGGCTCGATCGCGATGCGCAGTTTCGGCGCCTCGCCGAAGATTTTAGAGACCGAGGCCTCGACCACCTGGCAGTCGTCGCGCCAGACGATGCCGTTGAGCGCGTCCAAAATTTTCAGGTAATTGTCGACATCGCCCGTCGAGCGCTCCATCGGCCGGATCAGCCCGGCGCGGGCGGCGGCCTGCTTCTTCTTCGACCATGAGGTAAAGATCGGCAAGACCACGGTGACCTCGACCCGCAGCGGTTCGTCCAAAGGAAGCCGCCCCAGCATCTGTTGCGCCGCGACATAGCGCAGTTGCGTCTCGTATTTGACCGTGCCGGGCTCGGCGTAGGACTGGACAAAGGCTTTGCCGCTGGTCCCCATCGCGATGCGGCTGCGGTGCCGTCCCTTGCCCTTGGGCGGGCCGGCGAGCTCAACGGTGATCATTCCCAGATGCTCCACGCCACCACGTCGTCGACAAGCTCGCCGGCGCTGATGCCGGTGATCTCAGAGATCCGCACCAGCACCGCGAGCGGGATCTGCTTCATCGGCAAGCTATAGCGCGTCGGATCGGCCAGCCAGAAGAGGCATTTGCGCGACACGCCGCCATAGACCTCCCAGAAGGTGTCGCACGACATGCCCTGGTTGCGCAGCCAGATCGCCAGCCGGGTGTCTCCCTTTATGTTTCGCTGCGCATGCAATGGCACATCCTCCCCTTTTCTGACATAACATGTCAGGCGGGCGGGGGGTCAGGAGATAAAATGGAACGCTACCGGGTCGAGCTGACGGCTGAAAATCTTGATTGCGCCGAATATGCCTTGAAGGAGTTGGAGCGCCACCAGCAGGGAGTTGCCGACGAATTGTTCGGTCCGACCGGTCTATCGCCCAACAAACAGGAGCGCGCGGCCTATCTCGACCGCGCCGAGCAGGCGAGGGACACCAGGCGCCAGCTGGCGGCGGCGGTGCGGCTGCGATGATCACCGATCACTTCTTTCTCGGCTGCATCTTGCCTACGGCAATCGCGGTCCTGCTCGGCTTCTTCATCTGGCTCGGGTGATATCCACCCCTCCCCGCCGCAGTCGGGACAGACATCCCACTGCTGATGCACCCGATCGTACTGGTCGCAGGTCTCGGAGATGAGGATCATGCCCTCACCGCCGCAGCGCGGGCACTCGACATGGGTGGATTTGGGGGTCAGCACTCCTTGGAGGATCTTGATTCGGCTCCTTCCGAGTGAGCGACCGGATCGACTACGAGATCGAGCCGTCAAATGATGCCGATTTCCTCGTACTCGAAACCGCCGTCGTGCTCGCGCAAGAACATCACGGCGATGATCCGCATCATATCGTGGTCGCTGTTCTGGCTGCCCTTCGCAAGCTGAGTGAGGAGAGGACCGCGCATGAATGACGACATCATGGCGAAACTTGCCCGTTGGATTGCCAACGATGAGTTTCTCACTCTGGTACGGCGCGACGAACTGACCGCCATCCGCGACAAGCTCATAACCCTCGACGACATGATCGAGAGGTGTGCCCAAGTCATGGAGGACATGCTCATCGACCCCGATGCTTATCGCGTCAGCCATGAGCACGCTGATCAATGGAACGAAGCCTGCGAAGCAGGGGCAGGGGCTATTCGTCAGCTAAAGGGCAACCCGTGATGAGTAGGGAGAGGACATCCGCGCATGAGTGACGAGCGCGAGATCGGCTTGCTATTCCCAAGCTATTTGACGGGAGGAAAACAGATGAAGTTGTTGCGAACAATCCGCTGCGTTGATGGCGTCGAGGTCAATCGCACCATCGATGTCGCGATCAATACCGCACACATAATGCATATTGAGCCGACAGGCGCTAAGCGCGATACCTGCTTCGTTACTTTGTCTAACGGCATGGTGCTGAAAATCGCCGAAGCATTTAACGATCTTCTGCGGGCCTTTCGCGCAGAGCATGGATTTGTGGACGATTGACTTGCATCCCCGCTATTTCCTCATCACCATGGTCAGCGCGCCGGCGCGGGTGCGGCTCAATCGGAACTGGCCGCGGGTTATTTCGCCGACATCCTCAGGGCATAGCGCCTTGATCCGTTCCCTGGTCAAGGTGTGCAGGGTCGCCGCTTCGTTTGTGCTGGCGAAGGTGCGGATCTCGGCGACCATGTCGCCCGCCCAATTGGGCCAGGAATCCTGGAACTCGTCCTCCAGCTGGACGATGCGCAATCGCGGTTGCGGCTTTGGCGGCTCGACCGGGGGTGCGAGGTCTTCGGGTTCGCGGTCCTCCTCGACGCAGCGCCAGAACGCCCGGGTCTTCTCGATCAACTCGCCGGCGTAGAACGGGTCGACCGCCTGCTCGATGATCTCGAGCTTTGAATTAGAGCACAGCACCGACAAGACCCAGTAATCGAGCCCCATGACGACGCACTGGTGGGTCATCGCCGCGCTGTAGCGCAGCACTAGTTCGTCATAGCGGAATTGCCCGACGTGCTTGGCGTCCCAGCAGGCCGAGCGCCCCTTCTGGGTCACCGTCAGCCCGTCCAATGAGCACGCCATCCAGGGATAGTCTTCCGACTTCTGGAACTCGTTCTCATTGGCATAGCGCCCCGAGAGATCGTGAAAGATCGAGCCTGAGAGCGGGTTGGCGCTGTAATAGTCGAGCGGGCGCCCGGTGACCTGCCCGTACCAATGGGCGTTGAAGGGCTCTGTGAAGCTTCCCAGCTGCACCGGCAGCACGCCCGAGAGATCGTCTTCCTCCGCCAGCCCCTTCTTGCGGCGCCACACCTCGCGCCAGGCGCCTTCCATGATCGGTTTGGCGTCCGAAGCCATAACGTAGCCGCGGCGGCGAGCGAGATCGGATTTCGAGAGACCCAGTGGCATGCGGTATTCACGTACCACAGGCGCAGGAGTATGAGGACATGTTCCGTTCTGGTTGTCCCCCATGCCCCCCTTGCGATCATCAAACCTCGCCGCGGCCGATTACGACAAGGACCGTCAGGTGCTGATCCTCGATTTCCTCGATGGCAGTCAGTACGAGTACCCGGGCGTGCCGCTCGCGGTCTACGAGGCGCTCCTCACCGCACCCTCGCCCGGCCAGTTCGCTCACCGGAACATCTATCCCCATTACCCCTCGATGAGGATGTTCTAATGGAATCGGTCGCTTACGATCCCGAGACGGGAGAAATCCCCGCTCCTGTCCACCGCGAAATCCCCCGTCCCCCGGTCTCCCCCTTCGCCTCGCGCGATGGCGAGGCGATCAGCGACGCGCTCGCCGCGGCGCAGGGCAGCTTTGAGACGCCAAAGCGCAGCCGAGAGGTGAGCGTGCGGCTCAGCGCCGGCGGCTCCTACAGCTTCAAATACGCCCCGCTCGAGGCAATCCACGATGCGATCCGCCCGGCGCTGGCGAAGAACGGTCTCTCGGTGCAGCAATACCTCGCCTACCGCGCGGGCGAACCCTTTGTTCGCACCATCATTTGGCACTCGAGCGGCGAATGGCGCGGCTCGGACTACCCGATCTTCCCGACCAAGGAGGGGCCGCAGGGCTTTGCCAGCGGGGTCACCTACGCGCGGCGCTACGGGCTCTGCCTCGCCTTGTCATTGGCCCCCGAGGACGACGACGACGGCAATGCCGCGGTGGGCAACACCGCGACCCCGGTCGTGCGCCCGTCACGTTTTCCAGCGCCGCCACCCCCGCCGGCACCGCGTGCCGCCGCGCGCTCGCGGCAGGGAAACGGCCAGGCCGCACTTGACCCGCGCCCCTTTGACGATCCGCTCCCCGAGCCGCCGCCACCACCTCCGCCCGAGCCGGCGCCGCCAGCGCCACCTGAGCCGGTGCTCGACAAGGCGGCGCTCAAGCAGAAAGCCTCCAAACAGCTGAGCATGCTGCGCGATGCGATGATCAGCGCCGACCTCGCCGGGCTCAACGCCATCCTCGATTCAAAGGACATCACCGACACGATCGCGCTGGTGCGTGAAGCGGCCGAGACCAAGGAGGCCGCCGAGGCGACGATCAAGCGCTTGCTGGGGATCGCCGATCACCGGCGCCTGGAACTGCAAGGCCCGCCGGCCGAGCTCGAATTGTGAGCGTGCCGCCCGTCTATTGGGCGCTGCTGCTGCTCGGTGCCGTCATCGGCTTTTTCTGGGGACTATGGGGGTGGGGGTGAATTTCACACCGGTCGGATTTATCGAGCCGTTCGAATTGATTTCGTCGTTGAAGGAGCGAATGGGTCTCTTTCAGGGCACGGGCGGGCTGCGCACCCTTCATCTGCGCGCCCCCCGGAAGGCGGAACCGGACGAGTATGGCGACACCCGCGACTTTGCCCGCTGGCGCGAGGCGCAGGCGGTCCTCGAGCGGGTCGAGGAGACCGCGCGCTCGCAGTTCAAGGAAGAGCTCGAATTCGCCCGGGTGTACCTGGAGATGCTTGATGCCGCCGCGGGGGTGGCTCCTCGCCGGGTGTCTCCTCCTTATGCGGCGCGTCATCTGCGTCTTATTGTTGGCGTGCGTTCTAATCCTAGCGCTTATCTGTGGTGCCCGCCCGAGCAGCGGGTTCTGACCCCGGGCGAAGTAATCCTCACCTCACCCGCCCTGTGGCACGGCGCCATCAACATGGGCGACTACAGCCGCATCAACCTGGTGATCGATGTGGCGCTGCCGCAGTCATCGAGCTTTGCCGGTCTGCCCAAGCTGGAGGAGGTGGCGGATGCCGAGCGCGTCCTTCAGTGAGCCGGTGCACGCCGGGCTGGTTCGCCTCTCCGCGGTCCTCTTCTGCCTCGTCGTCTGGTGGGCGGTCTTCAAGCTCTTGTTCGGAGGGCAGTGATGAGCGACGAATTCGAAATCGTCCAGGCCGGGCGGTTTTCGGCGCGCTGGACAAAGCGCGTGGCGAATTTGGGCCAACCGCCCGGCTTTGCCGTCTTCGACCGCGGCCGCCCGATCACCATCCCCTTCGCCTCGAAGGAGGAGGCCGAGCGGCACAAGAAAGGCATCGCCGAGATCTACGAGCGCTATGGGTGGTGAGCATGCTCAATATGGGGCTACCGACGACACCGGCTGAGAACCTCTGGCGGCACTACTGGGCAGAGTTGATG
>Ga0126373_10003364_pt1 | contig 11951 bp, 13 predicted proteins | sample PanSoiMetPlot_11_FD_92545 | JGI IMG/M metagenome (GOLD analysis project Ga0126373, IMG submission 92545) | Tropical forest soil microbial communities from Panama - MetaG Plot_11 | ecosystem: Environmental > Terrestrial > Soil > Tropical forest > Bulk soil | place: Panama | collected 2016-02-17
CTCGATCTGCTCCCTGACCGCCTGGACCATGATGTGCCCCCCGTAATGCCGTAGTTGAGCTATTCGCATGATTTAGAGTGTTTCGATCCAGCCGCGGGTTGCGACTTACCCTGCCCAGCATCGCTCGCGACGTAACCAGTTCAGTAAAGGCAGCACGAATAATCTCGCTTGTCCCGGCACGGGACCCTGGCACTGATGCGGACCCGGAATAGATCAGGCCATTTCAGTATTCGGCGGGCATAGCCACTTTGCCCTGAGCGGTCTAGGCTTATCGCCGCGAATAACTACGTGGAGAAAGCTATGCCCGGCAGCAAACCAGGTCTGGCGCGGTGGGCGCGTATTGCATTCGGGGCGGTCGGCCTGTTCGCTGCGATCGCTGCAGTGGCGTCCGGGGCTGAGGCAAGCCCGGTGGGCCCGTCCTACAGCGTATGGCACAAGATCTTCTTACTTCATCTCAAGCGGCAGAGCATTCTTGTCAGTACCTCAGCTTCCAGCACCCATGACGTATGGGCGATTGGCAATGCCGGCGCGGCTGCTGATCTCAGCTTCGCAGTGCATTGGAACGGCAGACTATGGAGCGTTAAGCACTTCCCCAACTCGACATTCTTTGCAGAAACGGTCCGCGAATCTGGACCGACCAACGTCTGGGTAGCCGGGGATGATCGCCGAAACGGCGAATACATGGCATATCGCTGGGATGGATTGCGCTGGCATGCGATGACGATGCCGCAGGACAGCGCTGGTATGCCTCCCGTCGTTCTCAGCCGATCCGATGTCTGGGTCAGCGGCTACTCCAACTGGACGCAGGGTGCTGGCTGGAGTTCGTCTATCTTTCATTGGGACGGCCAGGCCTGGACGCACTACAGCCTGCCGGTTTTCGCCGATGAACATCTGTACCTCGGCGGGTCATCTGATCGGCAACTGTGGGCGGCTGGCGTCCGAACCTCGGCCAACAGTCAGACGACGGTAGGCATGCTGGCCGTCTACCACTGGAACGGGCATCGGTGGCGGCAGGCGCCCCTAGCTCCGAAACTCGTCATGGCGAGCTCGCCGGAGCTGGCGGTCTCCAATTCCGGCGAGGTATGGGTCGTTGGCCATGGCCGGAGGGTCGCACACGGAAATCACGTACCCATTGTGCTGTACCGCAGGAATGGCCGCTGGCACCGATTGGGGACTCAAGGCTTCGGGGCCGCCGAGCCTTACCCTGATGGACTCACTGGGGTCTGGCTCGAGGCACCGGAGGTCTACTGGAACGGTTCGTCCTTTCCGCTAGTCCACTTCACCGACCGATGCGCCGGCTTCAACTCCACCGGCATTGATGACTCATACGGCATACCTCGTACTCATATCGAGCTGTTCGCCGCATCGTGCCTTGACCGCCGGACCGGGAAGCAGAATGCCATGCTCATGGCAACTGGCCCTTTCCGACCTGGCGCGTAGAGGACCTCACACGCGAGCTCTGTCCCTGAAGTATGACCTGTTGCCTGGTAAGGACACCGGTCCCTTTGACTCAGCGTGGGCGTGTACACCTGTCGGCGATGATTGATTCATGGCCTTGCGCACGGCGTTCACGGAACTGTTCTCGCTGAATTATCCGATCGCCCTGGCACCTATGGGCGGAGCGTCCGGCGGCGCTCTGGCCGCGGCGGTGTCGAACGGCGGTGGACTGGGGCTGATCGGTGGCGGGCGGCCTGATCCGGGCTGGCTAGACCACGAACTGGAGATCGTCGCCCAGGGCACACGCAAACGGTGGGGTATCGGGTTCCAGAGCTGGGCCACCGATGTTGGCGCCATCGAACGAGCACTGACGTACCATCCGAGCGCCGTTATGTTGTCATTCGGCGATCCGATGCCCTTGGTTGGTCCTATCCGCAGTGCCGGAGCAGCGTTGATCATCCAGGTCACCGATGTCGCGGAGGCCAGGCAGGCTATCGAGGCGGGCGCGGACGTCATTGTGGCGCAAGGCACGGAGGCAGGCGGTCACGGTGGGAGACGCTCCACACTGCCTTTCGTTCCGGTGGTAGTTGACCTCGCGCACCCAACGCCGGTGCTTGCAGCAGGTGGCATCGCCGATGGCCGGGGCGTGGCGGCGGCACTGGCTCTGGGAGCGGCAGGTGCTCTGCTCGGGACGCGGTTCCTCGTCACGCTCGAAGCTCTGGTTCCGCCCTGGGTCTCCAAGGCCATCATCGAGGGCGGCGGAGAGGACACGCGGCGCAGCCGGGTGTCTGACATTGCCCGCGGATCGCAATGGCCAGCCAGGTACGGAGCTCGCACTATCCGCAATCCAATGTTCGATCAGTGGTATGGGCGAGAGGACGAGCTGGCCGCTGATCCTGCCGCTCAGCAGGCATACCTGCAGGCTGTGGAACGGGGTGAGCTGCCACCCGAACCAATCTGGGCAAGTGAAGCCATTGATCTGATCAACGAGGTGTCACCTGCGGCCGATCTGGTCGGCGCGCTCGCCGATCAAGCGGAGAAGGCTCTCGCGAAAGCGGGCCGTCTAGCTTCGGGCTAAGCGACGCTAACGCCGAGCTAATGGGTACCAATATGCATCCCAATATGGGTACCATGGAAGTGTGACTATTCAGATCGCGGTCAGGCTGCCCGACGAGACCGTTGAGCAGCTAGATCAGCTGGTGACAGACGGCCGAGCGCGCAGTCGTGCATCGGTGATCGAGCGTGCACTCGCACGCGAGTTTCGTCGCCTGCTGGCCGAGCGGGACGCTGCGATCCTGGCCGCGGCGAGCTCCGACGAGGACATGGACAGCCTCGCCGACTATGCCGTAAATAATGCGCCGGACCTCGGCTAGTGCGGCCCATCCACAGTGCTCAGCTGGACAAGAAGCGGCCCGTTCTCGTCCTGACTCGGGAGCTTGTGCGACCGCACCTGGGACGCGTAACTGTCGCACCGATCACGACGCGGATTCGCGGTCTGTCCACAGAGGTGCCGGTCGGACCCGCTAACGGCCTAGCCCAGACATCAGTCATCAGCTGCGACAACATCCTCACGATCCCCAAGGACGCACTTGGCCGGCAGATCGGCAACTTGCTTCCGGCTCAAGAGTCGGCGCTAACGGCCGCCATACACGCCGCCTTCGACCTCGACTGAAGTAGCAGCCGACCATCGAGGCGGCGACAGTTATGGTGACAACATGCCCGACCGCAAGGAGAGCATCGAGGTAGCGGGTCGCACCGTGACTGTGTCCAATCCAGACAAGGTCTACTTCCCGCAGACCGGGCACACCAAGCTTGACCTTGTCCGCTACTACCTCAGCGTTGCCGAGGGCGCACTGGTCGGCGTGGCGGGACGGCCAATGGTGCTGAAGCGGTTCGTCCACGGCGCCGAGGGCGAGGCGTTCTTCCAGAAGCGGGCTCCTAGCTCGCGGCCAGGCTGGCTAGAGACTGTTGTGCTGAGTTTCCCGTCTGGGAGGACCGCGGAAGAGATCGTCGTCAACGACGCCGCCGGCCTGGCCTGGGTAGCGAACCTTGGCTGCATCGACTTGAACCCGCACCCGGTTCGTGCCGACGACATCGATCATCCGGACGAGCTGCGGGTCGATCTCGACCCCGTTCCCGGCATCGAATGGGCGCAGATCGTCGACGTCGCACTCGTGGCACGCGAAGTGCTCGAGGACTTCGGGCTGACCGGCTGGCCCAAGACGTCAGGCTCACGTGGCATGCACATCTATGCGCGTATCGAGCCGCACTGGACTTTCACTGAAGTCCGCAGGGCTGCCGTCGCGATGGCGCGCGAGATCGAGCGCCGAGCGCCAGACAAGGCGACCTCTCGCTGGTGGAAGGAAGAGCGACACGGCGTTTTTGTCGACTACAACCAGAACGCCAAAGACCGGACGGTGGCCTCTGCCTACTCCGTCCGGCCGACTGCTGATGCACGCGTGTCTGCCCCGCTCAACTGGGATGAGGTGCGGGACTGCAACCCGGCCGACTTCACCATCGACACGATGCCGCAGCGTTACGCGAGCATCGGCGATCCGGGTGCCGGAATTGACGCAGCAGTTGGCTCGATCGCGAAGTTGCTGGAACTGGCCGACGCCGATGAGGCTGCCGGCCTGCCCGATGCTCCATGGCCGCCGCACTTCGAGAAACAGGAAGGCGAAGCTCCCCGAGTACAGCCGTCGAAGCAGCGCACAGCCACGCAAGCGCCACCAGCGCCAGGCAAGACTGCCGGACCGACTGGCCGCCGGCGTTCGACTATGCCGCTTATCGAAATCGCGCGAGCCGCTAGCAAGGAAGAAGCAATGGCCGGCCTCGACCGCTGGAAGCAGCGTCACCCAGAGGCCGCCGCTTTGCTCGAGCCGGCCGACATCCTCGTCGACTCAATGCGCGGCAGGTCGTCCACATGGACGAGGATCCGGCTCAATCTCCGCCATATTCCGGAGCAAGAACGCCCCGCCCAGGAGGAGCTGGAAGTCGACTATGACCCGTGGCGCGGGCTAGGCATCCGGCCTGACTAGGCGTCCTCAAGACGGCGACCGGCAAGTCCGTACTTTACGGCCGGGTCGCGATGAGCACCTCCACCCGGAACGGCTCGCTGACAACGCCACTTGGGTGCAGGTCCAGCACCGCTGCACTGATGTCTCGGGTAAAGGCCGGCGTGTTGGCACCAAGGAGCGCCGGACTGGAGAAGGAATACGACAGCTGCAGGCCCGTCACCTGCTCAACAGTCAGCTGGCGAGACCACGACCATGTCAGCAGGTCTACCGCGCCGAAGGCCGAGTGGGTCAGGATGTCCCGATGATCGGCAATGACGCTCATCCCGGTGCGTTGCTGGGCACCCAGGTAGTGCGCCCTGATGCTAGCGATGGCGTGCACCCAGTCGGGTTCCTCGTCGTCGCCAAGAATGTCGTTGACGACGATCACCGCCCCGCCCGGTGCTAGTACTTCGTTCAGGGCGGCAAGAACTGCTGGCCGGTCGGTCCAGTGAAACGATGCGGCGAAGACCGCCAGATCTGCCCCTGGTGCTGCGAGTGCGGTGATGCTACTGGAGTCGCCCTCCAGCCACGTAATGTTGTCCGCCGCCCCCGCTGCCCGGGCCGCCTGCTGGCCGGCGGCCAACATGCCCGGGACCGGGTCAATCGCCAGCACGGTCCTGGCATGGCGGGCCAGCGGGATGGTCATCTGGCCGGTGCCGCACCCGATGTCCAGCACGCGCTGAATGGCATTCAGCCCCACCCTGGCTACCAGCGCGTCGACCAGGCTCTGCGGGTATGTGGACCGATATTGCGCATAGTAGGCGACTGCCGAGTCGAACAACTGCGGTGGACTGCAGTCCAAGCTTCGTCGCCTCCAGGTGCCAGCGGTTAGGTCAGGACTTGCTGAACTTAACCAAGAACTCCAGCAGTCCGTGGTTCTGGGTCGTCACGAAGCCTGCGAAGCTCGGGTTTGAGATGCTCCAGTCGGCGAACACGATCGGGATTGAACCCGACACTTCGATGCCTGCGCTGGTGCGCTCGGCTTGCAGGGCGAATGTCACGGCGCGTTTGTGGCCATGCAGCGTCAGGTCCGCCGTCACGTGGTAGGTCTTGACGACGCCAGCAGCGGGCAGCGAGCCGAGTGCGATAGGCGACGTCAGCTTAAGCGTCCCGGTAGGGAACGCAGCGGTGTCCATGATGCGGCCATCGAACTGGGCGTCTCGCTCGCTCTGGTCGCTCTTGATGGTTGCCATCTGCACGGTGAACGATGCAGCGGTGACCCTGGCACCCTGAACGGTCATGGAGCCCGTGATGCGACTGGTCCGGCCGACCGCGACATTGTTCTGGCCGGCGAGCACTTCGTTGACGCGATAACCGACGACAGATCCAGACACCACCCGCCAGGAGCCAGCGATCGCGCCTCCGCGCATTGCAGTTGCAGACCCGGAGTTCGAGTCCGATCCCTGCGCCGTTGTGGCCGAGGCACTCGGTTGCGAGCTGGCCGCCGATTTCAGGCTGAGCGGCGCTGGAGCTGGGCCCTGGAGAACGTGAATGTAGAGCCAGGTGCCGCCGGTGACAAGGACCGCTAGCGCGACCACGGAGCCAAGCAGCCACATCCAGAGCCGGCGCGAACGTGATCGTGCCATGACAGAACTTCCTTTGTGCGAGGCCGCGGCTGATGGTCAGCAGCGCGCTTGAACCTGCGCAGTTGACACTGTCAGCGCGCGTTCCGCCAACGCTCAGCGTTTGCTCTGAGCTTCCTCAGATGAGCTCGGCGAGCAGTGCCAGATGATCGAGGTCACTCAGGTCGAGCACCTGCAGGTAGATCCTGGACGCGCCAATCTCGGCAAACTCGGCTATCTTTGCCGCCACTTCGTCCGGAGATCCGGCAATTCCGGTCGCTCGCAGTTCGCTGAGTTCGCGGCCAATCGCGGCGGCCCGCTTCTCCAGCTCGGCTGGTGTTCGGCCACAGCACACTGTTTGCGCCGCAGAGTAGGTCATCGAGTCCGCATTACGCCCCGTCGTAGCGCAGGCATCCCTGACACGACCGAAGGCAGCATCAGTGTCGGCCACGCTGGAGAACCCGACGTTGTATTCATCTGCGTACTGGGCAGCAAGCCTGGGAGTCCGCTTCGGGCCGTGGCCACCAATCAATACCGGCGGGCGCGGTTGCTGGGCAGGCTTGGGCAGTCCAGGCGAGTCTTTCACCGTGTGGTACGCGCCGCCGTAGTTGAATGTCTCGCCCTCTGGCGTCTCCCACAGGCCGGTGATGATGGCGAGCTGCTCGGCGTACCTGTCGAAGCGCTCGCCTAGCTCGGGGAACGGGATCGCATAGGCGGCATGCTCTGCCCCATACCAGCCCGCGCCGAAGCCGAATTCGACGCGTCCGCCACTCATCTGGTCGACCTGCGCGACGGAGATGGCCAGCGGTCCAGGGAACCGGAACGTGGCTGGGCTCATCAGCGTTCCCAGCCTGATCCGCGCGGTCTCCCGGGCGAGGCCGGCGAGAGTGACCCAAGCATCTGTCGGGCCCGGGAGCCCGGTGACACTACCCATCTTCAGGTAGTGATCGGAGCGGAAGAACGCGTCGAAGCCGAGGTCCTCGGTTGCCTTGGCCACTCGTAGCAGCGTGTCGTAGCTGGCACCCTGCTGCGGTTCGGTGAAGATTCGCAGTTGCATGCGACTATCTTCCCTGGCCCGCCCGCTTCGCGCGACTTGTCCTACTGAGATCGGGGTTATTCCCGGCCGAGCACGGCCAGGCACTCAACGTGATGCGTCATCGGAAAGGCGTCAAAGCCCTCAACGCTGTCGAGTCGCCAGCCGCCATCAATCAGCAATCTCAGGTCTCGAGCGAGAGTGGCGGGATCGCATGAGACGTAAGCAATCTTGCGCAGCTCGGAGCGGCCGCACAGGACATTGATGACGGGCTTAGCCGCGCCAGTTCGGGGCGGGTCGAGCACCACCAGGGAGGCACCGCTGAGATCGGCTCTTGCCAGCGCGTGCGCTGCATCTCCTTTGAGCACGCGCGCCCACGGCCACTCGCGCAAGTTGTAGCGAGCGTCCCGCACCGCTGCCGCGTTCTGTTCGATCGCGATGACACGTCCGTCCGACCCGACTGCTTCAGCGAGCACGCCTGCGAACAGGCCGGCACCGGAGTAGAGGTCAACCGCTGTCGCACCGGTCGCGGGATCGAGCGCTGCGAGCACGGCGTCAGCAAGGGCATCCGCCGCACCAGGATGCACTTGCCAGAACCCGCCGACGCTGACGCGCCAATCGCGGCCGGCCGCATGCTGGGTAAGGTAACCGCGCCCGTGCACCGGACTGCGCGCGCCGTGTTCCCTGGCGAGCAGCACAGAGTCGGCCTTCACTGGCGGCAGGTTGTCCGCGCGCAGTCGACGCGGACTGACGACAAGCACACCCCGTTCCCTTGAATGCGGAGCGACGCTCACCTGCACGCCGCCAACGGCCGGCCACCGCATGCCTGTGATGTTCATGTCAGTGACAAGCTGATGCGCAATCCTGCAGCGGTCGACTTCGATGACCTCATGCGAGCGGTGCTTGCGCAGCCCGGCGCTGCCGTGCCGGTCGACCGCGAAAGACACCGCGGTCCGCCAGCCCAGGCCCTCCTCATCTCCGGCTAGGGCACGCACCTCGACTGGGACGTCGATGCCAGCGATCCGGCTGAGCTGCTGGCTGATCACCGCGGATTTCAACGCGCGCTGAGCGGGCAAGCTAGCGTGCTGCCAATCGCAGCCGCCGCAGCCTCCTGGTCTGGCATAGGGGCATGGCGCGGCAACGCGGTCCGGCGAGGGCCGCAGAATCTCGACCGCATCCGCCCTGGCAAACCGCGCAGTTGACTGGGTCACAACCGCCCGGACCAGCTCACCGGGCAGGGCGTGGCGGACGAATATCACCCAGCCCGTATCATCCTGCCTGGAAACGCACCACCCGCCATGCACGACCTCGCCCACGGCAAGGTCCAGCATGTCCCCGGCTTTCGGAACGGAGGCAGTCTCGCTGGTCACGGGCTACATCGTCCTCCGGCGGTGGACCCTGGCCATGCCTGGGTACCTGTCTGGCTAGCAGCACCGCGCCAGAGGGAATACGTTGACACCACCGCTCCGGCTGGAAGGAAGCACGTGCACATCGTCATCATGGGCTGCGGGCGCGTGGGTTCACTGATCGCCCACATCCTCGAGGATCGGGGGCATTCGGTTGCCATCATCGACCAGGACCCCGAGGCTTTCAGGAAGCTGCGATCTGGCTTCAAGGGCTCCAAGATCACCGGAGTCGGCTTCGACCGCGATGTCCTGACCGAGGCCGGCATCGAGCGTGCGGAAGCTTTCGCGGCTGTGAGCAGCGGCGATAACTCGAACGTGATAGCTGCGCGGGTAGCCAGGGAGTCCTTCGGTGTTCACCGGGTCGTCGCCCGAATCTACGACCCGCGCCGAGCGGAGGTGTATCAGCGGCTGGGCATCCCAACTGTCGCCACTGTGGCATGGACCGCTGACCAGATGCTGCGCAGGCTGTTGCCAGAAGGCGCCGAGTCGCTCTGGCGAGATCCGACCGGTGCTGTCGTGCTAGCCGAGGTTGCCTACTCAGATGAGTGGCTTGGGCAAAAGGTCTGCGACTTGGAGAATGCGGCGCATACCAGGATCGCGTTCATCGCCAGGCTCGGCGAGTCGCTAATCCCCAGCGCCAGCCTTGTCCTGCAAGAAGGCGATGTGGTGCACGTGATCGCCGAAGCCAGCAATCTGGACCAGATCGCCGAGGTGTTCGCATCCAGCGATCCCGGGAGAGGCGGCCACTAATGCGTGTCGCTATCGCCGGAGCCGGTGCTGTCGGCAGATCGATCGCGAAGGAACTGCTCGACAACGGGCACGAAGTTCTGCTGATCGACAAGGATCCAAGCTCGATCAAGGTGCACAGCGTGCCGCGAGCAGCATGGCTGCTGGCCGATGCATGCGAGATCAGTTCGCTCGATGACGCGGAGCTAGAGCGGTACAACGTCGTGATCGCCGCTACCGGCGACGACAAAGTCAACTTGGTCGTATCCCTGCTGGCCAAGACCGAATACGGCGTGCCAAGAGTGGTTGCGCGCATTAACCACCCCAACAACGAATGGCTCTTCAATGAGTCGTGGGGCATAGATGTCGCTGTCTCGACTCCCCGGCTGCTATCTGCCCTGGTCGAGGAAGCCGTCAGTGTCGGCGACCTGGTCCGGCTGATGACCTTCCGGCAAAGCGATGCGAGCCTGGTCGAGCTCACGATGCCGCCGGATGCGCCGCTGGCGGGCCAGCGCTACGGCAGCATCGAGTGGCCCTCCGATACGGCGCTTGTCGCCATCCTCCGCGATGGCCGCGTTATTGTCCCGAGCCCGGACGATCCGCTTGAGGGCGGCGACGAACTGCTGTTCGTTACGAGCCAGAACGTTGAGCAGGAACTAGCCAGGCTGCTATCGGCCGAACATGAGCCCGCCGACCACGAGAGAGCCGGCGACTAAACCCATCGGCCGGCGGCAACCGCTGGCCGCCTACCTGGTCTCGGTGATCTCCGGGCCGCGCTCAAAAGGGTTGTCGAGCAGGTTAGGGGCGTCTGGCTCCTGAGCTGCGAGTTGTCCTTCCAGGATCTCGCGCGCCTCTTCTGGCAGCTGGATGTCCAGCGGCTTGCGAGGTGGCTCCGCATGATCGCCGCGCACCACCACAACATCGCTGAATATTTCCTCGAGCGGCTCAGCCAGCTTGTTGTCGTCGGCAGCCGGGCCGCTGATCAGGCCACGCAGGAACCAGCGAGGGCCGTCGGCGCCGAGGAATCGCAGTGGCTGCGGCGGCACCGCCCGCTGGCCAGGCGGCTGCTGCGGGCTCACCCTGGCAAACAGCTCAGGACCGAACGGGCCCTGGTGCTCGACGCTCTGACCGCCAGCCTTTGCGACCTCGTCAGCGATCTCGGGCCTGACCTCGTCCCACAAGCCAGCGCTGCGCGGCGCGGCGAACGGCTGCAACTGGATCCCGCTGTCGCCTTGCACGACCGCGATCGAGATGCCCTCTTCGTCGGATACAAAGACTTGGACGTCGAAGCCTTCCCGAACAGGGACGAGCAGCGAGCCAAAATCGACACGCTCGGCCTCCGGATAACCGCTCGCGCTATCCCATGGCCCTGCCGAACGTTCCATCGCCGCGCTGACCGGGGCGGTGTCCCGCATTCGCGTCCATGTGGCGGGATCGCCCAGATCCTGGCGGCCAGCCGCGCCTGATCCGGCCGTCGCGTCATCGCTTGCCGCGGCCGCCTCGTGCGGCTCGGATTCCTCGGATTCCTCGTACTCGTCGTAATCCAGGTCTCCGGCCGTAGCGTCCTGATCCTCGGGATACTCCTCGTCCTCGGGGAAATCCTGAGCCGCTAGTTCCTCCTGGGCCGGAAGGCTCTCGGTACCGGGCTGTTGCCCATCCTTGCCCTCACGGCGGCGCCGTCGGAACACCGCGCACGCTCCTTGTCTCCCAGCGCAGCTACTCTGCTACGCCCGGATGCTCTCTGATTTGTTAGCTCGTTTATTGCTCACTGGCCAAGACCATGAGCTACAAGTCCCGCTCCACCATCTTTACCTCGCTCCGCGTCCGCGCCCAGTGCGTGCCCGCCGGTCGACCCATGTCCGCCATCTGCGCGGTGTGATCCTGGCAGCGTCTCGACTTCCACAAAAACCGGGCGCTCTACTCGCTGAATCACAAGCTGCGCAATCCGGTCGCCGCGCCGGAAACTCACAGTTCGTTCGGTATCGGTGTTCAGCAATACCACCTTGATCTCGCCACGATACCCGGCGTCGACGGTGCCGGGCGCGTTGACGATGGTTACGCCGTGACGTGCCGCGAGCCCGGAACGCGGATGCACGAATGCGGCGTACCCGTCCGGGACCGCAATGCACACTCCGGTTCGCACCACAGCTCGGCGACCGGGCGCGATATCTACATCCTCGGCCGTGACCAGGTCCGTGCCTGCATCGCCCGGGTGGGCACGTGCGGGTAGCGGCAGGCCGACGTCAAGCCGCCTGATCAGTACCTCAACTGATCCAGGTTCTGTGCATCCGCAATTCATCCGACCATCCTTAACACGGTCATCGCCGGCGCAGCCGAGACCATAGGCCGCAGGCTAATTGTGCGGCGGATCACCGCGCAGCGCGGGCCATGCATACGTGATTACCGCAGCCAGCGGCACAGCAATAAGCGCTCCAGGTTTCCCGGCCAAAATCGCGCCCACGGCCAGCACGAGGATGATCCCGAGCGGATGCAGCCTCACAATCCGTCCGACGACGAGGGGCTGCAGGAGGTGCGCTTCGATCTGATTCTCGGCTAGCAGGACGGCGAGCAGGATGACTGCGGCTACCCAGCCTTGGGTTGCCAGCGCGACCAGGATCGCCAGCGTGCCGACTACGAGGATGCCGATGATCGGCACGAACGCGGCCAGAAAGATCAGAACAATAAAGGGAACGAGGAGGGGAATCCCTAGCAGCCATAGCGTCAGACCCAG
>Ga0126373_10003366_pt1 | contig 11948 bp, 11 predicted proteins | sample PanSoiMetPlot_11_FD_92545 | JGI IMG/M metagenome (GOLD analysis project Ga0126373, IMG submission 92545) | Tropical forest soil microbial communities from Panama - MetaG Plot_11 | ecosystem: Environmental > Terrestrial > Soil > Tropical forest > Bulk soil | place: Panama | collected 2016-02-17
CGCCAAGCCGCCAGTGACGACCACAACCGCCGTGAGACAGCTCTCTTTGCACAAAGTCTCGAACGGAAGGCCCTGGCCCGCAATTAGATCCTCATTCTGTTCCGACGCATGCTGCCCTCCGCGCCCCTTAAGTGAACATGATCACTCGATGAACGGCCGGTGGTCGCGCACCCACCCAAATCGTTGGCTTAAAGCCCCGCATCGTGGAGAACTGGAATGCCGGACCTAAGGGCCAGAAGCGCCCCGCCGACGTGATCGGCAACGCCGGATTGCTCGTTATCCAGGAGTTTCTGCGATCGATTCACAAAGGCCGACTTCTCGCTACCACTGTCTAAGCGGATTCATCGGCGAGTGGCATTGTTTGCCTCTACAGCAACCACGGAAGCCATAAAGAAAAAGCTCCGGGGCCAGAGTGCACGGCGACTAACTGAGTTCAAACAGAAGGAACCTAAGTCTTTAGATGAGTAGCTCTTTTCCGATTCACTTCACTGCAAATCGCGCGGGAGCCTGCGAAAAGATTGCTTGTTGATCTCTAAGGTTCTCGCAGCTGCGGTAAGGGTAACGTTGTTGGTGGTTCCGAAGTTTCGTAGTTACTGTGCGGTTACGGACAGGTTCAGAACCTGCGCCGCCTACGGCGTCGGGTGTGGACTGACACGCCACCCCTGGAAGGGTGCTGCACGGCGCCGCCAGCGGCGCTGAGGTTGTTCGCTAACCGTCGATCCGGTTTGGAGAGATCACAGCTGTACTCATTCATTTCTTAAACCCCAAGCCCGAACGAGGTCGCCCGCATCGGCCCTGTTCTTTTTTCTCTCCCTCCAGGCGCGACATTCGGTGCCATACGGCGCGGCCAGCGGTCACCCGCTAACCAGCTTTTTGCCCGACTCCCCGTTTTGTATTATCGTGCGCAATCGCCAGGAGGTCTTAGATAAAGGATGGCGATTTCACGCACGCGATCTGCTGGAGCCAAAGTCACTGATGACGAATACAGACAACTTGAAATGGTCGCCCAGGCTCGCGGCCTGACCGTGGGCGAGTGGTGCCGGGAAGTCTTACTTGCCCAGTGTAGCGAGTCCTCGACCACAGTGCCGGAGCACACCATTCTGGCCGAGGTCTTAGGGGTGCGAATGATCGTCATTAACCTCTTTCGCGCGCTTGGCAAGGGCGAACTGTCCCAAGAAACTCTGGAAACAATGATACGGCGGGCGGACAGTGAGAACGTACCTACTGCCCTAGAACGAGTGGCACAGGCAGCCGACCGCAGGGGAAAGTCCGATGAATAGCCGCAATGATCCAGAGATTATTTGGAGACAACCAGGCCCAATTCACTGCTCGAAATGCTTGCTTTCAGACTCAAACCCCTAGAAATCGGCCATGATGTGTATGTCCTTCGCTCAGGTGACTGACGGTATAATCGCGCCATGGCCGATCGCGTGATCCACATCTCGGAAACGGAAGCCACCAGCAACTTCACTGACGTGCTGGCGCGCGTGCGCGCTGGTGCGGAAGTCGTGATCGAGAGCGGCACACTGCCTGTGGCCGTGGTTCGTCCCGCCGAGCCACATGTGCGCCTGCTTTCCGAATCTTTGCGGCTAGCCAAAGAGCACGCTTCCACGGCCACGCTCGACGGGGACTTCGCCAAAGATGTAGAAGCGGCTGTCGAGAGCCACCGCGAACCGCTCACGCCGCCTACATGGGACTGATCCTTGACTCCAGGTGGTGATCGCCGCCGAGCGGCGCGGCGACACGGTTGAGCAGCTCATCGAGCGAATCGTGAAGGCGACAGGCAACCAGGAAGCAGCGCTCTCCGCCATCGTCCTCACTGAACTGATCCATGGCATCTATCGTGCCCAAACTCCAGAAATACGCCAGCGTCGCGAAACGTTTATCAGCGAACTGCTGTCCGATCTGACGGTGTTTCCGTACACAAAAGAGACGGCACTGCTGGCCGGGAAACTGGACGGCGAACAGCAGAGCCGGGGCGTGGTGATTCCGTTCGGCGACCTGCTGATCGGAGCTACTGCTGCAGATCTCGATTTCGTTTTTGCGTCGCCCTTCATGGGAGGGAAAAAGCCTTACACCCCGTGGAACATGCAGTGCAGGCATTTGAAACCGGCTGCCATCGCAGCCGGCTTGGGACCGATAGGCTAGCATACCCTAAGCATACCTACCGGGCGTGGCTTGGGGACAACGCGGAACCCGTCACGATTCAGAAGGAACTCATGAGGCACGCATCCATCCAGACGACGCTCAATACCTATGGCGGAGGTTGATGGAGTCGATGCGGCAAGCGCATGGCCGGATCGTAAAGCAAGCGATTGCACGTTAATGGACGTCAATGGACGTCAGCAAAACACTAACTACCGTGAAATTAGTAATTTAATGGCGGAGAGAGTGGGATTCGAATCCCCTCGAAAGCCGCAAACAAAGAACTTAACCGAGCACAGTTGGCAATTTAGTCTTTGTAAGTCTGTGTTGCGCCTTCGACGTCGAGGCGCGGCCCACGTGCGACGGTATCGTTCAAGTAGATGAAAGTAAGTATAGGCCTGGACCGCAAATGGCTTCTCGAATGTTGCGGGATCATAGCAACCGCTTCGAGACCGCAATGGCGGGCTGCGACATGATTACTTGGGCATAATGGAAGCATAGATCGTCCAAGTGTCCCAGACATCTATTTTGTAGATGACACTCTTGGGGTCCTCGCGGGCGATGGCTCTTCTAACTTGAAACCCCGGGCCAAGCTGAACCGGACCGAAGCGGTCAAATAACCGAAGTACGTCTCGAACCTTCTTAGGATCGGCGAAATACACTTTCACAGCATACGGTGGTTCAACAACTCTTTCTTCGCCGAGCACGTATTCACAGCCACGCACAATCTTGTTCGCCACCTCCTTGAGAAGCTTTTCTGGGATTCGTATTTCGAGCTGTACATAAGCTGGAAAGCCAGGGTGCGGACCGAAGCCGGGGAATGTTGCAGTACCGGAAGTATACCTTCGCATGCCGGCGAAGATTTTTTCTTCAGAGCTTCCCGATGTTGCCGCTCTTGCGCCGTAATGTTTGGCACTCCTATGCCCAGGGACTCAACCGCCTTTCTAGAAAGGCCGGCAGCTTCGGCCTTCCGGGGATCAATACACAACGAAAGCCGGATGAATAGCTCTTTTTCCATGTCGCTGAACGTACCGTTGCACTTCGGGCACGATGGTACTGTCCAACGTTGGACGTCACCCGGTGTGGTCTCTGGATACCACGAGCGGGGAAATACGTGGTCCTTGGTTTTTGTTGTCAGAGGCTTCGAACAATGGACACAGACTCTAGATTTCATCGGATTACAGGAGCCCTTTTATGGCGATAACCGGGAGACATTGGAAATCACTATGTTGAAGATTCCCCGGGATGAAGACTGCACCGAGTACTACGTATTCGATAGCGGTGCTAATAAAAACTCTTTTCCGGCATATCACGATGGTTTGATCGTGCCATTCACACACATTTGGTCAAGGGCACGGTCATCGACGGTAACTGGGGGAGGAAGGCCTGTGTAGCACAGTTTGCGCGTCCAGCGCAGAAATGTCTTACGTGTTCGGAAATTGGAACAAAATTGCCAAATGCGCATGGCCTGTGCCTGGCGCACAGGGTGGTACAACGTAGCGACCACCACGCGATCCCACCATAGCCCTCTTTAAATTCAGCCCACTATGAAAGTGGGAATGCAACTCCCAACGTTCGAAGTTCTGGAGTTCATGATGAAACACTTTCAATTCAGCCCACTGTGAAAGTGGGAATGCAGCAACCAGTTGGGCAGCGCCTAATGCTGGAACGATCACCTTTCAATTCAGCCCACGATGAAAGTGGGAATGCAACAGCTCCGCAACATGTTGAGGACAAGCATCCACGAGCTCTACACCTGCTGGAAAAACACGCAAGCCGTCAAACCGTCGCCGAAGCAGTCAGGTTTGCGAAAATGCCCATCCCGTAGTTCCTTCCCGTGCCGATGCCCAACACTCCGTCCACCTCGTCAGCAAACTCCACAGCCATCATGCTGCGAGGAAATTTGTCATGACCGTGGCGAGTGTTGACCACAAATTCCCCATTGTCGGCCCATTCATTCACATTCACAGGCTGGGGCAGGTCCGCATGGCTGAACATCTTTGCCAAAAGCCGCAAACGTTTCCTCCTGGAATGGTCAGGATAGCCAGACCAGATCACTGGCGTAACCGAAATCCAGCGCTTGTTGGGTTCGAGGTATTTATCAAATATACCGTCTGTTTCAGTCTCCTTGACCGCCGTGGCTATACGTGTACCCGCATGATTGAGCAGCGGCAGTTCAGCTATCGTTGCGGGCAGCGCAGGTACGTCCACAGGCTCGATTATCACGGCTCGCCTGATGCACCTATCGCTATACGGGCCTACCGTTGGCAGGGGCACATAACTGACGTGCTTGTTCCCGTGTCCGCTGACATACGCCTGAAGGCATGGGCCAACCCTCTTCATGACACCACATCGGATCATGCCGGCCACCTCGTTCACCCTATGGCCTGGGAGCGCCACAACATTACCTCTATCATCGTAGAACTTGTACAATGTGCGCCGCTGTCTAGGCGCATGCGTCGAGTACTTCATGTACGCCCGCTCAACCTCTGAACTGCGCTTATTGCAACCATAGTACAGTCGCAGATTGTCCAGAAAGCCAGGGTATGGCACCGCCATTCGCCGACCGTAGTCTGTTGCCGGCTCCCAGACTTCCATGCCATCAACGCTCTGGATGGTCTCTAGCCGCTCGATAATTGACGTTCGCGAGAAGCATACGCTTTTACCACGCCCAACTTGGAACGCTGACAACATCTGCGATTGTTCGAGTGAAATCGGTTCTGTTTCGAAGTAGTAGGAAACCAGCGAATTACCTGCCAGCGGGAACATCGTGCGCGGGATAAGCAGTTTGTCTTCTGGCCTGTTCAGGTCAAACCTCCGTATTTCTGAGACTTCGGGGATACGGGGAACCGCGTCCCGCCACTTGATTGCGGTCAGCGGCTTCGTGTTTACAATGCGAACGCACTTGCCACGTTCTAGCACTTCGAGGGCAGGGGCGGCGCATTCTAAACGATGGTGGTTGTAATTCACGATGGCCTGGAACAAGGTAGCGGGGGCGAGCGGAAATTCCTCACCGTATGCCTTATCCAGGGGATAGCGAATATCGATCTTGATGATCATGTGTTACTCAATTCAGCCCGATCAAAAGTCGGGAATGTAACGGCTGGAACGACGTAGAAGGCACGAAATATGGCTTCTTTCAATTCAGCCCGACTAAATGTCGGGAATGTAACCGCTTGAATAAAGCATTGCTTCTCTGCGATTTACACCTCCTTACCCCTCTGGCAAAGGCCGCAAACCCCTAGACTGCATGGAATGTATGGATGTTTGCGGTATTACTTATTTTTGCCACTGCCTTTTTTCTGTTTTTTCGCTGCTCTGTTTTCGCTAAAGCGTTTTGCGTCGGCAAGAATAGAAGTGGTGCTAACGACCAGTTCCTCAGCTGGTGCAAATCCATACTTGTCGGCAAATTGCTGCGCTGCTTGCTCTGCATATTGCACGACTTGACCGAAGTCAGGCTCCCCGACAATAGCAGGCTGCAAGTCTCGAAAAACTTCGACCTTACGGCTTTGCCTTACCAAAGTAGTGCCGCTGCGGAGCACACTCTTCGTTGGTGCGAGCGTTGCGATGACGGCGAGCGAAAGCAGGTATTCATACAGAACTACATCTTTGCGGTACCGCTGCAGCATGTCCATTGACAACACCACAACCCGCTCAATCGTTGCGTCCGTGATATCGACGGCTCCGCACTCGTTGTAGTCAGGCACTTGGTCGATACCAGCTTGGGACAGGCTCAGGTTTATCTTGTCGAACTCTTCCGTCAGCTCAGCACGCTCATCGGCAGAAAACGGTGTCGTTAATGAGATGGCAACGGGTCGGATGGCGGCATTTCTCAGAGTGATATCGGCGGAGACGGCTCTCGGGATATTAATCATTGTCGCTCGGGAGTCGTACAAGCCAAAGATAAGGGCCGTCGGATTCCTTTTTGCTAAAGGCAGAGGGTCACCTTCGGCTAGTTTGGCCAATTCAGTCTCGAAGAGATACCGTACCGCCGGGTCTGCAGCCCTGTTTGGAACTTCTAGCAGCGAGATGGTGCGACTCGGGTACTTCACCTTAATAGCAGGAACGAGCTGAGGATAGTTTAAAAACAGCGGCTCGATTCGATTCCCTTGCGACTGGACTGAATCAAGCAGCCCATTGATTGAGCCGTTGCCGTTATGAGACCACGTGACGTATTGCGGCTTCTTTGACCCATCGTCCTGGTCAGCAGCATAACTCGGCAGTTTTACGTATGGATGCAGCGATATCAGGCTCTCTGTAACCCTCACGCCTTGACTTGCTTTTACTTCTTCAATGAACGTCATTTTGGTCCTCTTCTTCTCTACTCCGATAGGTCTTCCTGTGCTACAGACAGGACCTTCCCCTTACCGAAGGTCTTCACCTTGCTCACATAACTCAGTGAATCATGCCTCTTCGATGACAGCGCCGCGACCATGCTTCCAAAACTCGTCCACCGTGTACACAAGGAATATTGAAGCCGCCATTTAGTCAACGCCCTGACAATCATTGGTTGACACAATTGCAGCGCGACGATGAGAAATAACTCGCGAGGATACACATAGTTTGCGGGCTCATATACACCGCCTGCATCAATGAAGGTCTTCTTGAGATTCATACCCGAGAGGAAGTTGGGTTCAGTTGCTGCAACGAGGCGTCCAAAGATATCTCGATCCGCTATCGCGTGCTCCTTGAATACATCGAGGTGTCGCTGCACGAATGCCGCTTTGTCAGTCCTGGAAAAGTTGCCACTATCTCCTATAAATGGGAACTGAAACCAATCCGGCGGCATTACGTTGCCATTGCGTGACAGTTTGACTCTGGTCCCCTCTGACTTTACGGTCAATTCTCTGCATTTATCAACCAGTTGAGCAAAGTCAGGGTGTTCAAATTCGAAGACCATGCCGCATAATTCCTTATCGATTCGCTGTTCGGTGGCTGTTTTGCTGAACCGACACCGTGTGACTTCCTGCCCAAACAAAGCGACATCGAGGGCCAACATTCCAGCACACGCCAGTACTTCAGTCGGGTTCTTTTGGTTTATGAGGATCTGGTTCACGATTCGGCTTCGCTCTCTGCATTGATATCCGCTGCACGAACGAAGGCTTCGAGGTACGAAAGCCCCCACAACCCGTGTATCGCCTGCAAACTCTGGAGTATGAATGGAAACTTCTGATTCAGTTCATCCGACTCATGGAACCGGTCGGGATCGTAGGCTTTCTTCTCGAATACGGTGCTACACCGACCGTGGTGGCTGGCGATTAACCACATCTCAAGATCGGTAAGTTTGCCGTTCAGGACAGAAACCAATTCGTGGCGCATTCCGTTGAGCAGTGATGGGTTGTGGAATGCGCCGTCCGTTTTGGCCAACGGCTCGCCCTCGCTGGTACCCCGCGCATCCAACTGCCACAGCCAATGGGCCTTGCCATCGTCATGGTGAAGCGAGGAGTTCACAATCTCCTCAGCGATGTCTGGGGGCAAAACCAGAGCGGTAACAATGGCATGAGCTGCAGCTTTGGCAGCGCTACTGTGATCCGCCAGCGTCATGCTGAGGGTCTTCTCCCTTTTCACAGCCCTCACGTACAACAGTCCGTCTTGAGAGAAAATGACCTTGGCCTTATAACCGACTTCGGCAGGCAGCTGTTTGAGCAAGTCCTTGACGCTAGCTGCTCCTATGGTTTCGCCTGAGTCCAGCGACGTAAAACCGCCCGCAGACTTAACAAACCGCTTCGTTCGATTCTGCAAGACGCCGAAGATGTCTCCAATTCCACCCCCGCCTACCTCGAATGTGCCAAGTGGGGTTATGCAGTCGGCAGACTCAGGCAGGTATAGTGTTCCGCCGCCGAGATAAAGCTTCTCCAGTTCGTCCGCAGAAATGATCCTGGCATCTTCTCCTGCACCCACCCACACGAGCTTCTTGGCGAGGCTGGCTAGATCCGCCCTGATTTGCCGTTCGGGGACTCCTTGAAGAGTTCATTCTTCAGGACTGGAGCCGCAGCGGTGTATTCCTGTAAAGCTGTTTCTTCCATCCTCAGGAGTGCATTAATCTCTGCGTCTTTCCGTATAACGAAATTCACCTGATATTCGAAGTCGTATCCTCTGACGTACCTCTCCACTTCCACTGCTCCGAAGTTCGAGGCCAATACGATGAGAGCGGCTTTGTCGAGGCTTAATGATGCAGGAGCAGGTGTGAATGCGTCGGGTGGAATCGGGTGCCGATAGAGACTGAAGGTCGAGAAATCGGCGCATCTGTCGTGATCCCTAGGTAACCGTTGCAAATATTCAAGAGTTGCCGATATTTCAGGCTTTGGCTGCTTGCTTTCCTTCTCGCTTTTCTTCTCGCTGTGGGGATTCAGGATGTACACATATCCAACGGTTTCGTTCCAGCGATTCAAACGGCCTAGCCGCTGTTGAAGCCGTTCAGCAGGCGCAATCTCTGTAATCATGACATCACTGGAAATGTCCAGGCCAACCTCGCCTGCGCTCGTGCAGATAAGAACGTGCTTACCCGCTATAGTCGAGCCTTGCTGGAAAGGTCCAAAATCAATCTTGCTCTTCTCGTACCCTCGCATCGTGCCAGTGAGCAGTATGCAATGGTGGGAATCCCTCAGTCGTTTGTACAGTCGGCCCGCATTTCTTGGGTTGTTGATGTAAATGATTGCCCGCTTCCAATCGACATGATCCGTGAGCGTCGTGAAGGCGGTGTCGATCAGTTCAGTTTCAGGAACATCGAGAACGCGGCCCCACTTGGGAGCCTTAAGTTTTGTACTCAGTACAGCAAGGTCGGCCGAATCTAATGCAAAAGCACCTTCACCCTCTCGCAGTGTCGCGCTCATGCACGTATACCAGAATGGCTTGAGGCTGTGATTGTGATGGCAAACAGTTTCTAATACTCTGCGGGCCGCATCAGAAAGATGGGCTTCGTCCAGCACGATATAGGCATCCTGACCTACCAGCCCTGCCTCACGAGAAGCGACACGTGGGCTTGCCGCGTAAGCATGCCAAAGCAGCCGAGAGAACACCATATCGGGCGTACACAGCACAATTGCAAACCCGGATGGGTTCTTGATAATCGACTCTTGTTCCGTGATTCGCTGGCCGCGAAGTACGCTGACGATGAGTGCCGAATCGAATGCGACTTGAGATTTCAACAGGCCACATAAGTCCTGGTTGTCGTTTATGCGTCGCTCAATCTCGCGGGTAATGGCCTCGCTTTGGTCTACGACAACTCGCCTATCGATGGAGAAATATAGACGGCGAGGCACTGTTAGCGGTAGACGGTTTTCGAGTTGATGCCAAACTGCACACAGCCATGTCGGGATGATGGATGTTTTACCAGCGCCCGTTGGCAAGCTCAGGTTTCTGGACGGTCGATCCGTAATGCATTGGTGAAATAAACGTGTTTGCCACGAGTACGGGGGACGGCCCGTCAGGTATTCAAACTTTGCTGCAAATGACAAACTATTTCCCTTAACTACAAAACGCCAAGGACTCCGCCCACGCGAAAGGCCTGATGCAAGCATCCAACATTCAGCGCCTTGGCTTTCATGGAACTCAATTTTGTCCCGGTCATCGACGCCCTAGAGCGAGCTGCGCTTCTGTAATAGCTGCTTCAACATTTCGTCGACTCAGCGCAATCTTGTCCACGTCGGACGGCTGGAACTTTCGTTGTGACTCCAGGAATGACGTGAAAGCATCCCTAGCCGAAGCCATCTCAACAAGCATTTCCAATATGCACGCCGCGTCGAACATCTAGATCGGGAGGGGGTGAAGCGAAAAGGCTTTTGATGCGGCAGCCAATGCCTTGCGAAAACACAAATCCTTGTCCACAACAGCCTCGTCCGCCATCCCTGTCAGTGTAACTTGGCTCCTCGCGTAGCTTATGAGCGCCCATGCCGTCATAGCCTTGTGAGCCTCAGGATGGATGTACCATGTGCGGAGTTCTGTGCCCTCACCGGATTCCTGCATCATTCGGAAGAGGCTGTCAATCTCCGCCTGCTCCTCGCCAGTCAGCATGAAGCTGACCTGCCCACTCCGATGTTGGTGGATTCCCGGTAGTCCTTGCTTCCGCTTGAACCACATCAAAGCTCCTTGCCGACCTCCCGAAGCGTCTCCCGCAACTTCAATTTGTTGCACGAATCGAGAACAAGGTCGATTACCCTCATGAAAGTCCCTGCGTAAGCGGTGAAATTATTTTTGTCCGCTCCTAACAGATCGCAGACAATCCCAGCGAATTTGGAAAACAGGGCATCCTCTGACAGTGGGTTGTCGCGGTCGAGTAGCTGCTTGCAATCGCCGTATTCGATTTCCGAGCTGTTGAGATATTTGCTGAAGTCGCTCTCGATTCCGTCTTTCAGGTTCTGCGGCCAATGCCCAAAGATGGATTCTATGGTTGGTCGTACTATCAAAGGGTAAAGCTGATGCTGTACCTTGCACCGCCGCTCCTGTCCCAATTCCGCATCTGCGACCCTATTCGTCAAGTGCATGTAGAGGTAGAGAAACTCGAAGACTATTTCAAACCAGCGCTTCGTGTGCTCGTTGTCGTCGTTCGGTCGAATTGTTGATTTGAGCGCGTCTGCATCGCTCAAGGCAGCGTGTGCAATGCGACGGGCGAGGTCTTCGAGGACTGAACTCTCTGGCTCGCGAAATGTGCTTAACCAAGACCTCATTAGAGCAATGCTATGGCACTCTCGTTCACCCCTCAGATAGCTATGCAGCGATCTGGGCGAAATTTCATCCGACTGCTCATACATTGTCGAAAAGTCGCACTCGCATCCAAATCGGTTTGGGCCATACCAGAGTTGGAGGAAAAGGCAATACAAGGTTTACCGACTGAGGCGGCGATTTGACTTAACAGAAGAGATGCGACAAGAGAACATTTCATGGGCCGACTGTTACCCTGAAAATATATAGGCCGTCCTACTCGCTCCAAATGGCACAAACGTGCTAGCCGTGCTAGTTCCACACGGCGTCGGGCTGCATCAATACGCAAGAGTAGTTTTTCATCCAGGCCACTTCGATTTCGTTCAGCAAGCATAGCCGAGGACTCGAGCTAATAGCTGGTTGTACTCTGCGCGGATTTTAGCGCATAGCTCGGCCGTCCTAAACACAAGCACACCAGAATGTTGGCGATTACTCAACTAGCTGCGATGACCGAATATACTCGCACACGTGTTGATTTCACTTATGACATCTCGTTCCGGTTCCTCTCGCCCCACGGTAGCGATTTGTGACTGGATACAGAAGCGTGGCTGTCCGAATGGGTTTTTAGTAACTCATCGCGGCTGAATTTTCGCCATCTTTCTCGATTTCCCTTGCCCGGCAGAGCCGAAGAGTAGGACAATCGGCAATCCGTCGGTATTACGTTGCCTGCCCCAAAGAGCAGTTCCCCCAGGGGACGCAGCACCCCCTAAAGCAAGAATATCGACCTCTGAGACCGAAGCCTCCTGGAGAGTAGCCATGCGCTGCCCGCGTCTTCTTTCGCTTTCTTCTTCTTGCCTATTCGTGATTCTCGTCACGATGATGGTATTGTCGCAGTCGAATCCCGTCCCGCGCGTCAATCAACCGAACTGGCTTGCTGTTGCTCAAGAACTGCACCCGGGGCTGACCCCGCCGAGCGGTTCTCGTTTGCCACAAGGTTTACCTCCCGGCCGACGCCGGATTGCAGGATTTAAGGCAGCAGCCCCCCTGTCAGGTGCCTCGCAAGCGTCAGGGTTAAACTTTGCGCCCGCAGTGCCCTACGGCTCGGGTGGGTACGACGCCTATTCGGTAGTAGTGGCGGATGTGAACGGGGATGGCAAGCCCGA
>Ga0126373_10003367_pt1 | contig 11947 bp, 9 predicted proteins | sample PanSoiMetPlot_11_FD_92545 | JGI IMG/M metagenome (GOLD analysis project Ga0126373, IMG submission 92545) | Tropical forest soil microbial communities from Panama - MetaG Plot_11 | ecosystem: Environmental > Terrestrial > Soil > Tropical forest > Bulk soil | place: Panama | collected 2016-02-17
CACGGCGTGCTGCTGATGTACGGCGAGGAACTGTTTTTCACACCGAAGTACCTGAAGGCCAAGGAGATGGCGGACGCGGGCGCGTTCGGCAAGATCCACCTGGTCAAGCAGAGCGAAAAGCATTTTGGACCGCACAGTCCCTGGTTCTGGGACGTGAACCGGTCGGGAGGCGGAGCGCTGATGGATTTGGGCTGTCACGGCATAGCGTTCTGCTACTGGTTTTTGGGGCGCGCGCCGATCAAGTCGGTCTATTGCCAGATGGGAACATACGTTCACGGCGACAAGACCAAGGCTGAGGACGAATGCATGTGCATCCTGGAGTTTGAAAACGGCGCGATGGGGCTGGTGGAAGACAGCTGGGCACGGCGCGGCGGGATGGACGACCGGATCGAAGTGTTCGGCTCGCACGGCCTTACTTACGCCAACCTGCATATGGGAAACGCGCTGCCGACCTACAGCGAAAACGGCTACGGGTATGCGGTGGAGAAAGCACCGACGACGACCGGCTGGACCTACCCAGTGTTTGAGGAGCTATGGAACTACGGCACGCCGCAAGAGCTGGTGCACTTCGCGCGTTGCGCGCGAGGCAGGGAAGCCCCGCGGGCTACGGGCGAAGACGGGCTGGTGGTGCTGCACGCGCTTTACGCCGGGTATGCTTCGGCGGGCGAGGGGCGCAAGATTACCATGCCATACACGGCGCCGGCCGGCGTAAGCAAGCCTATCGACTTGTGGCTCGACGGGCCGGCACGCAAGCAGGCTGCGCACTGCTAAGACTTGTTCCGGACCTTTTGCAGGTAGAGAGTCCATTCGCTCGCGAGCAGCTGGTCAGGCTTCCAACAGGGGAGGTAGTTCAGTGCAGCTACAAATGAGGCTTCGGCTGTCGTTCATGATGTTCCTGGAGTATTTCATCTGGGGCGCATGGTACGTGACGCTCGGAACGTGGCTCGGACAGACGCTGCATTTTTCCGGCGAGCAGATCGGGCTCGCGGCGGGCACGACCGCTCTCGGTGCGGTGCTTTCTCCGTTTCTGGTCGGATTGATGGCAGACGAGCTGTTTGCGAACCAGCGTCTATTGGCGGCGCTGCACGGTATCGGAGGCGTGCTGCTGTGGTATGCCTCGACGCGCACCAGCTTCGGCCTGATGTACTTGGTGCTGTTGATCTATTCGCTCTGCTACATGCCGACGATGGCGCTGACCAATGCGCTGGCCTTCCGCCAAATGAAGGATCCCAAGCAGGATTTCGGCTCGATTCGCGTGCTGGGGACTGCAGGTTGGATTATCGCCGGGTTGTTTATCGGATTGCTGGGCAAGATGGGTTATGCCGGGGTAGAAGCGACGGCGATTCCGATTCGCGTGGCTTCGATCTGCTCGATTGTTTTTGCCTTTTACGCCTTGACCTTGCCGCACACGCCGCCGCTTCGTTCGGCGCATGGCTTCAAGCTCAGCAACATTTTTCCGCCCGAGGCGTTTCGCCTGTTCAAGGACCGGAATTTCAGCGTGTTTGCGCTGGCGTCTTTCCTGATTTGCATACCGCTGCAGTTCTACTACACCTTCACCAACCCGTTTCTGAATGAGATCGGCGTAGAGAACGCGGTGGGTAAAATGACCGGCGGGCAGATGTCGGAGCTGCTGTTTATGGTGACGCTGCCGTGGTTCTTCAAGCGACTGGGCGTCAAGTACACGCTCATGCTGGGCATGCTGGCGTGGGTGGTGCGTTACATCTGCTTTGGAACGGGCAATGCCGGCAGCTTGGTCTGGGTGCTGTATCTCGGTATCGTGCTGCACGGGATCTGCTACGACTTTTTCTTTGTGACTGGCCAGGTGTATGTGGACCAGAAAGCGCCGCAGGTGTTGCGCGCCGCCGCGCAAGGCATGATTACCTTCATTACCTACGGAATCGGTATGTTTGTCGGTTCGTGGATCTGCGGACGCGTTGTGGATGCGTACGTGACCACCTCGGCGGCGGGTGCTGCAGTGCACAACTGGCGATCCATCTGGATGGTGCCGGCAGCGGCATCGGCTGTTGTGCTGGTCTTCTTTGCGCTGGGCTTCCGGAACCGTGAAGCGGAACCGCGCGCGGATAGGGCGCTGGCCGAAGCCGGCGGCGCGCAAATCTGAAGACCGGACTTTCCTTCAGAATTCGAGTAACGCGGAAGGCAGTTCCTCTATGGATTCAAGGAGCAGGTCGGGCGCCGCCGCACGCAGACGCTTCTCGGTTGGAAAAGGGCCGAGCACGGCAATGGCCGCGCGGACGCCGGCGTTTCGTGCCATCTCGAGATCCTCCGGCGAGTCACCGACGTAAACGGTTTCTTCCGCGCGCATTTTCATGTGACGCAGCGCAAGACGCAACGGCGCGGGATGGGGTTTGCGCAGGCGCGTATCGCCGCTGCAGACTCGTGCGGAAAAATGGTCCCACAGGCGAAAAGCACGGAGCTGGCGATGCACGCGGTCGCGATCGCCACTGGTCACCAGCCCCAGCGCGTGGCGGCGAGATAGCACGGTGAGCACGCGGCGGACGCCAGGCAAGAGCTTGGGCGTCTGCCTCGAATAGTGCTCGCGCCAGACCCGGTCCGCGGCGCCCCACTTGGTGCGGGGGATTCTCGCAGCGCGGTAGACGCGGTACCAATTGGGGGAATAATGGGCTTCGAGGTCACGGAGCCCCCAGGGAACACCGAGGGCGCGAAACATCGCCAGATAGGCGGCGCTGTCGGCGGCGTAGGAGTTCAGCAGCGTGCCGTCCCAGTCAAACAAGACGCCGCGCAGTTCCGTTTGCGTCTTCCCTGATTTCATAGCCAGTACTTCTTTAGATTTTACTGGATAGTTGCGCTGTCGGAAAATCTCCGTTGGCCGCGAGAGCGGACCCTGCAGCCAGTCGCGCACGGCCCAGTTGGTGGTTAGAAGCCGTTCAAGCAAAGCGACAGTTTGGACCGCCCGGAACAGCGCCCCGGCACACAAGAAAAGGGGGCGCCGGAGCGCCCCTTTTTCCCGAACGAAAACAGGCATGAACCGGTCCTTAGAACTGCAGGCGGACGGAAAGCTGCGCCTGGCGCGGATCGCCGACCCCGACGCGCAGGAAGCCGTTGAAGTCGAAGAGCTGGGGCTGCGAGAGAGGGTTGACGTTGTTCTTGTTGTTGAAAGCGTTGAACATTTCAAGCTTCGGAATAACCGCAAAGCGTTCGCCGAAGTGGATTGGCCGCGACACGCCGAAGTCGAAGGTAAAGAAGCCGTTGTCTTTACGCAGGTGGTTGCGGCCGCAATCGACGACGCCGCCCCCGCTCGCAACGAACCGCGTGATGGAATTCTGTTCGCTGCAGGCGGGACCGCTGCGGTCGCCAGCCACGTTGTCGGTGATTGGCTGTGCCGTGTGGGCCTGCATACGGACGTTGGCATCGAAGCCCCACGGCAAGTTAGCAACGGTGTAGAAGTTGAACTTATGTTTTTCGTCGCGGTCGGAATAGGAATACTCCTTGGCGAGGTCAAACAGGTTGGCGTAACGGAAGGTGAAGGGATCGCGCTCGTTCGAGTCGTCATCGAGGTCTTCGGAATAGGTGTAATTGGCGTCGAACAGGAAGCGATTGCTGTAGCGCTTGCGCATGCCGACGGTAAAGCCGCGATAGAGCGACTTGGCGGAGCTGACCGTGTCGGTGACATCACCAAGGTTCGGGAAATTACCGTGCGCTCCTTGGTAGGTGACGGTGTCCGAACCCGCGGTCACGGTAAACGGCAGAGGAGTTCCGCTGGCGCAGGGGAAGCAACTGGCGGAGTTCGGATTGATGAAGCGCGTCAGGTGCACACCCTTCGAGACTGTGCCGTCGAGGTACAGCGTGTAGTCTCCGACCAACTGCTGCTCATAACCGATATTGGTGGAATAGATGCGCGGGTTGGCATAGTCCCTGCTGAACACGGTCACGCCGGGCTGGAAGGGAAACTGCCCTGGCCGCAACAGGGGAACAGGAACGGTACGGGGATAGGTCGGAGGCGGCCCGCCGGCGGAATTCTCACCGCAAAGGTTCACACCTCCCACCGGGAAGGTAAACAAACAGGTGCCGGCCGCGATACTTTGCTGCTGAACACCGTTGGTGGTGATGGCACCAACTTGCGTGAGCATGTTCTGGCGAGCATTGAAAATGCCCCAGCTGGCACGCAGAGCCGACTTTCCGTTGCCACGAATGTCCCACGCGAAGCCCAGGCGCGGCTGGAACTCTTTCCACTGGTTGGGAAGCTTGCCCTTTGAGGGGAAGGCCGGGTCAGTGAGGTTCTGTCCGTAGGCAGTCTGCGACGGGGGAATCGTAGGATCAGGAAAATGTTGGGCATCCCACCGCAATCCGTAGTTGAAGGTAAAGTTGCGCCAGACTCTCCAGGTGTCCTGGCCGAACAGGGAAAAGTCTTCGTTGGCGATGGCCGAGAAACCGGAGGCGTCGAGCGTTTCGCCGGCTGTCGTTGGGCCATGCTGCAGATAGAGCAGCAGCGGGCCGCCCAAAAAGGCGCTGCCATCGGGGCAGGTTCCGTGCCCGCTCGGACTGATATTGGTAACCAGCGAGATGTCGGTGAACACGCCATCCGAGCACTCGGCAGCGGTCGGACCGAAGCCGGGACCGAGGGCCGCGGGCGAGGCGTAGTGCAGAAAGCCGGTCACGCTATCGAAGATGTAGCGCCCGGTAAAGAAGCCGCGGAAGATCTGCGTGTTGTAGGTATGCAGCCACTCGCCGCCGGTCTTGAAAGTGTGTTTGCCGTGCACGATGGAAATGCTGTCGCGGAGGTCGTGGCGGTCCACCAGTTCGTCTACGGTGGGTTCGAGGAAGAACGGCTGGCCAAACCTGAAGTTGGGCGAAAAGCCCAAGGCGGTGTCGGGCACAGAGCCCGCATCAATCGCGGCGCGCGGGCGTGTCTCGCGGGAGTAGGTAAAGTGCGCTTCGTTCAGGACCGCGTTGCTGATGGTGCTGACCCCGTTGAGGTTGAAGGTCTGAATGTGCGAGGGACCCTCAATGCCGTTGGCGGTGGTGCCGTAGGTGGGCACGTCAAAGGTCTGGTTGGGATTGTTGGAACGGTCGAAGCTGTAGCTGAAAAACAGCTGATTCTTGTCGTTGATGTTGTAGTCCACGCGCCCAAAGACGGAAGCGTTGCGAACACGATGGTCAACCGGCAAGCCTTCGTTTTCATTGAAGTTGCTCTGGAAGAAATTCAACAGCGTCTGACGCTGGCAGTCGCCCGAGGCAGAAATGTTGGCGTCGGTAATCGTGCTGTTGAAGACCGGTTTGCTGATCGCGCAGGGCGTGCCGAGCGCCGTGCTTAGATTGTGGCGTGTGAGGTCTTCGATGATGCCTTCGGTCGCGGCGAAGAAGAACAGCTTGTTTTTAACGATCGGGCCGCCCGCGCTGCCGCCAAACTGGTTGCGCCGGAATCCGGTCAGCGGGGTGCCGTCAGATGCGGCGGCGGTCAAGGCCTCGGTTCGGAAGTACTCAAAAGCGCTGGCATGAAAATCGTTGGTGCCGGACTTGGTGATGACGTTGACCACGCCGCCGGCGGTGCGGCCGAATTCGGCGTTTGCACCGCTGGCGACGATCTGAAACTCCTTGACCGCTTCGAGCGTGATGTCCACGGCCGCTCGTTGCCCGCCGGCTTGTTCGCCGAAAAAGCCGTTGTTGTAGTCGCCGCCGTCGAGGCTGATGTTGTTGAAAATGCCGCGCTGGCCGTTGATGTTGATCTCGTCGCCGTCAGGACCCTGCGAAATGCTAACTCCCGGAGTTAGCGTCAGCAGGTCTTCAAACTTGCGGCCAAGCACCGGCGTTTGCTCGATCGCTTTCTCGGCAAGGGTGGCCGAGGACTCGGTGGCCGTGGTTTCCACTGCCGGAACGTCGGTCACCACAATCTGCTGCGCCACCGACGATATCTTGACAGTGATCGGGATGGTCAGCGCTTGACCGACCGTTAAATTCACGTTTTCCTGCAGAACCGTAGTGAAGCCTTCCTTGCTGACCGTCAGCGTGTACCGTCCGGGAGTCAAATTCAGGAACTGGAAGTGGCCGTCGGGATTGGTGGTTTCCGTGCGGCTGAAGTTCGTGTCGAGATTCTTGATGGCGACGGAAGCGCCGGCGACGCTGCCGCCCTTTTCGTCCAAAACGTCCCCTTGGACGCTGCCGGTCGTGAACTGCGCTTGTCCCCAAACAGAAATCGAAAAAAGCAAACACAGCGCAATGAAAAAGGCACACTTCGATATGTTTTTCACAATCCCCCCGTCACTACCCCATTCCGCAGCTTGAAATCTCCAGAGGTTGGAGGAGCCAGCGGAATTTATGGGCTAAAGTGTACGGGTCGTTATCGGCAAGGCGCAAGGGGAGGGCTGTGGAAAGTTTGCCGGCAGGGGAGCAGTCGAATCGCAGGATGGAGGTCCTAGACGCCGAAGTAGCGCGCCGGGATATCGTCGTCGCGATCGAATTCGAGATCGTCGAACGAGGCGGCGATGCCGTACCAGCCCGGCATAGCGGCCGGCTCCGACCGGCGCACACGGGCCTGGCTGACGATCACCACATTGCCGCGGCCCAACGGACGGCTCACCAGGACCACTTCCAGCTCGATGAGGGTCTCCGATTCGAGCTTGCGCGGGCAGAGGAAGTAAACGCCGGACGAACTGATATCCCGCGTGACGAGCGTTATCGGAAAATCTTCGGCGCAGCCATTCACACTGCGCAAACGCAACGGCAGACGGAGGCTGGCCCGAGGATATTCGCGCTGCTCCGGGAAGACGCCGAAGGCGTGGGTCGGCACCAGGGCAAAACGTCGGATCGGGCTGGGCGGCCGAAGCGGCATTACCCGCAGGGATGGAACGCGCGGAGCGCCCGTCGCGGCGATGGACGGGGCTGCAGGAAGCGCTTGAGGACCGTTCGCGGCAGGCCGGTATGGCAGTTCTTCTTCTTTGCGGACAGCTTGACTCGATGCGTTCATCTCGCCCCCCAGCGCATTTCAGGCTAAGCACGCAGCTGCAGTGTCGCCCAAGAAAACTGGCCCGGAAAATCCGAAAAGAAAACGGATAGACAGTATCCGAAACGGAGTGTGAGGATGCCACCTTTCTAACCAGAGCGTCAACCTCTAGAAATCGGCCCAAGTGCCCTATCATCAAACACTTAGTTTTAGTACGGGGTCTGCCGCAGTCGATGGGTGCACTCGATTCCATATTGGAGCTCGACGCCGGAACGCGGGTCTTTTAGAGTCGGATATGGCAACTTCTCTATCCACTTCCGGGCCTTCTGGGGATAGCCGGCATGGCTTCCCACACCGCTCGACGTTCCGAGCCTCTTCCCTCCTGGTCATCGTGAGCTTCCTAGCGGTGTACATCATTTGGGGAAGCACCTATTTTGCGATTCGAGTCGGGTTGGAGTCTTTCCCTCCGCTGTTTTTGGCCGGGGTACGGCACCTCGGCGCCGGCCTGCTGCTGTGCGCGCTGTTTTGGAGAAACGGAACGCGACCTACCCGCGCCGAGTGGGTGACGGCCGCAGTCACCGGGGTGCTAATGCTGTTTGGGGGCAACGGAGGCGTTTGCTGGGCGGAACAGTCCGTACCCTCGGGTGTCACGGCACTGCTGGTCGCAACGGTCACGCTGTGGATGGTACTGGTCGATTGGCTGCGCCCCGGCGGGCACCGCCCCTCGGCGCAGGTCATGCTTGGAATTGTGATTGGCTTTGCTGGCATGGTGGTGCTTGTGGGTCCGGCGCATCTTGGCAACTCCGGTCGAGTGGATCCTATTGGCGCCGGGGTTCTGGTATTGGCATCACTTTCCTGGGCCTGCGGCTCGCTTTACTCGAAGCACGGATCGCTGCCGAGTTCGCCACTGCTCGGTGCGGGCATGCAAGGTTTATGCGGAGGATCCGTGCTTTGCATAGTGGGGCTGCTTTCAGGCGAGGGCGGACGATTTCACCCTGCGAGCATATCGCTGCGTTCGGGGCTGGCGGTTGCCTATCTGGTGTTTTTTGGTTCCTGCGTCGGGTTTAGCGCCTACCTTTATATATTGAAGAAGAGCACGGCGCCGCGAGTGGCGACCTACGCGTTCGTTAACCCGATCGTGGCCTTGCTTCTGGGCTGGGCATTCGGCGGCGAAGGTTTGTCCGCGCGAACGCTGCTTGCCGGGGGAGTGATTCTGACCGCGGTGGTTCTGGTAATCACGGCGCGACACCGGGAACCGGCCAAGCAAGCCGCGCAGGCCGTTCCCGCGGCGAACGAGGCCTAACCTCAGCTCTCGCGATTGATTCTGATTTGAGCGCACTTTCCGGATAGCATCACCGGGTTGGTTTCGGTTACTTTGGCGGTATGAACAGCGAACGAAATCTTGTAGCAAACCATGCTTCGCGGCGACGCGAAACGCGTTACTGGGAGGCGGTACTGGCTCGCGATCGCCGAGCTGACGGCGCCTTTTTTTTCGCGGTACGCTCGACCAGTATCTATTGCCGTCCGAGTTGTCCAGCCCGCCGGCCGCTGCGGACCAACACCGTTTTCTTCCGGACCCGGCAGGAAGCGGAACGCCAGGGTTACCGGCCCTGCCGCCGCTGCAAACCCGACCAGATTCCCGTCGCAACGCTGGTGGTGCAGCGCGCGGCGCAGGTGCTCGAGAACGAGGTGGACGAGCCGGTGAACGTGAACCTTTTGGCGCGCAGGGTCGGGGTGCGTACCGACGCGCTGCGCCGGGCATTCCGGCAACAAACCGGACTTAATCCGAAACAGCTGGCCGCGGCACTGCGCCTGCGGAGATTCAAAAGGCTACTCAGGCAAGGCCACGGCATCGCTGACGCGCTCTACGCAACGGGCTACGGGTCAGCCAGTCGCGTGTACGAAGGCAGCGACGCACAGCTCGGTATGACACCGGCGACTTACCAAAAGGGAGGCAGAGGCATGCAGATCAAATACACGATGTCCAAGTCGAGCTTGGGCCAGGTGCTGGTCGCAGCAACCGAACGCGGAGTATCCGCAGTGTACCTGGGCGACGCTCCTCGCAAGCTCGTGAGCGAACTAAGACAGGAATATCCGCACGCCGAAATCGCAACAGAAAAGGGCGCCTTTTCGGAATGGGTGAACGAAATCGTCGCGCGCATCGAGGGCAGCGCGCCGCGCAGAGAATTGCCGCTTGACTTGCAGGCGACGGCGTTCCAGCGGCGGGTGTGGCAAGAGTTGCAGCGCATTCCACGCGGGACCACCACGACCTACAAGCAGGTCGCGAAAGCTTTGGGCAAGCCGCGGGCCGTGCGGGCCGTGGCACAGGCTTGCGCCAGCAACCCGGTCTCGATCGTGGTTCCCTGCCATCGCGTGGTGCGGGCCGACGGCAACTTGGCGGGTTATCGATGGGGGCTCGGTCGCAAGCAGAAGCTGCTGGAGCGTGAGCAGGGCGGGGCCGAAGTCAGCCGCGTGGCTTGACCTTGGAAACATTCTTGGGCCAGTCTGCTTTGAAGCGCGATTCTTCCATCTTCAGATTTTTCTTGATGTCGCTGTAGTGAAAAATGAAATAGTCGCCGGACCCAGTTTCAAAAAATTTCTGCTGCAGCGGCAGCCAGGAAGACTCATCAACCCACATCTGGATTTTGCTGATCTGTGCGCGTACCTGCTCCGTTTTTGGTGTCAGCTCGAGCAGCAGGGTTTTTTTGCCGTCTAGTTCTTGTTCCCCGGAAAACGACACCAAAAAGCTTTTTTTCAGGTCTTCGCTTCGTGTTCCAAAACCCAGCCGCACGTACTGGTCCACCAGCGCGCGATTTTTTCCGAGATCGTATTCTTCGACACGGTTGATCCTGGGATTGTAGATGGACAGAGTATCGCCCGAGCGCAGTATCGTCCGCTGGTCCGGCTTGGCGAACTCGATGCGCATCTTCTCGTCTTTTTTCTGCAGCCACATCTGCCCGGCCTCGGTCGAGGTGTCTTTCACGACGTCGGTGTATTTGATGTGTTCAACGTTCGCGGACAGGGTCCGGAAGTCGCGGGCTCCGGCGTCCATCCGGTTGAGAACCGACTCCGTCGTCCATTTTTCACCGGCTTGGGCCCTGGCCGGCTGCGGACCGGCGAGAGCAATAGCCGCGAGCACGCCGAGCAATTGCGCAGTTTTGCCGGTCAGAGTCCGTCTCATGGTTAATGATTTAGGCAGATTCGCACTGAAAATTATCGTAGCACAATCAGTAGGACGCACCGCCCGGGCGCCCAGTTACCGCTCGAGGGTTCGGGGGAATTCCCTATTTTCGCTGCAGCGTGACCTGATAGGCAATTACCGCACCCTGCTCATCCCGCAAGGCCTCAAGATTGATGATCTCAAAGCGCCCGTTTTGCAGGCTGCTCTCGGATCTTTGCAGCGCGCGGTGCAGCTCGTTTTGCAGCTGCGGCATCTGCTCCGGTGGGGTCAGGATACGCGCGTCCACCTTGTAGGTGAGCCGGTTACCCGCTTCGCTTACCAGTTCTACCTGGGCCGAAGCCGCGGGCACCACGCGCGTCGGCTGATCATGAAACCATCTGCCTGGCGTTAGCAGCACAAAAACCAGAATGGCGATGACCGCCAGGTCGTACTGCCAGGAACCGCGTTCGTATGACCAGAAAAAAATCCGAGAGAATATGGTTCCGGGGCCGGCCATGTCAATCCGCAGGAATTCCGTCCACAATCACGCCGTCGCGCATGTGTACCACCCGGTCGAAGTAGGTAACGGCCTCGGGATTGTGCGTGATCATCACGATGGTCTGGCCCAGATCCTTATTCAGTCGCCGCAACATCTCCAGCACTATCTCAGAGTTCTTACTATCCAGGTTGCCGGTCGGCTCGTCGGCCAGCAGGATTTTCGGCTCATTGATAATGGCCCGGGCAATCGCAACGCGCTGCTGCTCTCCCCCCGACATCTCCGACGGCTTGTGCGACAGGCGCCCGTCCAAACCAAGCATTTTCGTGACAACGTCAAAGCGATGCGGATCGAACCCGTCACCATGGATGTACTGCGCGATGGCGATATTCCCGCGCGCGGTAAGCGTCGGCAGCAGGTTAAAGCGCTGAAACACAAAGCCAATCTTGCTGCGACGGAGTTTGGTTCGCTCGGCGTCGCGCATTTCGCTCAGGTCGTTGCCATCCACCAGGACCTTTCCGCGCGATGCCTTGGCCAGCCCGCCGATCACGTACAGCAGGGACGATTTGCCGCAACCTGACGGTCCCATAACCGCGACCGCTTCGCCGGGCTGCACCTCGAAATTCACACCGCGCAACGCCGGCACCTCGACCTTCCCGGCGCGGTACAGCTTCCACAGGTTCTCCGTCTTGAGTATCGGCTCCACGCTCGGTTTTCCGGAATGGCTCCTTTCGGTGGCCTGCAAAATGAATTCGGGCGTTGGTATTGTAGCCGCCATCGTCACCCGCGCCTAGCGCGCTCTGCGCCAAAAAATGGGCCGCAAACCCGAAACTCAGTCAAAGGAAAGCGCCTCCACGGCGTCTTTCTTGCTGGCGACCCACGCCGGATAGCTCGCTCCCACCACTGTCCCTGCCAGCGCAATAACGCCAGCCCGCGCAATCCATCCAGGTGTAATCAGAATCGATAGGGTCGGAAATCCGGCCAGGAAAGCCGCACGCACGGCATAACTCAACGCGACTCCGGCGGCGATTCCGCACAGACAGAGCAGCGCCGATTCCATCAGCAGCGCGCGCACAATGAACGGCGAATTCGCCCCCAGCGACTTCAGCACCCCGATATCGCGCGTCCGCTCGATCACCGTGGTGTACATCGTCAGGAAGACCACCAGCAGACCGATCGAAACGGCGAGCGCAATCATGGCGTCAATAAACGTCTGCAGTCCGGGCAGATTGGTCGAGGTCATCAGCGACATAAAGTCCTTGATCGGCCGGATGGTATAGCCCGGAAAATTCTCGGGCTTGCGCATATCCGTGATCACGTCGTCGGTATGTTCGGGACGGGTGCACTTGATCAGGAAAATCGAGGCTTTGTC
>Ga0126373_10003368_pt1 | contig 11946 bp, 13 predicted proteins | sample PanSoiMetPlot_11_FD_92545 | JGI IMG/M metagenome (GOLD analysis project Ga0126373, IMG submission 92545) | Tropical forest soil microbial communities from Panama - MetaG Plot_11 | ecosystem: Environmental > Terrestrial > Soil > Tropical forest > Bulk soil | place: Panama | collected 2016-02-17
ATTTCGGCATCTGAAGGGGTGTCCGCGGCAGCGGCCAGGCGGACCGTTGCCGCCGCGATCGACCGGTGGGTGTGGTACGCGGGCTGGCCGGACAAGGTCGCGCAGGTCGCGGGCGGGGCCAACCCGGTGGCTGGGCCCTACTTCAACTTCAGCGTGCCTGAGCCGACCGGCGTGGTCGCCGTGCTCGCGCCCGCGGACTCCAGCCTGCTCGGGCTCGTCAGCGTGGTCGCGCCGGTGATCGCCACCGGCAATACGGCAGTGGTGGTGGCCAGCGAGGACCGGCCGCTTCCCGCCATCACGCTCGGCGAGGTGCTCGCGACCTCGGATGTGCCTGGCGGTGTCGTCAACGTGCTCACCGGCCGGATGGCCGAGCTCGCGCCCGTGCTGGCCGGTCACTTCGACGTGAACGCCATCGACCTCACCGGCGCCGCGGCGGATTCGCGGGCCGAGCTTGAGCGGCTGGCCGCGAGCAACGTGAAACGGGTGTTCTGGGCGGAGGATGACTGGGCCGGGGCGCCGACGCCGCGCCGGATGCTCGCGTTCCTCGAGACGAAGACCGTCTGGCACCCTGTCGGCATCTAGAGCCGGCCGGTCCCTTAGATCTCGCCGAAGAGGCGGTCGCCGGCGTCGCCTAGGCCTGGCACGATGTAGCCGCGCTCGTTCAGGCGGTCGTCGAGGCCGGCGGTGACGACTTTCACCGGGATCGGGAAGTCGTCGGGAAACGCCTCGTGCACCCTGGCGATCCCCTCGGGCGCGGCGAGCAGGCAGATCGCGGTCATCGACGCCGCTCCGCGCGAGGCCAGCATCCCGAAGGTGGTCTCCAGCGTGCCGCCGGTCGCCAGCATCGGGTCGAGCACGAACGTGTCGCGTCCGGTCAGGTCGGCAGGGAGCCTGGTCGCGTACGTGGATGCGACCAGCGTCTCCTCGTCCCTGGCCAGCCCGACGAAGCCGACGTCGGCCTTGGGCAGCAGCCTGGCCATGCCGTCGAGCATCCCTATCCCGGCCCGCAGCACGGGGACCACGAGGGGGATCGGCCTTGCGAGCTTGACGCCCTGGGCGGTGGCGACCGGCGTGTGCACGGTGACGTGCTCGACCTTGACGTCACGGGTGGCTTCATAGGCGAGCAGCGTGACGAGTTCGTCGGTCAGGCTGCGGAACACCGGTGTCTCGGTGTGCACGTCACGTAGCGCGGTGAGCTTATGCGCGATAAGCGGATGATCGGCGACCAGCGTCTGCATGCTCGGTAGTCTGACAGGCGCGCTTCACTTGCTCTAATCGGGTTCGGGCCAGCCGTGCCTTGGCGTGTACCACGTGGCCGTGCACCCTCGGGTGCCGCAGCGCACGCACTGGTGGCCGCGACCTGGATTGGTCAGCGCTCCCGGGCAGTCGCACGGCGACCAGCTCACGATCACCCGGCCTGGCCCCCACTGATGACCTGCCGGGCACTGCCCAGGAAACGGCCACCAGTCCGGACGGGTAACTTCACTCATGCCTCTAGTAGAACATACATTCGAACACGTGTGACCTAACAGGGTGATCTAAGAGGCCTGGTCAGCGCCACTTTCATCGCCCCGAAGCCGAGCGGCATCGAGCGCGCGCTCTCGGGTCAGATTGCGCTCCCTCGTGTTGCCGGTCAGCTCGCTGGCCCGCTCGAACTCGGCCTGCGCCTCGGTCGGCCGGCCAAGCTTCATCAGCAGGTCGCCTCGCACACTCGGCAGCAGGTGGTAGTCGCGCAGCGATGGCTCAGCGGCTAGCTGATCAACGAGCGCCAGCCCAGCCTGCGGGCCGAACGCCATCGACACGGCAACCGCCCGGTTCAGCTCCACGATCGGCGACGGCATGACCTCGGCGAGCACACCGTACAGCTCGGTGATCCGCGCCCAGTCGGTCTGCTCGGGCCGGTAGGCCCTGGCGTGACAGGCGGCTATGGCGGCCTGCAGTACGTAGGGGCCGCGTTCGCCGCCGAGTTCGATGGCCCGGTCGAGGGCGGCGAGCCCGCGCCCGATCAGCAGCTGATCCCAGTGGGTCCTGTCCTGGTCGAGCAGCAGCACCGGCTCGCCGTCCGGCCCGGTACGGGCCGGAATGCGTGATGACTGGATCTCCATCAGCGACGCCAGTCCGTGCACCTCGGGCTCGGCAGGCGCGAGCTGAGCAAGCAGCCGCCCGAGCCTGCGGGCTTCATGACACAGCGCGGGCCGCATCCAGTCGTCGCCGGCAGTTGCCGAATAGCCCTCGTTGAAAATGAGATAAATGACTTCGAGTACCGAGGCCAGCCGTGCCGGGCGCTGCTGGCTATCCGGAGTCTCGAACGGCACGTTAGCGCTGGCCAGCGTCTTCTTAGCGCGGACGATGCGCTGCGCGATCGTCGGTTCGGGTACCAGGTAGGCGCGAGCGATCTCGGTTGTGGTCAGGCCGCCAAGCAGGCGCAGCGTGAGCGCCACCCTGGCCTGCACGGAAAGAACCGGATGGCAGGCGGTGAAGATCAGCCGGAGCAGGTCGTCGTCGATGTCGTCGGCGATCGCGCGGTCGAATCCGGCCGTGCCGTCGTCCGCCGCTGATTCGAGTGTCCGCCCGATCTCGGCATACTTGCGATCAAGTTCCCTATTACGGCGGAACTGGTCGATGGCGCGGCGCTTGGCGACGGTCATCAGCCATGCGCCTGGGTTGAGCGGCACGCCTTCGCGAGGCCACTGCTCGAGCGCCGCGACAACGGCGTCCTGCGCTAGCTCCTCAGCGAGGCCGATGTCACCTCCGGCGAATCTCGCCAGGCCCGCGATCAGGCGGGCCGACTCGATCCTGATGACCGTCTCGATCGCTGATTTGACGTCGCTGGCCTCCGAGTTCGTCACGACGTCTGATCTCACCACCGGTTGGCGCGGTCATGCAAACGCAGCGGGCACGGCTGCTCTGGTGAGGAGCTGCCGTGCCCGCCGCGACTTGGCCGGTCACCCGCCGTAGACCTGCCGCAGGGTCGACTCGCCTTCGCCGGCGATTGCGAGGAACCGCTTGGTCCACTCGATCGCCTCGGCCGTGTCCCGCACCTCCATCAGCGCCCAGCCGCCGACGAGCTCCTTCGCCTCAGCGAACGGGCCGTCCAGCACGGTGAACTCGCCGCCGGAGTACCTGACCTTGATGGCCTCCTCGACCGGGCCGACGCCGCCGGTGGCGAGCAGCACGCCGGCCTTGGTTGCCTCGGCGACGAACTCGCCCATCTTGGCGTACATCGCTGGATCGGGCTCGGGGATCGGGATCGTCGGGTCTGCCAGTGTGTATCCGAGGAATCGCATCGCGTGCTCCTGACTATCGGGCGGCCGGTCTGCGGCCACCGAATCTTTCGTTCTTCGCCCACGCGTCGAACGTCAGCGTTCCAGATCGACGTGACCATCAAGATTTTTTTGGGCAGAAAGCAACGTGCCAGCCACGGCCGCTGCCGCCAGGCCGGTCCCGCCCGGACGCTGGTCGTTTGCGGCCTCCCCTTCGCATGGAGCAACATCGCCTAAGTGAACATTGCGGTGGCCGCGACGACGTTCGGGCTCGTGTTCCCCGCGGAGTTGCCGGACAAGACGGCGCTGGCCAGCCTCATGCTTGGCAGCCGGTACCGGCCGGTATTCGTCTACGCCGGGGTTGCCGCCGCGTTCGCCGTGCACGTGCTGCTCGCCATCATCGCAGGCAGTCTGCTGACGCTACTGCCGCACCGGGTGCTGTCGGCGGTTGTCGCCGTGCTGTTTGGTCTCGGTGCCGTGCTCTTGGTTCGCGGCAGGGACGAAGCCGACAAGGTGGCCAGGGCCGAGCAGGACACGCCGCCGACGTTCTGGCGGGTCGCCGCGACAAGCTTTGCCGTGATCCTGGTGGCCGAGTTCGGCGACCTGACTCAGATCCTGATTGTGAACCTCGCGGCCAGGTATCACGATCCGATCGCGGTCGGCGTCGGCGCGCTGGTCGGGCTGCTCGCCGTGGCCGCCTTGGCCATTGCTGGCGGTCGGGGATTGCTCCGGTTTGTGCCCGCAAGGACGATCACGCTGGTCGGCGCCGCCGCGATGGCCGTCCTTGCCGTGATCAACCTAGTAAGCGCCATCCGCGGCTAGGTGTGCTCCGCTACCGGGGTGGTGTCGCGGCGGAGTGAGCTTGGTCCGACTCGAAACGCTCGCAGCAGCGGTCTGAGCAGAACCAGTAGGTGCCGTCCTCGGTCACGCTCTGGCGCGGGGCCGCCGACTTTTCGACCTGCATACCGCACACCGGGTCGATCGCGTAGCCGTCGCTGCCGCCGAGTTTGTCACGGTTCCGGTAAACGTAGTAAAGGACGGCGAAGACCAGCAGGAAGATGATGTTGAGCACAGTTGTGTAGTTCCAGGTCAGGTGCTCAGGCACGATCTGCACCGGTCTGTGTGTCGGCACGAGCCCGGCCGCCTTGAATATCAGCTCGGTGATGAGCCCGGCGGCGGCCATCACCGCCCAGAACACGGCGAGCATGCGCAGCGCCAGGCGCCCACCGTAGAACTTGCGATAGATCAGCACGAGCGGCAAGGCGATCAGGTCGGCGAAGATGAAGCTGACCACGCCGCCGAAGCTGATGCCGCCCTTCCATAGGGCGGCGGCCAGCGGGACGTTGCCGATCGAGCAGACGAAGCTGATCAGGGCGATGAACGGGCCGACGACGGCGTTCTCGATGCTGGTCCAGATGCCGTGGCCAGATACGAAGAACGCGTGCCAGAACGCGATGGGCACAAGAACTGCGAGGAAGCCCGCGGCGAGGAAGCCGATGAACATCTCCCGGCGGAGCATCGTGAGGTCGGCGACCGTGTACGTCGCCGCGTCGGCCCAGCCGGCCCTGGTGCGGACGGCGGTCTGCCAAGGCTGCTGCTGGCGATCGCCGCCGCGGCTGTGCTCGCCGTGCTCGTGGTCCCCGTGGGCGCCTTGCTCGTGGCCGGTGCTGTGCACGTGGCCATGTCCTCCGCCATGCTCGGCGTCGAGCTTGGCCCTGGCCGCAGCGACCAGGCGGCCGGTCAGGAAGAGCCCGCCAAGGAGGGCAAGCAGCACGATCATGATGATGCCGCCGACATACTCGGCGGCCACGAACTGCCAGCCGAGCAGCACGACAAGCACGATGCCGAGTTCGACCACCAGGTTGGTCGATGCGAACATGAAGATCATGGAGGTGACGAAGTCCGCGCCCTTGGCGAATAGTGACTTCGCCATCGCCGAGGCCGCGTACGAGCACGAAGATGACAGCGCACCGACCGCCGATGCCCTGGTCACCGCCGCGGGTCGGTGATCACCGAGCTTCGCACGCAGGGCCTCTCGCGGCACGAACGCCTGCACGGCGCCGGACAGCGTGAAGCCGAGTATCAGCGCCCACAGCGTGTCCCAGAACATGAAGAACGCCTCGCGCAACGAGGCGCCGATGTTGCTCAGGACCGTTGCTGGTGTCAGCGTCAGTGCGTGCGCGGCGATCAACGTCACACCGCCAATATACCCCCTGGAGGTATATTGGTAGCAAGAGGTGCCCGATTGATGCAGAGCGCACGCGAGCACGGCCATGCCCGCCCGGACGCATCGGTGCGTCCTGGCGGGCAAGCCGTTTGCGCTGCGGCTACGCGATGACTACTTGACGTGCGACAGCGGCCCCTTGTTGACGGGGAACTGCGAGGTGTTCAGCGCCTGGATACCCGCGTGCTGCTCGCCATTGAACGGCGTCACGATCGGTGCGGTTGCGCCGGGCTCGCAGCCGATGTTGAACGGCACGCTCGGGTTGTTCCACCACAGGCCGATGTGGAACTGGTGGGTCGGCGCGAATGTGGTTGTACCGCCTGGCGACACCGAGAATGTCTCCTTGCTGAAGACACCGCGAACGGTCGCCGATCCTGAGCCCGACGCCCCGGCACGGACATCGGTCTGATACCAGGAGACACCGAATGGCTTGGTCGGCAGCTGGATCACGAAGGCGTCGAAGCCCGTGCCGGGCGGCATGCCGTGAACGGAAATCGTCATCGTGTCGTTGATACCGGTGTGGGTGATAGTGACGTTCCCGCCTGCGTGCGGCAGGCAGGCGCGAACGGCCGGTGACGACGGCACGAGCTTGAATGAGAAGGAATCGCCCTTGGCAGGTGCGGCCGGCCTGGTCGGAGTCGCTCCCGCCGACGCCAGGCCGATGGACAGTGCGGCGGAGGCGGCGAGGGCGAGCGTGCTGAGGCCGATGGCCGCTTTGCCTAGGAGCGGCTTGCGTGGTGTCTGGTCGTGACTCATGGTCGGAAAGCTCCTGTCTCGATGGCGACGGTGCGCCGCCGGTCTGATTCCCCCCGGGCCCGGGATGTCGGACAGGGGTACGCAACCGCCAGACGGCATGGTTCAGCGCCGCGGGCGATATTTCCTGGGAGTTTGCTGAGAACGTTGGGTGCCGTTGATCGTTGCTGTTGCCCGCTGCCGGTGATCAAGCGTCGCGGCACCCATTGCACTGACATTGCAGCCGATCTTGGCCAACGCTTGCCGACGTTTCCTGACTCTGAGCGATACGCCAGCCTCCGCGATACGATCCGAGCAATTGAGGCCGATCCACGCCGGCATGACGGGAGTTGTTCTATGGCGATTCCCGCATCAGGGCGGGGCACAGATAAACGTCGTCCGCGCTGGATCCCCGCCGGACTTGGCCGGGAAGTCAAGGACGACGACCGAGTAGTCAGCGAGCTCTACCGTCAGTACTACTCGCCGCTGATGGCGTTCGTGCTTCGGCTAACCGCGGGTGATCGGCAGCAGGCCGAGGACGTCGTGCAGGAGACCATGTTGCGGGCATGGCGGCAGGGTGGTCGCCTGGACCAGAACGCGGCCTCGCTGATGCCCTGGCTCGCGACCGTTGCCCGACGTATCGTGATAGATGAACAACGTCGGAAAGATGCGCGGCCTCCGGAGACCGGTGAGGACAGACTAGAAAAAGCGTCGGTCACCGACCTGACCGACGACGTGCTGCGCAGCGTCATCGTCACCGAGGCACTGCGCACCCTCTCGCCCTCTCATCGTCAGGTGCTGAACGAGACGATACTTAGCGACCGAACCGTGAACGAAGCCGCCGTGGTGCTCGGTATTCCGGTGGGCACCGTTAAGTCGCGGGTTTATTACGCGCTCCGTGCCCTTCGACTAGTCCTGGTAGAACAGGGGGTGTCGCTGTGAGCGTCAAGCACATAGACGTCGCCGCCTACTCGCTTGGTTTGCTCGACCAGAAAGATCGGGAAGACTTCGAGGCCCATCTCGCCGGATGCCAGTCGTGCCAGGCCGAACTCGGCGAATTCTCGGCTATGGCCGATCTGTTCGCCGGCCTAGGCCCGATCGCGGTAGAACCTGAGGAACCGGACAAGACCGCGGTTGCCGACCTCGTTGCCCGCAGAGCGGCGACGCAGCGCAGGCAGGGCAGGCAACGAACATGGTTCGCCGCGGCGGCCAGCATTGTGCTGCTAGCTGGAGGCGTAGCGGCCGGGCTCGGTTTGGCGCCGCATGAGGTCCAGCCTGCTGTTGGCCAGGTGCGCCTGACCGGCCAGCTGCATGCGGCGACGAATCTGCGTACCGGCCTGCGGGGAGTCGTCGGCCTGGTGTCCAAGCCGTGGGGTACCCAGGTCACGCTCAAGCTGTCCAAGGTGCGCGGCCCGCTCGACTGCCAGCTGATCGCGGTGTCCAAGACAGGAGTGCGCCGCGTTCTGGTTGGCTGGCTGGTTCCGGCGGCAGGCTACGGCGTGCCCGGCCACCCGGCGCCCCTGCTGATTGTGGGCGGCACCTCGATTCCCAAGCAGAACCTGTCCCAGATCGAGATTCAGGTTGTGCATGGCCCGACGTTGCTGACGATCCCGATGTGACTTTGTATGATCGGCGCACAAATATGACCGCGTGAGCGCCCCCGGAAGGATCAGTGCTGATGTCCGCACTCACCACCCTGCGCCGGGGCCGACTGGCTGGCGCTGTCATCCCGGCGGTCACGCTCGGCATCGCTGGCATCGTTGTCGCCCAATCGGGCGCTCAAGCCGCCCCGAGAACGCCCGCGCTCCACGCCGGTCCGAAGATCGCGCTGGGCACGACAAAGAACATCGCGCAAAACGCGTTCGCCGAGGCACCGGACGGCGCGGTGTTCTACTCGCGGGGCGCCGTGGTCTACGTCGTCGGAGGCAACTCGGCGCCTAGGACCGTGCTGCACGCCGGCGGCACGGTGCTCGCGATCGCGGCGACCGCGTCTGACCTGTTCGTACAGCACGGGCGCACCGTCACTGAATACCGGAAATCGAATGTCAGCCAGGTGCGGCATTGGACGCTGCCCCGCCAGCCCGCGCCGGTGACCATGGCAGGCTTGTTCGCCGAAGGCGGCACGCTGTGGTCGTGGATCGACACGCAGACCGATTCGAGCGGGCTTGAATTCGCGACGGTCAGCATGATCGCGACCTCCGGGCCAGCGGTCCATGTCATCACTAAGTTCGCGTTCGCCGAGGATATGCAAGCGAACTCGTCGGGGCTCTACTTCGAGAGCACCAACAGCGGCCAGACCAGGTATTTCCTCGCGCACGCCGCTCCGTCCGGTGCGGTGCGCTATCGCGCGCAGTCGGCCTTCCGGTATGGGCCGCTGCCGCTCGCGGTGATTGGCGGCCGGATCGACGTTCTCACATTCGTCGGGCACCCGAGCGTCAAAAGCTACAGCAGCACGACGCTGGCTTTGGTTTCGTCAAAGCGGGTATCCGGACAGGACATCACGATCGCGGCGACCGGTCTCGGCCTTGTCGTGCTCGCGTGCCGCGGCTCGAGTTGCTCGACGCGGACGGTGAGCAGGCTTAACGTCGCGACCGGCCGGTCCTCGGGCGCCGTCAGCGTGGTTGGCGGGTTCGGGTTGGTCGCTGGCCCTTCGGCCGCGGTCATCGAGGTCAGCCACGAGACACGCGGCACGATGACGATGCAGCGAATCAGTTCCTGAGCGCTCGGCCAGTCATCCGCGCCGGCCGACTGGGCGATAAGTTCGTGCGGGCGCCCACGCCTGCCGCTACGACATCGACGATCTGGTTGACGAACTGCTCATTCAGGGGTCGCTGACGTTGCAGCAGCCGGTAATAGCAGGCGCCGAAAAGCAGATCGAGCACGACTCCGGCGTCGGTCTCCGCAGGGATCTCACCTCGGGTGACACCCTTGTCCACCATGATCGAGTACTGGGCCCTTAGCGGCGCGACGACCTGGTCCCGCCACGCTGCCGCCAGATTGCGATCGTGCTGTATCTCGGCAATCAGGCCGACCAGCATGGCGACGGCGCTGGTGCCAGAGACAGCGCCGACCCACACCCCAAGCGCGGCCCGCAGGTCGCCAGCGAAGGTGCCCGTGTCCGGCAAGTCGCGCGGTCCTCCGAACTCGGCGAGGAACGCGTCGAGGGCCAGCGTCCCGCGCGATTGCCAGCGCCGGTAGATGGTGGTCTTGCCCACCCCCGCGCGCTCGGCGACCTCCTCAATGGTTAGCCCGTTGATGCCTTTTTCCGCCATGAGTTCAGCGGTGGCGACCAGGATGACTCGATCCCTATCCGCGCTGCGCGGTCTGCCACGTCGCGGCCGCCTCGCTCTGCGAGGGCCGATGCCTGACGACTGGGGTGCTGCCGGTCTGCCCTCAGCGCTGCGGCTACTGCGCCCCTCATGCGGGCCGGTAGACATCGCGGTCATCTGCCCTATTAGTACCGGTCCGGGGCTCCCCATGAATCAACAGCCTACCTCAGAACTTAAAAAAACGGATCGTATCGTATTCTTATATGAAAGGATCGAATCGACCCGTAGAGTATTCGTAAGTCGGACTCAAAGTAAACCGCATAACGCAAGATCCCGCATCCCGGGGTTGACGAGGATTCGCTGGCCCGCACGGGAATACGCCACGCGTGCGGTAAAAAGATCGGGACCCCGTCGGTTAAAGCAGGGTCCCGATCCGCCGGCCGAGCCGGCCCTTGTGGCTAGCGGCGGCCAGAGCTGGGGCTGAGCTGATCCGATCGCGACGAAGCCGCGTCATCGCCGGATTGCCCGGCCGACTTGTTCCTGCTCGCGATGCGGGTCAGCGCGGCCATCGGGGTCTTCCTCCCCGAACCGCCTGACCCGGTGACTGACCTGCCTGAACTCGCCGACAGCGGTGTCGTGACGTCGGTGGTGCGAGGATCGGTGAGTATTGCCTCCGGGCTGTCGGATGCCCAGCGCTCGGCCAGCTTAGTGTCCCTGGTCGAGATCACCGACAAGCGCCCGATGGCCACAGCCGCGACACAGATGATCACCGCGCCGAGGCCGGTGAAGAACCCGATCTGCTCCGCGGTCCTGGCGATCGCGCTGCCGACCGGGCTCCCCGGGTTCGGGGGATTCTGTGTCCAGAACCTGGCGACCGTGCTACCGACGATGAACCACCCGCCGCTCAAGACGGCGAGCGTCCCCCCAGTCAGCGCCAGCGGGCGGCTCCTGCTCGCCAGCAGCAGCAGGCCGCCGAGGACCGCGGCGCCGGCTGGAGCGAACTCGAGCCAGGCACGGCCAGAGGTAACCGTCCACACCTTGTCTGGCGTGTAGGCGTAGTGCAGGGAGGGGCCGATCAGCGGGACCAGGCCTCCCCAGATGCCAAGCAAGATGAGCAGCAGGCCGCTGAAAGCACCGCGGCTTCTTGAAACTCTCAGCCCTGGTCCCGAGCCGAGGATTCCTGGGCTTCGGCGTCTTGAACCGGTCGTTCCCGCCATATCGATCACTCCTTCGCTAGCGGGCAGTAGGGTCAAGCGCCGCGAAGCTACCCGAGCCGTTCCGAACTATGCTTTAGACGTCCAGTGCGGGAATCCTGGCTGGTCAGGTAAGGTCAGGCATGCGCGGATACAGCCAGGACAAGGATGCCTACCTGAAGCGTTTGCGGCGGATCGAGGGACAGGTCCGTGGCCTGCAGCGGATGGTCGACACCGATGTGTACTGCATCGACGTCCTCACCCAGGTTGCCGCGGTCACCCGTGCGCTTCAGTCGGTCGCGCTCGGCTTGCTTGAGGATCACCTCAGTCACTGTGTGACCGAGGCCGTAGCGCAAGGAGGTCCTGAAGGCGAGCAGAAGGTGAGGGAGGCCGCTGAGGCCGTCTCCCGGCTGGTCAAGAGTTAGCTGCGCCAGCTGGCCAGCAAGGACGTCCATTCCCGACGAATAGGTCTTTCGTGGGCGGGTAGTTGTGCCGGGCACTACCTGGAGATCGGAGCAACGTCGGTGAACAAACGGATCACGATCAGCTTTCTCGGCCTGATCTACATCGTTGTGGGAATCATTATCGCGGTCAGTAAGCACTACATCACGATTGGATGGCTAAAGGCCGTCGCCTCAGGGGTACTTGCGGTTTTCCTCTGGTGGTTGGTGCTGCTCGGCGTGAATCTTCATTTGCACTAAGGACGTCTTGCCAAGCCGTATGTCTGCCAATCCTGCCCGCTGCCGCCCCGCCGTCACATCCGCTGGGCGGCAGCGGCAGTATTGAGCCAGATGAGCGCGCCAGCCGCGACCTTCCTCACGCGCGATCGGAGAGGCCGTCCCATGCACATCGGGCTGCAGGTTCCTGACTTCAACTGGCCGGGCGGTCCGGCCACGCTCGGCGCGGAGCTGGCCACCGTGGCCCGAGCCGCGGACGACGCGGGATTTGAGTTCATCAGCGTGATGGATCACTTCTTCCAGATCCCGGTCGCCGGGCCGCCCGAGAACAACATGCTCGAGGCCTACACCACCCTCGGCTACCTGGCTGCCTGCACGTCCCGGGCGAACTTGCTGACGCTTGTCACCGGCGCGGTCTACCGGCATCCAGGGGTGCTCGGGAAGATCATCTCGACACTTGACGTGCTGTCGGGCGGCCGGGCCTGGCTGGGTATCGGGGCCGCGTGGAACGAGGAGGAATCCAAGGGCCTCGGCATACCGTTCCCGCCGGTCGCGGAGCGGTTCGAACGGCTCGAGGAGACGCTGCAG
>Ga0126373_10003369_pt1 | contig 11945 bp, 12 predicted proteins | sample PanSoiMetPlot_11_FD_92545 | JGI IMG/M metagenome (GOLD analysis project Ga0126373, IMG submission 92545) | Tropical forest soil microbial communities from Panama - MetaG Plot_11 | ecosystem: Environmental > Terrestrial > Soil > Tropical forest > Bulk soil | place: Panama | collected 2016-02-17
GGTCATCGCTTCTCGATGCTCTGAGAGGTAAGGGAAAAAGGCGGAATTGAAGACGCGATCGATCGCGATACGGCCAGCCGACCCCGTCAGGGAGACGCAGTCAGGCGCATCAGAGCAGTGCTACAGTAAGATATTGTTTCTGGGTTCCAATCGAGGCGGCAAGTCGGTTTCGCCAAGCATCTCCCGCAAATCTATTTCCGCCGTCCGGCACATTTGTGCGATCGGGACGTCATTCGCATTCCCTTCAAACGGGTTTTCGGTGCTCTCTCCGACTCGGTCCAGCGACGTGTACATCCAGGAAATCAATACGCTGAAAGGGATGACCAGCCAGACCATGTGTCCCTTGATCACCCCATAGACGCTTTCATTGAGCGCGTCGAATTCCCTGAGCAACCCGAATGGAAGCAGAAGGCAGAACAGTTTGACGAAAAAGGAATTGATTGTTGCATATTGCCGTGGATACGGGAAATCCTTGATGCCTTCACATCTGCCTTGTTGCGAGAGGAAATCCTTGATTGACCTTTGCATGTCGAGGAACTGCGCCACGTCAATCGTCCGGCTGGCGAAAAGCCCTTTTATCGTTTTGCTTTGAAGGCTCATGATCTGGGTTGCCTTGCTGCCCGTGGTAAGAATCTGTCTTCGCTCCGCATCAGGAAGGTATTTCGCCAGCTCCGTTTCCAATGTCGTTTGCATTTCAGGGATGGAGTAATACTTCAAATACTCTGCATTGTATGCCTTGCTTATGGTTTCCCATGCCCTGTTCTCTCTCAGCTGATAGCGCAATGCAGTCAACCAGGCGAGGTGGCGATAGATAAGCTCCTTTGATTCTTCGGCATTATCAAAAAAGTCCCTGCTCATTGTTCCCCAGGCCCGACTGCTGCTTATGATGTCGCCCCATATTTGTCGAGCTTCCCAGGTACGGTTATAGGTTTGCAGATTTTTGAAACCAACGATAAACGCAGTGGCTGTTCCCAGGAGCGCCACTACCGTCGAGGGAATGCCCAGCCATCTGATGTTCCCGATCTGGTACGCAACAACAGGTACGACCCCCAGAACGATCAGGACGCAGATATCCCTTCGTGTCCATCTGAGAAACTCCCAAAGTTTGTATGATCTGCCGGTGTGCATGATTGCTTGTCCCTACCAAGTGGTATCAAAAATCTGAAGCGCCCCGCATGCTCTGCCTCGGGATGGGTGGTGCTTCCCTCCCACACACCAGCTTGCGCGGCAATTGCGCCGAAATCAATGCCGCAGGCGACCCGGGTCTGGCTTGAGCAGGATATGATGGCCCATCACTATCAGGCCTAGGTTGCGCTCGGCGCTGCTCATGACCTGCAGGATATTCGGATTATAGGGTCAGACTTTCAATTCTGGCGAATCTTTCCGGGACGGAGGGTTGTCATTATAGGGTCAGTCATTATAGGGATGATCAGACTTTTAATTCTTGCGAGTCTTGAGTGTATTGTCGCTAGCGCTAAGAGGAATGAATGGCGAGGCGCCCGCGGTTGTTGGCTCCGGGAGTTCTGTATCACGTCATCGTGAGTGGCAGCCAAAGACAGAAGACGTTTGTTCACGATCGCGACTATCAGGCTTATTTAGAAAGGCTGGCCGTTATCGGAAGCGGTTGGAGGTGCTTGTCTACGCCTATTGCCTAATCCCCAATCATGTTCACCTTTTAGTAGAGACGGGTTCGCAGTGGATCCGGAAGTGCTTGCTGGAACGGATCGAACATGGAAAGTGTCACGAACGCGAGGCTTGGTGGCTTACGTGCTAGTTCGCCTACGGGTTATAAGCTTAAAGACGTGGCAGGGTACTTAGACCGCGATCTAGCGACGGTGAGTTCTTTGATTTTCGCTTTGCGGAGAGCCTTGCCAAAGATGAGAACTTGCGAAAGCAGGCCGAGCGATTGTGGAAAGATTGTGCAGAATAGAAAGTCTGACCCCGACCCATCAAATTTTTACGCCGAAGTAAAGCCCATAAAAATTGCTGGATTACCTAGAGAGATCAAGGCGGAGCGTTGGGACCATGCCGGCGTCCATGAATTTCGCGGCACCTACGGTGATTATCTTCTAAAGTCTCCAAAGTGTTTCCGCAACTGAAGCGCCAAATGTTATAACGGGTCGCAAGATTTGGGTTCGGGCCTGTCTCGCGATGCGTGGGCGTCTTCAAAACGGTCTTAAAGGGACCTCATCCCGGGCGAGGTCAGGAGATACATACAGCAGAATAAATCCATGAAAACTCCAAGCCTCGGCGTCATGGTTTGCATCGGAGGTTTTGCGGGGATTCTAGCGGGGATCTTTTTTGGTGATTATTGCCGAGTCCTGTCACCTATCGGATCAGCTTACATCATGCTTCTGCAGTCGGCGGTTTTTCCTTACCTTATCTGCTCGCTGATCTATGGCTTGGGGTCCCTCGCACCTGCCACCGCCCTACAGCTGTTCAAACGCGGCTGGATCTTTTACCTCTTTGCCTGGGCACTTACTCTGAGCTCCGTTTGGGTCCTAGCTCTCTCATTACCTTTAGCCGCAGCGCCGACACTGCTGGACGCGACAACCAAGCCTGACACCGCTTCGAGACTGCTCGACGTATTCTTTCCAGCCAACATTTTTTCTGACCTTGCGCGCAGCTACATTCCTGCGATCGTAGCGGCCAGTGTTCTCTATGGCGTGGCGATCCAGGGGTTTTCCCGAAAGACATCGATTCTCGATGTGATGGATGCTATCCGATTGGCAAGCACTAAAATCTGCGGCTGGGTTGTCAAGCTGGCACCTGTGGCCGTCTTCGCGCTTTTCGCTGAGCTCGCCGGGACCACTTCGCTCGCTCGTATCAAACAGCTGGGCGTTTACGTTTTCCTATTCATCATGGGCACACTGTTGCTGGCGTTCTGGGTGCTGCCCGCTTTGATTGCGGCATTAACGCCTTACTCAGCCCGGCGGGTTCTCGGCGAGATCAAGGACGGCCTGTACCTTGCCGCTGCGACCTCGCTGCCGGTCTCAGCCGTGCCGGCCATCGTGGCTGCGACTCAAAAGCTTGCGGACGAAGCCGGGGTCCGCGAAGAACATCGCGACGAGATTGTGAAAACCACTTTAGCCATTACCTATCCCGTGGGGCAACTCGGGGAATCTTTACGTCTACCTTTTTATTTTCTTTGCCGCGAGTTTTTACCAGACGTCGCTATCAGCTCTCCAACAACTGTTGCTACCCGTCACAACGCTTTTTTCCACCTTCGGCACGCCGACGTGGACAGTCGATGCCGTTGCGTTCATCAGCCACTGGCTTCAACTGCCCGTTTCTACCACCGATCTCTACGTTGAGTCCTGGACCTTTTTGCGTTATCCGCAGGTCTTGGCCTCATCTGTCGGCCTTGCGTTCCTTACGATGCTGGTGACTTTTTCCTTCTACGGCAGGCTCCGCTTCCAACCGACGCGGTTTTTGCTTGCCCTGGGCCTGCCCGCCTTAACCTTTGCAGCAATTGCCTTTGGCGCTCTCCGGCTGGAGACTCTGCTCAACGTCAAGAAAGCGGTCCCGTATTGGTAATTTACACTCCCGGCATCGATCAGCGAGGGAGTCCAGGCCACGGTCTACCGTAGCGCCTCTGGAGTGCCGCAAATCGATCGTAGCCAGGGCGCCCGTGAGACCACTTTCGAACGGATTCAACGAACCGGGACGTTACGGGTAGGTTACAACAGCGCTGCATTTCCCTTTAGCTACTTCAATGAACGGGACGAGCTCGTGGGGTTCGATATCGCCATGGCCTACGAACTTGCACGCTCACTTGATGTGAAACTTTGGTTCATTCCGTTTGCGTGGGGCGACCTCAGAGCCGGCCTCGGCGCTGGTCGCTTTGACATCGCTATGTCAGGCGTCTATCTCGCGTCGGACGTCAATAATACGAGCCTGCGCATCCGTACTCTAGATCCTTCGGAACCTTATTATAGGAGCAATATCGTGCTGATGGTGCCGTCGCAGAACGCGGAAAAGTTCCGTTCACGTACTGATATAGGGGCAATTAGAAACCTGCGGGTCGCGACCTTTTCCTCACCCGAAATGAAAGGTGTCGTGCGCAACTTGTTGCCGCTGGCCAAGATCGTCTCCGTCAACAATTATTATGACCTACAACGCTTTGAGGATTTCGATGCGGCGCTATGGACCGAAGCGCAGGCGGTTGCGCTTGTCCGGACGCGCAAAGGGATCACAACAGTCCGTCCCGCAGATTTTGGAACCCCCTTTCTCTTCACCTACCTCATGCCAGGAAATTCACCCGAGTTTCTCAGATATGTGAATTATTGGCTGAAGCTCGAAGAGACCGGGAAGTTCGCACAACAAATGATCGACCACTGGATTCAAGGACAACCTTTGCCCGACAATAAGCCACGGTGGAGTGTCATCCGTGACGTTTTGCATTGGGTAAAGTAGTACCGGAAGACTTGTCCCTGGCCTACAACATCACGGAAGGCACCTCAGCGTTTCCTCTCGGCCTCTCCCAACTCCACTGCTTCCACAGCCAGCTTCGCGTGACGGAGGTCGTCGGAGTCGGCAGGGTAAAGGTTCGGCTGTGGCATTTCGTCCAGCTCGACTCGTCCCCCAGCGACGAGACATTGAGCAAATACACCCCATTCACGAGGGAGGGATCTACGCCTTTCTGTGAGATGAGAGGACTTTGTCCACATACGAAACAGCGCCCCGATTTTTGCCGTTCCAAGTATCTGTGGAATCATCCGGACCTTTCGCAGAAGGCCACGAGACGATCGCCTACGACAACCGGAAGGAGTATTTCGAACTAAATTATCCAGCCTGCGCAGGTTACACAAAGCGAACTGAGATAATGAAGATTGTTGAGTCGTGGGAGTCGGTGGGCAAAAAAACCGTGGAGCACGGTTGAGCTGTTTCATTCCCTGATTTGCCGTGGAAATTTTCTTCGTTTAATGATCTTACGTTGTAAATAATTGTCAATTATCGCCTTGAAAATCACTAATATCATGGTATATGGGTCTCGCCATTAACTGGCCGTTATGAGAGGCTGAGCCGTCGGCTCATCAGTGACTGAAGGAAGTTTTCAGATAGATAACAGGAGGGGTTTATGGCTACTTCTAGCGAAGAAGGCGCTGTCACAAAGTACGTCGTTATAGATTCCGATTCACACGTTGTGGAGACCGAGCGCACATGGCAGTTCATGGATGCAGAAGATGAAAGGTATCGTCCTGTTTTGGCGCCGCATCCAAAGGATCCGCACACGCAGTGGTGGATCATCAACGGGCAGGCCCGCGGATTGAGATTTCCCACGCTCACGGAAGAAGAAATGGAAGAACGGTCGAAACAGCTCGGTAGAAATGTTGTGACTCCGATTGGCGCGCGAGAGGGCGACGATGTCGAGCGGCGGCTGCGTCACATGGACCGTTTGGGCATCGATGTTCAGGTGATGATCCACACTTTGTGGACGGTGCCGGTGACCGACCGCCCGGAAGTGGAGCTGGCTCTATGCAAGAGCTGGAACCGATGGGTGGCCGAGATGTGGCGGCTTGGCGGTGGACGTTTGCGGTGGTGCGCGGTGCCCCCTCTCATGAGTATGGATGAATCGATTAGATCGCTTGAGTGGGCGAAAGAGCACGGGGCTGTGGCTGTTTCCATGCCGCCGATCATTGGCCAAAAGCTATTGATCGATCCGTATTTCCATCCGCTTTACCGGGAAGCGGAACGTTTGGATATGGCCATTGCGGTCCATATCGGCAACGGCAACGAGGAGATCGTTGCTTTGACTCAACCCGCTTACGATGTGGACTCTTTTGGACTCATGCGTTTTCGTCTCGTCACCGCCGGCGCTTGTGAACGGCTGATCGAAAGCCGGCTCCCGCTTAAGTTCCCGAAGCTTCGTTGGGCGTTTATCGAAGCCGGTTCGATGTGGCTTCCCTGGATGATTCACGAAGCAAAGCGTCGCATGGCGCAGAGGAGAAAGCCTTTGCCTGATGATGTTCTGAAAGCGTTCAATATTTTTGTCACTTGCCAAAACAATGATGAGCTCACGTACACGTATCCCTTTGGTCCGGACAATATCGTGATTGGCAGCGATTACGGCCACTACGATGGCTCGAGCCAAATGGACGCTACCCTAATCATGCGCCAGCGGACCGATATTGACGAACAGGTGAAGCGCAAAATTCTTTGTGACAACGCGAAACGGCTCTGGGAACTATAACTTTGCGCGGGTAAAACCGGGCCGGACACGGCGACCGAATTGATCTGTTGGTGTCAATCCGCTCGCTTGACGTGCTTATAGGTGGCTTTTTTAAGTTGGATTAGCTCGCTCCCTATCGGCCCGCGAGTTTTTTGAAAAAACCGCTCTCTTCAAGCTTTTTCACCAAACGCGGATCGATGAAATCTTCAGGCTTTGCGGTCGCCACTTTGGGAGTAGTGCCGGCCAAGGTTTCCAGGATATTTGCTATGCCGCTCCGAGTCGGCTCCAGGGTCGGGCTGTGCACCCCGCTGTTGTCGGCGTAGCTATCTTCCAAAACTTTCCTGTCCGTGACCTTGGTGTACTTAGCCATCACCTTGAGGGCCGCTTCCTTATCCGTATTAAAAATGTGAACGCCTTCGGCCATAGCCTGCAAGAATCTCAGCGCCACCGCTTCGGAGTCCCTTAAGAAAGACTTCCGGACCGCATAGACCAAAGATGGATATTCGACGCCCAAACCGCTCCAGATACGTCTGAAGCCCAGCGCTTCAGCTTTGTAAGTCGTGGGCGGAGAAAGCATCGCCCCCTGGACCTTACCCGCGTGCAGTACGGCGAAAGATTCGGGTACGCCGCCCGCTTGGATTAAGGTGACGTCCTTGATCGCTTCCAGACCCACCCGTTTGAGTCCAACTTTCAGTATGTAAGCGCCGCTGGAGGTCAGGCGCGAAACAGCGACCGAGGCTCCTTTCAATTGCTCAACCTTCGTTATGCTTGGGATCACATACAAGCTCACCGAAGTCGTCGTAGTTCCAAAGCCCATGATGGTCAGGTCCGCCCCGCCTAAAATACCGCTGACGATCGGCTCTCCGCTGGCGGCTGCAATACCGATATCTCCGGCTATCAAAGAGCTGACCACCACTGGCCCGGTGGTTACGAACTTCATATCCACATCTAAACCGTATTTCTGAAAGATGCCCAACTCAGCCGGAATCCATACGGGCGTAAGAATCGCTCCCACCGTCGTGTAACCCAGGATAAGTTTGTCGGATGGCACACCGGCCGTTGCCGGCTCCACAGCAAGACTCGTAGCCGAAACGGCGATCGCTAGCGCCGCCCAAAAGCTGGCGAAAGCCTTTACCTGCATCAGAAAAGCTTTCATAAACCCAACACTCCGGTACTGCATCACTCCAACACTCCAGTCTTCTAGGGCAAAAAACTCAAATCCATCAACTGCTGTGGCGTGTAGTTTTTCGCCTTGGGATCGTCGGGCACAGCGGCGTCGATCACCAGTTGGGTTCCTTTAAAGGTCGGGCGGCCATCGTCGGGAAGCGCCTTGACGTTGCTCTGATAACCGGCCTCGATCGCGTCGCGGTCGGCGAGTTTCTGCAGCTGCATGCCTTTCTTGATCGCTTCCTCTTTGTGCGTCTTGAAGTAGCGGATCGACTCTACATAAGCGCGCATGAAGCGGCGCAGCATTTCCGGCTGGGTCTTAATGGTGTCGTCGCGAACGATGATAGCGATGTGCGTGTACTCGATATCTTTGTCGACGAAGTTGATCAGTTGCGTGTAGCCCTGCTTTCTGGCGACGAAAGCTTGCTCGATGTTGAATAGTGTTGCATCGATCGTGCGCGTTTTGAGCGCCAACAACCGCTGGTCGGGCGCGCCGGACTGGACGATGGTGACGTCGGTTTTCGGATTCAAGCCAAACTCTTGCGCCGCCAAGCGCGCGATAAAATCGGTGTTGCTGCCGAAGCGGGTGATGCCGATCTTTTTGCCTTTGAGCTGCGGACCGGATTTGATCTCGGCCTGTGCCAGGAGCGCGAAGGGAATGCGATTGTTCATACCGCCGATGATTTTCAGCTGCGCGCCGTTCATCACCGCGGCGAGCATGGGCGTCGCACCGCCCATTAAAAGATCGAGGCTTCTGCCGATCAGCGCCTGAATCGTCGTCGAGCCGCCGACGATGAATATCGGTTCGACATTGAAACCATGCTTGACGAAAATGCCGGCATCTTTGCCTATGTAGAAAGGCAGTTCGCTGGAAAAACCGTTGTGCGCGATGCGGATGGTGGTCAGTTCCGCCGCCGGTGCAGCAGAAAATAGGCGCAGCAGGAGAGTCAGCGCAACAGCCACGGCAAAAAACGTCTGGCTAGCCATGCTCGTCTTCATACGGTTTAAAGTTCAAGGTTCCAAGTTCAAAGATAAATTCGCTTTCGGGTCAGCGAGCGAAAGCCCGGAACGTTGAACGCGGAACGCGGAACCTTTAATGCTTCGGAACATAGCCGATCTGCGCGCCGAACATCAACCTATATGGAGATCCACCGTGGGACGCAATTTATGTTGACACAAAAATTCGCAACCAATAAATTGCGCCCATCATGGCGCCGGATGAGAAATCCCTCGCAATTTCTCCGGACTCTACGCTGATCCGAACGGACCAGCGCGCCCGGCTGACGGATAAGGAGAAGGCGGGGATCCTCGGCGAAAACGCGCGGCGATTTGATAAGATTTGAACATGTTCCAATGGTTCCAACCATTCAAACCGTCCGATCCGGATTCTGACGGCTTGAACGATTTGAACGGGGAGCGAAGCGACCATGCCCTATGCGCAAGCGGGCGATGTAAAACTGCATTATGAGACTTTCGGCAGCGGCGTGCCTTTTATGTTTGTATCTGGGACGGGGTGGCCGGGCGAGCCTTGGAAGTTAAAACAAGTGGCGGCATTGAGCGATCGCTATCAGGTCATTGTTTACGATCACCGTGGCGTCGGCAAATCGGACGCTCCCAAAGGGCCTTACTCGACACGGCAATTCGCCCGAGATGCAATCAATCTGCTCGACGCCATCAGCGTCAAAGAGCCGGCGCATATCATTGGCCACTCCATGGGCGGGCGGGTCTGCCAATGGATGGCCATCGATCATCCGACCCGCGTACGCAGCATGATCCAAGCCGCGTCGGGCTCCGGTTCGATGGGGTTGCCCGATTATCCGCGCGGCCTGACGGTGAATGCCACCGAGAGCTTGGTCACGCGCGGCTACAAAGAACATATGTGGCACCATTTTCAGAGCAAATTCTTTTTCCCCGAGGAATTCGTCAAAGCCCATCCCGGAGTGCTGAAAGAATTATTCGCGGCGTTTTGGGATAACGCTCCCAAGCTCGAACCCTACTTAGAACATGTCATCGCGCGCAACCGCCATGAGACCGGCGAATACTTGCACAAGATCACCGCGCCGACGCTGTGTATCGTTGGTAGCGAAGACAAAGTGGACGCCGACACCGGCAATCACGTCGTTACGACCGAGCACCTGCGCGACAATATCAAAGGCGCCGAGTACCAAGTGATCGAAGGCTGCGGCCATGGTTTTTTCTGGCAGAAGCCGGAGGAGACCAACCGAATTATTCGGCAATGGGTGGATCGGCACTAAGCGTCTTCCGCTGTCGGGGTATTTCAAGGACATCGTCTCCAAGAACCCAAAAGGGGTCACTTTTAGCTCTTAAGCGGTTGTTTTAAATTCATCGAAGTGTTGCGATGTTCGACCTGGTTTGTTCAAATTACGTCGCGTTTCAGTAGATCGCGCCGGAGCCGGATATCGGATACGGACGCGCAATAGGGTCTGGTATTTTGCTGTCGCGTGAGCCACTCGACAATAATGTCGTGGACTTGCTGACCGAACTCCTTCGTACCAAATCCGATTCGTTAAGCTGGTTTTTCTTTTCGCCACCGAGCGTAACTTCCATGAGCCAGACCGCTTAGGTAACAGCGTCGACCACTTCCCGGCCTAATTGCGCACGCGGGTTGCTTTCCAGCTTCCGCCTGAACTGATGGTTCCTGTCATGACGTTGCCGTTCACGCGGCCGATGTACTCAGCAGCTCCCTTGACGACGAATAGCAGAGCGATCATCCTTCGATCGGGTCGAATAGGCTGGAGTTTCGTCCGGGGATTTTAGGCACAGCGCGGCGGCGTCCGGTCAAGCGGTTCGCTGCCGGCGCCACGGGCCGAGGCTCTGCAAGCTGAATAGCGGGATCTGACTTTCATCTCTCAACTTCCCTGTTGTTTCATCGGCGTGGGAAGCCATTAGCTGTCCATCACGCTTCTTTTGTATATCCCGTTCGAGAGACTGGTTCCTAAGTCGATGGTATCGATGATTTTTCGTCTTGAACCGACTTCATAACGAAAACGATCTTGTAAAGTGCTCGTGAATGTCGACAACTTGTTAATTATCATCTATGATAAATTAAACAAACCATGAAACTGACCATTCGGGAATATTTAACGCCCCAAGGGAAAAACCCCTTCCGCGATTGGTTGAAAGGCCTCGACGTTGGCGTTCAGGCACGTATCCAGGCAAGAGTCTTGCGATTTGAAAACGGCAATCTAGGCGATTACAAAAGTGTAGGCAATGGAGTTTGGGAAGTACGCTTGGATTTCGGCCCAGGGTACCGATTGTATTTCGGAAAAGACGGACTTTCCGTAATCCTGCTTCTCGCGGGCGGGGACAAGTCATCGCAGTCCAAAGATATTGCTACCGCGATACGGCACTGGAAAGACTTTAAGGAGGTGAAACATGACAAGGCGAAGTAAAGATTGGAATGTCGGTTTGGCGCAAGATCTTCGTGATCCAAGTTTCGCTCGCGAATTTCTTTTGGCAGCAATCGAGGAGGGAGTATCGATTCAGATCGCTCTGGGAAAAGTTATCCGAGCGATTGGAATAAAGGAATTTTCCGCGACAGTTGGAATCGCGAGTCCAAACGTGCTGCGTGCGATCAATCCGCGCCACAACCCGACGCAGGAAACGCTGAACCGCCTCCTAAAACCATTTAAGCTTAAACTTAGTCTTGCACCGATCGAAAAACCGAAGCGTCGTCACGCGGCATAAAAAATGATCTGAGGGAATAGGTGAGATGCTGTCTCGACGGGTGTGAGATTATGTGGACAAATGGCCGCCGCTTAGTGATCGCCGGGCTTGTGATGATTTTTCTTGGTGCTCATGTTGCGAATGCGTTGGCGGCGCAGGCAAAACCGGTCACCAAAATCGTCATCGGCTATGGTTCCACCGACGGGACGATCGCGGTACTCGGGTTTGCCAAGGAAACCAAATTATTCGAAAAACACGGGCTCGATGTGGTGCTCGTCGGCATGGGCACCGGATCGGTTTCATTGCGGGCGCTGATCGCCAAAGAGCTGCAAATCGCTTCGCTCTCGGGTTCCGGTTTGGTGCAAGCCGCATTGCAGGGCGCTGACACAGTTTTGATTGGCGCGCTTATTAATGGATTCGTTTTCAAGGTTTTCTCCGCACCGGAAATTTCCACCCCGGCGCAACTTAGAAACAAAAAATTAGGCGTCAGCCGCTACGGCGCGACATCTGATTTTGCCGTCCGGTTGGCGTTAAAAAAATGGGGGCTCAATCCCGACCGCGATCTCAATATTCTGCAAATCGGCACATCGCAGGACACCGTCCGCGCCATGCAGACGAAGATGATCGATGCTGGAATAATGAGCGGCGCCTCGTCGCTGATCGCGCGGAAGTCGGGCTTCCGTGAGCTGGGAGACCTCGCCGACCTGGGGCTGGATTATCCGTCGTCGGCGGTTGGCACGACGAAATCCTACCTCCAGAAGAACGAAGCGGTCGTGAAAGAATTCATGCTCGCCTACATTGAAGCGATCCATGACTTCAAGCGCAACAAGGAAACCGCACTGGCGGTGTTGAAGAAATACACGCGCAACGACGATCGCGAGGTTTTGGAGGACGCTTATAATAACGCCGCGAGCAAATA
>Ga0126373_10003371_pt1 | contig 11938 bp, 18 predicted proteins | sample PanSoiMetPlot_11_FD_92545 | JGI IMG/M metagenome (GOLD analysis project Ga0126373, IMG submission 92545) | Tropical forest soil microbial communities from Panama - MetaG Plot_11 | ecosystem: Environmental > Terrestrial > Soil > Tropical forest > Bulk soil | place: Panama | collected 2016-02-17
CGCCCGGTGAAGGCATAGACATGGACAAGAAGATGAATCGCTTGAAAGAGCGCTATCAGGAACAGGTCGTGCCCGCACTGACCAAGCGTTTCGGCTACAAGAACCCGATGCAGGTACCGCGCTTGCAGAAGATCGTCGTCAACATGGGCGTAGGCGAGGCCGTCGCCGAGCCTAAGGCGATGGACGGCGCCGTGGCGGACCTGCAGGCGATCACTGGCCAGAAACCGCTGGTGACGCGGGCGACCAAGAGCATCGCGGTATACAAACTGCGCGCTGGCATGCAGGTCGGTGCGAAGGTTACGCTGCGCGGCGAGCGCATGTACGCGTTCCTCGACAAGCTCGTCAACATCGTGCTGCCGCGCATCCGCGATTTCCGCGGCACGTCGCGCAGCTCGCTTGACGGTCGCGGCAACTACGCACTGGGTCTCAAAGAACAGCTGGTGTTCCCAGAGATCAACTACGATAAAGTCGATCGCGTGCGCGGCATGGACATCGTCATCGTGACGAGCGCGCGCAGTGACGAAGAGGCGCTGGCGTTTCTTGCCGAGATGGGCATGCCGCTGCGCAAAGAAGGAGCGGCGGCGTAACCGTCATGGCGAAGACCTGTCTGATCGAGAAAAGCAAACGCACACCGAAATTCAAGGTGCGCAAGCACAACCGATGCCTGCGTTGTGGGCGGCCGAAGGGCTACCTGCGCAAGTTCGCGTTGTGCCGCATCTGTTTCCGAGAACTCGCGCACGCGGGCAAAGTCCCGGGCGTGGTCAAGGCATCCTGGTAAGAGGACGTATGGGAACTATCACTGATCCGATCGCCGACATGCTCACCCGCATCCGCAACGCCAACACGGCGTTTCAGGAGCGCGTCGACGTGCCGGCATCGCGAGTCAAGATCGAGCTGGCCAAGCTGCTCAAGGACGAAGGCTTCATCAAGAGCTACGAGCTCGTGGAGCAGCCGCCGCGCGACGTCATCCGCATCGCGCTCAAGTACGGCGTAGGTCGCGAGCGCATCATCAACGGCCTGCAGCGCATCAGCCGCCCGGGCTTGAGAATCTATACGCCGAAGGGCGAGATCCCCAAGTGCATGGGTGGCCTCGGCCTGGTCATCATGTCGACGCCGAAAGGCATCATCAGCGGCAAGCAGGCAAAGCGCCTTGGTTGCGGCGGTGAAGTCATGGCGTTCGTGTGGTAGCGCGATGAGCAGAATCGGGAAGATGGCGATCACGGTGCCGAGCGGCGTGAACGTTGGGTACGCCGGCCGCGTCGTGACCGTCAAAGGTCCGAAGGGCGAACTGAAGTTGCGTTGCGCCGAGCCGATCGACGTCAAGGTCGACAACGGCTCCATCAGCGTCGTCCGCCCGAATGACGAGAAGCGCAACAAGCAGCTGCACGGGCTGACGCGCACGCTGATCGCCAACATGGTGCTCGGCGTCACCTCGGGTTTTTCGAAGACGCTGGAGATCGTCGGCGTCGGCTATCGCGCGCAAGCGCAAGGCAAGAAGTTGAACGTGACGGTGGGCTACTCGCATCCGGTCGTCGTCGAGCCGCCCACGGGTATCGACATCAAGGTCGAGGGCACGAACAAAATCACGGTGAGCGGCGCCGACAAGCAGATGGTCGGACAGCTGGCGGCGCAGATCCGCGCGATCCGGCCGCCCGAACCGTATAAAGGAAAAGGCATACGCTACGAAGGCGAGCGCGTGCGCCGCAAGCTCGGTAAGGCCGGGAAGACGGCAGGCGCCGCCGGCGCAGGCGGAGGGAAGAAGTGATGGCGACTCTCAAGAGCAGAAACGCGCTGCGCTTGCGCCGCCACGGGCGGATCCGCACGCGCATGCTCGGCTCCGCGCAGCGGCCGCGCTTATCGGTATTCCGCAGCTTGCACCATGTCTACGCGCAGATCATCGACGACACGACCGGCCGCACGCTGGCCGCCGCGTCGACGCGCGAGAAGGACGTGGCCAACGGTTTGGCGTCGCGCTCGAACGTGGCGGCGGCGGAACGCGTCGGTACGCTCGTCGCGCAGCGCGCCAAGGAAAAAGGCGTGACGGCGATCGTGTTCGATCGTGGGGGCTACAAATATCACGGGCGCATCAAAGCGCTGGCAGACGCCGCACGCGGCGCTGGTTTGGAGTTTTAGACAGTGGCACGAATCACGGACGGTTCGGGACTCGAAGAGCAAGTCGTTCGGGTCAATCGCGTCGCGAAGGTCGTCAAGGGCGGCAAGCGCTTCAGCTTCAGCGCGCTCGTCGTCGTCGGCGACCGGCAAGGTCGCGTCGGCTACGGTTTGGGCAAAGCGCGCGAGGTCCCCGAGGCGATCCGCAAAGGCGTCGAAAGCGCGCGCCGCTCGCTCATCACCGTGCCTATGGTCGGCCGCACGATTCCGCATCCTGTGCTCTCGCACGTCGGCGCGGGCAAAGTACTCATGAAACCGGCCAGCAAGGGAACCGGCGTCATCGCGGGTGGCGCGATGCGTGCGGTGCTCGAACTTGCGGGCGTGCACGACATCCTCACCAAATCGCTGGGTACGAACAATCCGATCAACGTGATACAAGCGACGGTTGGCGGCTTAAGCCGGTTGCGCACAGCCGAACAAGTGGCCAAACAGCGCGGCAAGACTGTCGGCGAGCTGTTCGGCAAAACCGACGGTTCAGATGCGGCGACGCCGGACGAGCAGTCTTCTGCGGCCGCGGCGGCCACGGCGCAAACGGAGGGTTCAAATGAAGCTGTCGCATCTTAAGCCGGCGGCGGGGAGCAAGCACAAACGCGTGCGCATCGGTCGCGGGCACGGCAGCGGCATGGTGAAAACCGCGGGCAAGGGCGGCAAGGGACAAACCGCGCGCTCGGGCGGCGGCAAGGGCGCGACGTTCGAGGGCGGACAGACGCCTTGGTTCCGCCGCCTGCCGCAGCGCAAAGGTGTGTCGCAAAAATCGCGTCCGACGGTCATCTTCCGCACAGCATACACGATCATCAACCTCGCCGATCTTGCGGGTTGGGATGTGCAGACTGTCGTCACGCCGGACGCACTCCAAGCAGCCGGCCTGATCGACAAGCAGCGCGACGGCGTGAAGGTGCTCGGCTCGGGCGATGCGCCAGCAAACCTGCACTTTAAGGATGTTGTCTTCTCCAGCGCGGCACGAGCAAAACTCGAGGCCGCGGGCGCCAAGTTCGAGGAATAGATCAAAACCGCATGGTGATGTGGCGAAACTTAGCCAACGCGCTCGTCGTACCGGAGCTCCGCAACCGGCTGCTCTTCGTATTTGGCGCGTTCGCGGTGTTCGTCGCAGCGGTCTACGTGCAGATCCCCTACGTCGATCACGCCAAGTGGCAGCAGATGATCTCGTCCGGGCAGTTTCTCAACTTCTTGGGCTTCTTGTCCGGCGGTGCGTTGCAGCGCTTCTCGATCATCGCGATGGGCATCACGCCGTACATCAATGCCAGCATCATCATGCAGCTGGCGACGGTCGTCTTCCCCGAGATCAAGGAGCTCATGCAGCACGGCGGCGAGGAAGGCCGCAAACGCGTCGGCTTATGGACGCGCTGGCTGACCGTCGCGCTAGCGCTCATCCAAGCGACGACGATGGTCGTTGCGCTCAATCGTTCCGGGGTGTTTTTGCGCACGGATGCGTTCTATCTCGTCATGGTCGTGTTGACCCTGACCGCGGGCACGGTCTGGCTCATGTGGCTGGGCGAGCAGATCAGCGACAAGGGTGTCGGCAACGGCGTCTCGCTCATCATCTTCGTCGGCATCATCTTGCGCTTCCCGACATACTTCAGCCAGACGGTGGCGCTGGGCCAGGCGGGCGGCTTGTCGTGGTTCGGGCTGTTGATGTTCATCCTCATCGCGCTGATCTCACTCGTCTCCGTCGTCTTCATGTATCAGGGACAGCGCCGCGTGCCGGTGCAGTACGCGAAGCGAGTGGTCGGACGCAAGGTCTACGGAGGGCGCAGCACTTACATCCCCCTGCGCCTCAACAACGCGGGCGTCATCTCGATCATCTTCGCGATCTCAATCTTGCTGTTGCCGCAGCAGATATCGTCGTGGGCGCAGCACTACCACTCGCCGCTCGCCGACGGCTTCAATCGATTCATGAGCCTGTATTTCAACTACGGCAGCTTCCTGTACAACTTCGTGTACTTCTTGCTGGTCGTCGGCTTCACGTTCTTCTACAGCGAAGTCGTCATCAATATCATGGACATCGCCGACTCGCTCAAGAAACAGGGCGGCTTCATCCCAGGCATCCGGCCAGGCAAGCCGACCTCTGATTATTTGCAGAAGATACTGCACCGCATCACGTTCGTCGCGGCGATCTATCTCGGCATCTTGGCGATTCTGCCGAACGTCACGCAGTGGATCACGCATATCACGACGATCTTCTTGGGATCGACGTCGCTGCTCATCGTTGTCGGTGTCGCGCTCGACACCATGACCCAGCTCGAAGCGCGCTTGGCGATGCGCGACTACCGGGGGTTCATCAATAAGTGAGCGCTGAAGGAACGCGCCTGTTGCTGCTCGGCGCGCCGGGTGCAGGCAAGGGCACCCAGGCCGCGCTGCTCGCGAAGAATCTGGGCGTGCCGCACATCTCGACGGGAGACATGTTCCGCGCCGCCAAGGCGATGGGCTCGCCTATGGGCGTCATGGCGCGTAAGTACATGGACCGCGGCGCGCTGGTGCCCGACAAAGTGACGATCGGCATCGTCGAAGAGCGGCTCCAACGGCCGGACGCCGCACGCGGCTGGATCCTCGACGGGTTCCCGCGTACGGCGGGCCAAGCGCGTGCGCTCGACGATCTGCTCGCGCGACTCGACCAGCGGCTCGACGCCGTCGCAAAGCTGACCGTTCCGCGTGAGGAGCTGATCCGCCGGCTTACCGGACGTCGCGTGTGCCCGGAGTGCGGGGCGAACTATCATGTCGACTCGGCGCCACCCGCGCGCGCCGATGTCTGCGACCGCTGCGGTCATGCGCTCGAACAGCGCGAAGACGATAGCGAGACGACGGTGATGCACCGGCTCGACGTGTATCACGAATCGACCCGGCCTCTGATCGCGTTCTATGAGAAGAAGGGTCTGCTCCACCGCGTTGACGGCACGATGCCGGTGGATGCAGTCAATAAGGCGATCATGGCCGCTGTCGCTGCGCCCGCCAGCACCTCGGTGAAGGCGTCATGATCGGTTGCAAGAGCGAGCGCGAACTCGAGCTCATGCGCGCAAGCGGCGCGCTGACGGCGCGTGCGCTGATGGCGCTGCGACCCGCGGTCGTGCCTGGCGCGACGACGAAAGAGATCGATGCGCTCGCCGACCGTTTGATCCGCGAGGGCGGCGGCGTGCCGGCGTTTTTGGGCTATCACGGCTTTGCGGGCTCGATCTGCGCGTCGGTCAACGACGAAGTAGTCCACGGAATCCCGAGCGGACGGCGCCTGCGCGAGGGCGATCTGCTCAAAGTCGACATCGGTGCGGTGCTCGAGGGCTGGTATTCGGATATGGCGTGCACGATCGCCGTGGGCCAGGTGTCGGATGCGGCGCAGCGGCTGATGCGCGTGACGGAAGAAGCGCTCTATGTCGGCATCGGCGCAGTACGACCAGGCGTGCATGTGTCGGACATCGGCAACGCGGTGCAGACCTACGTCGAGCGCCATGGATATTCGGTCGTCCGCGCGCTGGTCGGACACGGCGTCGGCACGCACCTGCACGAAGACCCGCCGGTGCCGAACTTCGGGCGCAAAGGTATGGGTCCGATCCTCAAGCCCGGGATGGTGCTGGCGATCGAGCCCATGGTCAACGAAGGCGGCTTCCAGGTGCGCACGCTCGACGACCGCTGGACGGTCGTGACCACCGACGGCAAGCTGTCGGCCCATTACGAACACACCGTCGCGGTGCGCGCGACCGGTTTTGACATACTGACTGCGGTCGACGCGGCGCAAGCCGCGGAGCTGGCCCAGCGGGCGATGAACGGAGGAACGATTGGCGCGACGCAACCGCCCAATGCGGCGGCCGGCTAAGAACAAGCCGCCCAAAGCCGACGCGAACCCCTCACCCAAAGAAGAGGCGATCGAGGTCGAGGGCACCGTCGTTGAGCCGCTACCCAACGCGTTTTTCCGCGTCGAGCTGTCCAACGGCCACAAAGTGCTGGCCCGCGTTTCCGGCAAGATCAGGATGAACTTCATCCGCATCCTGCCCGGCGACCGCGTCCTGGTGGAACTGTCGCCATACGACTTGAGCCAAGGGCGGATAACCTACCGGTACAAGTAGAATAGGATACAGATGAAAGTCAGACCGAGCGTCAAGAGAATATGCGACAAATGCAAGATCATCAAACGGCGGGGACGCACGCGCGTGATCTGCGAGAACCCCAAGCATAAGCAGGCTCAGGGGTAGGAGAGACGATGGCACGCATCGCTGGAATCGACCTGCCGCGCGAAAAGCGCGTGGAGATCGCGTTGACCTACATCTACGGCATCGGACGGCCCACCGCCACGAAGCTGTTGAAGCAGACCGGCGTGAATCCCGACACGCGCGTGAAGAGCCTCACGGACGAGGACATCCAAAAACTGCGCGAACAGATCGAGAAGAATCTTAAAGTCGAGGGCGATCTGCGGCGCGAGGTCACGGGCGCGATCAAACGGCTCGTCGACATCGGCTCGTACCGCGGCGCCCGTCACCGGCGCGGCCTGCCCGTGCGCGGCCAGCGCACGCGGACGAATGCGCGCACCCGCAAGGGACCGCGCAAGACCGTCGCCGGCAAGAAGAAGACCGCGGGACCGGGGGTTGGCAAGTAAATGGCAGCAGCACCAAAACGCGCGCGGCGCACCAAGAAAAAGGAGATCAAACACGTCTCCCAAGGCATCGCGCGCATCCACGCGAGTTTCAACAACACGCTCGTCACCATCACCGACCTGCAAGGCGGCGCGATCGCTTGGGCGAGCGCCGGCGGGATGGGCTTTGCCGGCAGCAAGAAATCGACGCCGTTCGCGGCGCAGCTCGCAGCCGAAAGCGCGGCGCGCAAGTCGATGGAGCACGGCATGAAGCAGGTCGAGGTGCACGTCAAAGGTCCAGGCGCGGGCCGCGAGGCCGCCATCCGCGCACTGCAAGCGGCCGGTCTTGAGATCGTGTTGATCAAAGACGTCACCCCGATTCCGCACAACGGCTGCCGGCCGCCGAAACGCCGGAGAGTATAAGGAGAACGTCGAAGTCTTATGGCTCGATACACAGGACCAGTATGCCGGCTGTGCCGGCGCGAGAGCGCCAGCGGCACCAAGCCGGGCGAAAAGGTCAAGCTCTTCTTGAAAGGCGAGCGCTGCCTCTCTAAGAAGTGCGCCGTCGAGCGCCGCACCGCGGCGCCCGGTCAAAAGGCGCAGACCAAGAATCGCCCCAAGGTGTCGGAGTTCGGCCGTCAGCTGCGCGAGAAGCAGAAGATGCGCCGCATCTACGGCGTGCTCGAGCGGCAATTCGAGAACTACTTCAAGCGCGCAAGTTCTGCGAAGGGTCAAACCGGAGCGGCACTGCTCGCGCAGCTCGAAACGCGCCTCGACAACGTGATCTACCGGCTGAATCTCGCGACGTCGCGCGCGCAGGCGCGCCAGCTCGTGCGCCATCGCCACTTCACGCTCAACGGCCGGCGCGTCAACGTGCCGTCGATGCAAGTGCGGCCGGGCGATGAGATCGGTGTGGTCGAGTCGAGCCGCAAGACGAACCTGTTCCAAGGCCTGGAGCAATACGCGAAGGGCCGGCGGGTGCCGACGTGGCTCGAGCTGGACGAGCAGACGCTTAAGGCCAAGGTGCTGGCGCGGCCGACGCGCGCCGACATCGACACGAACGTCGAAGAACAATTGATCGTCGAATACTACTCGCGATAGAGAAACAGACGAAAACACAAGAAAACCGATAAGGGGAGCTATGTCAGTTCTAGAATTTCAAAGAGCTTCGATCGAGGTCCGCGAGCGCGGTGACTCGTACGCGAAGTTCGTCATCGAGCCGCTCGAGCGCGGCTTCGGCATCTCGTTAGGCAACGCGCTGCGCCGCCTGCTGCTGTCGTCACTGCCCGGAGCAGCCGTCACCTATGTCAAGATCGACGGCGTGCTGCACGAGTTCTCGACTATCCCGGGGGTGGTGGAAGATACGACCCACATCATCCTCAACCTCAAAGGTCTCCCGTTGAAGATGGCGACCGATGAGCCGAAGGTGCTGCGCATCGAGGCGTCGGGGGAGCGCGAAGTCACCGCCGCCGACATCGTGCCCGACCCTGATGTCGAGCTGCTCGATCCAAGCTATCACATCGCCACGCTTTCAGACAAAAAGGCGCGGCTGTTCATGGAGATCGGCATCGAGAAATGGCGCGGCTACGTCACCGCCGACAAACAGCGTAACGTCGAGCACGTCATCGGACTGATCCCCGTCGACTCGATCTTCACGCCGATCCGCAAGGTTAACTACGCGGTCGAAGACACGCGCGTCGGACAGGTGACCGATTACGATCGCCTCATCATGGAAGTCGAGACCAACGGCAGCATCACGCCGGACGAGGCGTTGTCCACCGCGGCTCGCATCTTGTCCGAGCAACTCGCACTGTTCGTGAATTTCACAGGACGGGCGGAGGCCGAAGCGCCAGTCGAGGAGGCTGCGCCGTTCTCCGATTGGGATATCCCGGTCGACGAACTCGACCTCTCAGTGCGCTCGTACAACTGTCTCAAGCGGGCGGGCATCAGCAAGATCTCGGAGCTGCTGCAGCGCACCGAAGACGAGATCATGAACATGCGCAACTTGGGCAAGAAGTCGGTCGACGAGATCAAAGAGAAGCTCGCCGAACGCAACTTGTCGCTCAAGGCGTCGTAAGCGACCGATCATGCGCCACAAGAAAGCGGACAAGCGCCTCGGCCGCAATGACGACCACCGCCGGTCGATGCTGCGCAACCTCGTGACTTCGCTGTTCACGCACGGCAAGATCGAGACGACGATCGTGCGGGCGAAAGAGACGTCGCGCGTCGCGTCGCGTTTGATCACGCGTGCGAAACGCGCCGACCTCTCAAGCCGTCGCGCGGTGAGCGCATATCTGACCGACGAGGCGGTTGCGAAGAAGCTGGTGGATCAGATCGCCCCAAGCCTCGCGTCGCGGGCCGGCGGCTACACGCGCATCGTGCGCACGCGCATCCGCAAGGGTGACGCGGCGGAGATGGCACAGCTCGAACTGCTGACTTCATGAGCAAAGCAGCCACCTGAAAAAGCGGCTGCCCAAAAGGACTCCTATCCAGCTGACCCGAACGACGGCGACAATGAGAACGAACCATATCCACGGTTGGTGGTGGTGGGCACAAGCCCGCCAGGTTCGTCATGCCTGCGTGTACGTCTAAAGACTAGCACGTAGCCGACATACCGCAACGGCGGGCTCGAAGCAAACGAGCCGGCCGTTTTTATTTTCCTTCGGAGCAGCAATTATGATCGCCACTTACAGTCAGCCTCTCACCGTCGCCACCGATCGATTCTTGGCCGACGGCATCACCCCGATCGCGGCGTTCGCCGCATTGCGCGGGCTGCGCATGGGCCCGGCGTTCCTCTTTGAGAGCGCGCCGGGTGCGGGCGAAGCGGCCCGTCATTCGATCATCGGGCTCGGCGTGCGCGGCGAACTCGTCGCTGAAGATGACGCTGTGCGCTTGCGCATCGACGGCCGGGACGTACACGAGGTGGGTGCGGGAGGTCAAGACGTCATGGACGCCGCGCGCGAACTTCTCCAGCGCTTGCGTCCGACGGGTGATATGGTCACGCCGTTCTTAGGCGCATATGGTGCCACCGCATACGAATTCGCGGGCCGATTCGAGCGCTTGCCTGCATTGCCGCGCGGCCGTGACCCGATGCCCGACCTTCACCTCGTCGTGCCCGAAGCGTTCGTCGTCTTCGACCACTTCTCGCACGAGCTCGACATCTGCGCGCTCGCGTCCGAAAACGGAAATGCCGTCGTACAACGCGTGCGCGATGCATTGGCCGATGCGCGGGTCGCACCGCTCGAGGGACCGCGCGAGAGCGCATCGATGACACTCGTGCCTGGCGCGTTGCCCTACGTGACGGCAGTGCAGCGGGCAAAAACCGCCATTTACGACGGTGAGGCGTTTCAAATCGTCTTGGCGCAGCGCTGGGAAGCACCGCTGACGAACTTGGCCTTCGACGCATACCGTGCGTTGCGCGCCCTCAATCCGTCACCGTACATGTTCTTCCTCGACCTCGGGTGGGGCCAGCTGTTCGGGTCGTCGCCGGAGATGCTGGTCGCGACGAGCGGTCGTGCGGTGCGCATCCGCCCGCTTGCCGGAACTCGGCCGCGCGCGAGCGATACGGCTGCCGACATGCAGCAGGCGCGCGATCTGCGTCGCGATCCGAAGGAACGCGCGGAGCATACGATGCTTGTCGACCTCGCACGCAACGATCTCTCGCGCGTGTGCGAAGCCGGAAGCGTGAAAGTCACCGAACTGCGGGCCGTCGAGCGTTTCAGCCACGTGATGCACCTCGTCTCCGAGGTGACTGGGCAGCTCCAGGCTTCGCGCGATGCGTTCGACGCGTTCGCGGCGGCATTCCCGGCCGGCACGGTAAGCGGCGCTCCGAAGATCCGCGCGATGGAGCTCATCGCCGAGTTCGAAGGGCGGCGTCGGGGCTTTTATGCGGGCAGCGTGTGCCGTTTCGGATTCGACGGGTCGGCGGACTCGTGCATCACGCTGCGCAGCGCGCACGCCTACGAGGGCGTCTACCACTGCGCTGCCGGCGCCGGCATCGTCGCCGCGTCGGATCCCGAGCGCGAGGACGCGGAATGCCGCATGAAGGCCGATGCCGTGGTTGCGGCGATCGGCATGGCCGCGCGCAAACGTGCGGCGAGGAGCGTCGCATGACGACCGCTGCACACGATCAGCGCAGTGCGGCCGTGCTGGTCGTCGATAACTACGATTCGTTCACGTACAATCTCGTGCACGAGATCGAACGGTACGGCGTCCACGCGGACGTCGTTCGCAACGATGCGTTCGATGTCGCGGCGGTGGCGAAGGCGCCACCCGTTGCCATCGTGTTCTCCCCCGGTCCGGGAACGCCCGAGCGCGCCGGGAATAGCGTCGCCCTCGTCGCGGCGCTGCGCGATTCGACGCCGATGCTCGGTGTGTGCTTGGGTCATCAAGCCATTGGCGCGGCGTACGGTGCGCACGTCGCGCACGCACGCGAGGTTGTCCACGGACGCGCGACGTCCGCTCAACACTCTGGGCACGCCTTGTTCGAGGGCATTCCCCGGCGCTTTGCCGCCGGTCGCTATCATTCGTTGTGCGTCGATCCGCAAACGCTGCCGCCGCAGCTTGAAGCGATCGCCCTGTCCGATGACGGCACGCTGATGGCGCTTGCGGATCGGAACGCGCCTGTATTCGGCGTGCAGTTCCATCCTGAATCGGTGTTGACAAAGCACGGACCTCGTCTGCTCGCCAACTTCCTGACGATTGCGGGGATACGGCTATGATCGCGACGGCAAGCACGCAACAAACGACATCCATCGCCGCCCAGATCAAGCGCGCGGTCGCCGGGACGCATCTAGACGCCGGCGAGATGCGAGACGCGGTCAACGCCATCATGGACGGCGCAGTCTCGCCAGCGCAGATCGCCGCGCTCCTCACCGCTTTGGCGATCAAGGGTGAGACGGTCGACGAGATCACCGGAGCCGCGCGCGCGATGCGCGAGCATGTAATCGCGGTTCGTTCCAACGGCGCTCGCGCGATCGACGTGTGTGGCACCGGGGGCGACGGCGCCGGCACGTTCAACATCTCGACAGCGGTCGCGTTCGTGGTCGCGGGCGCCGGTGTCCCCGTGGCTAAACATGGCAACCGTGCCATGAGCAGCCGCTGCGGCAGCGCAGACGTGTTGGAAGAGCTCGGCGTACGCATCGACCTCGCGCCCGAACGCATCGCGCAGATCCTCGACGAGCACGCGATCGC
>Ga0126373_10003372_pt1 | contig 11938 bp, 14 predicted proteins | sample PanSoiMetPlot_11_FD_92545 | JGI IMG/M metagenome (GOLD analysis project Ga0126373, IMG submission 92545) | Tropical forest soil microbial communities from Panama - MetaG Plot_11 | ecosystem: Environmental > Terrestrial > Soil > Tropical forest > Bulk soil | place: Panama | collected 2016-02-17
AAGCGGACAATAATGCCGCCTCATTATGGATGAAACGCAGTGGCATGTGGCAGAACGTCCTTTTTCAGGAGACGCCCATTCCGAGTAGCGCTGAATGACGCGGGCGTTAATGTCACAGTCGTGTGAAATCCCAGAACTGGGCAGGCGTGAAGTTGATAACAGCGGCTTTTCGATCCGAAGACCTCGAACAACTGTCCCGAAGGCATTAACCGAACTGAGCCAGCCAGCCCCTCATGTTGCTCGATCAGGGACAGACCTAACGTCTCGGCAAAGAAACGCACAGTCGATTCAAGATCGGTGCTACGCACGCCAGCCCATGAGTAACAGAGCACCCGCATTGCACCCTCAGGTTGCATTTGCAGCAGGAGTATACTCCGCAACCACCTCAAGACCGTCGAACACTTGTCTAGGGGATTGCCGCCGCCACTTGTGATTGCGTTTGATCCAAATCTTCCAGACTTATGTCACGCGTTTCGCGAATGAAGAGCAGAGCAAGCATTGCCGCTGCACAGTACAGAGCGTAAAGCAACGGGAGGTATAGCCATTTATGGAGGACATCCTCGCCAATCAGTCTTGCCAAGAGTGGCGGTGGGAGTGCTCCACCAAGTATGGCGGCTAGACTGAACGAGATGCCAGTGCCGGAGTACCTGAACCTCGTCGGAAAGCTCTCAGAGGTGAGGATCGGAGCCAGCCCATGCAAAAGTCCTATTCCGCAAAACGTGATGAGAAATTGCAAGAGCATCACCATCGGAATACGTCGGTGCAAGATTGCAAGCGCGGAAGGATACGACAAAACAGTCGTAACACCGATGGCGAGGTATGCGATCACTCTCCGCTTGCAGAGGTCAGCCAACGGGCCGCTGAGAAGCACACCAAGGACATCACCGATCCGACTCAAAAAGATGATCGTTGCCGTGGTTGCCAAGGGAATGCCAGCAAAACGCATGAAGGAAATGGCGTAGGTGCCAGTCACAGTTGAGTCCATCAGTTGGAACGCCGAGACTGAAGCAAGCAGCACGATAGGAAGAGCGTGCTCTTTCAGAACAGCGAAGCTGGGCATTCGAGCAAGTTGCTCACGCTGCTTGAGTCGCTCAAATAAGGGAGAGTCGGCGAGCTTGTAGCGAGCCACAAGCGCCGGGATAACGATGACAGCAGAGAGCAGCATAGCAATGCGCCAGCCGCTTGTGGCGAAGGTCTTGCTGAGTATCAGAAAAACTGCGCTTGCGGAGATCAAGCCCAGAGATATGCCCAGATTGGCAAGCGACATCCAGAAGGCGCGGGACTTGCGCTTGGCTCCAAACTCGGCAAGCAACGAAGTGGCACCACCGAATTCCCCTCCCACTCCTATACCCTGCACGATTCGCAGCAGCACGAGAAGAACAGGTGCCGCAACGCCCAGCCTACCGTAGCCGGGCAGGAGACCAGTAAGGCATGTGCTGCCACCAACAATAAGCAGATTGGTCAGGAAGGCGACTTTCCGCCCTGCACGATCACCAAAGTGCCCAAAGATGAACGCGCCCAGTAGCCGCGCTGGCTGTCCGGCTCCGAGAGCCAAGTAAGAGAACACGAGAGCTTGCGTTGGCGGCAGATTGGGGAAGAATACTTGGGGGAACGCACTCGCCGTCGCGAATCCGAAAATTGTGAAGTCGTAGAACTCGACCAACACTCCTGCTGTGGCGGAAAAGGCAAGAACGATCAAAGTGCGAGTGTCCACGTTTTGCCCTGAGTTTTCCACCACTTGGCACCGCCCCCGCATTGTAATGCGTGGATAGTAGTATTCATTTTGGAATCCTGAGGGAGGGACTCGAGCCACCTCAATTCGTCTGGCGTTCACGTAGGGAGGGGTTTGCCCTTCATCTCCAGTCCTGCAAACGGAGTGGCGATCAGTCCGACGATATAGATTAGTGACATGGCGGCTGCTGCGCTTCCGATACTCCCGAAGACGGTGACCAGCCATCCCGCCAGTAGTGGTGCCAATCCCGCGATGCTACGCGAAGTGTCGAAAACCAGAGACATAGCTGTCCCTCGCACACGGGTTGGGAATAGCTCAGGCAAATAGATTGTCATCCATGCGAATTGACCGCTGCTAAAGAACCCGTTTCCCCCAGCAATCACGAGCAGTGCATGCCGCTCGCGGACGAACAGGAAGTAGCACAACGAAACTATCAGTGCCCCCAAGTAGTAGAGCCAGATCGTTGGCTTGCGACCTACTGCATCGGCAAGGAAGCCCAATGCGAGGAAGCCAGCAACCGATCCCAAACCGAACATCAACCCAATCATTGAAGACGACAGCCCCGGTTGGTTTACGGAATTGGCAGTTAGCTGCACCGCGAACTCTGGAATCCATGTCGATGCCGACCACCAACCTACGACGGTAGTGATCGACATCAACAGCAAAACCCCCACGCGACGACGCAGTTGAGCGTCGGACAGAATCTCGGAAACCGTAAACTGCGTTAGGTGCTTGTCATGCGACGAGGCGCTGCCCGTCCGAACCCGCTGCTGCGCCTCTCGCCGATCATGGTTGACCGCCGTCCATACTGCGGGTTCGTCCACCCAGCGCCGAACGTAAAGCAGCAACAAGGCGGGTAGGATGCCGATTACGAACATATAGCGCCACGATGATCGACCCAGCGGATTAAGGATCAGCCACATGCCCGACGCCAGCAGCATGCCCACTCCGTGAGCAGCGTGAAGAGCGCCCCCGGCTCGCCCTCGTGATGCGGGTGTCCACTGCTCAGCGACGATTGCCGCGCCCGGACCCCACTCAGCACCTAAGCCCAGACCTGTAAGGAACCGAAACGCGAGCAGAGACCAGTAGTCCCAAGAGAATGCTGCCAGCCCTGAGAAAGCGGCGTAGCACAAGATGGGAGCATGAGAGTGCGCCTGCGACCAAAATAGTCCGCAAGAATACCCGCCCCGACTCCCCCCATCGCCCATCCAAGCATCGTCGCGGCAAGTAACCCTCCGATGTAGACGGATGCTCTCGGTAGATGCTGAGGTGGCAGAAGTTGACGAACGGCAGTCCCCATTACAAGCACAAGGGCATAGGTTTCGTATCCGTCGAACATCCACCCCAGCCAAGAGGCGATCAGTGCCCTCAAGCTGGCTTTGCTAATGGACGAGGAACGAGACTCCGCAGTAGTGCTTGCCGTCATTTCAGCCTTCGCATGAAACGCCCTTAGAGCACAAAGAATACCTCCGAATGCAAAAACACGTGTGCCACGAAGGAAATGTATTCGAGCGCCAGCGGAACTGAATGCTCTAAGAATGATGGGACGCCATTATCAGCGGAGCTAGGCACTGGCAGAGGGTTAATCAGCCAAACATTCGCGCCAAAGGCGATGAACCAATTCGCCAGCCGAGGGCAGGTCTTTGACGAATTCAACGCTTTGTCCGGCGTACAACGCGCAGTCCGTCACGGTTCCTTCAAAACTGCGGAGCGGTGACCATAGCTGGTAGCGAAGGACGGTGGTGCCATCAGAGCGGGTTGCGACAACATCTCCCTCCCCCGGTCGCTTGCCCGGAGGCGGGCATCCAGCGGCTTCCCACATCACGAGAGTGCGGTTCCGCAACGCGCGATTCGTAGCCGCCCACCCGTCCTGAAAGCAGATGGTCAACGCCGTGTCTCGCGCTTGGGCTGCAACGATTGCCTGTTTGTACGCCGGATGAGCATTGCTCTCGACTGTTGCAACGAAGCGGGTGCCGAGCATCGCTGACGACGCGCCTTCTAACAGCACCTTTCTTATGGCTTGCCCATTGCCAATTCCGCCTGAAGCTACCACAGGCTTCTGTTTTGCCTCGTCCAAGACAATCGGTAGCGCCTCAAACAAGCCTCGTGTCGCTTGCACATGTCCGCCTGCCTCCGTGCCCTGACACACGAGGTAGTCGGCTCCGAGATCGAGAGCGGCTCGTGCGCTCTCGCGGCTCGTGACCTGCATTCCTAGCTTGGCGTGGGCAGCACGAATTGCCGAGATCGCTTCCCGCGTCGGCAAGCCCCACGAAAATTGCACGACTGGTGCTCCTGCGTCCAAAGCGGCTTGCAGGAGTGCCACGTCGTAAGCCGATGTCCTGCCGGACGAAGGCGCAAGCGCAAGAATGAAGTTCACGAAGAAAGAACCTTTCGTTGCCGCTCGGACTCTTGAAACGGCAGCGCGGGCATACTGCGCGTCACCAAGGCTGGCGAGAGCGCCCATTGCCCCGGCATTTGAGACAGCAATGGCGAGTTCGGGACAGGTCGCCGCACCATGAGGTCCTTCGAAGATGGGATATTTCAGTCCAAACAGCGCCACTAGAGCCTTAGACCGTTCTGTCGAAATAGTGATCTTGGGTTCTGAGTGTAAGATGTCCGGAGGGGAGAGGCTGTTAGCGCCGACCATGCCCGCTACTGCGCTCGTCTTGATGAAGTCACGTCGTGTGGGTTTCATAAGTTCTAGTCCTCAACCCGCAACCGACCTGTTATGAATCAATGTTAGGAGTTGGCAAAACTGCGGGACTCGCCTCTGTCATCGCAACTGCCCGCGTCTCCGGGGTGAATCTTTTCCGAAACGCGAGTATCAGCATCGCCGATGTAAATAACGAGATTCCTGCGAAGGCAAGCCCGCCATGGAAACTTCCTGTCCACTTGTTGATCGCTCCCATTGCGTAGGGCCCAACAAAGCCGCCAAGGTTCCCGATGGAATTGATTAGAGCGATGCCAGCCGCAGCAGAAAAACCCGTCAAGAATTCATTTGGTAGCGACCAAAAAGGGGCGACGAAACTTTGGATACATGATGCTACAAAACACCAAAGCACGACAGATAAGAAGAGGGAACCAGTGGCCATCGTGCCTAGCAGCATCAGAGCGATTGCGCCAATTATTGCGGGGATGGCAGCATGGTAACGACGTTCGAGTGTACGATCCGAACTTCGGGATACAAGAATCATGACAGGCAGCGCGGCAAAGTAAGGAATCATCACGAGGAGTCCAACCGTGGTATTCGAGTATTGGTTGGAGAATGATTTCAGCAACTGGGGCATCCAGAAAATCATCGTGAACGTGCTGAGGCAAAATGTGAACCAAGCAGCGGTTAGATACCAAACCCGTCCATGCGTTAGCGCCTGACCGACAGTGACTCGGTGTGTCGCTCTTTTCTGTTGCTCTTCGCAGGCGAGTTCTGCCGCGAGCCAGTATTTTTCCTCTGCCGTGAGGAATTTGGCTTCCAGCGGGCGACCGGGGAGCAGAAGGTACGTGAAAATGCCGCCCAGTATGGCTGGAATGCCCTCCAGAATCAGCAACCACCTCCAACTGCTAAGGCCAAACCAATGAATGTGATCGAGAATCAGCCCTGACAATGGAGCGCCAACAACGCTAGCTACAGGATTGCCAGTCTGGAACCACGCGATCGTATGAGCCATTTGTCGCTGGGGAAACCAATACGTTAGATATAGCAAGATACCGGGAACGAATCCGGCTTCAGCTACTCCAAGCACAAATCGCAAAACATACAAATGAGTTGCTGTTCTCGCGAAGCCAGTTAGCATCGCTACAATTCCCCAACTGACCAATATCCGCGCAATCCAGATGCGAGCGCCAAGCTTGTGCAGCAGAAGGTTGCTCGGTATCTCGAAAATGAAATAGCCCCAGAAGAATATGCCCGACAACAGTCCAAACTGTTGGCTCGTGATAGCCAACTCCTTATTCATGGTCAATGCTGCGAAGCCAATGTTGATCCGGTCAACGAAGTTAATGACGAAGAGAATGAATACGAACGGAATGATGTGTGTTCGCAGCTTGCGAATTATTCTGTCTTCGATTGCGCTTTGAACAGAGGCTGGACTGGCGCTCACGCGGCACTCCGCGACGAATTGGCACAGTGTAGCACTGAATCCCGACGACGTAATCGTCAACGCAACGCAGGCGATTGACGGCACCAAGCTCCGGGCGTATGTTTTGCGGCAATGAACGCCGTTGCAGCCCAAAATGGCAAGAGGTTCGGTCTTGTGCGCGGTCTTGGGCTGTGGTCTGCAATGGCGGTCGTGATCGGCTCAATGGTTGGGCAAGCAGTTTTTCTGGTGGGCAGTGACATGGCCCGTGAACTGGGGTCGATCACCAGAGATCTCGCAGTCTGGATAGTCGGTGGTGTGGTGGTGCTCTTCGGCGCTTCTTGTTATGCCGAGCTTGGTGCAGCCATGCCGAAAGCAGGCGGGGACTATGTGTACCTGAGTCGAGGACTCAGTCCCACGTTTGGGTTCTTGTATGGATGGACTAGTTCAATCATTATGAGACCGGGGATGGCTGCCGTGATCGCGGCTGGTCTCTTGCGCTTTGCCGAGTTTCTCTTCCCGTCTGTTGCCCAGCCGATCTTCACATGGCATGCGACCCTTCCTTTACTAGCGCAGCCATACCAATTTACGGTTACTGCTGCACAGCCTCTCGCCGCAGGAATAATCGTGCTGCTGGCGACCAGCAACTATCTCGGAGTCCGCACGGCAGGACATTTCCAAGTATTCCTGACATCACTCAAGGTGTCCACTCTTCTTGCAATTGTTATCTTCGGGCTGACGCTAGGGAAGATCGGGGGCACTGCTTCCTCGCTTATTACCTCGCTCGGTCACGGCGGTCTCGGCTCGTTTCTGACGGCACTCGTACCAGTTATGGCGGCGTACAACGGATTTCAACTGCTTGGGTGCCTTGGAGAAGAGATATCCAATCCAGAAAAGAACATCCCACGAGCAGCAGTGTTCGGGTCGCTGTTGGTGATAGGTCTCTACGTGCTCGTCAACTGGACGTATTTTCAGGTGCTGGGGCTGTCGCGAGTCGCGCAGTCTCAATTTGTCGCTTCCGATGCTATGGTGCTGCTCGTCGGTGGCACTGGGGCAAAGTGGATCACACTCGGCATGATTGTTTCTGCATTGGGTGCACTACACTCTTCCTTCTTAACTGGCCCTCGGGTTCCATTTGCAATGGCTCGCGATGGTTATTTCTTCGCCTTCGCAAACCGAATCCACCCCGTGTTCCACACTCCGAGCGGTGCGATTTTCTTTCAGTGCTGTATCGCAGTTCTGCTGGTGCTAACAGGTACGTACCAAGACATCTACTCATTCGAGATGTTCGCAATTTGGCTTTTCTTCGCGTTCACGGCTGTCGCGCTCATTCGATTGCGGAGCAGTAAAGCTGACCTACCTCGCCCATATCGTGTTTGGGGCTATCCGTGGACGCCGCTCGTCTTCTGCGTTTCGGCTTTTGCTATCAGCTTAAATCTATGGTTGGTACGTCCAGTTCGGTCGTCCATCGGACTAGCGATTATCCTTCTGGGGCTGCCGTTCTTTTACTATTGGCGCAAACATACAAATGCAGGTCTGGAGAGGTCTGCGATCTCTGCGCCCGCATAGAGGTTTTCACTTTCGTTCTGCTGGGATTCCATGCTGATCGGAGCACAAATAGTCATCGCATGATTCGCAGCTTGCCTCGGCGAGAGCATGCCCTCGCAGCTAAGACATTGTGTTTCCGACCGACGACAACAAAGACTTTGCCCACTGTTTCGACCCGCGTTTCTTTCATCTCCTAGCACCCGCCGCACTGGTTTGCTTCTGCATTTCCCCAGCGAAGCCGGGAACTAGCGCATCGCGCTTGGTGCTTGCCTCTTTCATCAGCCTGCATACCGAGGCACGGGAGATACCGTGCTTCTTCGCGACCTGAGTCAGGCTCATACCGGAGCGGCGGTCTCGGACTACCTGCTCGCGGTTGACATCGAGCCGTGCTCGTCCAATTTGGCGACCCTCTGCGCGGGCACGAGCCATGCCGCTACGCACACGCTCTATCAGCAATGCCCGTTCCATCTCACCCAGCACCGCGACAATGCCAAGGAACGCCCGCCCCAAGGCTCCCGACGTGTCGAACGCTTCGCGCAACGATACGAACTGGACGCCGCACGAGTCGAGTTCATCGAGAACTTGAAGAAAGTGTTTCGTAGAACGGGCAAGTCGGTCGCACGACCACACAACCAGCACGTCAAAGTGTCGTCTTCGAGCATCCACCAGCATCCGGTCGAGCGCGGGGCGGCGTGCCTTCGTGCCGCCGATTCCATGATCAACGTACTCATGCTCCTGCGCGACGGTCAGCCCCCGGCGTTCGGCGTATTCGCGAAGATCGCGCAGTTGAGTCTGAGGATTTTGGTCTACCGTTGACACGCGGACATAGAATGCGGCTCGCTTCATCAGCGGTCTCCTTCTTCAGTCGTTGTCTTGGGAGAGCGTCGGTCGGCGCAGGCGATCCGCAGCTTCCATGCAGATCGTCAGTTCGGGAGCCAAGATGCTCAGCCTCGAACAGACCTCGTCGTCGAGTAGCTCGCCGAGGTCGAAATCTCGAAGCTCACGCAGCAGCTTTGCCAATGCTCTGGAGATCAGCAGCGCTGCGGCCAACCGCTCTGCGGCGTTGGGGGAACGCATACGGCGACGCTGCTCTTCAATCAGTTCGCGGATCGTCAAACCCCTCTCTCCACGTGGAGTATACAAACCACTCAGAGAAATCGTCTGAAAATTGGAGGTAACCTAACCAAAGATTTTTCGCGGGTTACCCGCTGAAACTAGCCGTTTTTCGCCGCTGCTCTGTATACTCCTGCTGGAGGAATGCATGCTGAAGAAGAATTTCATCCGTGATGGAAGTCGCAAGATCATCGGCTCTGTAACAACGGGATACAGCGACACGTCCAAGACGGTGCGCGATGATCAAAACCACATAGCTGGACGCACCAGCGAACGCTTCAACACCGTCCGCGACGCGCACGGCACCTTGATGTCCATCAACTCCTCTGATCCCGGTCTGCTGATTCGCAAGAAGTAGCGTCGATCCCGCTTTTCCACTGATCTCAACTCCTCCCCACTTGGCAGCCTGAGAGGGAGCACGTCTATGCGATCCACGTCGTCAGAGAAAATCGAATGTCCGTTGTGCTCAGGCGCTGGGGAACTCAGCCGCGCAGAGATTCTCGACCGACTCGGCGTGAAGGACTTCGCCCGGATCGCGCAGTTGAGCGCTGAGGAAGCGTTCCGCCTGCTCCAGAACAGGCACGAGCGCGAGCACCAAAGCGCATGGTCGCGCTTCGAATCAGAACTCGCGAAGCGAACTGCCGAGGTCAGGGAGCACCACAAAGATGCACTGCGGTCGGCACAGTCCGAAAGGGATGACCTCATCCGCCGAGTTGAGAATTCATTGCGGGAGGTCGCTGAGCTTCGCGAGCGAAATCAAGAATTGCAAGCCGAGATGGCGAAGGTAGCTCGCGTTGGCAAGCGCGAGGAAATGGATTTCGCTGACGAGGCTCGAACGTGGGCTGGAATCTGCATATCCGAGAAGCTGCCGCGCAATGGGGATTTCATTCTCTCCTACCGCGCACCGAATGGCGAACCGACCGAGCCGAAGATTCTGATCGACTGCAAGGACAAACTGGTGGTTGCGGAAAACGACGTCGAGAAGCTCGTGCGAGACGCGAATGAGCGTTCCATCAGCATCGCCGCTCTCGTCGCTCGCGAGGAAAGTCAGCTTCGTCAGGTTGACCGAGAGGCGCGATGGAGCCGCACGGAGGGGGTCTGGCTGCTCCGAACAACCCGGCACTGGATCGTTCGTGATCTCGATTTGCTGAAGCCGATCTTCGAGCGCATGCGAGTTCAGGGGTTCGACCTGCTGGAGAAGAACGCGGTTCTCGCTGAGGAACTGCGGCGAACGCTGCCGGAGATCGACCGCATCGAGAAGGAACTCGGCAAGGCTGCGAAGGCGATCCAGTCGGTTTCGGCGCTGGTCGAGCGCTACAAGGATCGGCTGCAGGAACTCTGCGACTCTTCCGTTTGTCGAGGATCAGTAACCGCCGCACAACGGGACGGCAGTACGACGAGTGTTCCGCAATACCGAATGGAGGGAAACGGACGATGATTAGCGCGATTTTTCGCCATCTTTTATCGCTCGGGGTTTACACCTTGATTTTCGTCCCCTTGCTGACGGTGTTCCCCATCTTCAGCTTGGCTACGCCTTTCATCATTTGGTTGCACCCCTCCGGTTACAACTACCTGTTCGCCGAGGTGGCTTTCTGGGGCGGTCCGTGGGGATGCGCCTTTTGGATGATCTTCGTCAGCCCAGTAGCTCACAGCAGGCGGCTGTGGAAGAAAGCCGGGTATTCAGTCCATGAGTGGCGTGAAGACCATGGTGGTTACTTGCACACGCTTTCAAGTTCAGTCGGCTGGATGTTCTTTGCTCTTTTCTTCTCGATGTTCGCTGAGCTTGTGCTCTTCTTCGTGGTTTGGAAATTCCATCTCGGTGGACTTTTGTTCGTCAGTGTTCTCCCTTTCTGCACCTTCTCGCCAATGTCTGTCTCGTGGCTGCGCGGCAGGGAAGTGTAATGAAAATGGCATGGCAGCAGGAGGGAAATTGATGGTCTATGTTCCTGTGTTCGTGCTGAAAACGTTGCGTGTTGACGAAGACGGTGAGATCACAAACCGAAACGTTGCTGTAACCTTCGATATGTTCGAAGCGGAAGACCACAGAAACAAGGGCGTGGAGTGCGGCTACGACACGTTTGTTGTGCCCGGTAACTGGCGCGAGGAGCAATGAGAGAACTCGCTCAAGCATTCCTCGCACAGGGAAAAACGGTTCGAGCCGCTGCCTTGATGCTCATGCTGATCAAGACGGAGCCGACGCCGGAGAACCTCACGCTGCTGGCAGACATTTATATGCAGCAGGGGTTGTTTGATGATGCGAAAGAGTTGTACTTGCAGGTCGTGAAGAGCGAAATGAAGCCCAATGCACGAGGAGCAGTAGGTGAACGAAACTAGATTGTCCAAGAGCAAGTTCGTCGCTGGCTGCCAATGCTTGAAGAGGCTTTACCTGCACTTCCACCAGCCGGAACTCGGCGCGGAACTCGCTGCCGCCGCAGAAGCGATCATCGAGCAGGGACGCGAGGTCGGCATGCTCGCACGCCAGATGTTCGTCGGCGGGATCGAAGTCCGAGGCAATAACCTCGATGAGGCGATCCGCGTTACGCAAGAGCCAATCGCCAATCCTGAAGTCCCGGCGATCTTCGAGGCGGTGTTTGAGCACCAGAACGTGCTCGTGAAAGTGGACATCCTGCATCGGCGACGAGATGGGCGATGGCGGCTCATCGAAGTCAAATCGACCAGCGAGTTGAAAGACCATCATGTTGAAGATGTCGGAATCCAGTATCAGGTTGTTACCCACTCTGGGCTGGACGTAGCATCGGCTTGTTTGGCTCATGTGAACAGGAATTACGTTCGAGACGGCGCGATTGATCCGAAGAGATTCTTCAAGATTAGGAATCTGACCCGGCGAGTCCAGCGGCTTCAGTCCAAGCTGACGTTCCAGCTACGCTCGCAGTCCACCGTCCTCGCAATGCCTAAGGCACCGGACATAGCTCCCGGTCGCCATTGCACCGATCCCGTTACCTGCGAGTTCTTCGACCGATGCAATCCGCCGCTCCCCAGCGACCACATCCAATTCCTCCCTCGCATCCACGCCAGCGCGATGGAGGACCTTCAGGAGATTGGCGTGGAGTCCATTCGCGATATACCAGACGACTTCGAATTGACTGACATCCAGCGAAGAGCGGCTGCGTGCGTAAAGTCAGGCGAGCATTGGTTCGACCCACAACTCCGCGACGTGCTGGGCGGGTTGGTGTACCCGTTGTACTTTGCCGACTTTGAGACATTGAACCGGGCAATCCCTTCTTATGCAGGGATGCGGCCCTACGATCAACTGCCGTTTCAGTGGAGCGTGCATGTGCAGCGAGCACCCGGCGCGGAGCAAGAGCACTACGAGTTCCTCGCGACGGGTAGCAACGATCCACGGCGCGAGTTCATAACATCCCTGTGCGCTGCGCTAGAAGACAGCGGAAGTATCGTCGTCTATTCCGGGTTCGAGTCCCAGCGCCTTTCGGAGCTTGCCAGTTGGTTTCCT
>Ga0126373_10003374_pt1 | contig 11934 bp, 12 predicted proteins | sample PanSoiMetPlot_11_FD_92545 | JGI IMG/M metagenome (GOLD analysis project Ga0126373, IMG submission 92545) | Tropical forest soil microbial communities from Panama - MetaG Plot_11 | ecosystem: Environmental > Terrestrial > Soil > Tropical forest > Bulk soil | place: Panama | collected 2016-02-17
CGCGGACGCGAACGGAATCTATCTCACAGTTAACGCTTATCCGTGGCACGCCAACGGGTTTGGGGGCGCGCAGGTCTTCGCGCTCTCGAAGGCGCAGCTCGCGGCAGGCGACCCGAACGTGACTATGCAGCACTTCGACACCTCCGGCATGGTAAACGCGCCGAGCGATGCGGGTTCGACCCAGCCGGGCTTCACCCTCTGGCCGGCACAGTCGCCAGGCACGTCGCAATTCAACCTCGCGAACAACGGCACCGAGAACTTCCTGAGCTCCAATGCCGCCGACGAGGCACAAATGCCGGTCTCTGGTAACGCCGGGACCCGCACATCCAATCAACTCATTGTCTGGTCGCTGACGAACACTGCGTCGCTCAACTCGGCCTCCCCGTCAGCCAGTCTCAGCGACAAGATCCTGACTGTCGGCCAGTACGGTGTCCCGCCGAAGCAGCAGCAGCCTGGCTCGGGTAGCGCCCCGGACACGACTGCACCGCAGGGTTTCTGCCTGAACGATGAAACGACTGTGACCATCGCAGGTACTGGCTGCTGGAAGCTCCTCGTCTCTGCGGCCGCCCACGCCGGAAGGCCCGAAGTGGTGGCGAGACCCGATTCAAACGACACGCGGATGCAACAGGTGATGTACGCCAACGGCAAGCTCTGGGGTGCGCTTGACACGGCACTCAACCCTGATGGCGGACCGCAGCGGGCCGGCATCGCGTGGTACATCGTGAACCCAACGACGCCCAAGGTCTTCCTCTCGGGCTATCTGGGAGCTAGTGGCCACGACTTCACCTATCCGGCCATCGGTGTCACGGCAAGCGGCCGCGGCGTCATGGCTTTCACCGACACAGGTAACAACACATACCCGAGCGCGGCTTACGCACCGATCGACGCGCTCGTCGGCGTCGGCACCTGGAATGACGTGCCAGGTGGCGTAGGCGCTGCCGCAGACGACGGGTTCTCGGGATACAAGCAGCAGAACGCTCCGAACCCGATCCGCTCACGCTGGGGTGACTACGGCGCAGCGGCGGTCGATGGCAACTCGGTCTGGATCGCCAGCGAGTACATCGCCCACGCCTGCAGTTACACCGATTGGGGCGGCCCGTTCTTCGCGGGCGGCACCGGCGACAACCTGCTCGGCACGTGCGCTGGAGCCAACCACGGGCCGGGCACGCGGACAGCGCTCGCGAACTGGTCGACACGTATCAGCAAGTTCACGCCGTAACGATAGGAGCGACTGAGTATCAATGGGGCCGGCGGCAACGCCGGCCCCATTGACGAACTGGCTAAAAATCTCGCCCAGGAACGACGATTCTGCCCAACGATCGCAGTCCCAATGGTGAACAGCCATCCCGTCGCTGACCGCACCGACTGAGATCGAGTGCCGCAGAAACAGGAGATTCGCCAGGATGACTACGACAGATCCGACAAGCAACTTGCATGGCGGGAGCGGCATCTGGTCGCTTGTGCACGCCGAGCGGGCCGCCTTGGCCGCCGACCTCGGAGATCTGACCGATCAACAGTGGATGACACCGTCGCTGTGCACGGAGTTCACTGTGCGCCAGGTGCTGGCACATCTCACCGCCGGCGCGAGCCTCAACCCAGTGCGGTGGCTGGCTGGCGTTATCCGCTGCCGTTTCGACTTCGACAAACAGGTCGCCATGCGGCTGGCCGAGCAACTCGGTGCCACCCCAGCCGAGACGCTCGCGCGGTTCTGCTCCGTCGTCACCAGCACTACCAAACCCCCGCTGCCGACCGCGGCGATGCTCGGCGAATCGATCGTGCACGCCGAGGACATCCGTCGGCCGCTGGGCATACACCGCGAGTACCCGATCACCACACTCACCCAGCTGGCCAACTATTACCAGGGCTCTGACCTCGTCGTGCCAGCCAAAAAGCGGATTGCCGGCCTCCGTCTGCAAGCCAGCGACGGACCCTTTGCCACTGGCTCCGGCCACTTGGTGTCCGGTAGCACTCTCGCCCTGATCATGGCCATGACGGGTCGCGAGACCTACTGCGACGAACTCGACGGCGACGGTACCGCCACCCTCCGCGCACGCTGCACGGCACCGTGATCACCACCGAGTCACTCAGCCGGGGTCAGCATGTCTGCGGACGTGCCGCCGCCGGACATAGCGAGTCAGCCAGGGTTCAAGCAGGAGCAGCAGGAGTCCATACAGGGAAATCCGCGGCACGGCCAGCACCAGGACCAATGCGGTAGCAATGGTGACTGGGGGTCCCCAAGCCGTCCAGCTTTGCCAGGCCGCCTCCTCCGCCGGAGCCGCTGGGTCGCGTAGTTCGTGCCGACGCGCTCCGATCCAGGCCAGTGCGGACAGTGCGATCGTGCTGGCCAACAGGGTCGCGATGTACAGCACGTTGGTTGCTTGAGTGTTTACCCGGCCGATCAGTTCGGTCGGCACCGGCATGAAGACGATAGTGAACAGCCAGATCATGGTCCAGATCAGAACCTCGTGGTTGTAGGTGTGGAGGTTCTCGGCGATCTTGTGGTGACCCAGCCAGAGCCTGGCGATGACGGCGAAGCTAAGCCCAAATGCAAAAAACTGGCTGGCATGAGCGTCCAGCAGTGCGCCAACGTCCCCATGAGAGCGGGCCGAAATGTCCACCAAGGGGAGGATCAGCAACGTGATCGCTATTGCCACGACGGCGTCGGCGAAGGTGTTGAGGCGCTCAAGTCCCCGTGGCGTGCGCACTCGGGAAGATGTTCCCGTTACTGCGAAAGGAGAAGCAACACGCTGCGCTAGCCCGCAGACATGCGTTTGCATTCGGACAAAGTGCCATCGCGTTTGCTCATGCTGACTTGGCGAGCCTCATACGGATTGGGTGATCCGGGCCGCTGCGTGACGCATTACCTTGTCGATCATGAGAGCGGTCGTGGCGACGCCCGCAGAGGGACGGCCCATCGGGTAGCTGCATATGACAAATGAGCTAGGAACGGCGACAGGGCTGCTCGCGCGTTACGAGCAAAACGTACGTGAACGGATCAACGATTTCCAGGATCCGCGTCAGGAATGGCGGCGGCTTTTCTCCGAGCTCCTGGGCACCTTCTTCCTGGTGCTGGTGGCCGCGGGCGGCGGCATGATGTCACATGCGTTCCCTGGAATGATCAGCCGCACCGCAGCGGTGGTCGCGCCCGGCTTGATGGTCACAGGCATCATCTTGTTCATGGGAAAGGTGTCCGGTGCCCACCTCAACCCATCGGTCAGCGTCGCATTCGCGCTGCGGCGGGACTTCCCCTGGCGGCGGGTGCCCGCTTACATCGTCGTGCAGCTCGCAGGGGCTATCCTGGCTGCCCTTTTCCTGCACACGGTAATCAACATCTCCGCGTTCTACGGCTCGAACTATCCCGCACACGGTTACTCCAGCCTGGCCGCCTTCTGGATGGAGCTCGCGCTGACCACAGGCCTGGTTAGCGTGATCCTGGGCACCGCGTCTGGTGCCCAGAATGTCGGCATTATCGCCGCCTTCGGCATCGGCGCCTACATCGCATTGGCCGGTCTATGGGCCAGCCCGATATCCGGCGCCTCCATGAATCCGGCACGCACGTTCGGTCCCGACGTCGTCGCCGCCAACTTCAAGGCCTACTGGGTCTATATCGCCGGACCTGTGGCAGGGGCGGCGCTTGCCGCCGGTATCGCATTCGTGCTCCGCGGCCCTGGCGGGGGCAAGTCCGGTTCTGGGGCAGCGCAGGGCGAACTGTTCACTGAAGTACACGAACCGGGCAAATCCTGACCCGGTTTTCACGCAGCTACGTGTGATCCATCTACGATCTGGAAACTTACGTTTCCGCAGGTGGAGCTAAGGGGATTCGAACCCCTGACCCCTTGCATGCCATGCAAGTGCTCTACCAGCTGAGCTATAGCCCCGCGGGGAATCTGGGCCTCCCGGCCACAGCGCCACGCCAGTGTATAGGAAACCGGCTACTCTACGACGTCCGCCTCGGGTCCGGGCACAGGTTCCGGGAGAATACCGACATTGTGCTCGAGTAGCCGCCACTTCCCGTGTCGGCGGGCGAGCACTGACCAGCAGCAATTCCCAAACGGTCCGAGCGCTCGGGCCTCTTCCGGTATGTCCAGCAACCGCGCTGCCCCAAAGCTCAGGGCTGCCCCATGTCCGACGACGACGGCAAGCGACCCCGGTGCGAGCTTGTCAGCGATCCGCAGCATTGCCGCCGACGCGCGGTCGGCAACCGTCGCGACCGTCTCGCCCTCCACCGGCTCCCAGGCCGCATATTCCTGCGGATACAGCTCCTGGATCTCGGCCGCCGTCTTGTTCTCCCACAACCCGCCGTGCCGCTCGCGAAGGTCTTTGTCCAACTGGACGGTGAGGCCAGTGATGCGAGCCAAGGCGTCCGCTGTGGCCGATGCCCGGCTCAGATCAGAGGAGTAGATGACATCCGGACGCAGTGCGGCCAAGTAACGGGCCGCCTCAGCGGCCTGGCGCAGCCCAACTGCGTTGAGCGGCACATCGGTGTGGCCTTGAAACCGGCGCTCCGCGTTATAGGTGGTCTGGCCGTGCCGCCAGAGAACCAGCTTCACCACGTCGTGCCAGGCGCCACCGGCCCGGGCGCTGGCGCCGGGCGCGCTTTGCGTAGATGTCAGCGCTGGCCCCGATCAACTGGGCTGGAACCGTTGCCGCGCGCACCTGGCCCTGATCCCCCGGCCGCTCCGACCGGCTCAGGCAACGCAATCAGCGGGCAATCCTTCCAGAGGCGCTCGAGAGAGTAGTAGACCCGCTCCTCCGCATGCTGAACGTGGATCACTACGTCGATGTAATCCAGCAAAACCCAGCGAGCTTCACGCTCGCCCTCCCGACGTGCGGGCTTCGCACCCGCTTTGCGCAGCTTTTCTTCGATCTCGTCGACAATCGAACGTACCTGGCGGTCGTTGGACGCCGAGCAAAGCAGGAACGCGTCAGTGATCACAAGCTGCTCGCTGACGTCGTAGGCGATGATGTCGGAGGCGAGCTTGTCAGCCGCGGCTGCGGCCGCGATCTCTACGAGCTCGACGGCCCTCTTGGTGGCAGTCACGTGTGCTGGCAATCCTCCTCGGTTGTGCCTGCCTGGACCCGCAGGATCACTCGCGATCCACGCTCGGACGCAGGCTAGTCCTAGGGTAACCGCCAGCACCGTCAGCCGGCGTCAACTGCTCGGCCACTTCTACCGATTTACCCGAATATCGGCAGGCCCTTGGGAGCTCCGTCCGGTGCCGACGTCTAGTCCGCCGCCCGGCGCCCGGATAGCCAGCACGAGACCGCCCACGAGCCCGCGGCCAGCACGAAGGCGAACGCCAGCGGCAGGCCAGCTGGCCATGCCGCCGATTGAACCGCCGCGCCATTGCCCCGCAGCACAGCGCTGGCGGGCGAGATGCTCGACACCAAGGCGAGCACAACGGCGGCGAGCGTGCTTAGCAACGCAACCGCAGCATGCCTGACTAGCGGCGGATTGAATAGCGTGCCAACGGTCGAGCCGACTAGGAGACACACCAATGCCTTGACCAGGCCTTCTGCCAGGGGAACCAGCTGCGGGCCAGCATGGCCGGAGGTCACGAGCTCGTAGCAGGCGCCCGCGAGCGCGAACACTGCCCCTCCTGCGAAGGCAACGATCAGCACGGCCAGTTGAGCCCGTGCCGGGCTCGTTGCAGCTGCGACACAAGCCTTGGCGGCCCCCGGCTCCGCGGTGAGCATTGACCTGGTGAGCAAAGCAACTACAGGCACCAGAATGGCCGCGCTCCAGTCCAAGCCAACGGCCAGTGATGCGCCCTGGCCCGTGCCGCCGACCGATATCAGCAATGCATAAGCGATGAGCGGAAAGATCCAGCGGTGCGATCTGCCCAGGCTGGCTGCCTGATACCGGAGTAGCGCGATCACGGTCCGACCCTCGGCTCTTCTGCCTGCGACGGCGCGGAGGAATGCGATTGTCGCACCGCCACGACGTGCACTCCGTCCCAGGTCAGCACATGCCGCAGCACATCGTCGGACTGGGCCGCCAGAACTGTTACCTGTAGTCGAGGGGTTTGCGCTGAAACATGCAGTACTCCGTCCATCTGCGCCAGCCGCGGCATCAGTGCAGCCTCGATCCCCAGCAACTCCACGACAATCCGCGGCGCGTCACCGCCACTCGTTGCAGGCACTCCAGCAAGACGCTGATCCCCTTGGCGGCCCAGCAGATCGTCGATAGGGAGCACCTGCACCCTGCCGTCCGCCATCTTCCAGCGCTGGTTTACGACGCCAGCCAGCCGTGCTGGATCGTGATCGACGAACAAGACAGTCCCGCCCTGGGCCACCCGCTCTCGCACCGCGGCATCAAGTGTCCCGCGTGCGGCTTGGTCCAGCCCTGTCCAGGCCTCATCCAGCACCAGGAGACCGGGCCCTGCCAGCAGCGCTTGCGCGATCGCAACCTTCTGGCACATACCTTTGGAAAGAGTCCGCAGCGGCGACCCTGCGTACTCGGTTGCACCAAGCCGGTCAAGGCACTCGTCGACCGTAGCCGATACTGCCGGCCCGCTGAGCCCGTGAATACGACCCATGTGGTGCAAGTACTCCCGTGCGGAAAACGCCAGTCCGCCAGGAAACCGCTCCGGCACATACCCGGTCTTGGGCCGACCGGTTACCCGGCCCGCAGATGGCGTCGAAACCCCGGCCGCAACGCGCAACAAGGTGGACTTGCCGCTGCCGTTCGGGCCTTCCACCTTGATGAGCTGCCCAGCGGCGATTTCGCGGCTGACGTCACGGACGATCCAGGGCGCACGCAGCCCGTACCGCTTTCCGACAGCTTCCAGCCGCACTGAGCCAGCACCGACCCTTTCCGGCCGAGGGGCATCCAACCGACCTTCCGGACCCACATTCCCGACTGGGACGGGTCACAGACTCCCTGCTTGAAGCCTAATCGCGATAGAGCCGTCGCTTCGAGATGTATTGGACGATGCCATCGGGGACCAAGTACCAGATCGGATAACCGGCGCGCACTCGCTCACGACACTGGGTCGAGGAGATCGCGAGCGCCGGGATCTGCACCAGCTTGATCCGGTCAGCTGGCAAGTCCGACATCGTCAATTGATGACCAGGCCGCGTGCAACCCACGAAATGGGCCAGCTTGAACAGCTCGTCGGCATCCCGCCACGAGATCATCCTGGCGAGCGCATCGGCGCCAGTGATGAAGTAGAAGTCGACGTCGTCACCCCGCTCCGTGCGCAAATCGCGCAGCGTGTCAATGGTGTAGGTCTCGCCGGGACGATCAATGTCGACGCGGCTAACTGAGAACCGCGGGTTCGAGGCCGTCGCGATGACCGTCATCAGGTACCGATCCTCAGCCGGAGACACCTGCCTGTCTTCCTTCTGCCACGGCTGCCCAGTCGGCACGAAAATGACCTCGTCCAGCGCAAAGAAACTGGCCACCTCGCTAGCAGCGACCAGGTGCCCATGGTGGATCGGATCGAACGTCCCGCCCATCACGCCAATGCGCTGGCCAGGACTGTCCGTAGCAGCGTCTGTCATGCAGAGACCTTAAACGACGTAGATCCTCAGACCGGATAGGTGACCTGCGTCAGTTGCTCGGACTCTGCCCACAGCCGACGCTGCGCTTCCTTGTTGTGCGAACGTCCGCTAGAGGTCACAACTATCGGGTATCCGGTCATCTGGAACGGCCCGTTCGGACCGTAGTAGGTGCCTCCAACAGCGTTCGGATCAGTAGCGGCGCGCAAGGTAGGCAACGCACCCATCTTCGCGTCCTGCACGAACCACCGATTGACCGTCTGGTATCTCGGGCTCATCGCGGCATTCGACAACGCCGACATGTGCCGAGTGAGCTCAGTGCGCGCTGTGCCCGGATGGGCCGCCACCGCGATAGTTGGCGCGCCCGCAGCCGAGAGCCTGCGCTGCAGTTCATAGGTGAACATGAGGTTGGCCAGCTTCGACCGGCCATAGGCTGTGTACTTCTGGTAATGCCGAGCGGACTGCAGGTCAGCGAAATTCATCCGCCCGGTTCGGTGTCCGTTACTGCTGAGCGTTACCACTCGCGACCCCGAGGTCGCGAGCAGCGACGGCATCAGTAGCCCGGTCAGCGCGAAATGGCCCAGATGGTTTGTGCCGAACTGCAGCTCAAAGCCATCCTTTGTCAGTCCGTACGGCGGAAACATGAGGCCAGCGTTGTTAATTAGCAGATCGAGCTTCGGGAACCTCGCGGTCAGATCAGCGCCCGCTTTCCGCACCGACTCGAGCGACGCAAGGTCAAGTTCAGCTGTCTCCACCTGCGCGCCCGATTGATCTGAGCGGATCGACTCGGCTGCAACGCTGGTCCGTCCTGGATTGCGGCCTGCCAGCACAACCAGCGCGCCATGCCGCGCCAGCACTTTGGCAGTTTCCAGCCCAATGCCCGAGTTCGCTCCGGTTATAACCGCGATCCGGCCGCTCTGATCGCCCACATCCTGCGCCGTCCACAGTTGCATATGACCAGCACATCATGGACCGCGCTCGGATTGCCCATCTGCCTGCGTGATCAGTTGTCCATGGCAGCAAATATGGGAAAGGAACGTGGTATTCCCGCGCCAGTCCGGCCCCACGCACCGGGCGGCTTTACCAAGCAGGAGGACCGATCGTGGACTTCTCTACGGCCTATGTGGCGCCCGCCAGAGACCAGGCCAGGACGCTGTTCGGCCGCGTCATGGGGCTGGTCGCGATCACCACAGCCGTCTTCACGCTGGGCGTCTATGCCGGCCGGGACCTTTCCGTCGGATGGTCCATCGCCTGGTTCATTCTCGGTTTCGTCTGCCTGATTGCCATGAACTTCACGGTCCGCAGCTCAGGCGGGACCTCGACGGCCTTGCTTCTGGGAGTCGGGCTATTTCTCGGCCTGGGCATAGGGCCGACAGTGGCCTACTACACAGCCACAAGCCCGCAGGCGGTATGGCAGGCGGCCGGCGCGACGGCGCTGTTCATGGCTGGCTGCGGCGCATTCGGCTATGCGACCAGGCGGGACCTGTCAGCGGTCGGCCGGATATCGTTCTGGGGCCTGCTTGGCCTGATCATCTTCGGGATCATTCTTATCTTCGTCCAGATCCCGGGCGCGGACCTCATCTACTCGATCCTCGGATTGGTGATCTTCGCCGGCCTGACGATGTATGACTTCCAGCGACTGCGCAGGACCAAAGGGCTGGAGTCGGCGCCGATTATCGCCGCGTCGATCTTTCTGGACGCGCTGAACGTGTTCCTGTTTTTCCTGCGAATATTCGGCGGGCGAGACTAACCGAGCCCGCTAACGGGAGGCTCTCCGCCAGACCAGCGCACCACCCGGACCGCCTTGCCGACTTCGGTTCTTGGCACTGAGCCTGGCGGCAGCAGCCGGACAGCGACCGAGAGGCCGAGGGCTTCTTTCAGCCTGGACTCCAGCGCGGCGACGTCTGGCTGGGGGCCGGGCGACCCCGTTCCTATCTCGCAACAAGCCATCAGCCGGTGCTGCGCGCTCCTTTCGTCGACCACCAGCAAGTAGTCGGGAGCGAGTGCGCCATTGCCCAGCAGCACACGCTCGACTTCGCTCGGATAGACGTTGACGCCCCTGACCACCAGCATGTCGTCCTTGCGACCGGTGACCTTGCTCATCTTCACCAGGGTGCGGCCGCAGGGGCAGGTGCCGCGGCGCAGCGAGGCGATATCGCCGGTGCGATAGCGCAGCAACGGCAACGCTTCTTTGGTCACGGTCGTAAAGGTCAGCTCGCCTGGCGTGCTGTCGGGCACAGGCGTCCCGGTGACTGGATCTAGCGCTTCGACGATGAAGTGATCCTCGTTCACGTGCAGGCCGTCTGCGGCAACTATGCACTCCGACGCCACGCCTGGCCCGATGATCTCCGACAGCCCGTAGATGTCCAGGGCGCGCAGGCCCAGCAATTCTTCCAGCCGCATCCGCATCTCTTCAGTCCACGGTTCGGCGCCAAAGATGCCGGCCTTGAGCGACTGTCCCTCCCCCGGTCCAGCGCCCGCCTCCCTGAGCGCCTCGCCGAGCCGGATCGCGTAGGAGGGCGTGCAGGTGAGGATGTCCGGCTGCAAATCCTTGATCAGCACCACCTGCCGCGGCGTCATGCCGCCAGAGACTGGCACTACGGTCGCGCCGAGTTCGATAGCGCCCTGATGGATGCCGACACCGCCAGTGAACAGGCCGTATCCGTACGCGTTGTGCACCATGCTGGCTTTCGTCGCACCGGCTGCGGCCAGAGCGCGGGCGCACATCCGGGCCCACAGCTTCAGGTCGCCGTGGGTGTAGGCGACGAGCGTCGGCCGGCCGCCTGTGCCACTCGACCCGTGCACCGCGACAACTTCCTCCCGCGGCACAGCAAGCATGCCGAACGGGTAGGCGCCCCACAGGTCGCGCTTCTGCGTGGTCGGCAGCTGGGCCAAAGTCGCCAGGTTGACCTGAGAGCCGGACGTGACGCCAGCCTCCTTGAGCATGCTGCCCTGGAGACCGCCGACCGCGATCAGGCGGTCGACTAGCGCGCGCAGCCGTTCAGTCTGCAGCCCGGCAAGCTGCTCGGCGGGCATTGACTCGGCATCAGGCTCGAACATGGCCGGCCCAGTCCCAGCTGACGCCGCCGTTGCCTTACCTTGGCCAACTTCCGATGCGGACATGTAGCCAACCTCCTGCATGCGGCGCTTACGATGACAGGTATGACCACTGTGCCTGACCGTTCCCGGATACGTCTGCCGGGTATCAGCTCTCGTGCCTACGAGCACCCCGCCGACCGATCAGCGCTCGTGGCGCTGCGCAAGCTGACCGGGTTCGACGTCATCCTGAAGAACCTAGCTGGCCTGTTCAACGACCGGGCGCTCCGGTTGATGTTCTTGGCAAGTGCTGTCCGCTGTTCTCAGGAACAATTCCCAGACCTGTACCAGTCAATGCTGGACGGCTGCTACATCCTCGACATGCCAACTGTGCCTGAGCTGTATGTGAGCCAGGATCCCCGCGTTCAGGGCATGGCTATCGGCCAGAGCCAGCCGTTTATCGTTCTCAGCAGCGGCATGGTTGAGCTGATGGATCCCGAAGAGATCCGGTGGGTCATCGGCCACGAGCTCGGGCACGTGCTTTCCGGCCACGCGGTGTACCGGACGATGCTGTTCTACCTGATCAACCTCGCTGCGCGGCTCGCGTTTATCCCGTTCGCCTGGATCGGCCTGAAGGCCGTGATCTGGGGTCTGGAGGAGTGGTACCGCAAGTCGGAGCTGACCTGCGACCGTGCTGGGCTGCTCGCCACTCAGGACGTCGAAGCAGCTCGCCGCGCTCTGATGAAGATGGCCGGCGGCCGGCACCTGGCCGAGCTCAGCCACGACGAGTTCCACCGCCAGGCGCGCGAGTACGACGCGGTTCCCGATGTCCGCGAGAGCCTGCTGAAGCTGCTGCAACTACAGGGCACGACGCACCCATTCGCGGTAGTCCGGTTCGCTGAGCTCGACCGCTGGGCCGACGAGGGCGAATACCGCGACATCCTGGCCGGAAACTACGCGCGCCGCGAGGAAGACTCTGATGCCTCAGTTGGGGACGAGTTCCGGAGTGCGGCCAAGTCCTACCAGGACTCGTGGAACCGGAGCGCGGACCCGCTGATCGGCGCTGTGCGCGGGGTCGCGAACGGCGCGGTCGATGCTGGCTCCCGGTTGATAAACCGGTTCGGCGGCCGGCGCGACGACGACGACAACGACTGACCCCGCGGTCCGCGCACAACTGCGCGCAGTAACCACAACTGTGCGCAGTAACCGCAACTGTGCGCAGTAAGACAGGCGTCCGCAGTGGCACAAGTTGGCGGCGTTCCATGATCCGGGAGACTTTTGGTTGTCGGTGTCAACCGGTGGTTGCAACAAGGAGCGGCGCTAGCCGTTCAGCTGGAGTCTGCCAGTTGAGGGTCTGGCGGGGGCGGCCGTTGAGCTGGATGGCGACTTTGTCGA
>Ga0126373_10003376_pt1 | contig 11934 bp, 15 predicted proteins | sample PanSoiMetPlot_11_FD_92545 | JGI IMG/M metagenome (GOLD analysis project Ga0126373, IMG submission 92545) | Tropical forest soil microbial communities from Panama - MetaG Plot_11 | ecosystem: Environmental > Terrestrial > Soil > Tropical forest > Bulk soil | place: Panama | collected 2016-02-17
CCGTCCGGGGCGGCGAGCCTTTCGATGGGTGTCACACTCTTGACGGGCGCCGGGCCTCTCCCCAGGGGTCATCGATCAGAATTCCCCAGCCGCCAGCGCCGCGCCGCCGAAGCGCCACCGTGCTGATGCCGCCGCTTCGCACGGCGGTGGCCGCTGGCCGCGGAAGTCCCGCCGGTTGTGGACCAATGCGCGGGCATCACCCTCAAGTGGCCGCACTGTCTGTGCCGGCCGCGGCCAGGAATTCGGTGGCGGCGAGCGGATCGAAGTAGAACATCTGAGCCCGGGCGAGCTTTCCGTCGCGAACCTGGTACAGGCCTAGAACGGGGGTGTCAAGCTCGTGGCCGGCGTGATCGCGTCCGCGCTGATGCCACAGCACCACGACCTCATCCTCGCTCGCGGCCACCACCCGGGCGCCCAGCCCGTGATCGGACGGGCTCTGGAACGGATCCCACGTCTGGGCCCAGCCTGGCCGTCGCTCCAGCGTTGCCTTCAGGCCGTAGCTGCTCCCGGCGTAGGGCAGCGGCCGCGGCCAGTGGAATTCCAGGTCATCGTGATAGACCTCCACGGCGAGCTGAGGGTCGCGCTCCTCAACCGACCGGAACACCTGCAAGACCACATCGATGGCGCTCATCGCTGGTCCCTCCTGTGAGCTGTTCTCGCTGGAGAAATCCGGCCTGGACTTGCTCCTGGCGGGCCTGGACGTGCTCCCCAGCGTGGGACACCTGGCACGGCGACTCCTTTGACGTCCCGAGGCGAACATGCGTTCAACATACTGAGGGCGCTCGCGTACGAGTCAACAGCGGGCCGCCTGGAGCGCCGCCCTGCCTGCGCGCACTTGCGCTGTTCACCGAGCGCGGGTATGAGGCGGCCACAATGCGGGCGATCGCCCAGCGGGCGGGGGTGTCGGCGAGTAACGCCTACTACTACTTCGGCTCCAAGGAAGAACTCATCCAGGAGTTCTACTCCCGCAACCACGCCGAGCACATGGCCGCCTGCCGGGAGCTGCTCGCCGTCGAAACCGATCTCGCGGCGCGGCTTGGTGGCGCGGTGCGGGCACTGGTCGGTGTGCTAGCCCCCTACCACGCGTTTGCCGCCACCTTGTACAAGTACGCGGCGGAGCCCACCAGCCCGCTGAGCCCGTTCAGCCCGCAATCAAGCCGTGCTCGCAAGGCAGCCATCGCCCTCTACCGGGAAGTAGCCGAGGGATCAACGGCGCGGATGGATCCCGAGCTACGCCAGCGGCTACCAGAGCTGCTGTGGCTGTACTCGCTGGGCATCATCGTTTACTGGGTGCATGACATGTCCCCTGATTGCGCCCGCACCTACCGGCTGATCGATGCCACCGTGCCCATCGCCACCCGGCTCATCGCGGCCTCCCGGCTTCCCGTCCTGCGTGCGACCCTGCGCGACGTCGCCACACTCATCGACGACCTATCCGCGTAGTGGCTGGTGTGGTTTGTTTGGATCTGCTGCGCTGCATAGCGCGCTAGCCTGGGCGGCCTGCTCCAGCGCGCTGATTGCCCAGGCTTGAAGGGTCATGCCCTGCAAGCGGGCGGCCCGGTCGCAGGACTCTAGCTGACCGGGTGGGAGCTTGATCCGGAGCGTGACGTGGCCCGCCTCACGCTGGCCCTCTGGCGACGTGGATGGGCCTGGCGGCTCAAGGCCTGCTGGTTCCCGTGCGCGTTCGGCGAGGCTGGACCGGACCTCGTGCCGGAGCCTCATGGTTGACCAGCCGAACTCCTCTGCCTTGCGGAGCCAGAAGTCTTGCTCTGCCCCCGGCAGCGCGGCTAGCTCCGCGTGATGGCCGAAGCTGAGGGTGTCCCGCCGACGGGACAGCTCGAACCGGCCGGCCACCCACGCATAGTTACGCAGCGTCTGGTAGTCAAGACCCGTCCGTCCGATGGCCTCGCGGTAGCGGCTGCCATACGCCGCCCGCCCGTAGATCAGCCAATCACCCAGACACCACGCCGATGAGGTCGCCACCGCTGAGAGCTGCGCCCCCACACCCAGCCAGGCCTCAAATGGCAGCTGGCGAGGAAACACCAGCCCAAGCCGCGGCAGGACAACATGGCGGGACGCGGGGCGCCTGCGACGCGGGGCGCCTGCGACGCGAGCCGCGAACGAGGGCCGGACCACCGCGGTACCCGGGACGGTATCAGCGGCACTACGGCTCGCGCGGCGAAGGCCGACGGCACTTTGATCACCTCGGCGAGGACCGGCCGGGCCCGCACGCGCAGACTCGGCCAGACTGAGCGACGTTCCTTGCCCATCCGTTGTCGGCACCTTGCACCTCTCGCGCAACTCTCACCTCCCTTATGAGAGAGCTACCGAGCCTTGCCACGTTCCGGCAGATCCCCGGTTCCGGTAATCGCTGGGAGGTGACCACTCCTGGTTTCCGGGCTCCTGGCCGCGCCCCGGCGAACGCACAGGGTTCGCCGGTTCCCTCGCCGCTGCCGCCGACCCAGCGCCAGTGGCCTGGGCAGCCGCCGACCGGCCTGGTCCGGGGTCACGTGACGTGTGCGTGGGCTTGTGCGGTGAGGCGGGCGACGGCCATTACCGCGGATTGGTGGCTGACCTCGCTGAGCAGGCCAGGTGCTGCGACCATGTCGCCGGCGATGTGCACGCCGTCGCCGCGGTCGCCGGCGGGCCGGTCACGCCAGGTGGTGCCGGGCAGGTCGAGGGCGCCGGTTTCGCCGGTGAGGCTGAGCTGCCGCCGCCAGGTCTGGCGGTCGCGCCACCCGGTGTAGGCGGTGTCGAGGAGGGTTTCGAGGCGGGTGACGGCGTGGGCGAGGTCTTCGCCGGGCCGCAGGCCCGCCTGGGACTGGATCAGGCTTTCTCCTGCTGGCGCGAGGCTGGGATCGGGGGTGCTGTAGTTCTCAGCGAAGCCGGGCTGGTCGAGGTCGAGCAGGATAAGGGGGTCGCGCTCGCGGCAGGTGACCGCGACATCCAGCAGTGCGGTGCGCGTCCCGGTCCAGGTCAGGGAGGGGTCATCGAGCAGCTTGGCGGCGCGTGGCAGGGGAATGGCGAGGATCACCGGGGCGGGTGGCAGGCAGGTGACGGGGCTGCCGGTCTGGATGCGCGCGCCCAGTTGGCGAGCGTGGTCGGCGAGCCGCCTGGTCAGGGTGGCCCAGCCACCCGGGAGGTACCGGACCTTGGGCGGGACCGAGGTCGCGCGGCGCAGCCGCTCGGTCACGAACGCAGCTGAGAGCCGGCCCGGGTCGTAGTCGAAGGTGACCACGCCCATGAACGCGGCGATCTGCGCGGCTGCTCTCCCGTCTTTGAGCCGCTCGGTGGCCCACTCGCAGAATGGCCGGTCGGCGGGGGCTTGCGCGTTGCGCAGCCGGATGATCCCGGTGCTGACTGCCGGTGGTGGGAGGAGCCGCGCGCGCCCGGCGGCCCGGAACGCGACCCGGGCCCGCGGCGGGTACCGGTAGGCGGGGCGGGCCAGCCCGCGGCGGTCAAGCCAGGACCACAGTGGGCCGTCAGCGTAAATGACGTGCGGTCCCCAGTTGGCCTGGTAGGCCCCTGGTGCGGTGCGGGCCCGGCCGCCGAGCTGGCTACGTTCTTCGTAGAGTGTGACGTCCAGCCCGGCTTCGCGGGCCGCGATGGCGGCGACGAGCCCGGCGAGCCCGCCGCCCACGATGGTCAGGTGTGCTCGCATGCTCGGGGGAGGCGGGGGGAACCTCTCCAGGTTCCGTGACACTCTTCCTGCTGTGGAGGCTCAGGTCCGGGCCGCACAGCGGGGCGACCCGCTGGCGATGGACAGGCTGCTCACCGAGCTCGCGCCGTGGGTGGCGCGGATCTGCGCTGCCATCGCGCTGGACCAGGGTGAGGATGCCATGCAGGAGACGCTGATCGTCGTGCTGCGCAACCTGCCGGCCCTGCGTGAACCGGCCGCGTGGCGGGCCTGGGTGCGACGGATCGCGGTGCGCGAAGCGCTGCGGATGACCCAGGACGACCGGGTGGTGGCCATGCCCGATCCCCCGGAGGTCACGTTCAGCGCCGACCTGGATACCGCCATCGATGTGCGGGACACGCTGCGCAAGCTGCCAGCCGGGCAGCGGGCCGTGCTGGTCCTGAGAAACCTTGAAGACCTGTCCGAGCAGGAGACCGCCGAGGTGCTGGGGGTGCCCGAGGGCACCGTGAAGTCCAGGTTGCACCGCGCCCAGCAAGGCTTCCGCGACCACTGGGAGGAGCGGTGACACGATCGCCGGCCGGCAGAAGCCGTCCCGTCCACGTCGTCGGAGGCGGTATCGCGGGACTTGTGGCTGCCATCACCGCCGCCGATGACGGCGCCCCAGTGATACTTCACGAGGCATCCAGGCAGGTCGGCGGGCGCGCCCTCGGCCGGTCCGACTGGGCAGGGGTCAACCTGGGCCCGCATGTGGTGCTGACCGACGGGGCCCTGGTTCGCTGGCTGGCGGCCAGGAACATCCAGATCGGCCTGCGCAGGCCCGCGCTCCGCGGGCTGCGCCTGCTGGCGGAAGAGGGGCCCGCCGCCCAGGTCCGGGTAAAGCTAAGGCTCGCCGCGACCGTGACCGCCAGCCAGGCTCCGGTGGACGAGAGTTTCCGGGAGTGGGCCGACTCGGTGTTCGGTACGGCCACGTCGGAGCTGATGTGCCGGCTGGCCGGGCTGTTCACGTTCCATCACGACCCGGGGACGCTGTCGGCGCGGTTCGTCTGGGACCGGTACCGGCGCGTGTTCATCCACCCGCACCGGGTCCGCATGGTGGCCGGCGGCTGGTCCGCGCTCGCCGGTGCCCTCGCCGGCCGGGCCGCCGCCCGCGGTGTGCGGATCGAGACCGGCGACAAGGTCACCATGGTCCCCGACGGCCCGGTCGTGGTGGCGACCCGGCTTGAAGCAGCCTCTCGGCTGCTGGGGCGGGAGCTGCGCTGGCCTGGCGCGCGCACCGCGCTCATGGACGTGGCCGCGAGCCCCAGCCGGCGCGGCTGGCCCAGCACGGTCATCGACGTTCGCGGCGACCTGCGCACCTGCTGCCTGATCGACCGGATAACCGCCACCTTCCCGGATCTGCTCGGCAACCGAGGTCCGGAACTGTTCCAGGCGCAGCTGGGGATCAGCCACCACACCAGCCGGGCGGACGCCGCAGCCCGGATCGAAAGCACCTTTGACGAGGCGGCCACCGGCTGGCGGGAACGGGTGATCTGGCAGCGGTCGCTGACCCTTACCGGCGCCACCGGCGCGGTGGACCCCCCCGGTGCGACATGGCAGGACCGCCCCGCCATCGACCAGGGGGACGACCGCTTCCTGGCAGGAGACGCCGTAGCCGCCCCTGGCCTGCTCTCAGAGGTCGCCGTTAACAGCGGCATCGACGCCGCCCGCCGCGCCCTCCAGGCCAGGCGCCACCGCGTGTTCGCCCCAGGCTGGCCGCAGGCAGACCTGACGCCCGCGCGGCGGCTGGCAGTCCTCGCCGCAGCACTGCCCGGGGCGTCCATCACCACCGCAGACCATCCCGCCAGTGAAAACCATCCCTGGTCGCTGGAGCCGGTCGACCAGACCGGGCCCGGATACCGGCTGGCCATGCGCGCCGGGATACTCCGCGGCGAAGCGGCCAGCCCGCAGCCCGGCGACATATACAAGACGGTCCTGGCCTGGAACCGGCTACCCGGCCTGGCGGGCCGACTAGTGAGCCACTGGCTAGCACGGCGCTGGAAGAAGTAGCTAGTTTCCCGCTCGCCGTCACCAGCCGCGAAGACTGACCTGACTTCGCCTGCTCCCTGGCAAAAGGTGCAGGCACTTGCGCCTGGGAGCTGCCCAGACCGTGTTGCTTAGCCGTCGCCTTCTGGCTCGATAGCCCCCCGGGCCAGGCGGGCCCTGGGCGCTGTCGTTGTGGCATGACGCTGCGTCCGCGATGACGCTACGGCCGATCCTCGGTGGGATCGGTCACCTTGAGTTATCGCCGGGTCGTCCGCACCCTGCGCTGACTCGTTCCACGGCTTGTTCCACGGAAGTTGATCATGTCGAATATAGTATCGAATTATGTGCATCTAGCTGCTCAGCTTTTCCAGCTCGGTGAACAGCTCGCTGTCGCCGTATGTGGGCAGCGCCAGTAGCTGCCCGCCGGTGAGGCCGGACCGGCGCCGCGCGACCTGCGATCCGAGGTCGATGCAGTATTCGCAGCTGATGAGGGTGGCGGCTTTCAGTTCAGCGAGGTCGCTGAGCCGCTAGTCGACCCGGTGCAGCTTGGCGGTGGCCTGTTCGAGCTTGGCGTAAGCGTTCAGCAGCGCGGGCGAGTGTGCGAACATCTGGAGCGGTTCGAGCATTCGCTCGGGTTCGCGGCCTGACAGTTTTACCAGGGCGCGGCGGGTGAAGTGATAGACCAGCTTGGCCCGCACCCCGCGGGCCCGGGCTGGTTGAATGCGTGCCATGTCTGGCTCCTTTGGTCTCGCCTGGTTGCCGCGCACCAGGGTTGGTCGCTTTCTAACGACTTGGTGCGCGATAAGCCTGTTCAGTCCAGGTGAAGGTGCCGGATCCAGGCACCGGCATTTAGCCCGGCCGGGGAGGCTACGCTCGCCCCATGGTCGCTGCCTGGGAGCCCGCGATGGCGGGCGTGCTGCGGCTGCCTTCGGGACGGCTCGTCCGCGGCCGGGGCCTGCGCCGCCCGCTGCCCGCCGGGCCGCAGCCGGCCTTCGCGCTGTATCTGCTGGGCCGCCGGCCGGCGCCGGTCTCCTGGGAGGCTCGCTGGCTTCGCTGGCCGGACTTCGGGCTGCCGTCTGACCCCGCCGCTGCCGCCGATGCGCTGCGCGAGGCATGGGCGCGGGCCCGGACCGAACGCGTCGAGATCGCCTGCGGCGGCGGATACGGGCGAACCGGCACGGCGCTGGCCTGCCTCGCCGTCCTGGACGGGCTGCCGGGCAGGCAGGCGATCGCTTACGTCCGGGACCACTACGCCTCACGCGCGGTGGAGACACCCTGGCAACGCCGCTTCGTCACCGGCTTCCGATAGTGGCCTGGCCTTCGTCAGCCTCCGCTGCCGGGCCCCCCTGACCGCGCCGGGCACCGAATCCGCAGCTTACGCCCGGACACGGTCTGGTCCGGCCGTCCAGGCCCGCGCTGCGAACGCCGGGTCAGCCGGGTGATCGGCCGCAGCCGTCAACCGGGCGGGACAGAACGGGCTGGCAGGTAGCGGGCGATCTGGGGGTGTGTCGCTGCCAGGAATGTGAACGGCCGCACGGAACGATCTTGATGTGTCGTCAGGATGGGCCCGTGCGGCCTTGTCGCATCGTATCTGCACCGGTATCCCGCGCCGCAGGCTCGGCACGCTGATCGAGGAGCTGGCCCCGGCGTGGCTGGCCCGGCAGGAGTCGCGGCTGCGGGAGCGCCGGGGCCATGACCGGCTGCGCGCGGCAGGCGCGGGCCCAGGTCATGAGCTGCCGTTCACCGACCGGGTGATCGCCACCCTGGTCATCTTGCGGTTCCAGCTGCCGCATGCGGCGCTGGCGGTCTTCTACCAGGTGGACCGGACCACCATCACCCGGGCCGTGCACCAGATCCGGCCGCTGCTGGCAGCGCGCGGGTTCGCGGTTCCCGGCCAGCCCGGGCTGCGGCTTGCCACCCTGGCGGACGTGTTCGCCTGCGCCGCCTCCCAGGGGGTGCGGCTGCGGATCGACGGCACCGAGGTGCAGGTCCGCCGGCCCAGGGCGGGGCGGCCGGGCCGGCGGGCGTTCGTATCCGGCAACAAGAAGCAGAACACGATCAAGCCCACCGTGGTCAGCGACGGGGCGGGCCGGCTGCTGTGGGCCGGGGCATTCCGGCCCGGCCGGATGCACGACGTCACCGCGCTGCGCACCGAAGGCATCGAGGACCTGCTCCGCCAGTACCCCGACGTCGCTGCCGAGGTGGACTCCGGGTACCACGGCCTGTCCCGTGACTTCCCCGCCCAGGTCAGCGCCCCGCCCAACAAACCCGGCAAGAACGCCGCCGCCGGCGAAACCGCCCGCTCGGAACAGCAACGCCACCAGCAGTCCTCAGCCCGGATCTGCGTCGAGCACACGATCGCCGAGCCCAAGCAGTGGCGGCCCCTGCAACGCTGGACCGGCCGCCGCGAGTATTTCCAGGAAACCGCCCTCGCCATCGCCGGGCTGGTCTCCGACCGGGCCGCCACGCGGTAACCACCCCCGGGCCAGCCCGCCAGGCCAGGACGCCCCGGCCCCAATCGTGCACCGACTCGTAAGCCTTGACCGCCGACCGGGTACCTCCCTATGCCTGCCGTATGAGGGCGGGTGCCTTGCCCGGACCGGTGCCGGTTCACCCGCGCTGGCCGGGTGGGCGCAGCAGGTAGAGGTTTGCCGTGTAACACAGCAGCCCGACGCCGGTGAGGACGGACATGCCCATGGATTCAGCGGTGTTGCCGCTGCTGGTGAAACCGGCTCCGGTCACTGAGGCGGAGGCCAGCGCGAACAGGCTTAGTGCCGAGGAGGTGATGGCGCCCAGGTGGCGGGCGATGACTGCTTGGACGAGCACGGCAAGTGCCCCGAGCCCGAGCAGCAGCCCGATCACGATGTGGATGCTGAGTATCGCCGGCCCGTTGGTGATAGCGCTGCCCAGGCCGCGGCCGTGGTCCCCCCGAGGGACAGCAACGTACAAGTTGACATACATCCCGATCGCGTACTCCGCGACGATCAGTACGATGACAGCCAGGCTCCCCCGCCGGACCCTGGCCAGGCCGACGGCTGGCGCGGTGCTCACCGGCCGGGCGGGGGACTTTGCGTCAAGACTCATCTGCTCACCTCACTGTTCTTGGGCGTTCCGCATTTGCGTCTGGCCTGCTTGTCCCGGTTGTGACGCTGAGGAGCACGCCTTAGCGGTAGCGTGGCGGGCGGGGGATCCAGCGCGGGACCGTGCACCGGTACTCCAGGTAGCTGGCGCCGAAGCGGCGGCGCAGCCGGGGTTCTTCGTAGCCGGCGACGAACAGGTGGAAGAAGACCGCCATCGTGCCCGTGTAGGCCAGCAGCGGCAAGGACATGAACAGCCACGCCTCCCCGCCGACGATCAGGAGCGCGGCGAGGTAGATCGGGTTGCGCACCCAGCGGTAGGGCCCTGTCCCGACTACCCGCTGTGGTGCGTCCCACAGGCCGGGCGTGCCGCGTCCCACCGCGGCGAAGTTCCAGACGCACCATAGGTACAGGGCCGTCCCGGCTGCGATGACGGGGACCGCCTCCCATGCGGCCGGAGTGGCGGTGTGCCCGTGGCGGGTCAAGATCTGCCAGGGAACCCAGACTCCGCCTAGCCCGGGCACCACGATGGTGAACACCAGGTTGCGGATCATGAGGTTCAGGGTGCGGGCCATCGTCGCTCACCGTTCCTTGTGCTGCGCGCCCGGGGCCACGGCGCCTTTGCCAGCGGTCAAGGTAGCGGGTACTCGGCGCCGGTGGCCGCAGCACCACCCGACGAGGCGGCCAAGCCCATCGCCTGCAGATCGGGTACCGTTCGCGCCGGTCGGGCGGTGGGCCCTGGCCATCGGCATGCCTCCTAGATGACGCTCTCATTTCGAGAGTAGCACTCTCATTTCAAGAGTGCTAGTCTCACGAGCGTGGCTACCGGTGCCAAGCGCAGCCGTTCGCCCGACGGCAAGAACAGCCAGGCACGGACGCGCCTGGCTCGCGCCGCGGTCGTCGAGGCCGCGCGGACTCTTTTCCTCGAACGCGGCTACGCCGCAACGACGATCGAGACCATCAGCGACCTGTCGGACGTCCCGCCGGCGACGGTGTACCGGCTGTTCTCGTCGAAACTCGGGATCCTCAAGGCACTGTTCAACGTCTCGATAGCCGGTGACGACGAGTCCGTCCCGCTGGAGGACCGGCCCCACGTCCGCGCGCTGGCCACGGACCCGGATCCCAGAAAGCAGCTATCGGGCTTCGTCGGCATCAGCCGCGGCATCATGTCCAGGACCGAGCCCGTGTACCGGATCCTCGTCAGCGCGGCGGGCTCCGATCCCGGCGCTGCCGCACTGCTCGCCGAGCAGACGCGCCATCGGCAACAGGGCCAAGGGCAGATCGCCCGCCTCCTCGCCCGCAACGGCGCCCTACGACCGGAACTGCGCGAGCGCGACGCGGCAGACATTATCCACGCGCTCATGTCCCCCGAGGTCTACCGGTTGCTCGTCGGTAACCGAGGCTGGGATCCCGGGCGGTACCAGCACTGGCTGACAGACACCCTCATCCACCAGCTTCTTCCTCCGCTAGCCACCAGGAGCGAGCGCACAGGCCCCTAGCTCTTGCTTTGCCAGGTACCGGGACGGCCAGGGCCGGTTGCGGCTGCCTGGGACAGTTGCAGGCTGGCGGCGTGGCGGGTGAGGTGGCGAGGTCGGCGGAGTATTCGAGGCCAGCGGTGGCGGCTGTTCTGGGCTAACGCCGTTAATCAGCCTGGCTGTTGTCAGCGACTGTCACCCGGAGCCGAAGGTCCCTGGGGCGGCGGGCGCTTGGGCCTGCTGGCCGCGGGCAGAGTTCGCATCGAGGGTCGCGGTCGCTCATGAGCACAGCGGCACCTGGCCGCAGCTCGCTCTGGAAGGTGCCTTCTACAGCCAGCGGGCGGCCGAGAACTCTGCCTCCCCCAGGTCCTGCGGCAGGCGCAGCCCGGTGGCAGCGATGGCTGCGCTCCAGCCAGCAGTGCCCGGATAGCCACGCCCGGGCTTGTACGCGCCGTCCTCGCTCCAGGCCTGGACTGTGTGCTACCTGGCCGGGTTGCCGAGGGGCCAGGTGTGGACTGGCAGCTCGATGTCGGCGCAGTGGAGGTAGCAGTCGAGCATGATGGCCAGCGCGTGCTGGCGGTCATGGCGCTTCTCGGCGGCCGCCAGCGTGGCGCGCTGCCAGGCCGCGCCGGTGCCCCCCACGGCGATCATGCTGAGGCTCCGGCCCTGCCCGGGCGCTGCAGAAGGCGGCGCCCGGTCCTTTGCCGGGCCTTTCGGCCCTGCCCAGGTGCCGCCGCGGGGGTGCATGATGCGGCAACCAGTAAGGCTCTGCGGCGGCTCGCGGGTCAGGCGGGCCGCGTTCGCCGGGCACGTTCCATACCGCGGAGGTGATGGCCATGCGGCCTGAAGACAAAGACGCACGCCAAGACCAGCGGGCCTTTGCCAGCGGCGCGACCCTGGCCGAGCTTGAGCAATACATCGCATTCCTGCGCTCCCTCGGCGCCCCCGGCGATGCCCATCCCAAGGTCGGCGTCAGCGACGACTACGAAGTCACCATGATGATCTGCGTGGTGGAGCGGGCCGCGGCCTGCCTCCCGGACGCCCCATAAGGTAAGTCCGTCCTGGCGCGCTTGAGTGTGCCCGTCGGGCGAACTTCAGACATACCCGGGCTCGGCGGCTCCCGCGGCCACCCCCGCTCACCGTGACGCGTTCACTGCGGCGTGGCATCCGGCCACCCCGCGTCCCGGTCGGCCAGCCGGGAGGGATGCTAGCCACGGGGCACTTGGCCGATAATCCAGCCGCACCCTGACACGATCCGCACGCCAAGGCCCTCCCCGTACAGCGGGCACAGCGCCTCGCGCATGGTTTCGCGAACCGGTCCAGCCCGGCGTGCTGCAGGGCTGGCTGGGACGGCTCTGAAGCCCGCCAATTCTTTGTACGTGGATGTCGAAATGGCAGCAACAACGCAGAACATCCCGTTCGGGCGCCAGAAGAAGGCGCGACATACCCCGACCGGATGCCACGCAGGCGGATATCTCTCGTCCCTCCCGCCCGGTGATCCACATGTCAGCCTCCCCACGCTCCCGGTCGGAAGGCGCGGATGTGACCGGCGTCGATCCGGAGAAGAGCTTCGAGCTTTTACTCTGCGTGATCGAGGGCGGTGTCTTCGTGGACCGAGCTGCTCGGTCCACGAGCAAGATTCATCATCACGATAAGCGCCCAGAAAAGGGCCTTTGACCTGCGCATTCTCGGAGCCGCCTATCGGAATCGAACCGATGACCTA
>Ga0126373_10003377_pt1 | contig 11934 bp, 9 predicted proteins | sample PanSoiMetPlot_11_FD_92545 | JGI IMG/M metagenome (GOLD analysis project Ga0126373, IMG submission 92545) | Tropical forest soil microbial communities from Panama - MetaG Plot_11 | ecosystem: Environmental > Terrestrial > Soil > Tropical forest > Bulk soil | place: Panama | collected 2016-02-17
CACCGCAGTGACCGCGGCTGCCGCCTGGAGGGCCGCGCCGATCCACATCACGTAGCTGGCGTACCTGACGGCCCTGGGCGTTGGCAGGCCCGGCTCTGGCGGACTTGCTTGGTACATCATTGCTCCTGTCAGCTCTGGCCGACTTTCGAAGCTAGTAGCCGGAACATACACGACATGCCGTGCCGAAATCGGGTTAGGAAGGGCAATACCAGCCCGGCTCGGTGTCTCGAGCTCGAACTCGTAGAGTTCCAGAAGGTGGTCCAGCCGGGCGATATATGGATGTCGGGAGTAGGTAGCACGGGCTGCTTTCCCTTACATCTAGGTGAATCCGAGTTACCTAGTACCGGCAAGTGGGCAGCTAGCCCAAGCCTGGACCCTGCTCGATTACTTCTGCCGGGGTAACTGTCTGGGCGCTCATGCTGCTCTCCTTCAGCGTTTGCCCAGGTCAGAGGGATAAGTGCCTAATTGGCACCAGAGGTTTGTTAACCTCGAAGGATTACCCCCGATGGGCCGCAAGCCCAGCGGAACACTAACTCCGCATGCATACGAGGAGTACCCGTGACCGAGACCCGCGATGACACCTTCACCTGGCTGACTCAGGAGGCGTACGACCGGCTTAAGGCCGAGCTCGACCACCTTTCCGGCCCGGGCAGGATCGAGATCGCGAAGAAGATCGAGGCGGCACGGTCAGAAGGTGACCTGAAGGAGAACGGTGGCTACCACGCCGCCAAGGACCAGCAGGGCATGCAGGAGGCCAGGATCCGCCAACTCACCCAGATCCTGGAGAACTCCCGAGTCGGCGAGCCGCCACGGACCGAGGGCGTCGTCGGGCCGGGCATGACCGTGACGATCCGATTTGAGGGCGACGAGGACGAAGTGACCTTCCTGCTCGCCTCGCGCGAAGAGGTGGGTTCGCCCATCGATGTTTACTCACCGCGGTCGCCACTGGGTAGCGCTATCGCTGGCAAGAAGGTCGGCGAGACAGCCACCTACAACCTGCCTAACGGTCGCGCGAGCACTGTCGAGATCCTCGACGCGGTCCCGTACACCGGCCGGTAATTCCTGCATACGAGATCGGTGGCCGCCCCGCGCCTCTGGCGCGGGGCGGCCACCGATTTACGTACTCGGGTGAGTGACGGTCAGTGCACCAGTTCTGAGCCCAACTCGGTTGCTGGAGCGGCTGGTGGCTCCGCGGCTGGCGCTGCGGTCCGGCCACGCAGCGGAATCTCCTTGACGAGAATCGCCAGCAAGAAGACCAGCATTGAACCCGGGATCGTCCACCAGAACACGCCGTCCAGGGCGTGGCTGATCCCGGAGAAGGCCAGGTCTCGCAGACCAGTCGCCATGTGCTGGAACGCGGCCGGGTTCAAGCTGCCCGAGGCGAACTTGTGACCACTCGCTCCCGGCGCCGAAGTCATGACCGAGTTGAGCCGGTTGATAAAGATCACGCCGAACAGAGCGACGCCGATAGAGCCGCCGATCTGCTGGAAGAACGCCCTTGAACTGCTGGCTACGCCCATGTCCTTCTGCTCGACGCTGTTTTGCACGATCAGCGAGGTGATCTGCATCAGGAAACCCATCCCGATGCCGAGCACCGCGAAGAAGATGCCTGAGGTAACGCGGCTGGTATGCGGACCCAGATGGGTCAGAAGGTAGATCGCGAATGTCATGATCGCGCCGCCAATGACCGGGAGGATCTTGTACCGACCAGTTTGGGTCGTGAATTTACCGGCGATCAGCGACGTGACAGTCGAGCCGAGCATCATCGGGATTAGCAGCAGGCCGCTGGTAGTGGGCGATGCGTGCTGGACCGTCTGCTGGTAAAGCGGCAAGAAGGTCATCGCGCCGAGCATGACGAACCCGAGCAGGAAGCTCATGCTCGAGGCAAGTGAGAAGTTCCTGTTCTTGAACACATGCAGCGGCAGGACAGGCTCGTTGGCTCGCCCCTCGACGTAGAAGAACGCGATGAGTGCAGCAACGGTGATGCCCGCGAGCATCAGGATCTGCCACGAGCCCCAGGGGAACTGAGTGCCACCCCAGGTGGTGAGCAGGACAATCGCGGTTGCGCCGACGGCGATCACGCCCGCGCCCAGGTAGTCGACTTTGTGCTCAATCCGGCGGCGCGGCAGGTGCAGGGTCGCTGCCAGGTAGAGCAGCGCGGCTCCGCCAATTGGCATGTTGATGTAGAAGATCCAGCGCCAGGACAAGGCGTCGGTGATGTAACCGCCGACCAGAGGCCCCGCGATCATTGCCAGCATCATCGCGGCCATCATGTAGCCCATGTACTGGCCGCGCTCGCGTGGCGGCACCAGGTCACCGATGGTCGCGATCGCGCCGACCATGAGACCGCCAGCACCTAGACCCTGCAGCGCCCGGAAGGCGATCAGCTGATCCATCGAGTGCGAAAGGCCAGACAGCGCGCTACCGATCAGGAACACGATGATCGCGATCATCAGCAGCCGCTTGCGGCCGTACATGTCCCCGAGCTTGCCGTACAGCGGGGTGGTGATTGTCGACGCCAGGATGTAGGCGGTAACCACCCAGGCCAGGTGATTAAGCCCGCCTAGGTCGCCCACAATTCGCGGCAAGGCCGTCGACACGACCAGCTGGTCAAGCATCGCGATGATCAAGGTGAGCAGAAGCCCAGGCAGCACAATCAGGATTTCGCGACGCGGTCCGCTGGGCACCTCGCTCGCTTCAACCGCAGCCGCCTGGTTGTCTGTCATTTAAACGGGCTCCTTGGTGATGAACACGCCGAAATGGATGCTTCTCAACTTACTTGCCGACCGGCTAGCATCCGGACGTACGCTAGGGTATGTTGGCTACTAACCGGCCGTCAAGTAGGTTACGCCGCGAGCGGAGAGGGCGGACGAGCGCGGAACGATGGAACACAACCCACGGCAGCTAAGTACCGACAGGAGCGACACCAGAGCGCGCCTGTGCGAGGTTGCTCTTGAGCTGTTCGCTGAGCAGGGCTACGAGAAGACCTCCCTGCGCGAGATCGCCGAGCGCCTCGGCGTGACCAAGGCTGCCCTGTACTACTACTTCAAGTCGAAAGAAGACATCGTTCGCAGCCTCGTCGAGGACTACGTCGCACAACTGGACGAGCTGATCGCCTGGGCCAAAACGCAAACTCCGGGCCCAGACACCAGGGCGCAGATCGTTACCCGGTACCTAGACATCGTCGCCGACGGCAGCGCCGTGTTCCGGATGCTGCACCAGAACCAGGCTGCCGTGAGCGGCCTGGCGGCGGCGAAAGAACGCGGCGAAGTATTCAGGGAACGAATCGACTCGCTGGTCGACCTGCTGACCGGTCCGCACGCCACGCTCCGAGATCAGGTCCGCGCAGCTTCATGCCTGATGAGCGTGAGCTTTGGCTGCATGCACTACCAGGACAAGGCACCTGATCAGGCAGAACTTCGGAATGTGCTGCTCGATGTGGCGCTTGACCTAGTCGACGCAACCCCAGCCCACGCATCCGCCTGACCCAAGCAAGGCGACTGTACGGGCGGGCAGTGATCGTGCCGTTATCGGTTTGAGCCGGAGTCTGGCGTTTCGCTGGCGACGGCGGCGCGGACCAGGGGCAGCACTCTGTGTTCGAGCGGGCTGTCGAGGACGATCACCGTTGATGTCCTGACCACGCCGTCCAGCTCGACTATCGCGTCGATGACGCGCTGGAGGTCAGCATTACTGCGGGCGACGACGCGGCACAGCATGTCGCCAGCACCGGTGATCGTGTGGGCTTCCAGTACCTCAGCGATAGCCGACAGCCGTTCGGCGACTGGATCATGTCCGCCCGCCTGCCTGATCTCCAGGGTCACGAACGCCATGACGCTGTAGTCGAGTGCAGCCGGGTTGACGTCGGGCCCGTAACCCGTGATCACTCCGCGCGCGTGCATCCGGTCAAGGCGCGCCTGGACCGTACCCCTGGCTACGCCGAGCCGCCGCGATGCCTCCAGCACGCCAACTCTGGGCTCGGTCATGAGCAGCTCGATCAACCGTCCGTCCAGGTCATCGATCACGTGAAACACACCCCGTTACAAACTGTACATGTTTTCTATTGCTTGGGCTTTCACGCTATGCAGATTGCTCAGTGATCACGTGCGGGGTTGCGCAGCATGCCTTCCTGCCAGAGGCTGCCTGATAACGCCGCACACGACGAGCGAAGGAGCTGCCCGATGACAGCCGAGACCGCGCACAGGGTCCAGAGCACCGACGACTTCCCGGTGACCGGGATGGACGCTGCCGTGTTCGCGGTTGGTAACGCAAGGCAGGCTGCACACTTCTACTCCACCGCATTTGGGATGCGATGCGTGGCTTACCGCGGTCCCGAGACGGGGTGCCGCGATGAGGCCGCGTACGTGCTTGAGTCGGGCAACGCGAGGTTCGTGTTCCGTGGCCCAGTCCGGGCCGCCACGGCGCTCGGCTCTCACGTAGCCGCGCATGGGGACGGCGTCGTGGACCTCGCGATCGGCGTGCCATCGGCGACCGCGGCGTACAAATTCGCGATTTCGCACGGGGCGTCCAGCATCTATCCGCCCCAGGTACTCGAAGACGCAAGCGGCAAAGTTGTGCTGGCCGCGATCGCTGCTTATGGCGACACCCGTCACACGCTCGTCGAGCGAGCCGACTATGCCGGGCCCTACCTGCCTGGATACGTCGCCGCGGGCCCGCTGACCGCGGTTCAGTCCGGCCCGTTCTTCACCGAGATCGACCACTGCGTGGGCAACGTGGAACTCGGCAAGATGAACGACTGGGTCGCGTTCTACAACCGGGTCATGGGCTTCACAAATATGAAGGAGTTCGTCGGCGACGACATCGCGACCGAGTACTCGGCCTTGATGAGCAAGGTGGTCGCCGATGGCAGCCGTAAGGTTAAGTTCCCAATCAATGAGCCGGCGGTCGGCAAGAAGAAGTCGCAGATCGATGAGTACCTGGAGTTTTACGGCGGGCCAGGAGTACAGCACATCGCGCTGGCAACTGACGACATCGTGGGCGCAGTTCGTGGCATGCGCGCCGAAGGTGTCCAGTTCCTGGACACCCCCCACAGCTACTACGAGACTCTCGGCGAATGGGTAGGCGACACTAGAGTGCCGCTCGATGAGCTGCAGGAATTGAAGATCCTTGCCGACCGCGACGAGGATGGCTACTTGCTGCAGATCTTCACCAAGCCAGTCCAGGACCGCCCGACCGTGTTCTACGAGTTGATCGAGCGGCACGGTTCGCAAGGGTTCGGCAAGGGCAACTTCAAGGCGCTGTTCGAGGCGATCGAGCGCGAGCAGGAGCGTCGCGGAAATCTCTGATGCGATCTTGTTATCGACCTCAGTTGTCAGCGCTATGCGCTGGGAAACCCGGTCAGTAGCAAGATCGCGTTGATGGCGGTGCGGGCACGGCAGTGTGCGCATTCCTTGGCCGGACATACAGTTGTCACTTAGGTAGCCGAGTCGGTCCGACCGGTTCAGCGGACCGCATGCCCACCTGAGGGAACCTTCCGGCACATGACTCAGCAAGACGAGACAGCGGGGCGCGAGCACGCGACGCCTCCGCCGGGCTTTCCCGTGCCAAGGACCGGTTCAGTTGAGGAACGCGAGACGACTGCACCGCCTCCGGTCGCGCCGATGCCGTCGGCCTACTTGCCGTCTGCCGAGTCCGTTCCTGAGGCTTATCCCGCGCCACCGCAGCCTGGCCAGCCGCGCTACGGCACGCCACCCGCCGATGGGCGCACCGGGCGACAGTATGGCCAGCCAGTCCCGAGCCAGCCTGGCCATGGCGGCCAGCCTGGGTACGGGCAGCCTGGTTATGGTCAACCTGGATACGGCCGGCCGGGTGCAGGCAGGTTCGGTGGCCGCGGGACATATGCCAGGGCTCGGGCCAGGCGGGATCCGCTGCTGGCCGGGTTCTGGGAGCGAATCGCAGCCTCGCTGCTGGACTGGATCATCATCCTGGGCTTGCCCGTAGCTATTTTCTTTTCGCCGCTGGAGCGGATCTGGCACGAACTTCAGGGGATCGCCGCCACCTATCCCGACCTAAACTCACCCGGCGCACAAGCTGCGATAAGCAGCCTGAGCCGCGATCCGGCGACGCTGTCGACTTTGCTGCATTACTGGCTGGCGGCGTTCGGCTTCGCCTTGGCCTACTTCTGGATCCTGCACACGGTCTGGGGCGCGACGCTCGGCAAGCGTCTACTGGGCACACGAGTTGTCCATGCCACGGATCAGTCACCGATCGGCGTGCGGGACGCCGGTGTCCGAACCATCGCGTCGTTGGTCGGGCCGGTGCTATTCGTCGTCCTGGGCGCCCCGCTGAATGTGATCGGCGGAATCTTGTGGATCGCAGACAGCGGCATGCCTGCGCTCGATCCGCGTGCGCAGTCGCTGCATGACAAGGCAGCAGGCACGATCGTCGTCAGGAAGCGATTGCTGGACCGGCAGCGCTCTGATCAGCCGAGTCCCTGGTAAGCACGCCGAACTTCACAGCGTGCTAGCTGCAGAGCAGTGCTAGCTGCAGAGCAGTGTTAGCTAAGAGCAGTGTTAGCTAAACAACAATGTGTAGCCAGCCTTGCGGAGCTGGCTGATCACCGAGTCACAGTGCTCAGGTCCTCTGGTTTCCAGATGCAGGTTGACTTCGGCCTCATCTACGCGCAAGTCAGCGGTCACGCGCTCATGCACGACGTCCAGCACGTTGGCGCCGAGCGCGGCCAGTTCCACCAGCAAGGTCGCAAGCGCGCCCGGGCGGTCTGGCAGCTTGCACCGGAAGGCTAGGTACCGTCCAGCGGCTGACAAGCCGTGCCGCAGCACCTTGGACATCAGCAGCGGATCGATGTTCCCGCCAGAGAGCACGACTACTACTGGCGGCTCGAACATTCCCGGATGCTCGAGTATCGCTGCCACTCCGGCGGCGCCGGCCGGCTCCACCACCTGTTTGGCCCGCTCCAGGCAGAGCAGCAATCCGCGGGAGAGGTTCTCTTCGGTCACGGTGACGACTTGTACATCCAGCCCCGCCAGTAGTCGCACGCACAGTTCGCCGGGCATTGCGACGGCGATACCGTCCGCCATCGTTGGCACAGGCGTAACGCGGACCGGATGACCCGCGATCATCGAGCCGCGAACCGGTGCGATCGCCTCTGCTTGCACGCCTACCAGACGCGCCTGTGGAAGGACAGAACTTGCCGCCACCGCGACTCCAGCTGCGAGCCCGCCGCCGCCAACTGGCACCGCGATTGTTCGTGCGTCCGGGCACTGCTCGGCAATTTCCAATCCGACTGTCCCCTGCCCAGCAATGACATCGGGGTGATCGAACGGATGGATGAAGATCGATCCGGTTTCGTCAGCCAGCGCCTTGGCCATAGCCAGCGCGTCTTCGACCGCAGCGCCGTGCAGCACTACTTCGGCGCCGTACGACCTGGTTGCCGCGACTTTCGGCAAGGGAGCCGCAGCCGGCATCACAACAGTCGCCTGGGTGCCGAGAGCTGCTGCAGCCAACGCGACGCCCTGCGCATGATTGCCCGCGCTAGCCGCAATGACTCCACGTGCTCGCTCAGCGTCTGTCAGCCGGGCGATCCGCAGGTACGCACCGCGGACCTTGAACGACCCGCCGCGCTGGAGGTTCTCGCACTTGAGATAGACCGGCCCGCCGACCAGTTCGGCCAGCGCGCTCGACTCCAGCAGCGGCGTTTGCCTGACGACCGGCCCAAGCACTGAGCGCGCCGCAACGACATCATCTGGCTGCACCGGCCATCGATCTGGCCCGCCTTCGAACGATGTCACGCCTGGATTGTCGCACTCGAGGGCGCCTGCTCGCACCGCCAGGAGTTGTCTCAGTCCGCCGCCCAGTACCTGTGCGCTGCGAGGATCAGGGCTGCCGCCCCAACTAGGCCAGCGCTTTGACCAAGCGCGGCGGGAACCACGCTGACCTGCCGGGCGAATCCGAGTCTCGCGTGTGCCCGCAGAGCTTCTTCGAGTGGGTCAAACAGCAACGGCCCGGCTTGTGACAAGCCACCGCCGATCGATACCACTTCCAGGTCACACAGGCACGTCGCCGACGCGATGGCGATACCCAGGGCGCGGCCTGCACGGCGCATTGCGGCCAGTCCGATGGGATGGCCAAGCGCGCCATCATCGGCAAGCTCCTTGGCAGTGGCGTCCTGCTGATCAGGCCGCCAGCCCTGTTCCTGGGCCCACTTCACCAGCCCGGGACCGCGGGCAATGGCTTCGGCGCAGCCGCGACCCCCGCAGGCACAATCCGGGCCGGTGTCTGGGTCGACGACGACGTGGCCGATGTGGCCGGCGTTGCCAGACGAGCCCTCAATCAGCCGGCCATCAAGGACGAGCCCGCCGCCCACCCCGGTCGAGACCACCATTCCCATGACGTTGTTCCTGCCGCGCCCGGCGCCCCGCCAGTGCTCGGCCGCCACCATGCAAATTGCGTCATTGTGTACTCGTACAGGGATCCCGCCCAGCCGGTCGGCCAATCTGTCACGAAGCGGAAACGCTCGCCATCCCGGGATGTTCAACGGCGAAACAAGTCCCGCCGGCCAATCCATCGGCCCGCCGCAGCCACAACCACAGCCACTCAGATCGGCCGACGTGGTGTCAGCGGCGTCCAGTACTCCGGTAATGAGTGCGTCGAGCGTGCGCCACAACAGCTCTGCATCGAGGTTTCGCGGAGTCGGCACCTGAGTCCAGGTGAGTACGCGCCCACCGGTCTCCACCAGGCCGGCCGCCATCTTCGTGCCGCCAATGTCGATGGCAAGGACTGGTCTCGAATCATTCATCCGAGCCTCCCAAGATGCGAACCGGGTTCGTATCGACATAGTGTCGAGTGGTGCAGCCTATGACCCGGAACCAGCATCCAACCGGCCGGCCACTGCCTACGCCCCGGCCCGACATCGCCACGCTGGGCGAACTTCGTGCCAGCGGGCACCAGCTTCGCACCGTCAAGCAGGAGTTGCGGCACAACCTGCTGGAACGCTTGCGTGCTGGCGACGATCCGTTCCCAGGCATCATCGGCTTTGGCCAGACAGTCCTGCCGCACCTCGAGCGAGCCATCATCGCCGGCCACGACGTGATCCTGCTTGGCGAGCGCGGACAGGGCAAGACACGGCTGATCAGGACGCTGACCGGGCTGCTCGACGAGTGGACTCCCGTGATCAGCGGGTGCGAGATCAACGACCACCCCTTCACTCCTGTATGCGCTCGCTGCCAGCGCCTTGCCGTGGAGATGGGCGACGAACTTCCGGTTAGCTGGCGGCAGCGCGACGACCGGTACGGAGAAAAGCTCGCCACTCCCGACACAAGCGTCGGCGACCTCATCGGTGACATAGATCCGGTGAAGGTTGCCGAAGGCAGGACACTTGGCGACCCGGAGACCATTCACTTCGGCTTGCTGCCAAGGACCAATCGCGGCATCTTCTGCCTGAACGAACTACCCGACCTCGCCGAGCGTATCCAGGTCTCGCTGCTTAACATTCTCGAGGAGCGCGACATCGGAGTGCGCGGTTATGCGCTGCGACTGCCACTCGACGTCGTGCTGGTTGCTAGTGCCAACCCCGAGGACTACACCAATCGCGGACGCATCATTACCCCGCTCAAGGACAGGTTCGGGGCCGAAATCCGAACCCACTACCCAGTCTCGCTGGCCGCCGAGCTGGCGCTGATCGAGCAGGAGTCGCTGCTCACGTGGGATGGCGAGGAACCGGGCGCAGTCGTTCCGGACCACCTCGTGCAGGTCATTGCCAGATTTGCCCGCCTCGTGCGCGCGTCGCCTGCAGTTGACTCACGCTCTGGAGTGTCTGCCAGGTTCGCCATCGCGGCCGCGGAGGCAGTCGCGGCCTCGGCCGTGCGCAGGTCGGCGATTAGCGGCGAGGAGCAGCCAGTTGCACGGGTATGCGACCTGCCAGCCATCGTCAGCACGCTTCGCGGCAAAGTGGAGTTCGAGGTCAGCGAAGAGGGTCGCGAGCAGGAGGTGCTCGACCATTTGCTGCGGCGGGCGACAAGCGATACCTTCCGCGCTCTTCTTGGTAACGCCGACATGACAGGCCTGCTGGCCAGGTTCAGCGACGGCGGGATTGTCGAGACCGGTGACCTTGTCCCGGCCCAGGACTTGCTGCGTCGCATCGGCGAGGTACCTGGCCTGGCCAAGATTATGGAGCGGTTGCACATGGACGGCGGCGAGTCGCTCGGCCAGGCAGCGGCGGCGTTGGAGTTTGCACTGGAGGGCCTGTATCTCATGCGCCGGCTGTCCAAAGACGCAATCGATGGTGGAGCGGTCTACCGCACGTGATGCGGCTACACGGCGTACACAAAGCACGAGGCGGACGCAAAGCACCAGGCGGACGCAAAGCACCAGGCGGACGCAAAACAGAATGCAGATCCATGGCGGGAGGTGAGCGGGCGTGACTGGCTACCGCTACGGCCCCTACGCGGGCGGTCCGGATCCGCTTGAACCGCCTTACGACGTCCGCGGCGCTGTCGACGCGCTCGGCGAGTCAGTGCTGGAGGGGACGGATCCGGCCAGCGCTCTGCGCGATCTCCTGCGCCGCGGCATGTCCGGCCATCGCGGACTTGACGACCTGCTGCGGCGGGTCCGCGAGCGGCAGCGGGAGATCCGCAGCAGGGGCCGCCTGGATGGGGTGCTCGATCAAGTCCGCGCTTTGCTGGACACGGCCATCGGCCAGGAACGCGCCGAGTTGTTCCCCGATCCCGACGATTCAGCCAGGCTGCGCGAGGCCGAACTGGACGCCCTGTCCGCCGACACTGCGCAAGCGATCCGGCAGCTCGCTGACTACGACTGGCAATCGGAGGCCGCGCGGCAGACGTTCGAGGAACTGAAGTCGCTGCTGCGCCGCGAAGTGCTCGACAGCCAGTTCCGTGGCATGCGGCAGACGCTGGCGCAACCAGACCCCGAGGCAATGCAGCGGGTCAAGGACATGATGGCGGAGCTGACCGCCATGCTCGAGGCCGATGCTCGCGGTGAGCACACCCAGCAGGACTTCGAGAACTTCATGGGCCGCTACGGCGACATGTTCCCGGACTCCCCGGCCAACCTCGAGGAGCTAGTCGACTCGCTGGTGCGCCGGATGTCAGCGGCTCAGCGCTTGCTTGATTCGCTGACGGACGAGCAGCGGGACGAGCTAGCCGGATTGATGGCACAGGCGCTCGAGGATGCCGGCTTGGCATCTGAGATGAGCAAGCTCGCCGACGCGCTGCGGGCGCGACGGCCAGACATGGACCAGGGCTGGCCGCAGCCAGGCATGACCGGCAATGAGCCGCTCGGGCTGAGCGACGCGACGTCGGCACTTGGCGAACTCGCCGATCTGGCCGATCTGGAAGATGCGCTACGTCAGGACTATCCGGGCGCCCGCCTGGACGACATCGACGAGGAAGCTGTTCGTCGTGCCCTCGGACGGCAAGCCGTCGACGATATGGAGGCACTGCGGCAGATAGAGCGCGAGCTGGAGAGTCAGGGCTACCTGCAGCGCACGGACGGCAAGCTCGAGCTCACACCGAAGGCAGTGCGCCGGCTTGGCCAGACGGCGTTGCGCAAGGTGTTCGCCGAGCTGCCAGAGGGCGGAACCGGCGACCACGATCAGCGCGACGCGGGACAGGCAGGCGAATACACCGGCAGCACACGGCCATGGCAGTTTGGCGACGAACAAGCCATCGACGCGGCGACTACGGTCAGGAACGCGCTGCTCCGGCAGGCTGCGCCAGCCATCGACCTGCGAAAGCCCGACGCCCAGTCCCGGCGGCCGCAGGCCAACGTCCGGCTATCCGTGCAGGACTTTGCGGTCGCCGAAACCGACCGGCGCGCCTCAGCCGCCGTCTGCCTGCTTGTCGACTTGTCATACTCGATGGCGCTTCGCGGCACGTGGGGCGCGGCTAAGCAGACCGCGCTGGCACTGCACGCGCTCGTGCGTACGCAGTACCCGCAAGA
>Ga0126373_10003378_pt1 | contig 11933 bp, 12 predicted proteins | sample PanSoiMetPlot_11_FD_92545 | JGI IMG/M metagenome (GOLD analysis project Ga0126373, IMG submission 92545) | Tropical forest soil microbial communities from Panama - MetaG Plot_11 | ecosystem: Environmental > Terrestrial > Soil > Tropical forest > Bulk soil | place: Panama | collected 2016-02-17
AAATGACCTGCTTTGGGGAGTGTCGGCAGGCAGGCACCTGGTGGCGACCCGAGGCATGATCTGACCAACCCTTACTGTTTCGATGTCGGCGGCCAGGCCTTGCAAGTGTACCCAAGAGATCCAGGGCGGGGGCTTTTCTTGAGGAGGCACTTTCTATTTCCGGCAGCTGGTTTATTCGTCGTGTTCGCTGCTAGTCAGGCCATCGCGGGTGCAGGGCCTTCTTCGGAGCGCGGCTCATTGAATCTGCTCAGTGCGCTGATTTGGCCGAGCCAATCTGTCGGGTGCCCAAGCGGTTGCTGTACTGAACTCATGATAACTCGACGATTCTCCGCTGATTTTTCGCCACTCATGGTACTTTGCTTCATATTATTTGGAATGGTCTTTTTGTTCTCTCAACCCGGAAACAGAAGCAGGGCAACGGCTTGACTCAATACTAAGAACTTGGGCGACGAAATGTGCGGCCCCGAGGTGACGCCCCAGACAACGACCTGGGGCTTGCTTTAGTAGGGACGGCGTTACCCTACCATGGGAGCCCAGCGCAGGGGGTGCTTCCTAACGCTTTCGACACCTAGTTCCGTGAAAGCAGCCCTTAAATGCCAGTCGACAGTTGCGGGAACTCGCAAAGGCCTGAAATATTCCCGCAACGTCGATACACAGGCACATGTGGGTCGCCCGTCTCCAGAGGCGCTGCAAGAACAGTCGGTTAACCCGTTCGCTCAGAGTGAAATCTTTTGGCGGCGTAGGAGCAAGGACTTATAAGATTGCGCCTTTGACTTGTCGTGTGCTACAAATGTCGAACTCGTGGTCTTTCGGGAAGAATAAAGATAAATAAAGTGGCGTAAGCTTCGAATCGGAGATGAGTGAGAGGAAGCTCTTCCTTTTATGGAGGAGGCTGGCGGAGAGACCTATGAGATGAGCGTCTGAAGTCCGTCAGAAGGCACGAGCCATTTTTGGCGAGTCCGATTCATGTCAGCAGCAAATTCGCGCAATTGTCAAAAGGCCGAGTTCCAAAGCCGGCCAATTGGCTGGTCCGTAATGATTGAGGATCATCGCCTGGAAATCTGGCGTTTGCGTTCTGCCCTGGGTTGGCACGGTTAGTCGCACTACGGAGTGAGTCGGGCCGAGATAACTGTTCTGATCCGGCGCGCCCTGGGGGGACGCTGCTGACGAGGTGAAAAGGAAACGCAACCATGACACGGTCGAATGAACGCACGTTCGGTTACATAATCCGCGAGCGTCGCCGACAGCTCAATCTTACGCAGGAGGAGGTAGCCCGGCGCGTCAAAACCTCCACGCCCTACATCGGGCATCTCGAGTCCCACAAGCGGCATCCTTCTGACAATGTCATTAGCCGACTAGCAGACGTTCTCGGCCTGGACCGACGCGAACTATTCTTCCTGGCCAATCCGCGCACGCACGCCCTCCTTCGCTCAGCGGCAGACACTCCTGTTCCTTCAGCGTGGGAGCAGTTTAAGAACGACGAGAAGGTCCGTCGCCTCCACAACATTACATTTGAGGAGATGGAGATGCTCTCGCGGGTGGCGCTGTTGGGCGAGGTCCGTTTTCCACGCGATTTTGTGCTCATCCTGAACACGGTTCGCCACGCGGTCGGTCGCTAGTTCAGATACTGGACCCGACCGCACAGACCTTCTATCTTTCATCCTGCGAACTTCGCACCGGCAGACGTTCCGGCATACCCAACCTGTCACCAGGGAGAAGCGCAGGGACTCTTAAAAAAATGACTCGCCACCTTGGACGTCTCTTCGGGAATCCCCCGGAAAGGGCAGTTCCGGTCTCGCCCCGACCAGAATTTTGATTCCGTCCTCAGTAAAGGGGGCACGCAGACTCCGCCATCCGCAACTAGGATTCCCGCTAATACACCTCTGTTTTCCGGGAATCCGCTTTCGCGGAAGCGTGAAGCCAATCTACCTGCTTGTCAGGGCCGTTGTCTGCGGGTTATTGCAGCCTATGGGGAGGCGAAGGTATTTAGAGATGAGGCAGGCGCAGTCGGATGCTATAATAGGAGAGTTTGGTAAGCGCAGTTCCGATGATTCCGCTCTATTACAATCTTCGGAGTTTGAGGGTTCGGGAGACCACAGCTGTCCTTACGGTTCTCGGGATCGCTCTCGTCACAATGGTGGTGGTTGTGCTCTTGAGCCTAATCAGCGGAATTCAACACAGTCTTGAACTGGCGGCGGATTCGCGAGTGTGGATTGTGCTGAGCCGAGGCGTTAGTTCCGAGCCCGAAAGTTATATATCCCATCAGCAGTTGGACATTCTCCGAACTCGTCCAGAGATTGTTATCGACGGCGGTTCCGCGGCACTCATCTCACCGGAAGTGGTTACTCCTTTCAACGCCGCAATTAAGCGACCGGCGAGCCAGTTCTATCCGGCTACCTTACGCGGGGTGCGCGGTATCGCGAGGCGGGTGCATCAAAGCGTCAAACTCGTTGAAGGGCGATGGCCTGAGCCGGGTCGAGAGGAGATGGTCATTGGGGGGAAGCTGCTCGCCAAATTTCCTGAACTCAGGCCAGGGGCAAGCTTCAGATACGGACGACGGAACTGGACAATAGTCGGTGTCCTCGCGGATCGAGGCAGCGTACGCGAGTCCGAATTCTGGGCAGATCTCGACGTTCTGGAACAGGACACACATTTCGAAAATGGGTTCTCCTCCTTTCATGTTGTGCTCAAACCGCAAATGGTTGAGAGCTTCAGGCAAGCACTGACCGCCGACGACCGAATCACGGTCGAGGCAATAAACGAGCACGCGTTCTATGCTCAGCAGGCCGAGGTTGCCGACCGGCTCCGCGTACTGGCGCTGTTGGTCTCCGCCATCGTTGGGATCGGCGCCGCGTTCGGAGGGATGAATACCATGTACGCGGCCGTCGCGCGGCGCGCCCGGGAGTTAGGGGTACTGCGCTCTCTTGGCTTTCAGCGTCGGAGCGTCGTGATGAGCTTTCTGATCGAGAGTGAAATGCTGGCATTCGCGGGGGGAATCACAGGGATGATGGGGGCGCTGCTCCTGATTTCGGCCAGTGGTCTCAACCGGCGCCTGCTGGCAGTGGGCGCGATCACCTTCTCGTCGCAATTCAGTTTGTCCGCCTGTACTCTAGGGATACTCGCCGCGCTACTCATCGGAGCGCTTGGGGGGGTGCTCCCTGCGCTGCGGGCGGCACGGATGCCTGTTGCGGAATCGCTGCGCGAGGCTTGATGCGCGGATCCAATGAACCTCATCAAGCTCGTGGTCCGAAACCTCGCTCGGCATCCGCGTCGAACCATCCTGACGACGATCACTTTCGTGATAGCGGCATTTGTCTTCAATGTGTTGGTCGCGATTCCCTCCTCAATGGATATGATCCTGAGGAAGACTTCCGAAACGCTGCGGCTTTATTCGTATAACGCTGACGGACGCTATCTGGGTCTGCCCGCACGCTATTGCAGGGGCATCGAGGGTCTGCCTCACGTCGTAGCCTGCATGTCGATGACGAACCTACGCTCCAGCTATCAAAATCAGCATGAGATCATTCAGGCGTTCGCGGTAGATGCCGACAAAGCCGGCACACTTTACCCTGACTACGGGTTTCCGAAACAGGTCCTCGACCAATTCGTGCGCGATAAAACCGCGGCACTGGTCGGACAAGATCTAAGGAACAAGCATCGCTGGAGGGTCGGAGATACCGTGACCCTGCGCGCTGATTCGAACCGGCTTGACATTCGTTTCAAGGTGGTAGGGGAACTCCCTTCTCGCAACTATCCCAACTTTTTCATGTTCCATCGTGACTATCTGGTCGAGGCGGAGAAAGCACGCGGAATTTCCGAAGATGAGCGCCCGGCCTCGCTGCTTGTGACTCGAGTCGACCGAATCGACAACGTTCCGACGGTCATCCGCGAAATTGACAGCGCCTTCCACAATTCGGACTTTGAGACCGCAACAATGACCGAAAGCGAGGCGGTCGCGGGACTGCTTTCCACGGTCGGGAACATCCGCGAGATAGTGTACACCCTATTTGCTGTGATCCTGGTGGTGGTATTTCTAATCGCGGCTAACTCGATGTCAATGTCGGTGCGCGATCGCATCCGCGACGTGGCCATCCTCCGCACGCTTGGATTCGGAGCCGGCTTCCTCGCGACCATGCTCCTCGGCGAATGCCTGGTAATGGCTGGTGGCGGAGCAGTCGCCGGCAGCGGACTGGCAATGTGGCTGTTCGGCGGAACCTCGACGCTCGCAACGGTGCTAAGCTACGCAGGCTATCTGTCAATGAATAGCGGAGCCGCCATCGCCGCGACCTTAGCAGCTCTGGGCGTAGCCCTTTTGAGCGCCCTTGCACCGGTAATCAGCGCTCTGCGCGAATCGCCATTAGAAGCTCTCGGTCGGGCAATTTAAGCGGGAATGCCAACGGCGGGTCTCGAGCTTCAGTTCCGCCGCCAATAACATATGTCTTACCCAGGACATTCTTGGGAGGAGTCGTCACCGCTGCCGCCCGCTCAACCAAAGTGTGATCGAAGGACCTCGCGTTAAAATAGACCAGAACCGGAGCATTCCCGGTCAAAAATAGCGCACCGTGTGACGCTGGGCGCCAAATGTGTTCGCGAGCCGAGGCACCGTACGGCAGGATGGTAGGGACGCATTCCCGGTCGCGCCTGTGCTGAAACCTGGAGGATTTAGCTTGGTAGCTAACCTAACCTCGGTGCTCAGTGATTCACACGAATTCGACGTTGACCCCTCGCCGCTCTGAGCTTGACCTTGGCCAGCCTAACGGGTGCATGCATGGCCTCTCCGCGAACGAGAGCGCTGAATGGCAAATATTGGTACCAGCGAAGCTTCCGTGCTGAAGGAAGGGGCCAGTCTGTGCCGAATCTAGCGAAGCGCAACTCTCCAACCTTCCTTTGGATGGGTACCGCTTTTGGTGTGTCTCTCGGCTTGGCCGTTTGTGTTCTCGCCATCAAGGGGATTGACACCGAGAGCCTGGTGCTGGCGCTGCGCGTGACCGCACGCTGGTCTTTTCTGCCCTTCTGGATAGCTTATTCGGCGGGGGCGATGGTCGTTCTATTCGGGCCCGCCTTTAAGCCTTTAGCCGAGCGTGGTCGAGAGTTCGGGCTTGCCTATGCCGCTGCGCAGCTGATTCATCTGGGTCTGGTGGTCTGGCTCTTTCAGATTTCGTCCCGCCCGCCGCTCACCGGACTGCTGCTGGTTTTCTTTAGTATTGGGCTGTTCTGGACCTACCTACTTGCCCTCTTTTCGTTCGGTGGGCTTTCGCAACTGCTGGGTTCGGGCGGTTGGCAGACGCTCCGAGTCGTCGGTCTAAACTACATTATGTTAGCTTTCGCGCGCGACTTTGTGCCCACAGCAATTCATGGGGCTGAGAACTATGGAGTCTGGCGCTTGGTCCAGTATTCGCCATTCGCCGCGCTATGCGTGGTCGGACCCCTCCTTGTCCTTGCAGCTACGGCGCGGCGCGAACTAGGAACTGCGTATCGTCAGACGAGGCTCGAGCCTGTCGCTGTCGACTGACGGTTTGACTGCTTGGGAACCAACCTCAGTCGAGGTCGGCCTATTTGATGCGATCTTGGTCAGACCACAATTGTCCTTGGCTCAAACGAATCAGTAAGCTTCTTTCACCGCGCGGTGTAACCGTGAAGCTCGAGCGTACACGCTCAGAATCCGGTCAATTTTTTTCTCCCAATCGAACTCGCTTGCTACCCGTACACGGCCGGCCTTCCCGAGCTGATTGGCGAGTTCCCTCGATCTGGCCAACCTAACCATTGCCTGCGCGAGGTCCGCAATAAAAAGCTCGCGTCCCCTTGGTTCAATTAAGATTCCGCTGGTTTCATCGAGATAGTCCGCGGGTCCTCCCCATTTTGTCGCGATAACTGGCCGTCCCATTGCCATCGCTTCAAGCACCACAGCTCCGCCGCATTCGCAAATACTCGGTAGCACCAGAACGTCGCAATCAGCCAGCAATGTCGCGCACTGTTCTTGGGGGATGAACCCATGGAACACTACATGCTGGTTGAGACCCAGAGTCGTGGTAAGGGTCTCAAGTTGGGAACGTATCGAGCCATCGCCAACAATATGAAGTTCGAGATTCTGTTCACGGAGCGCCCTCGCCGTCGCCTCCAACAGCATGTCAACACCCTTCAACTCAATAAGGCGTCCGACGAACGCGAATCTGGGCCGCTCTCGGGATTCAGCTCCGTTGGGCCGCGCCGCCCTGAAAACCGTTAAGTCAACGCCGTTCTCGACCAGCTCGATGATCTCGCCACCAACACCACTAGGCAGCGCCTCGCGAGTTCTCCGGTTGGCCACCAGCAGAACCGCAGCCTCGCGTTTTCCGGGTAATGCGAGATTGAGCGCATCGGATGCAGCTCGGCCAGCTCGTACTAGCCATCGCTGAAGTAGGCCTTCTGACTTACGAAAGCCAGGAGGATAGTTCATCCCGCCGTTCATAGGCCCCATCACAACTGGCGCGCCGACTCCGTACATAAGGGAAGGCTGCCTTGGAGAGACCGGAATCGGTTCATGAACGACGTCGATCCCATGGGTGTGCACCAGATCACGTACGATCTTTCGCTGCATCACACTGGTATAGAGGCCAATGACCCATCCGGTTGTCAGACTCGTGATGCGCTGCGGCATAGGCTCGCTCAGTCTGTGGAGCCAGCGTTGCGCTGGGCGATCGGGAACGAACAACATACGGTCCGCTTCATGCGGAAGCAGCGAGATTAACTCGAGCCGCGTTCGCTCATGAGAAACCAGCCAAGCTTCCACGCCCCGCTTGCGCAACAACCGAAAGTAGTGCCAGGGCAGGATCGCTTCGCCACCGAACCGGGTTGAGACGTTTCCTGCCACGATGACGACCTTTAGTAGTGCGTTTGAGTGGTATCGCGATCGTCCAAGACCCAATTCCGCGAAACGATGATCCTTGCCAGAGCTGGTTATTTCCGACGCCATCTTTAATTGAGCAGACATCATTTGAGCAGGGGACCGCCCACTACACGAATCGTTTTATGGTCGTTTTTGGGAAAAGCTGGTTGCTTCCTTACCCTATCATCCCTCCGGTGTGGCGAAGGGGGACAAGCCGGCTGGAACTTCATTTTTTGACTCTGAGTGGGTGTGAATTTCTTTGTCAACTGGACCCCAAATTCAAGAGACCCTAGTTCCCGCGCCGAGATCCGGCTTACAGGAAAGTTTAGGGGGAGCGAAATTCAAGCGTATCCACCATCTTGATGGTGGAATCCCGCTAGTGGCCGAAGATGACGCACTTCATCGCTCACCCTGACCGGTCGGCGATGCTAATTTCTCACCGCGGTCGTTGATCGACAGTCTTGCAGCCGCGGTTCAGTGCCAAGGTTCGCGTATCGTCTGGGTCTCGCCGTTTTCGCGATCGATTAGCAGCAACTCAACCTGCTGGTAGCTGCCCTTTGGGAAGAACACATAACCGCTCACGACGAAGTCGCGACGGACATCCTCGGTCTTGAGGGAGAGCGCGGCGATTTGTTGATTGGCTTGTTGGTCTGCCTTACTCTGACCTGCCTGGGCGCCGCTGAAAACACCTACCGCTCCGCCGATGCCAGTACCGAATAATGCGCCAGAACTTGGTGAGTTGAAACCCCATCCGCCACCAGAATTGCCGCCAGCTCCGGCGATCGCTCCAGCCGCGGCACCCAGCGCGCTTCCTCCCACCCCGCTGATCGCGCCGCTTTGCATCGCTCCTTGCAGTTCCCTGGCGTTGCCTGCCTGACGTGCGGCCTCGTCAGGCGGAAGAGCCGCGACGCGTTCACCAACCTTGTTAAGCGCGAAGACCTGGGTGGGTACAACCGAGCGAATATTGTCCGTACCGTTTGCGACCGAAACGTAAACCGGCACCACTTCCCCAACGCTTTGCCCGGCTTGGACGCTGATGACGAGCTGGCCGGACTGCGGCGTCGCAACCACATTCGGCGTATGCGCGATCGGTGCTGGGGCCACGCCGCAGCCGCCGATGGCGATCGCGACTAAGAGCGCGAGACATTTCAAGCCGGAGATCCGCGGCCGACTGCGCAGCCGCGCGAAACCACGATTCCATAAGGCCAGGGATATCATTTGAGAATGTCTCTTCCTGCGAGTGAGGCGGCCCGCCGCCGGACAACATCACGCGCCTCGAGAATAGTTCCGGACTAACACGCCGAAAGCACGTGAGCCATGGCGGGAAGCATGGTAAAAGCCAACAGAAAGCAAGACCTTAAGATCCATTTCATTGCGGTTTGCCGGTCCTCATGAATTTCCTGATTTTTAGAGCAATCTAAAGCTAAAATATCTCTATCGCGAGCCCCGTCTCCAATTGGTCAATTTTATCGCAAGAGGAGATGCTTGCAGTCATAATTCCCTCGGAGGGTCGATCCTTAGAGTCCTTTCTCCGGGGTTGGCCACGGACCTTACCTAGTGTCATTTTTGATGCAGTTCACCCGTGACAGACTTCAGCGTCTTGTTGTTGCACCGTTTGGCATGTGCCACGGCAGATGGGGAAAGCCGGGGTGTCTGACTGAGTGGTTGACACGCTTTCGGCAGAGGGGAAAACGACAACCTGGCCATCAGCGACTACCGCTGGAGCCGCGTCATGGCCCTACGAAATCCAATACTCGCGTGCCTCGAATTCGGGCCAATGAGGACGGCTGAAGCTGACAGCATTTGCAAGCACACTGATGCCAAGGACAGCGATCGTTCTGTTTACGAAGATACAGGCGGATGACTGAGATGGTCGATACTGAAGCATTGCTTTCGCCCTCGAGCAATGGTTTCGCTCGCCTTTGGGTTGAACGAAGATTCTTCGCTTGGTCCAGAGACAAGCACAAGGCTCATAAGGTCGCCAAATTCTAGCGTGGAAGCAATCCCATCTCTGACATCCAGCGGTCCAACGCGTTGACGCCAACCCTCCAGTTGCCGCCTATCTTGAAGCCCGGAATATCACCACGCTTCAATAGCCGATAAACGGTCGTTGGGTGTACGCGTAGCATTTCCGCGACTTCTCCTATAGTAAGAACTGCTTTAGCGTTTTCAATCTGCTCTGCCCAGATCATAACTATAATCCATTTCGGTGCCTTATAGAGCCGGCACTAAATCACCCGGGCAGCCAAACGACCGCCGGACACAAAGTGGTTTTCTCAAATCTTTGATGGAGGAGATGTTCACCCTCACCTTCCGCTCCGAATATGTAGTCAATATGGTCCTGAATTAGATTCATTACGACGAACAATTGTGACCCGCTCGAGCGACCTTGGCTCCAGCGCGCGGGAGCTTTCGCGGATGAGGCCATGCCTGTGGATCTGCCTTCTAACCAATGCTGAACAAGATTCCCGAGCGAGCCAGGTCGTTTCGTTTCAACAAAGCAACGCGATCGCACGAGTCCGCCGAGAATACGCTAAGTGGACAAGCACAAGCGGCCAACCGACTGAATCGGACCTTGCAGTAAAGGATAGAAGCTGGCTTGCTAAACTAGAACAGGTTTAATTCCAGAGAGAGTTACCGTTTCCCAAAGAGCGCTTGGTGAGGTTTTGCAAGGATCGCAACGCCTACGAACATCCTACTACGCGAACCGTCAGACGATCTGCATTTTGGTGGTTCCCGCCGTAGCTGGTGAGTCCGACCGAGTAAGGGCGGTTCGCACAGGAGGCACAACGACCTCTTCTTCCGGATGAGAAGGTGAAGATGAACGGTGCGCGGACTCCTCGATGACTTCATCGATAGCCTGGTTGAGGGCTTGCGCCACTGCTATGCGGTCAGATTCAGTTTTGAAGATTTCGTTATGATCAAGCGAGCTAATCTTGCAGACGTCAACTCCCCCCTTGACCACCGCGCTCCACCCAAAGGACGGATGTAAGTAGCGCCCAGTCATGCGCGTTCGTTTGACGAGTAGAAATCTGCCCGCGTAAGGCGCCGGCCGGTACTTTCGAGCGGCCTGCATGCGCGTCGACAGTGGTCCGAGTTCGGCTACCTTCTGAGACACGCCGTTGCTCAGGCCGAGTTTGACACGCAACCCGGGGAGCTTGCGATCGATGAGTCCAAGAACTTTGCCCATTGCCCAGCTGGGATACTCCGTCCAGTGCAGCCTGTTCAGATCGTCTCGGTAGGAAGCCAGGCTCATCCAGAAATGGGAGTACTCGCGCATGAAATACGGATTGGGAGTGTCGAACATTACGAGCAGACCAACTTCATGACCTAAGGCATAGAGTTGTTGGGCGGTTTCGTAGGCAACGATGCCGGACGCGCTGCAGCCGCCCAGCATGTAGGGTCCTTGAGGCTGATGAGCCAAGATTGATCTGACGTGAATCGCAGCCTCATCGGAAATGCTATAGGTCGTTTCGATACTTTGGGTGTCTTCCTGGGCGATCAGACTGAGCACGGGCTGATCAATGCCCATCAGTTTCACCACCTCGAGGAAAAACGGATAGGAATCGACCATAAAGAAGGGTCGCCCGTCTCCCGTTTGCAGAGCAATCATCCGCGTATTGTCGGGCACAACCGTCACGGTCTTCGTATGGTTTCGCAGGACTGTATAAAATTTCCGACGCATGCGTATTCTTTCGCGAACTAGCTATCGAAGGTTCGATTCGCCAGACCCATCATGGTTAGGGCAGGTGCCGGCGGGGGTTGCGCGATGTGTGTGTCTTCCTTTCCAATAGTGGGAGCCAGCCACCGACTTCCTACTCACCGTCGGCCACGGCCCTGCTTGCGACCTACAGTTCATCGAATGGAAAGTTGCGGCGAACATCGGTCGGCCATTCCCGAGGGTCAACTCCATGTTTTGCAAAGAGTGCCAATGCCAGCCGATCGAGACCAAACGCCACGCATCCGGTATGCACCGTGGTGCCATTCTCCGAGCTCAGTTGCCATGCCCCGGTAAAATGATCGAGGTGGTAGTTGAAGCTCATGCAGGCGGTGGGTTCTTCCTCGGATCGTACCGGGACCAGGAGTTCGAATTTCAATGCCTGCTCCAGCTGGCTCATGGCGGCCAGTCGGCCAGCTCGGCCGAAGAACGGATCGCTCGCGTTGGCGACGGTGAAGTCCAGACCCAGTTGTTTTGCTAGGTCTCCGCCGCGCGTGATCCAGCGCTTGCGAAAATCCAGCACCATCGCCGGCGCCCCGATGCAAACATACTCGCGCATTTGGAAGGACTGAAAGCGACCCAATTCATGCGTCGCTTCGTGGCGGAAGCAGTAGGAAGCGACGTCAAACAGCAGCCCTCGCGCGGGCACAGCTCCACGGCCCGCCGCCAGCGGATAGACCGGGTAGCAAGCTGCAGGAGACAGCACGAGCTCGGTAGGCGACAATTGCGCAGGCCAGTCCGGGCGTTCGACTACCGCGCGAACCTTCGCCTCATCGCCTTCAAGACAGGACACAGCCCCCAGCAAGTGTGGAAAACTTTGCAGGTAACCAGAGCGTTCAAGTTGGGCGCGACTCATCACGGGCGGGAATCGCAAAACCTCAGTGTTCGGTTCACGGTGACGGGTGATGACTCTCGACAGTCCGTTGATTACTTGCTCGAACAACTCGGTGCGTGCATAAACGCCATTGCTGCCGCATTCCCCGAACACTGCCTTGTTGATTAATTCCTGTTGGCTATTGGCCATAGTACTCATGCGCAATCGATCCTTTTCTCTCACAGAATTTTGCTGGAGCGAGCCTATTTGCTCCACATGCTTCGCAGCAGATGCGGCACCCCGATCAATGAGGAAGTGCTCGCGGCACTGGCGAGGATGCGATCGTTGTTAATCATGATCGATGAGGAGAGAGCATCGCGCAGATTGCGTGAAACCGAGAACTCGCCGTCATTTCGATATCCAGATAACCCACAGGCTTGCAGCGCGCTCATCGCGACCGCTATGGCGGTCTCGGAGGCAGTGACTTTGAGCAGATTCATGGTATTTTGGAAATCGATCGCTTCGAGCCGGTCTGC
>Ga0126373_10003379_pt1 | contig 11933 bp, 10 predicted proteins | sample PanSoiMetPlot_11_FD_92545 | JGI IMG/M metagenome (GOLD analysis project Ga0126373, IMG submission 92545) | Tropical forest soil microbial communities from Panama - MetaG Plot_11 | ecosystem: Environmental > Terrestrial > Soil > Tropical forest > Bulk soil | place: Panama | collected 2016-02-17
GTAGCCGGCCTTGGCGTAGGGGCTGACGATGAACAGGGGCGAGCGGGGGCCGCGCTGGGTACCGTCGGGGTTCGTGCCCGGGGGCACCTGGTCGTAGAAGCAGCCGCAATCGTCGAAGGTGATGAAGATGGCGGTGGAGGACCAGTCAGGGCCGTTCTCGGCAGCGGAGACGAGCTGGCCGACCCAGTTGTCGCACAGGGCCATGGACGTGTTGTTGTGGCAGGAGGCTCCGCCGCCGCCAGTACCGGGGACGACGAGAGACCAGGCGCCGAGGTTGCCGGCGGCGGCGTCGGTGACGAACTGGCCGGCATCAACGAGGTTCTTATCCTGGCTGGTGTAGAGGCACTCAGCCATTACCGGGCATGTTGACCAGGTGTACCCGGTCTTCTCCGGGTACTGCCAGTTGGTCGGGTACGGAGTGCCGTAAATCTTCCATGGCAGCCGGGCGCCGTCGAGGCGGTCCATGATGGTTTTCACGTAGTGGACGGGCGTGGGCTCGAACGCGCCGCCGTTCGGCAGGGGCAGCGAAGGGTCGGGTATGCAGGACGGGTAATAGCCAGTCACGCCGATCACGGTGGTGATGCGGTTGGAGTCGCAGCCCCACCCTGGCCCGAATGGCGGAGCACCCGCTGCCTTGTCGGGGAACGGGATATCTCCGGTGAACCCGTCCGTCGACGGCATCACGGCGTACAGGTGGCCGCCGAACGACGGGGAGTCGGCGAGGGAGAAGGTGCGGTCGCTGATCGCGAAGTCAGTCGCGAGGGTCGCGAAGTTCGGGATCGCTGATGGCTGGTAGCCGGTGATGCACGCATAGCCGGTGGCGGCGTCGCACGTGCCGTCGGGGATGTTTGCCCAGCCGTCCATCTTCCCGCCGTCCATTGCGGTTGTCTGCGCGGCCACGGAATGGAGGACGTTCGGGACGGTGTCGGGGGCAATGCCGGGTTTCACCACGGAGCCATCTGACAGGGTGACCGACGCTGGCATGCCACCGGCCGGGCAGCGGCGCGGGTTGGCGTCGCACCAGTAGCCCAGGACGCTGTCGAACGACTGGTTCTCCAGGTAGATCACGACGACATGCTGGATCGGGGTGTAGGAGAACTTCCTGCTCGCCGTGCCGTCCCGGGTGGTGACGGTGACGGGGACGATGCCGGTCCCGGCGGGAGTCGTGGCGGTGATCTGCGTGTCAGAGGCGACGCTAAACGACGCAGCAGCTTTCGTGCCGAAGCTGACGCTGGTGGCCCCGATGAACCCCGTGCCGGTGATCGTCACTACAGTGCCCCCGGCGAGCGGCCCGTAGCCGGGGCTGATCGAGGTGATGACGGGCGGGCGGCCAGCTGCGGCCGCGACGCCGCCGACGGCGGATACCAGTGCAATGAACAGGACCGCGGCGGCCAGGACGGCCCCCAATGTGCGGGGTAGCTTCATCGGTTTCCTGTCGTGATCGGAGGTTGATCTGGGAGTGCGCGAGCTCACCGCGTTATCTGTTCGCCCGGGGTCCCTGCGCCGGCGATGCCTGCGCCTGCACGGCGGCGGGCAACCCGCCCCCGATGGTCAGCGCCCATCGCGATAGGTACGCCGAGTCTCATCTCTTGGGCCCCCGGTTCGCATGACGGTCGACCCTCCCACAGCTCCGGTGTCGCCGCGAATATCGTCCGACGATTTAACCAAAAGTCACACATCTACACATCAGGTTTGCTTGTAACGATTGAGTCAGGTTGCGCCGCGCTGCGGCAGCAGCGCATCCCACATCGCCGCATGGCCAGGCGCGAGCGACGGGCGTAGCGTTGGTGTTCCTCGGGGGGAGGCCGGCGATGCTGACGCCTACTGGACCTGAATGGCCGGTGCAGCAGAAGTCTGCGATCCGCCGGTTACTCGAGAGATGGCGTGCCCGCCGCGAGCGCATCAAGCGGCTGAACGCCGCGCGGTCCAGGAAATCTGATTGGCCCGGGCCAAGTATCTACGGGTGACGCTTGCGGCATTCAAAGGGGGCTCGGCCGGCTGGCCGAGGACGCGCAGCGCGGCTCAGACGCCGGGTCGCTACCAGTCCGCCCCAAGACCCGTCTGTAGGCACGCACTCGCAGCGCGGACGGTGGGCGGACTCGGCAGCGCACTGCTGTGCGTTTGGGGGCACCGGCCGGACGGTCTGAGGTTGCTAGGCGCTCGTGCCGGCCCAGTCGGATGTGCGCTCCTGGCCGGTGCCTTGCTTTGGATGCTCGTCCCGATCAACGGCCTTGTCAAGGTCCGGAATATCGGGCGCCGGGGCTGCTGGTGCGGGCGTGCGGCACCGGCTGGGATCAACTGTCAGGCCGGCGGCCGCGCGGGTCCGGCGTCAAAGTCTGGGCGCCCGGGCCGGGGGATTCGCCCTCGGCCGGCCGGCCCGGCAGCTACTAGCGAAACTAGACCTCGTGCTATTGGCGGCCAGACCCGGCCACACGCACTGCAAAGTGCACAGGTACTGCAATGTGCACCCGGCGCGGTTGTCTGGGTTCACAGTTCCTTGAGCGCCGACAGCATGAGCGCGGCCGAGTCCCTGGGTGAAAGGGCGGCTGCCTGCATATGCCGGAACAAACTGTTGTACTGGTCCACCTCGGCTAGGTCCTCGATCCACAACAAGCCAGTGGGATACCCGATGCAGACGACGTCCGCGTCTGCCTGGTCCGGGAAAGCCATGATCGTGAACGATGCGTCCATGGCCTGAATGCCGCCGTCATAGGGCATTAGCTGGATGAACAACTCCGGCCGCGAGTTCTGCTCGATGAGGTGCTCGAGCTGCATGCGCATGACTTCCCGGCCGCCCACGCTCCGCCGGATCGTTGACTCGTCCAACACCACCCACATCCGCGGCGGGCTGGCAGCGGCCTGGCGTTGCCGCTCCATGAGAAGCCGCGTGGAATCGTCAGCTGCCCAAGGATGCTGGATCCCGATCCTGCCAGCGCTGAGCATGGCCTTGGCGTAGTCCTCGGTCTGCAGGAGGCCGGGCATCCGGCCGATCCTGTAGACCCGGAGTTCTGAAGCCGCGCTCTCCAAGCCCAGGTAAGTCGCGAACTGCGGTCGCAGACCGTCAGCGTAAGCGTGCCACCAGCCCTTCTGGCGGGCGTCACGGGCTAACTGAATCAGGCCGTCACGCTGGTCGTCTGGCACGCCGTAGATCCGGAGCAGGTCGCGTACGTCGCGCGGGGACACCAGCACGCGACCGGTCTCGATCCGGCTGATCTTGGACGCCGACACGTCCAGGGCCGCGGCGACTTCCTCGCAGGTCAAGTGCGCTGCCTCGCGCAGGCGCCGCAGCTCCTGAGCGAGGCGGCGGCGGCGGACCACGGGGCTCACTGACACCTCCCGGGCTGTCATTCATCCGGCTCAGCGCGGGTGCACATCTCGTGGCCGCGATGCTACTCGCTAGCTTGCGCCGGCCACCGGCGGCGCGCGAAAGCGGCCCGCAGGCAGAGGAGGCCCAGCCTGGACGGGGGTTAATTCATGAGGCGCCGCGGCACTGGCCAGCAGCGCGACGGCAGCCGGCCTGGCGATTGGTCGCGTTGCGCCGCGCTGGCAGCCCTGCACGGGCCTGGAAGGCGGCCGGGCGCGGCAGTAGATTTGGTTGATGACCCGGCAGCATCTCTCGGGCGAGTTGTCGGTGCTGCTCGGGCAGCTTCAGGCTGCGGCCACGACGGATGTCTCCGGGCGGGATATATGGTCGCTGCGGCACGCAGCAGAAACCGCGCCAGTTTCGTCGCTGGGCTGGGTTACTCTGCGCGCGCTTGGGCTGGCCGACCAGCTGTGCTGGGACTCGCTCAACCGCGGCGATACGGCGGCCTTCTGCCGCCAGGCGTCGGTCGGCGCGGCCCTCTATGATTTCGGCGTCCTTGCCGGCCTGCTGCGCGAATCCTGAGCCGGTCGCCTGCCGCCGCTAGCCGCCTGGCCGTGCTCCGCCAGTACTAGCTCACGGACCGAAAATCGCGTTAACTTGCGGGCACACGAGGCTACGCCGACGCGCAGCTCCGAAGGTCCCGCCTCGTGAGGCCTTCTGGCTCTACGCGGCGTCGCATGGCGCCGAAACTAGAAGGTCCTGAACTAACAATCAATCTTCGAGACGAGACTGAGCCTCGTGGACCTGGACGTCGACTACGCAACCGCGCTGCTGGCCGCCGTCCTGCTCGGTATCGGCTTCGTGCTTCAGCAGCACTCCGCGGAGCAGGAGCCGGAATCCCGCTTCCTGAGCCCGCGGATCCTGACCGACCTGTTGCGCAAACCCAGGTGGCTGCTCGGCATCGCGTGCATGGTGGGCGGCTATCTGCTCGCGGCCTGGTCGATAGGTCACCTAGCGCTCATTTTTGTCGAACCTCTGCTTACCACTTACCTGGTCTGGGCCCTGGTCCTGGCCGTTCCGATGTCCCGGCAGGCAATCAGGCTCACCGAGGTAGCCGGCGCGCTCATCCTCATCGGCGGCGTGACCCTGCTGTCGGTGACGCGGGCAACCAAGCCCGTAGGCCTGTCGTTCGGCTCGTTCTCGCACTGGTACGCAGCGGCGATCATCGCGGGTATCGCGCTCGCCGCCGTACTCGCCGGTCACCGCATGCGCGGCCACATGCGTGCCACCCTCACCGGCCTCGCGGCCGGCCTGGTCTTCGGCATCCAGGATGCGCTCACCCGGCAGACGCTGGGGATTTTGCAAGGACACTCTTATTCGGTAGCCGCGTTGCTCTCCAGTTGGCCGTCCTACGCCCTCGCCGGTGCGGGCGTCGTCGGTATCTGGCTCATGCAGAACGCATTCTCCGCCGCCCCGCTGCGCGCTTCATTGCCTGCCATCGCCGCGGGCGAACCCGTCGCCGGAATTGCCTTGGGAATCGTTGTGTTCGGCGACCGGGTGCAGATCTCGGCCGGCATGCTCGCGATGGAGGCTGGCGGGATCGCCGCGTTGATCATCGGGGTCGTCGCGGTGGCGCGCTCGTTGGCCTTCACCGGGTTGCGCAAGCTAGCCCTCGCCACTACGCCGATACCGGATCCCGCCGGGCAGCTGAGCCCGGAGGGCACACCCGGCCCAACTTCCGGCGCTGCAGCGGACCGAACCATCGCCGAGCCCGGCCCGGCTTCGGGGTAGCGGACAGGTCGCCGCAGCACGTCTAGCTGTGCTGCCAGCCGATGCCAGGTGGCTGCTGGCCAGCGATGGAGATGTCGACGGCTGCCGCCCGCTCCTTGCCTTCCCAGTCCTCGATCGTGCGCAGCACGTCCTCGGTGTAGATCCGCAAGTGCTGGCGGTAGACCTCGCTGAAGGTGCGAAGGTAGGCGAGCTCGCCGTGCACGGCACGGCGCTCCTGCTCAGTCTGCGGTGGCGGACTGTCGTTGTTCATCGCGTCGACGGCGGCTGCGCGTGCCCTGGTCCGAGCCTCGTCGAGCAGGATGTCCGCGTGCTGCTGGGCCTGATTCATGATGTCATCACGACGTGCGCGGGCTTCCTCGGTTAGCCGGCCGCTGTAAGCCTGGGCGTCGGCGACATAGCGATCGGCCGTCCGCTGGGCGCTGGACAGAATCCGCACGGCATGGACGTGGGCGTCGTCCTTGCCGAACAAGATGGCGTCGTTGCCGGTCTCCTTGCCGAGGATTCGGCGCCGTAGCCGCTGAACCTCCTGCCACAGCGAGGATCGCTCGTTGATGAGCCGGACCATCTCGGCGTGCACATCGGTGAGGAACGCGCGAACAGGCTCTTCCTCGTAGCCGTGCCGGCTCCACCGCGTCGGCGGGAACGCGACCGCCAGAACGTGGTCGGGAGTCAACCGCCGTTGCTCGTCGTACCAGGCATCCGTTGTCATGGCTCGCTCCAGCCGAAGTCCTCGACATGTATCTGAGTGAGTGGCAATCCGGCCGCAACTAGCCTCGCCGTGCAGTCCTTCACCAGCTCAGATGGACCTGCTATGTAGGCGTTGCGGTCGGACCAGGCGCCAGAGCGCGTCACGACGTCGGAAAGAGCGCCGACCTGCCCGGCGAACCGGCCGCTGGACACCGCGGGCACTACCGTCAGCCACGGGTGTTCGGCTGCCATCTTTTCCAGGCTGGGCAGGTCATAGAGCCCGTCGGCCGACCGCGCGCCGAAAAATAGGTGCACGCGCGGCGGCCTCTGTAACGCCGCCACCTGCTCGAGCATGGCCCTGAGCGGTGCCAGGCCAGTGCTGCCAGCCACCATCAAGATGTCGCGGCCCGATGCGGTGTCCAGCCGCAGCACACCGACGGGAGGCCCCAGCTTCAGCTCCGTGCCGACGTTTGTCGTGGCCGTGAGCGCCATGCTAACCGCGCCACCGTCAACGAGCCTGACATGGAACTCGACGCTGCCATCCGGGCGTGGCGCATTGGCAATGGAGTAGTAGCGCCATAGGCGGGGCCTGGCCGGTGACTCCACCGCCACTGACTGGCCGGGCAGGTACTCCAGCCGAGGCAGCGTCTGCACCGTCAGGATCGCAACGTCGAAGGCTCTGCGCTCGTGACCGACGACCGTGCCCAACCAGCAGGCAGGATGGTGTTCCTCGTCTTCTCGCGCGGCGGCGGTCATGACACCGGCGATCAGCTCGTAGGCACCCCGCCAGTCTGCTTCAAGATCCGCGTCCCAGGCCTCACCGCAAAAATGCGCAAAGGTTGCTAGGAGGCTTTCTCGCACAGCGTCGTAGTGCGTGGCCAGCGTGCCGAATTTGCGATGGCCGCGGCCCAGGTCGCGAAGGAATGCCGCGAGCTGGTCCGCATTCTCGACGCTCGCCACGATGGTTCCCAGGGCATCAACTAGGTGGGCTCGCTGAGCCTGCATCGAGACCGGGAACATCGTCCGCGTCTCGGGGTGCTTCAGGAACAAATCAGAGTAGAAGTGCAGCGGCACCTCGTCACCATGCATCGCGATGCGGGCGAAGCTGCTCTTAAGTCGCTCAGTGTCCACCTGGCGGCTCCACCTAGCGGTTCAGAACGTCGTCACGGAGGGTCTCGGCGACTGCGGCAACCGTCGCGACATCACCTTCCGCCACGCCGTACTCGCGCAGGGTGCTGGTTAGGTGCTCAAGAACGCGGTCGAAGTGGGCGTCAGTGACGCCGGCTAGTCCCGCATGTGCCGTCCTCAGGTCGCGCCCTGAGTACGCGTGCGGTCCACCAAACGCCATCGCCAGAAACTCGGCCAGCATGACGACTTGCCGGTCCATGTCGACCCCGGCGAAATACGGCGCGAGCATGTCATCGGTGAGCACCCGCCGGTAGAAAGCGCTCGTCACCAGCCGCATGGGCCGGCGATCGTCGCCGAGCAGGTCGTACACGCTTGTCTCGGTAGACATGTCACACCTCACTCGGCTTGCGGCCGGTCCTCGCGGTCCATGTCATGACCGTATTGCCGAGACCATTACCGGGCCGTTTCCCAGGTGCAACAGATATTGACATTGACGATCCGGTCTCGCACGATCTAGGTGGCTTCATGGGGAGTGGAGCCACTGGGGGGTATTACGTGCGCGCGGAGGAGCTAATGCAGGCCGCGTCCCGCGGCAGCCTGGGCACGTTCATGGCGGAGCGCTCCGCGGAGAGCACCCCGCAGCTCGCTGAGCAGGCAAGCGAGCTAGCGTTCCAGGCGATCACGGGTGGCGATCTCGACGCCGCGGAGCTCGCCACCGGGACCGCGGCTAAAGTCTGGCTCAGACTCGGCGACTACAAGCTGGCGATCACGAACGTGATCGATATGCAGCACGTGGGCTACATGCGAGCCGACAAGCCAGAGCAATACGCTTCGCTGCGGACGAAGTTGCTCGGCTCCGTCATCAAGGCCATGCAAGTTGGCGCGCGGCCAGCGGCGTTTAAGGCCGCTACCATTGCCGCCGACTGCTCGTACTGGTCGGCACTCGCAGCGGACACCGACAGCCAGGATCTGATACTGCAGACGCTGCGTGACGTGATTTCCGCAGCCGAGATCTTGCCGGCCAGCCTGCCCTTGACGGTTCCCGCCGCTGACGCATACCGCTTCGTCACGCTGACCGCGGCGGTCGCCAGCACGGCCATGTCGTTGTACTTCCGCCCAGCCGAGCGCGCCGACGAAGCCGACAAGCTCCTTCGCTCACTCGCGTCTGCGGTGACCCGTGTCGTGCCCCTCGATTTCGCCTTCGAGCAACTTGACGAGAAAGGCCGAACTGGCGAGACAGCGCAGACGTTCGCCTCGCTGGCTGATCATTACGGTTCCTGAGCGCGGCCCGGGGTTGCTCCGCGACGGCCCGGCAGTAGCGGCGTCAGTCGCCCTTGAATACGGGCGGACGCTTAGTAGCGAACGCGGCGATGCCCTCGGCCACATCGGCTGAGCGTGACCGGTCGCGCTGGATCTGAGCTTCCAGTTCGAGCTGGTCCTCGATCCGGCTGTAGAGCCAGGCGTTCAGCTGTCGCTTCGTGCCCGCGTACGAGCCCGTCGGACCGTTGGCTAGCTGCCAGACGAGGTCCTCGGCCTGGGCCCCTAGCTCGCCATCGGGCCACACGCGATTTATGAGCCCCCAATCCAACGCCTGCTCGCTGGACAGGCGCGAGCCGAGCATCGCCAGCTCGGCAGCCCTGGCGAAGCCGATCCGGCTCGGGACCAGGACCGAAGAACCGCCGTCGGGCACTAGGCCGATGTTCACGAAGGCCAGCACGAAGTACGCGGACTCCGCGCTTACTACGAGGTCACACGCCAGGGCAAGCGACAGGCCGATGCCCGCCGCGACGCCGTTGACAGCCGCCACAACCGGCTTCGGCATGGACCGAATGCCGGTGATGATCGGGTGGTACCGCTCGGTCAGCACCGTGTAGGTGTCCGGGCGGTCGCCCGAGCCAGCCTCTCGCAAGTCTGCGCCGGCGGAGAACGCCCGGCCGGCTCCCGTGATCAGCACGGCGCGGACCGAATCGTCGGTCGCCAGTTCCAGCACCGTGTCCCGCAACGCCAGGCCGAGAGCCTGGTTCCATGCGTTCAGCCGATCCGGACGGTTGAGCTCCAGCTTGGCGGCCGGGCCGCGACGGTACAAGCGGACCGCGTCCAGATCCTTATCCAGCTCAAATTCGGTCGCAGAGGTCATGCGTCGCAGCGTATCGCCCAGATCAGGCCGGACCGTGATGTCCGGTGTGCCTCTCCGCTGCACCTGACAAAGCCGCTGTCGGCGCCGGACCGAATTTGGCGTAACGTCGGACGCATGTGCCGCAGCATTAAGACACTCCGCGAGCCGTACACCGAGCACGTCACCGACGCCGATGTCCGGGCCGCCGCGCTTCAGTATGTCCGGAAGATCAGCGGGTTCCGCACGCCCGCCGGGCACAACGCCGCGGCGTTCGAGCAAGCCGTCGCCGTCGTCGCCGAGGCAACCCAGGAGCTGCTTGACCACCTGGAAGTTCGCGGACAGCGCGCGGCATCCTGACGGCACGCATCGCCCTGACGCTGGCTAGCCGAAGCACAGTCAGTCACGCAAGTTTGACATAGCAGTACGCACGCAGTCCGCTACCAGGAGTTGTAATGGCAGAGAACGACTGGAACACCAAGATCATCGAAGAGTTCCGGGCCAATGGCGGGAAAGTCGGCGGCCCTTTCGAAGGCGCACCCCTGTTGCTGCTCCACACCACCGGTGCCAAGACCGGCCGCGAGCGCGTCACCCCCGTGATGTACCGGCCGGTGGCCGGTGGCTACGCCGTATTCGCCTCGAAGGCGGGCGCGCCGAGCAATCCTGCCTGGTATCACAACCTGGTCGCTAACCCGAGCGTCGAAGCCGAGATCGGCACGCAGCGGATGCGCCTCACGGCCCGCGTGGCAGACAACGCTGAGCGGGAGCCGATCTGGTCGGCCCACAAGCGGGAGTACCCCGGCTTTCAGGAGTACGAGCAGAAGACATCCCGGCAGATCCCGGTCGTCATCCTCGAGTCGGCACGCTGATCGCGCCTGGCTGACCCGGACGAGGCCTAGCCAACCAGCGTGACCGCCGCCCGGCAGAGCTGGCCCGACTCGGTCATGTCGACCGCGAGGGTGACCTTGCCGGTTGGACCCGTCAGGAGGACCGTCGTGCTAGTAGTGCCCGTTCCTTCCAGGTAACAGTCGAGCTCGCACCGGCCCGCCCAGGCGGCGGCCAGGCGCAGCTGGCGCGCGGCCCAGTCGGTATCGAGGCCATCGGCGGCGGGCAGACCAGCCGGCCAGTGTGGCTCGGCGGAGTTCACCGCGCCGATCAGGAGACGCAGGGCTTCGGCTAGCGCCGAGCCGCGGGCCGGCGGCGTGGCGATTTCTAGCTGCTGCACCATTGGCTGGCGCAGCGGCGGCAGCTTGATCTGGGCCGTCACCGTTCCGGCCTCGCCGGTCAGCCACCAACGGCAGTGTGCGGGTGAGTCGAACTCCGCGGGCCTGCTGGGGTCAGGGCCGAATGCGCCGATCCGCTCACGCAGCGCCTTGATCTCCGCCCGTCGTTGCGCCAGTGGCCGATCGAGCTCCATGTTGGGCGCGAAGAGCCGCGCTGCGACGTCGTCGGACCAGTCCGTGAGCAGGTCGCTGATCGCGTCGCGAGCCGTCACGGTCTCCGGCCACGGCTCCCCGGCGGGGAAGGGACCGCGTACGCGGTAGCCACCCCGTTCCGTGCCCTGCTTGGTGTGCGCGGTCAGCAGCGCTGACAGCAACTCTGCGGCAAGGGCGCCCGCGCGCGCATACGTGCTGTTAGCCAGCACCACGGTGCCAAGTCCCGTCGCGGGATGCCAGCGCATCTGGCTGCCGAACCCCGGATACCCGCCGCTGTGCTGGACGATGGTGCCGAACGCCGGGTCGTCCTCGACGAACAAGCCGAAGCCGTAGCTGATCGAGGTTGGTCCGGCGAACCCGGCGACGACGCCTGCGCCCGGGTCGGTGATGGCCACGTGTCCGAGCTGCATCTCGCGTCGGCTGACCCGGCCGAGTGGGTGATCGTCCGCGCCCTTGACAGTGCCGTCCAGGACTGGGCCGTCCAGGACTGGGCCGTCCAGGGCTGGGCCGTCCAGGACTGGGCCGGGCGGAAAGGCGCTTGCGAACCCGGCGACCCATGTGGACAGATCGCGCACACAGCTGAAGATCCCGCCCATGGGCGCGAACGCGCCGTAGGGATCGAGCTCGAGCTCGAGCCATTCGCGGCCATCGCGACGGTAGCCGCGGGCCAGCTGAGCCGGCTCGACCTCCGCGGCTTCGTACCCGGTCTGGCTGAGGCCCAGCGGGCCGAGCATTTCGGTCCGCATCACTTGCGCGTAGTCCAGGCCGGTGACCGACTTGATGATCAGTCCGAGAACGGCATAGCCGAGGTTGGAGTACTCGAACTTCGTTCCCGGCGCCCACGCGGCCCTGACCTCGCCGTCCGCAAGCAGCCGGGTAAACGCCGCCGGATCCAGTCCCTGCTGGCGGTCTCCCCACGGATCATCGGTTGTGAACCCCGAGGTCATCGTCAGCAGGTGCCGGATCGTGATCGGCGGGCTGTCCGCCGTCGGCGGCGCGACCCCGCCGAGCATGGGCACGTAATCGGCCGCTGGATCATCAAGGTGCAGCGCTCCAGCATCCCGGAGCTTCAGCACGAGCGCCGCGGTGAAGCTCTTTGTCATCGACGCGATCCTGAACACCGTGTTGGCATCCGGAACCGGGCCGCCGACCCAGCGTTCGCCGCATCCGCCGGCGTGCGCAAGGGTGCCGTCGGCGATCACGCCGTAGGCGAGGCCGGGCTGCCCACCGCGCGCGGCGAACCGCGCTGCGATGGCAGCCAGCGCGTCCGCGTCGATAGGCATCCCAGTGTTCAGCGCCTGCTCCTCAGTCTGTGCGCCTAGTTTGCCGGACCGGCCAGTAGCGACTCCTCGGCTACCGCCGCATCCGGCAGGTCGAGCAGCCGGCATCCGACCCGGATCTCGAAGCGAGCTTGTGCCGGCGAAGACACCCCGGCCAGCCACCGGCGTGTCGCCGCGCCGAAGATTGCCTGCAC
>Ga0126373_10003380_pt1 | contig 11932 bp, 11 predicted proteins | sample PanSoiMetPlot_11_FD_92545 | JGI IMG/M metagenome (GOLD analysis project Ga0126373, IMG submission 92545) | Tropical forest soil microbial communities from Panama - MetaG Plot_11 | ecosystem: Environmental > Terrestrial > Soil > Tropical forest > Bulk soil | place: Panama | collected 2016-02-17
CGGGCCCTGGCCAAGCCGCCTTATTTCATCGTGCCGGAGGGACCGTTCAGCACGCCTGGCGACGGCTACTACGCGTTCGTCTCGCACGCTGACGTGACCGCCGCGAGCCGCCAGCCGGAGCTGTTCTCCTCGGCCAGGGGCGCGACCAGCATTGAGGACTTGCCGGCCGAGTTCAATGAGTACTTCGGCTCGATGATCAACATGGACGATCCTCGTCATGCCCGGCTGCGCCGGATCGTGTCCCGCGCATTTACGCCAAAGATGATTAAGAAGTTCGAGGAGGATGTGCAGCGCACGGCAGCGAGCATCGTCGACGATCTGCTAGTCACGGGTCCATGCGACTTCGTCAGGCACGTCTCTGCGAGGCTGCCGCTGAAGATCATTTGCGAAATGATGGGCATCGGCGACGAGCACTTCGACATGGTGCTGCGCAATACCAACATTATCCTGTCCGGCGCTGACCCCGAGTTCATCAGCGAGAACATGGACGAGGCCATCACTCAGCTGCTCACCGCGGGCAAGGACCTCGCCGATCTGGTGATGGGAATCGCGGCGGACCGCGCGGAGCACCCGCAAGACGACGTGATCACCGCACTCGCGACCGCCAACATCGACGGCGAGCAGCTCACGCCCGCCGAGCTCGGCTCGTTCTTCATCCTGCTGGTCGTGGCCGGTAATGAGACCACACGCACCGCCATCTCGCACGCGCTGAACCTGCTCACCAAGCATCCCGACCAGCGCGAGCTGCTGCTCGCCGACCTGGAGGGCCGCCTGCCGGCGGCAGTCGAGGAGATCGTCAGGTTCGTCTCGCCGGTCATCTTCATGCGCCGCTCGGTAACCAGGGACTGCACGCTAAACGGGCACGACTACCGCGAGGGTGACCGGTGCGTGCTGTTCTACTGGGCCGCTAACCGGGACGACTCGGTCTTCACTGACTCTGGCCGGTTCGACATCACTCGCTCGCCCAACCCGCACGTAGGGTTCGGAGCCGCAGGACCGCACTTCTGCCTCGGCGCCCATCTGGCCAGGCGGGAAATGACGGTGATGCTGCGCGAGCTGATGACGCGAGTGCCCACTATCAGGGCTGTCGGCGAGCCGGATCGCCTGCTCTCCAGCTTCATCAACGGCATCAAGCACCTGGAGTGTGAGTTCTAGACCTCGCGGCCTTCGTGCCTGGCCACGAGTGCCCAGATGATGAACGCGTTCATCGCGAGCAGAACGATCGACCAGATCGGGAAGAACGGCAGCGTCAGGAATGCCGTCACGGCGTAAAAGGTGGCCAGGAGCACGCCCACGACCCGAGCCCAGAGCATGTCGCGCAGGACGCCAACGCCCGCGAGGAATACCAGCGCACCGATGATCAGCTCGGTCCAGCCCCACCCCCTGGTGGTCCACTCGTAGGCGTAGCCCGCGTGAGTGACGAAAAAGCCGCCTCGGATCACCATCGCCAGCCCGGCTAGGAAGCCGTAAGCACCGGTGATGATCATGAGCACCCCGGCGAGCGCGGTGCCGGTCCACGCGGCTGTGCCGGCACTCGTCGGCTCCAGATACCGCTCGTCGCTCTCCGCGAGCGGGTGGCCCGATGACTGCGCTGCCCGGTCTGCCTGATAAGTCGCAGAACTAGCCGTAGTGCTGCTCGCGCCGACCGGGCTAACCGTCGGCCGTTCCTGTTGATCGGTCACTCCTGCTGCCCCCTTACACCTCATTTGCCCATACCACGGGTGTGTCCAATTCGCAGGCTAAGGATCAGCGGGCCTTTCTGGCCTCATCCTTGCCGGGTGAATCCGCAGCCCCTGTGGACGTTTGAGCAGGTGCGCAGCCATTCACCACGTCCGTGCGGGACGAGATCGCGCAAATGGCCGCGAGGCAAAACTCATAACTACCTGTGATCGCTACGGCACAACGTGTATAACTAAAGCCCATGCGGCGCTACACGGACCCGGCCGACTCCGGGTGGGGGAAAGCGCCGCTGGCAAATGGGGGAACCGTAGGTCGCGGAGGGGGACCTTCGTCGGGGGCCGTTCGATCCCTTAGCGGGATCGCCCGGCTGCGAGCGTCAGGCAAGGCCAGGCGAGCAGTGAACGAAGGTCGCGATTAGCGGAGGGGACCTTCGTCCTGTGGACGGCGCCACCCGGGGGCGTGGCGCCGTCCGCAGGCGAAGGCCCAGGGCACGTTAGGGCAGGCGGCCTATCTGGTCCGCCAGGTCGAAATCGGACTCGGTCAGCCCACCCGCTGAATGCGTGGACAACGTCAGGGTTACGGTGTTCCACTGCACCAGAATGTCCGGGTGATGGTTTGCCGACTCGGCGAGATAACCAACCGCGGCGGCATACAGCATGGCTCCGCTGAAGCCGGAGAGCTTCCTGGCCATCGAGATGCTGTTGTCCTGCCGACTCCAGCCTGGCACGGTCGCCAGCCTTGCCTCGATCTGATCTTCTGTGAGCAGCACTGCCATAACTCCTCCATTCTGCTGGGCTTGTTCCCGTTACCGGCGCCCCGGCACCTGTGAGGCACCACACCAGTGTCCTGCCTCTCGTTCCCGGTAGGCTCCCTGAACGTGACAGATACCGTCGCGGGGCAGCCGCAATCGCAACCACGCCGGACCCCGCTGACGCGCGTCCACGAACGGCTCGGGGCGACACTGACCGACTTCGCAGGCTGGCTAATGCCCCTTCGGTACGGCAGCGAGACGGCCGAGCACAACGCCGTGAGGACAGCTGCCGGGCTATTCGACTTGTCCCATATGGGAGAATTGCTGATCACCGGGCCGGGAGCCGGTGCCGCCCTTGATTACGCGCTCGTCGGCGAGCCTTCGGCCATCGCCACTGGCCGCGCCCGCTACACGATGATCTGCGCCGAGGACGGCGGTGTCCTCGACGACCTCATCATCTACCGTCTCGCTGACGACGAGTTCCTCATCGTCGCTAACGCGGCCAACACGGATGTGGTGAGTCGTGCTCTGGCTGACCGGGTGGCTGGCCGGAATGCAAATGTGACGGACCGCACGCAGGACTATGCTCTCATCGCGCTGCAGGGGCCGGAGGCGGCGCGAATCCTGGCGCCGCTGACCGATGCGGACCTGAGCACGGTCAAGTACTACGCGAGCTACCCGGCTAAAGTTGCTGACCGCCCGGTTTTGCTGGCCCGCACCGGATACACCGGCGAGGACGGATTCGAGATCTTCGCGAGCCCGCAGGATGCGGAATACCTCTGGGAACGGCTGTCCGATGCGGGCGGGGACGGCGGGCTGGTACCCGCCGGGCTGGCGGCACGTGACACCCTGCGGCTTGAGGCCGGGATGCCGCTTTACGGGAACGAGCTCAGTCCGGCGATGACGCCCTTTGACGCCGGCCTGGGTCGTCTGGTGCGCCTCGGGAAGCACTCTGACTTCGTCGGCAAGGCTGCGCTGGCCGCCAGGGCTCAGAGCCCAGCGCAGCGCCAGCTTGTCGGCCTGATCTGCCAGTCCCGCCGAATTCCACGGCATGGGTATGGGGTCTTGTGGGAAGGCGAACCGTGCGGCGAGGTCACCAGCGGCGCGCCATCGCCGACGCTGGGCGTTCCTATCGCGATGGCCTACGTCCGGCCAGCGGTCGCAGCCGCCGCGGGCGACGAGGGAAGGGCCGCCGACGGGCTTGCGATCGATGTCCGGGGAAAGCCCGAGCCGGCCACACTTGTGCCACTGCCGTTCTACCACCGCCCAGCGTGACCGGCCTCGGCGGTGACCTCATGCATCACATCCATTTATGCGGCTTAAGAGAGGCGAAGACGAAAATGACTGTTCCGGCGGAGCTGCACTACACGCCCGAGCACGAGTGGGTGTCGATCAGCGGAACCATTGCCTCAGTCGGCATAACCGACCACGCACAGCGGGCGCTGGGCGACGTGGTCTTTGTGTCAGCTCCCGCCACCGGCAGCAGAGTCACTGCGGGCGAGCCGTGTGGCGAGGTGGAGTCCACCAAGTCAGTCAGCGACCTCTATTCGCCAATCGACGGCGAGGTGACCGAGGTCAATCCCGAGATCGATGACGATCCCGGACTGGTGAACTCGGACCCGTATGGCGCGGGTTGGCTGTTCAAGGTCCAGCTTGACGAGATGGACGGCGACGTGCCGCCGGGGCTGCTGACAGCGGCGGAGTACACGGCGCTGACCAAGGAAGAGGAGACGAAGGAAGAAGAGTGAGCCCAGGGGATCGTCAAGCGGCGTTGAGCCGGCTCGACGCGGCGACGGCTCAGCTCGATCCGCCGTTTGCCGTCGTCGACATGACGGCGTTCGATGCCAATGCCGCAGCGATGGTGAAACGAGCTCAGGGCAAGCCGATCCGACTGGCCAGCAAGTCAGTGCGCTGCCGTCACCTCATCGAGCGAGTGCTGCGGCTCGACGGCTTCCGCGGCATCCTCGCCTACACGCTGCCAGAAGCGCTGTGGCTTGCCGCCTGCGGGACCAGTGATGACATCGTCGTTGCTTACCCCACTGCTGATCGGGCCGCGCTGGCCCGGCTTGCTGGCGAAGCGACAGCCGCTTCGGCTGTCGCCGTGATGGTGGACTGCGCTGACCACCTCGACATGATCGAGAAAGCGACAGCCAGCGTTGCCAACCCGCACCCGGTCCGGGTCGCGATCGACATCGACGCGGGATACGTCGCGCTGGCCGGCCGTCTCCGGGCGGGCGCACGCCGTTCCCCTATCAGGACGCCACAGCAGGCCGTAGCGCTGGCGCAGGCGATCCTGGCGCGCCCAGGACTGCGACTTGCCGGCCTGATGGCGTACGAGGCCCAGATCGCAGGGGTTGGTGACGACCCGCCGGGACGACCGGTGTACGCGCGCGCCATCAGGTACATGCAGCGGAAGTCGGCCGCAGAGCTGTCGCAGCGGCGCGCTGCGATCGTCGCCGCAGTCCGGCGGCTTACTCCGCTGGAGTTCGTCAACGGCGGCGGCACCGGCTCGCTGGAGGGCACCTCGGCGGAGGCGGCCGTGACGGAGCTCGGTGCCGGCTCCGGGCTCTATCATCCGACGCTGTTCGATGCCTACACCGGTTTCACCGGCCAGCCGGCGGCGATGTTCGCGCTGCCTGTGGTCCGTCGCCCCGGGTCGGGTGTCGTGACCGCGCTTGGCGGCGGGTACCTGGCCTCCGGCCCTGGCAACCGAAGCCGGGCGCCGGGGCCTTACCTGCCAGCGGGACTTTCGCTCGACCGGGAGGAGGGCGCCGGAGAGGTGCAGACGCCGCTGCTGGGCGCAGCGGCAGACGCTCTGAAGATCGGCGACCGAGTCTGGATGCGTCACGCTAAGGCTGGCGAACTATGCGAGCGGTTCGCCGCTCTGCACTTGGTGGAGGGTGAGGCGATTGCGGCGACAGTTCCCACCTACCGCGGCGAGGGTCAGACCTTCCTGTGACGAGTGCTGACTGATAACCGTTACCGCTTGCGGCTGCGGCTCCAGACCCGGAAGATCACGATCCCGACGACGACGGCACCAGCTGCGACCGCAGCCATCTTGACCTGAGGCCGGGACATCTCTTCTTTGGCTCGCTCGCGGAGCAGGCGAATGTTATTGGCCGGGCTTACCCGATCGGCCAGGGCGTCGATCGTCCGAGCCAGGTCCTCGCGCGTGTGCTCGATCTGCGCCACTAGCGCGTCGGGATTCCTTCCGGAGATATCTCCAGACACGGCTACAGCGCCGTGCACCTCGACTTCCCCGCCCGGATCGGCCATCCCTGAAATCCCTCCTGCACCACGGCTTCCGCTGACGCCACGGTCCGACGCACTAGTGTTTCAGGCATCAGCAAGGAGCGTGTGGCCGGCTGGGAGTAGAAGTCTTTTTATGCCATTCGCGTAATACGCCGGATAGTGCTCGAGCCAGCGGCGCTGACGGCAACCTGGTCGCCTACATGCATAGTCCCGGCGCTCGTAATGTGACCGCCAAGCGCTAGGCACAGAGGTCGGTCCGTTCGCTGCCCGATGCGCTTGAGGACGCTTCCTGACTCGGCCAGGCCAGGCTGAGCCATGCCGACCATCACGCACCGCTCTAGGACGCGGTCGAAGACGGCCCGGACTGCCTCCTGCCCTTCGCCGATACGCACCTCGCGGTCGAGCCAGGTCTCCTCGACGAACGGCTCCTCGGTTCGGACGACGAGATTGACCCTGAACCTGCGCTGCTCGATTCCGATCTCGGGCAGCTGCGCCTGCAGCCAGACGAGGGTTGCGGTTCCGATCAGGCTGAGTGGCACTTCATCGAAGTGGCTGATCCCGGCTTCCTGCTGCACCCGCAGGTCCGCCAATCCGATGTGCTTGCGCAGGTACGAGTCCGCCGCACCCGTGCTGACGGGATAGTCGATGCCGTCCGGGCCGGTTATCACTGGCGGCCCGAGGCCCGCGTTAACACCAGACGGGTATCGCGAGGTAAGTCCGAGCAGTCCGGCCATCCGCCTGAACCTGAGGCTGTTCTTGCCGGAGCCAAGCTTTCCGTCTTGGTCGGTGACCGCCCAGAGTCGGTCGCCAACGAGCCCGCGGGTCACAACCTGACTGTGGCTGACGCGCTCGCCGCCTAGCGACTTCACTGGGTAGCGCCATATCTGCTCGACCGCGAAGCCATTGGCCGATTCCATATCGGACATTTTAGCTGCCTGTCGTGCCGGTCGAGCTACCCGTTAATCCGGTATACGCGGCGAGCCGTGCTAGCCAGGATCGCCTCGCGCTCAGTCTCGGTCAGGTCGGCGATCAGGGACTCTGCGACGGAGACGACCGTCGAATATGGCGCGCTGAGGCTGCTGACGGGCCAGTCGGACCCGAACATCAGCCGGTCCGCGCCGAAGCTGTCGAGCACGATGTCGAAGTACGGACGCAGGTGCGCCACTGGCTGCCTCGGCTCGCTGTCCGCTCGGGGGCCGCCCGGTGGCATCGGCTCACCCAGGATGCCCGACAGCTTGCAGACCGTGTTCGGCAGCTCGGCGAGCGCCGTCACCGCAGCTGCCCACGCCTCATCGACCTCGATCCCGACCGCGACGGTGCCGAGATGGTCGAGCACGAAACTGACACCTGGCATGCTGGCGACGGCCCCGACCAGCGACGAAAGCTGACCGGGCTTCGCGACGATGTCGAAGCACATCCCCGCGGCCGCTACGGCTGCCAGGCCGCGCTGTACATCGGGGCGGTACAACCACTGCGGATCGGGCTCGGTCAGAAGTGGGTGCCGGATGGCTGTTAGGTACTCGCCGCCGGGCATGGCCTTCAGCCCGGCAAGAACGTCGGCGACATCGCCGGCGCTCAGCTCGGTCCAGCCCACCACGGCGCTGACGAGCGACTCGGCGGCTGCGAGTTCGAGCAGCTCGGGGGTCTCAGCCGGATCAGCAAGCGTCTGTACGACAACCGTTGCCTGCACGTTGGCCGCGCGCGCGAGCGGACGGAGATCCTCGATTGAGAACGTGCGCCGAAGTGGCGCGAGTGCTGCGTCGCTGTCCAGAAACGGCTGGGCGTGCCGCGACAAGTCCCAGACATGGTGGTGGGAATCGACTATCGCAGGCGCTGTCACGGGACCCGACTCTAGGGACGCGACTGCTGGGCGGCAAGGGCGATGCTCGCCCGTGCCGCGCACGTAAGCCGGTGGCCCCGGGCTGATACGCCCGGGGCCACCAACGGAACTGAAATCAGCTCACTCCTCAGCTGGAGTTCGCCAGCTGCTGTGCCTGCGTGATCAGGGCTCCGCAGGCCACAATCTGCGGGAGCACGCCTTGGACCGGAGTGTTCTCGAAGGCAGCGGCTTCAAGTTCGTCCTTGATCCGCTGGGCCAGCTGATCCCTGGCGACATTCAGGCTGCGCAGCTGCGCATCCACGGTCAGGAACGTGCTATCTCCTGCACTTGTGCTGTTGATCGCATTGGTGGACGCGATCAGCGTGTTGGCGCCGAACTCACCGACGCTGGAGTTGAGCTGCTTGTAGCACGCGCCGAGCACGGTAACTCCAGGCTGGCTCAATGCATCGTTGGGATCGGTCAGTATCTGCGTGATCACCCGTCCATCGTGCTCGTAGTCGTCCTGCAGACCAGCCAGGTACATGATGGTCGGCCGGATGTCGGTCTCGTCGACCCACGGGCCGCGGAAGTGATTCTGGAAGACCTCGGTGAGGCCGCTGTTCGGGCCAGAAGAGGTCGTGCCGGCGTTCGCTGCCGGTCCGTCCAGTCCGAGGTTCTGAACCCCCGGGCCGACGAAGCCGACGTAGTTCGTGTTGATCTCGGCGGCGTAGTCGCCGTGATCCCAGGCGAAGCCGGTGGATTGGCTGACGCATCCGCCCAGGCCCGCCGGGTTGCAACTGGTGCTGCCCGGGGTGAGGAAGTAATCGGGGTGGGCGAAGGCGGCAAGGGTCGGCGTTCGGGCCGGGTCGGCGTTCACCATGTGCAGGATGGACTCCTCCACCGGATTAGCGAGGTAATTGAACAGCTGCTGGCTCGGATTCCCTGTGTAGGGATCGTCGACCGTCAGTTTCCCTACCGCTTGCTCGAAAGTCCGCACCGTGGAGCTATCCGAACCAGGGTTGCCGGTCAGGTAGAACTCCGGCGCTGTGTCGGACTCCAGGGTGAACGGCGTGGTGACGTTCTGCTCCTGCGCGAGCAGGCCGGTGACGTTGCCGGCCAGTTCGCCGAACGATCCACTCGGGTAGGTGCACGGGACGTCATTGGTGACGACTCCCCCGCTGACCGTCGCGCCGTCACAGCTGGCTGGCGTGGGCTGGATCGCGCGGCCCACGTTAGCGCCAGCTTCGTGATCACCCTCGTCTGAGCTGAGGATGAACAACGTGTTCTTCGGCGTGATGCCGTTGGCAGCCAGGCGCTTGAAGAAGACCCCGAACGCCTGGTTGAAATATGAAGCCTGGTCGAGGTAGCACTGCTGGCCACTCCCGAGCGCGTCCGGCTGGCTGCCGCAGTCGTTGCCCATAGTCGGGACCTGCGGGCTATTAGGCAGGAAGTCGTTGCCGTGTATGTCGTTGATATACAAGTTGACCACCGGCACGCCGTTGGTCAGCATGTCGGCTGCGTAGGACAGTGACTGGGCGGCGTTGATCGCACCGAAGCCGGGGAAGCCAGGAGTGCTGAGGAAATCCCCGTTGATCTGGTTGCCGAACTCGTCGGTGAGGTTGCCCCCGGCGTTGGTCACCGGCACTCCGGCGTTACTTAGATTCGGTGTGCCAGCACCGAGCTCTGGCGCGATGTACTTGCTCCCCAGCAGGGCCTGGAAGCCGTTGTATCCGCCCGGCTCGTCCGGGAGCAGGTCAGCGACCGCGGTGTGCGACGGCGAGGTCTGTCCGAACTTCACGGCTTGTGCGTTGGCACAGAACGCCGCGTCCTTTGCGCAGTGCACTGCCAGGCCGACGTAATCGGCGGTCTCCTGGTCCTTGAACGAATCAGGATCCTGGGCGACCTGCATTGCCTCTGGTGAGTTGGCCCCAAAGACCTTCGGAATGTCGAAGTTCGCATTCTCGAGGACCTGGTTCGCGGTCGAGACTTCGCCGACGTTGCAGCCTGCCCTGGTGAAGGGCACCCACGGCGCGGGCGTAGCGGTTGTCGGCGACACCGGGGACGATGCGGTGGACGGCGGGACCGGCGAGTACACCATGTTCGGGTTGGTGTCGTGGCCTGGGTTAATACCAGGCGGCGTGCGGGCCGTGTCGTCGATCGGGTCGGTCCAGTACGTGAAGGCCGTGGCCGGGTCGGTCGTGCCGTCGGTGTTGTAGGCCCGGTAGCTGTTGCTGATCGGCACGCCCTGGCGGTCGCCGTACAGGCCGGTCGCCGTAGTCAGCAGGTCAACGGTGGTGTGCGCGATGAGCGGCGTGTGACTGTTCGAGAGCATCACGCCGTTGTTCTCGAAGAAGTTCAGCAGGTTTGGCATCAGTTCCAGGTCGGAAGGGACGTTGGGGTTGTCCCGGAAGAAGTGCACGTTGTCAAAGCCGATCTGCACAACGTGCTTGATGCCATTGGCCAGATGACAGGTGTTGCCTTGATCATGAGCGGACTGGGTCTTGGCTGTGGTCGCTGAGGCCAGCCCGGCGGACGTAGCCCCTACCACGCACAGCGCGCCGACTAGCGTCCCGCTCGCGGTTGCCGCGATCAGGCGCATTCGGCGCGATCCCCTGCCTCGTTGCTGAGGTCGCATTCGCTCCTCCGTGTTCTCCGCCTGCGGTCGGTAAGAATGGACTAGGCGCCAATGACGTTAGGCACACTTGTCAAACATTCAGCGACAACTCATCGACAATCAAGCCAATCCTGAGATCCGATTGGGGCGCCGGGTGCAGTCTTCGGCCTCACAGGCCGTGCGAGCAGGGAGACAGGAGTGATGGTGCTGCTGACAATTTGGTCATGAAGGCCGAGACCGGTGTGCCGCCGTGATCGTGCCGGACTGTCCGCGGCTGCACCTAGGATCTGGGCTTGTGACAGTGCAGGCTGTGATCTTCGACTGGGGCGGCACACTGACCCCGTGGCACTCCATTAACGTGGCGCAACTCTGGCAGACGGTCTGCGAGCCGCATTTCATCGAAGCCGAGGCGATCTCGTCCGCGGCTGCCCTGCACGAGGCCGAGCAGCGGCTCTGGCAGGCCGCGGTCGACCATCACAAGAGCGCGACCATGGGCCAGTTGTTCGAGCTCGCTGGTGTCGCGGCGACCGAGGGACTGCTGACGAGCTACACCAAGGCGTGGGAGCCACACACGTTCACCGACCCCGATGTCCTAACCCTGCTTGGCTACCTACGCGGCAGCGGCATCAAGGTGGGCGTGCTGTCGAACACGATGTGGCCGAGGGACTGGCATGAGGAGGTCTTCCGCCGGGACGGCGTGCTCGGCCTCATCGACGGTGCCGTCTATACCAGCGAGATCGACTGGACCAAGCCGCATCCAGAAGCGTTTGCCGCGGCCATGGCCGCGGTCGGCGTAAGCGACCCAGCTGGCTGCGTCTTCGTCGGAGACCGGCCCTATGACGATGTGCACGGCGCGCAGAGCGTCGGCATGCGGGCCGTCCTCATTCCAAATAGCGATGTCCCGCCATTCGACGCCGCCATTCCCGATGCCATCATTAGGAACCTCGCTGAGCTCCGCCCGCTGATCGAGTCCTGGTAGGACGTCTGCTAGTTCAGGTGCATCTGCCAGTCGGCAGGTACCCGGCCGACGGGTCCTGGCACTCCCTGGTCTAGCGGGTGATGCTGCGGCGAGGCCAGCGCGGGCCCGGTTTCGTACATCTGCTCAGTCGAGTAGTCCCAGAACCACTCCTCGCCCGGTTCGAAACTGCGGATCATCGGATGGCCAGATTTCGCCGCATGCGACGAGGCGTGTTGCGAAGGTGAGGTATCACAGCAGCCGATATGCCCGCATTCAGCGCACCGGCGCAGATGGAGCCACCATCCGCCGGCATCCTCACACTCCACACAGCCGGTACCGCTCGGCGGTACGACTGGATCGACGCCCGGAATATCCGTCATGTTCGCTCCAAGATGTGGCTGGCTAACCTCTGCCTCACCACGCTATGCCCGCAGAAGGCTCGGCCTGCACCAGGCTATTTTCGTAGGACCGAGTCGGATCGGGATTCGCTCGCGGCCCATCGGAACACGCCGGTTGCCATCGTTGAAGTTGCCAGATCGGCACGGACGCTGAACACGTGGTGGCGGACTTGAGCCACCGCCGGGTCAGCGGGCGCGGCGAGCCACGCGAATTCGGCTAGGTGCCCGGCAAGGCGCAACTTGTCCTCCGCGCCGGGCGCCGAGCCGGCCAGCGCCGCCTCGACCAGCTCCGTCGCCCTGGCCGCGAGTGCTCCAGCTCCGCCGGCCAGGCTCGCGACCTCCGCCGCCAGCGCGCGCTCAGGGGCGGGCTTCAGTGTCGCCGGATTCCCGTCCCACCAGCCGCCGTAGAGCCGCCAGACGGTATGCACGATGAACTCGGGCTCGTCGTATACGGGTTGCA
>Ga0126373_10003383_pt1 | contig 11926 bp, 10 predicted proteins | sample PanSoiMetPlot_11_FD_92545 | JGI IMG/M metagenome (GOLD analysis project Ga0126373, IMG submission 92545) | Tropical forest soil microbial communities from Panama - MetaG Plot_11 | ecosystem: Environmental > Terrestrial > Soil > Tropical forest > Bulk soil | place: Panama | collected 2016-02-17
CCTGCCTGTCGACCGGGCCGCGTACGAGGCCGTGTCCGAGGAGGTCATGGCCGCGGTGCGCGGACTCGGCGCGGTGACCGAGGTGATGGGCTGGGACGAGGCGTTCCTCGCGGCTGACACCGCCGATCCAGAGCTGTTCGCCCGCCGGCTGCAACAGGCCATCAAGACCGCAACTGAGCTCGACAGCACGGTGGGGATCGGCCAGAACAGGCTGCAGGCCAAGCTCGCGACGGGCTTTGGCAAACCTGCCGGGGTCTTTCGGCTCACGCACGCGACCTGGTTCGAGGTGCTGGGCAGCGAGCCAGTGAGCGCCCTGTGGGGAATCGGCGCCAAGACCGCGGCCAAGCTGGCTGAGCTGGGCATCGCCACGGTGTCCGACCTGGCGACGGCCGATGTCGCCAGGGTGGCAGACCGGTTCGGCCCCACGATCGGGCCGTGGCTGGTGGCCACCGCGCGAGGCCTGGACAGCGCGGAAGTCAGTGCCGAACCCTACGTGCCGCGATCGCGAGGCCGAGAGGTGACGTTCCAGACCGATATCGACGACTGGGACCAGGTTCGGGCGGAGGTGGCGCAGCTCGCCGCGCAGGTCACGCAGGACGTTCTGGCCGAGCAGCGGCCCGCCGTCCGGGTGGTGGTCAAGGTCCGGTACCGGCCATTCTTCACGAGCACGCACGGCGTGCCGCTTGCCACGCCGACCGCAGACCGATCGGAGATCGAGGCGGCGGCGCTGGCCGCCCTGGACAAGTTCACCGACCGGCGGCCGGTCCGCCTGCTTGGCGTGCGCGCCGAGTTCGGCCCTGACCCGGCCACGTGAGCCGGCGATGTCACGGGCCGCTGCCCTCTCTCGTCTCTGAGTTTGATCGGATGGAGTGGAGCGAACGGCGGAGGTATGGACATGCGCGTGCTCGTGGCGGGAGCGACCGGGGTCGTCGGCAGGCAGCTGGTGCCGCAGCTCATCGCGGCCGGGCACCAGGTCAGCGCGATCACGCGGAGCCCGGACAAGACGGACAGCCTGCGCGCTGCCGGCGCCGATCCGTATGTGGCGGACGGCCTGGACGGCGCGGCGGTCGGCGAGGCGGTAGCCCTGGCGAAGCCTGACGTCATCGTGCACGAGATGACGGCGATCCCCGCGGACCTGAACTTCCGCAAGTTCCGCGAGGCCTTCGCCACCACCAACAAGCTGCGAACCACGGGGCTCGATCATCTGCTGGCCGCCGCGCAGGCAGCGGGCGTGCAGCGATTCATCGCGCAGAGCTTTACCGGATTCCCGAACATGCGGGCTGGCGGACCGGTGAAGACGGAGAACGACCCGCTCGATCCGAACCCGCCAGCGGGGATGCGCGAAACTTTCGAGGCGCTCGGATACCTCGAGCGCGCCGTGACATCGGCCAGCCTGACCGGGATCGCGCTGCGGTACGGCGGTCTCTACGGCCCTGGTGCGTCCGATGTGATCGTTCGGATGATTCGCCGCAGGCAGCTACCGATTATCGGCGGCGGCACAGGCATCTGGTCATTCCTGCACGTGGCGGACGCAGCTGCCGCGGCGGTCGCGGCGGTCAGCCACGGCGCGCCAGGCATCTACAACGTCTGCGACGACGAGCCCGCCACGGTAGCCGAATGGCTCCCCGTGCTGGCCAGGTGCGCGGGAGGGAAGCCGCCGCTCCGCATGCCGGGGTGGCTGGGCCGGCTTGTTGCGGGTGACGCTGCGGTGACGGTCATGACGGAGGCCCGCGGCAGCTCCAACGCCAAGGCCAAGCGCGAGCTTGGCTGGAACCCGATCTGGCCGTCCTGGCGAGAGGGATTCGCCCAGGGTCTCGATCAGGCCTATCCGGCCGGGCACGCTGCGCAGGTGACGGGGCGATGACTCAGCCGACTGGTACCTCGATCGCTGAGGCCTACGAAAGGCTGCGGCCGCTGCTGTTCTCCATCGCCTACCGGATGCTCGGCAGTGTCACCGAGGCGGAGGACATCGTGCAAGACGCGTTCGTGCGCTATCAGGCAGCCGTCACCGACCACGGTGAGCCGGACTCGCCGAAGGCGTATCTATCCACGATCGTCACCCGGCTCTGCATCGATCATCTCCACTCGGCGCGGGTGCGGCGCGAGTCCTATGTCGGCGAGTGGCTGCCGGAGCCGCTGCTCACCGGACCGGAGCCGCTCGTCCGGCCGGCCGCTGACCCGGCTGCGCACGCCGAGCAGGCAGATTCGCTGTCGATGGCGTTCTTGCTGGTACTCGAGCGGCTGACGCCGCTGGAGCGGGCGGTGTTCCTGCTGCACGACGTCTTCGGGTACGACTACGACGAGACCGCCAAGATCGTCTCCCGCACCCCCGCGAGCTGCCGTCAGCTCGCCCATCGTGCCCGGCAGCACGTCGAGGCCGACCGACCCAGGTTTGACGTGACAGCCGAGCAGAAGAACCAGCTGGCGACGCGGTTCTTCGAGGCCGTCGAGCAGGGCGATCTGGACGGCCTGGTCAGCATGCTGTCTGCGGACGTCGAGGTGCACGGCGACGGCGCTGGCGCGGGAGTCTCCTGGCGCAAGCCGATCGTGGGCCGCGAGCACGTTGCGCGGCTGCTGGGCGCGCTCGCCAAGCAGCTGCGCGCCGTCGAGGGCAGCTTCCAGCGCGCCGAGGTCAACGGCCAGCCGGGAGCCCTCGTGCTCGCTTCGGATGGCAACCTCATCGCCGTGCTCACCCTCGACATCTCCGACGGCCAGGTCCAGACGTTCCGCTCCGTCATCGCCAGGGACAAGCTGCGGCACCTGGGCCCACTCGCCGACATCGAAGCACTCATCGAGCAGCGCCGCGGCGCGGACAGCCACTCGGGTGAGCCAGCACCGTAGACAGGCACAGATTCGCCATGAGCACGCTCGTCTGCGGTCCGGTGGGTCACGACGGCCCGATGCGGTTCATGGGAGTGGCTCTACTGTCGCTGTAGCAGCAGAAATCCCGCTCCCATGGAAGAGAGCGCACCATCCAGCGGCCGCCGGCCGACCATGCGATCGGCTGAGCCTGCGCGCGGGCTACATCTGACTTCGCCCCAGGCGGCAGGCAGCCGCAGCGGGTTCGACTCCCGCCGGGGGCACAAGTGGGGCCATGCGTTACTCTGCCGGTCAGCCCGTGACCTGCCGCCGGCGGCGGCACGAGGAGAGACATGGTCGTTCCGCTGGCCGCGCGCTACGTGGCCGCGGCCGTAGGTCTGGTGCTGGTGCTCACATCGGCGAGCAGCGTGATCGGCACGCTGATCGTGCCCCGGTCGGTGGCCAGCACGGTCACCAGGAAGGTCGACACGGTAGTCAACGCCGTGTACGTGCTGATCACCAAACAGGTACGGAGCTTTCGCCGGCGCGACAGGATCCTGGCAACCCACGCCGCCGCCATTCTCATCTCGCAGATCGCTGCCTGGCTCGGGATGTTCTTCGTCGGCTTCTCGCTGATGTTCTGGCCGCTGGTGCACGGCGGCATCACCGAGGCGTTCCGCCTCGCGGGCCCGGGCTTGTGGCAGATCGGCGACTACCGCGCGCGGGGCGCGCTCGAGGAGACCCTGCTCGACATCGCGGCCATCATCGGGATTGTCACCATCACGCTGCAGATTGCCTATCTGCCGACCCTGTACACCGAGTTCAACCGGCGCGAGAACGCCGTGGCGCTGCTCAACGCCCGGGCGGGCGTGCCGAGCTGGGGACCGGAACTGCTGGCCCGCACTCACTACGCGCTGGGCACCGGCGTCTCGAGCATTGACACGCTGCCCGAGTTGTACGAGAACTGGGAGAGCTGGGCAGCCGAGGTTGGCGAGAGTCACACGACCTACCTGCCGCTGGTCAGGTTCCGCTCTCCCAAGCCCCTGTCGTCGTGGGTGACATCACTGCTGGCCGTGCTCGACTCTGCTGCACTCATGCTGTCGCTCAACCCGTCGACCGCTCCGGTCATCCAGGCCCGGCTGTGCCTGCGAGCCGGGTTCTCGTGCTTCCAGGACGTCGCGCGGGCCATGCGACTGGACATCCCAGCCGAGCCAGATCCCCAGAGCGGCATCGGGATCACCTACGAGGATTTCCTGGAGGCGGTCGACAGGATGCGGTTCGTCGGCTGGACCGTCGAGCGCGATCCCGCCGAGGCATGGCCGGACTTCGTCGGCTGGCGAGTGAACTATGAGCCGGCGGCATTCGCCATCGCGTACGCGATCGACGCGGTCCCCGCTCTTTGGTCGGGCCCCCGCCGGGACTTGAGGCACCCCGCGATTCCGCCCGTGCGACCGCCATTCGGCCGGCCACCTGACGGGGCCGAGGACAAGCAGGTGTCCGCCAAGCCGGGGCCGCCGCCGGGCAGCGCGGCAGCCCGCGTTATGGGGCGGTGGTCTCATCGTCCGGCTCGGAACTCCGAGAGCGGTCCGCCTGCTCCTCCTCCTGCTGGCGGACAGCCTCCGCGTGGATCGGCAGGTCCGCCTCCGGGAGTGGTTTGAGCTGCTGAGCCTGGGCCTGCCCGGGGTCGGCCAGTGGCCTGCCCAGCTCCGGTGCGGGGACACCGCCGAACGCTGGGCCGAGCACATGGCCCGCGGCCCGCACCGTAGCGTCCCTGAGCGTGTCACCGATCAGCCGGGCGGCGTATGTCAGCAGGCCCTTGCGCTCCGGGTCCGCCTCGTCGGCGGCAGCTGCAGTCAGCTCGTCCGCGAGCCGGGTGGCCAGCGCCTCGGCAGTGGGCCACTGCCCCACCACGCGCCTGGCTTCCTGCGTGGCCTTGTACACATACCAGAAGCGCGGATCACCGCCGGTCGTCGTCTTCCGGAAGTCGACGTAGCCGGGGTTGAGGGCCTCAAGCGCGGCAGCCACGTCCGCGGGCTCGAAGCCAGTCTTGGCTGCGATGTCGATGACCGTGACCATGAAGCTCTGCTCGAGCAGGGCGACTGTCGCATCGAGCACCGGCAGGTCCCTGGTGGTCCAGGTGTCGTGCACGAGAAGCTGCCTCACCGGGACCGCGCCGGCCATCCGCGAACGGGCATCCGGCGGAGTCCCTCTGGTCGGTCCGGCCCTGCAGGCAAGCCAGGGCCGATGTATCCGGCAACATCGAGACTAGCCAGAATGAGGAGTGCCGGCCCACCGATGTGATGCTCATCCGCCCGGCTGGGAGCCTGCACATCCGCGAACCCCGAATGTCTGCCGTCAGGCGGTTGGGCGCCCCGAGCGGTCGGGCGAGATCGTTATGCTGTCGGGGCCGCAATGGCGCGGCAGGCAGGAAGCCGGAGGGGAAGATCATGAGTAGCGACACCGGTGTTGAGCGGACGCTGGTGCTGTTCAAGCCTGATGCGGTGGCCCGAGGCCTGGTCGGCAGGGTCCTGGCGCGCTTCGAGGACGCGCTGCTCAGGGTGGTTGCGACCAAGATGGTCTGGATGGACGCCGACCTGACCAAGCGCCACTACTTCGACCTCGAGGAGCGCTTTGGTCCCGCGGTCTATGCCTCGATGGCGCAATTCATGCAGAGCGGCCCGGTGATCGCGGTGGTGCTCGAGGGCATCGAGGCCATCGCGTGCGTCCGCAAGATCGTCGGCCCTACCTACCCCGACCAGGCACTGCCCGGCACCATCCGCGGGGACTTCGCGCACATGAGCAGGGCCTACGCCAACGAGCGCGGTATAGCCGTCGAGAACCTGGTGCACGCATCGGGCAACGCGCAAGAAGCCGCGCTTGAGATCGACGTGTGGTTCGCCAAGGACGAGATCATCGAATATGCCGCCCGCGACGAGCGATGACCAATAGTCACGCGACTGCCACGTCTTTCCAAAATCCTCAGCGAGGCTGAACCTCACCTTAAGGGCGACCCGTTTCTCGGGCGGCGCCACCGGCGATGTCGCCGTGCGCCGACAGAAACGGGCGGTTGTGACCGCAGCCGCTCGGCACCCACAGGAGCGGAGAGTTTCGCATGTCACTACGCCGTCGCCTGACCGTGGCTGCCGCCACGGCAGGCGTACTCGCTGCGGCCGGACTGGCTGCAGCAACCGCTGCCCAGGCAAAAACCGCCGGGCCTACCTATCTCAGTCACTTCAACACCGAGACCCCAATCTCCTCGGCGCAATCGCCGGAGAACGGGGACCAGAACCCCTACGGCGTCTTCATCGTGCAGCAGAGCATCGGACGGCTGCAGGCTGGCAACATCCTGGTCAGCGATTTCAACAACTCCAATGATGGCGGGAACCTGCAGGGAACCGGCAGGACCATCGTGCAGATCACACCAGGCGGTGGTCTCTCCGTCTTCGCCACCATCGACCCAACGACGCTGCCCGGCGCCTGTCCGGGTGGCGTCGGCCTGACCACGGCCCTCGAAGTGCTGCCAGGCGGCTGGGTCGTCGTGGGGAGCACGCCGTCCGTTGACGGGAGCCTGCAGACAGCCTCGGCCGGCTGCCTGATCGTGCTGGACAGCAACGGGAATGTCGCCGAGACCATCAGCGGCCGCGGCATCAATGGTCCGTGGGACTCGACCGAGGCCGTCTCCGGCAACTTCGCCGACTTGTTCGTGGCCAACGTGCTCAATGGCACCGTTCAGCCGGGCGACCCGGTCGTGCACGGCGGAACCGTGCTCCGCATCGGGCTGCAGCTGTCCGCCCAGCACGCCCCTCAGGTGGTCTCGGTCGCGACCGTCGGGTCACGATTCGCCGAGCAGGCGAACGCTGCAGCGTTCGTCCTCGGGCCGACCGGCCTCGGCCTGAGTGGCGGCACACTGTACGTGGCCGACACCCAGGACAGCACGATCCACGCCATCAGGGGCGCGCTGACGCGAAACGGCGGCGGGGGCACCGGCCGGCAGATCACCCAGGGCAACCTGCTGAACCAGCCGCTCGGCCTCGCCATTGCACCGAACGGCGACATCCTGACGGTCAACGGCAACGACGGCTTCATCGTGGAAACCACGCCTAAGGGCGCACAGGTCGACTCGAAGCTGATCACGCCCAACGGCGCGGGCGCACTGTTCGGTCTCGCGGTCCTTCCTGGCCTGGGCGGCGTCTACTTCGTCGACAACGCACTCAACACGCTGAACCTGCTGCACTGACGCGCAGCTGGCTCGCATCATCGTGCCGGTCTGGTGACTCCCGGGGGCTCACCAGACCGGCACTCATTTACTCCCAGTCGTCGTCCGCGCCGGCGTCGGCTGCCTCCGCGGCAACCTCGCTGGGCTTGGCCAGCCAGCGCTCCAGCCAGGTGAACTGCTCGGCCAGCATGTCCAGCACAGACTCGCGGGCCACGTAACCGTGGTTCTCATACGGGAGGATCACGAGGCGAGCGGTGCCGCCCGTACCCTGGATTGCCTGGAATAGGCGCTCCGACTGGATCGGGAACGTGCCCGAGTTGGCGTCCCGCTCACCGTGGATGAGCAGCAGCGGCGCGCTGATCTTGTCGGCATACCTGAATGGCGACACCCGGTCGTAGACCCCCGGCACCTCCCAGAAGTTGCGGCGCTCGGTCTGGAAGCCGAATGGCGTCAGGCTGCGGTTGTAGGCGCCGCTCCGCGCGATGCCCGCGGCGAACAGGTCGGTGTGGGCTAGCAGGTTGGCGGTCATGAAGGCGCCGTAGCTGTGCCCGCCGACCGCGATCCGGCGCGGATCGGCGATGCCCCGATCCGTCAGCGCGCGGATGTGTGCAGCGGCCGCCTCGGCAATCTGCTCGACGTAGGTGTCGTTCATTGTCTCCGGGTCGCCGATCACCGGCATCGTGGCGCCTTGCAGCACTGCATAGCCGCGCAGCACGAACCAGATAGGGTCCGAGGCGGTCAGCCTGGTGAAGCGCTCCGTCGTGCCGCGAACCTGGCCGGCCGTCGCGGCGTCACCGTAGTCAAGCGGGTAAGCCCAGATGACCGTCGGCAGCGCGCCGTCACGGGTTTCGTCATAACCGGGCGGCAGGTGCAGCCAGCCGGTCAGCTGGACCCCGTCGCCGCGGTCGTAGCTCATGAGGCGCTTTTCCATGCCAGTGAGCTGCGGGTGCGGGTCCGGGAACCAGGTGAGCTGAGTCCGGTCGCCGTCGTCGAGCCGTATCACCGCGAGGTTTGGCGGTTCGACACGGCTCTCGTGCCAGACGAGGATCGATCCCCGATCGTCGCCCGCGAAACCGAGTGCCTGCTCGTATGCGGCGGCAGGACTGCGCCAGAGCCGCTGCGTGGTCAGGTCGGACAGGTCAAGCCGGTCCAGGAACGGCCGGTCTCCCTCCGGGCTCGCGCCCTGGCCGCGCAGGAAGACCTGGTTGCCGTCCTGCAATACGGTGCGCGTGCCGTCAGGGTGAACGGTCATCATCGGCGTGCCCGGATCGAGGTACGCCTCGTCGGCGGAATGGTCGAAGATGACTCGGCTGCTTCCGGGTGCGGCCAGGTCGGTCAGCCTCGTCGTGATCCAGCGCCGGTCTCGGTCGTGCTCGGTGGTCAGCAGCTGCCCGGCCGCTGCCATGTCATACCAGCCGAGGCAGCGCTCCTGGACGCTGATGCTCGACTGGGGTGCTGCGTCGAAGGGCGCCTGCAGCCGGAAGATCTCGTCCCGGAACTCGACCTTGGCCATCGGGTCACCGCCGTCCAGGGCCTCGGTCCAGACCAGGCTCGCGGGTACCGACTCCTCCCAGGAGACCATCCGGGGCCCCGTCGGCACGCCGTGCCTGGGCACCTCGTCGCTCACCGGCAGGTCGGCGATGACCCGGGTTAGCTGGCCGTCCGCGGACCAGACCTCCACTCGCCGGGAGAAGTACGGAAACGGCACTCGGAACGAGAACGGCCGCTGCAGCTGGTAGACGAGCAGGTGCGCGCCGTCCGGCGACTCACTGAGGTGGTAGTAGAGGCCGGCCGGGCCAAGTTCGGCAGCGACGCCCGAGTCGGGGTCGACGCGCAGCGGCACGGTCGTCGCGAGTGCCTCGAACAGATCCGCGTCCGCGTCCGTGCGCAGCAGGTCAGTGAATGTGGCCATCTGAGTTCGCTTGCCCGAGGTCTCCTCGGTGTGCGGCTCCGCCGGCTCCGGCCCAGGCGGACCTGGGGGGCCCGGCGAGCCAAGCGCGAGCAGGGTGGCGCCGTCCCTGGCCCAGCGCACCGTCGAGCCGACCGTGGCCGGGTCGCCGCCCAGTACGTCGCGCACCCGGAGCCTGGGCACCTCCGCAGCGGTCGCGGCCTGGGCGTCGGCAATCCAGACCGCGATGCCGTCGGCCTGGTCGAGGGTGAACGCGAACCGCCGCCCGTCTGGTGCCCAGATCGGCACGCTCACGGACGCGCCGTGAGGCAGCTCGATCCTACGGGGCTGGCCGCCCGGCAAAGCGACGACCGACAGCCCGGTCATCCGTCGGGTTCGCTGCCGGCCTCCGAGCGCCGGATCGATGCGCAAGCCGCCCAGGGCCAGATAGGGCCGGGCGAGCTGGGCGACTGGGGGATGGGACTCGTAGTGAACTAGCGCAACGAATCTCCGGCCAGGCGCCAGCGAAGCCGCCGGTGTAGGCGGGGCATCGATAATCGAGACGATGTCGCTGGCCGGGGTGTGATACGCCACGCTTGTTCCCTCTCGTAGCTGGCCGGGCGCGGGCGAAGCGCGCAGGATTCTGTTCCCTCTTCATTGGCCATCATGCCGCGCGCCCGCCGCGCCGCGCCCGTCGGCGCGACCGCTGCCACGGGCCGCCCCGTTCCGGTCGAGGTAACGGAGGCGGAGCGCACGAGATGCGAGCGGATAGTCGGGCATTTGGCACAATAGTCTGTTTTCAAAGCCCCTTGACGAAATCGAACTGCATAGCACGCGCGTATTTCTGCACTCCGCCGTACCCTGTCATCGCAGTTGCGAGCATGGTGTTTGATAGAGACTGGTTGCATTCGTATTTCAGGTACGCGTGCTGACCCGGGACCCTCGTCCGTGGATCCCGGAGATTCACCCAGTAGGAGAAGGCACATGCCTCAGGGCACCGTGAAGTGGTTCAACGCCGACAAGGGCTACGGGTTCATCGCTCCAGATGACGGTAGCGCCGACGTCTTCGTACACCACTCCGCGATTCAGGTCGACGGTTTCCGCAGCCTGCAAGAAAACCAGCGCGTCGAATTCACCGCCGGCCAGGGCACCAAAGGCCCGCAAGCTGAGCAGGTCCGCCCGCTCTAGCCAATTCCGGTCTCATCAGGCCGGACAGGAATCCAGTTAGCACCAACGGAAAGGGCGGCTCCGGTCAACCGGGGCCGTCCTTTCGCATGCCAGCTCGCATGCCAGCGGCCTGTGCCTGATCGCAGGCTGCCGGTATCGTCGCCGTCCATGAGGCGAGGACTACTCAACAGCGCGCTTGCCGGGATGGGGACCACGATCTTCGCCGAGATGTCGGCGCTGGCGGTCGAGACCGGCTCGGTCAACCTCGGTCAGGGCTTCCCGGACACCGACGGGCCCGCGGAGGTGGCTCGCGTCGCCGCTGACGCCGTGCTGTCCGGGCTCGGTAACCAGTACCCGCCCGGAGCCGGCATCCCCGAACTGCGGACAGCGATCGCGGCTCATCAGAAGCGGTTCTACGGGCTCGACCTCGATCCCGAGACCGAGGTGCTGGTGACGGCCGGCGCCACCGAGGCCGTCGCCGCCGCCATGCTGGCGCTGCTGGAGCCAGGCGATGAGGTCATCGCCCTCGAGCCTTACTACGACTCCTACGCCGCCTGCATCGCGATGGCCGGCGCGCGGCGAGTACCCGTCACCCTGCGAGCGCCGCTGTTCCGCCCCGACCTGGACGCGCTGCGGGACGCCATCACCAGCCGCACCCGGCTCATCCTGCTGAACACCCCGCATAACCCCACGGGCATGGTCGCCACCGCGGAGGAACTCGCGGTCATCGCAGAACTCGCGATCCAGCACGACCTCCTGGTCGTCACCGATGAGGTGTATGAGCACCTGGTGTTTGAGGGCGCGCACATCCCGATCGCCACGCTGCCCGGCATGCGGGAGCGGACCGTCACGATCAGCTCAGGCGCCAAGACGTTTTCCTTTACCGGCTGGAAGATCGGATGGGTGACCGGGACGCCCGAGCTCGTCACCGCGGTCAGGACGGCGAAGCAGTTCCTGACGTTCGTCAATGGCGGGCCGTTCCAGTACGCCATCGCCGCCGGTCTTGCGCTGCCCGACGCCTTCTACACCGACGCGGCCGCCAGCCTGCGCCGAAAGCGCGACCTGCTGGCGGACGGCCTTCGCTCGGCGGGCTTCGATGTATTCGTCCCGCAGGGGACCTACTTCATCACGACCGACATCGCCGCACTGGGCGAGCCCGATGGACTCGAGTTCTGCCGGAGCCTGCCGCGGCGCTGCGGTGTGGTCGCGGTGCCGAACGTGGTGTTCTACGACGACCGCGACGCCGGGCGGACTCACGTTCGGTTCGCCTTCTGCAAGCGCGACGAGGTCCTAGCCGAGGCGGCCGAGCGGCTGGGCCGGCTGCGTGCTCATTAGGATGGTCGTCCAGCACCTGCTGGAGTGTTGCCACTGAGACAGGAGCGTCACCTGTGACAACCGCGTCTGCTTCCGACAGCAGCACGTCCGCGTCCGGGCCCGCCGCGTCCATGCCTGCCGTGCCCGGGCCTGTCGCCGAGATCTACCAGGCCCCGCACCAGGACAAGCCCTGGGGCCGTGAGGTGATCTTCGCGGGCGTCGACGGCAAATATGTCGGAAAGATCATTCATGTCAACGCGGGCCATTCGCTGAGCCTTCAGTACCACGAGCGCAAGGACGAGACCATCAGCGTGCTGACGGGTGCGGCCCTGATCGAGTACGGCCCGGCAGCCGGGGCACTGGCGAGCCAGCACTTCGGGCCAGGCGACACCATCCACCTGCCGCCGCGGGTGCTGCACCGCATTACTGCCATCACGGACCTGACGTTCGCCGAGGCCTCGACCGGCCTGCCGGGCTGGCGCGAGGACGTGGTCAGGCTGGAGGACAAGTACGGCCGGGCGGGCACCACGGCGCCCTGAGCC
>Ga0126373_10003384_pt1 | contig 11926 bp, 11 predicted proteins | sample PanSoiMetPlot_11_FD_92545 | JGI IMG/M metagenome (GOLD analysis project Ga0126373, IMG submission 92545) | Tropical forest soil microbial communities from Panama - MetaG Plot_11 | ecosystem: Environmental > Terrestrial > Soil > Tropical forest > Bulk soil | place: Panama | collected 2016-02-17
CGAAGCCGGGGGCTCAACCGCTCACGACGCTGCCGAAGCGACTGCACCACTACGCGTTCGTGGTCAAAGACCAAGAGGAGAACCGGCAGTTCTGGGAGGGCATTATCGGAATCCCGCTGACAGCAACTTGGTGCGAGCGTGCCCATAACGCTGCGATTGGACGTGACATCGACTACTGCCACACCTTCTACGAACTTGCCGATGGTGGCGCGCTGGCGTTCTTCCAATATGCCGACGATGACGTTTACGAGGCACTCAAGGTCGTGCGCCCGGAGCAGGGCCAGCATTTTGCTATGCTCGTTGATCAGGCAACATACGACGAGATTGCAAAGCGGGTGAAAGCGGCTGGCTTGCCGATCCGCGAGACCGATCATGGCTATTGCAAATCGATGTACACGGCGAGCCCCGACGGCTTAAAGGTCGAGTTCACTATGGATGCCCCGGATGTGAAACAGATCAATACCATGCGGCGCAAGGATTGCCACTCTGAGCTCAAACGCTGGCTCGCGGGCGATCATCGTCCCAACAATCATGACCGTCATGGGGTAACGTCCTAAAACACAAGCGTGGTTTGGATCATTCGGAAACCTGTGGGCACGCGCCGCCGTCTGGACGTCGCGCCGAATTGGCGCGTCTTGTCCGCCCGACAGGTCCTACCCGTTATTTCGACGCTAAGCGGCCCCATCTTTCGATCCGCCCTATTCGGGATAACGCTTTGTCGGCGCGGCAAGATGCCGCAAAAGATCGGTGAGCCTATCTGGAATGACTTCTTTCAGGACATCGCCATAGTAGTCACCGAGGCCATTGCCGACGTGCGTCAGAGCTTCCCGCCGGAGTTTTGCCGCCTCATCAGTTCGCAAACCCTTCATGTCCAGAACTCGTGCGCCCGAGCGATACCTCGTCCAATGTCTGATTTCGGATCGAACGGCGCCATCTCGGTGTTAGTTCCTCATGCTGCCGAGGTACACCGCCATGTCGGCCATCGCTGCTCCCATGCTTAGTGGCGCGCCATAGCTGATACTCTGCAGCCTCGCCCAGCGCCAGTCCTGGAACCGGAGCCGATAAACCCGAAGTTTCGAAACAACGACGGCCGCGCCGTGGCCGACAAGGTGCCAGCCACGGAAACCCGCTCCAACAAGAGCGCGCAAGCTCTCTAATGCCGAGATGGGTTCGGCGCACCAAGCGGCGGTCGATTTGTCGAAGCTGGCGCCGACTGGGTTGGCGGCGTGTAGGGCATAAAGTCCGCGGCCACCTTCAGCTGTTCCTCCGAGACCGGCGCAATTATCTTGTCGCCCTCGTTGGAACGAACGAACTGCATGGACTTGGCGTCGATCGTGACTTTTTTGCCGCCCATTCCGAGAAATCCCCCAACTTGGATAACGGCGGCGATCGGCATACCCTTGTTGTCAAGGAGCAGATCTGCAACGGATCCCACCTTTTGGTTAGAGGAATTGTAGACCGGTGTACCCATTACTTTTGAAGCAAGCCATTGATCACTGGATTGAGTCGTGACCATAGCGATTTTGGCATCATTCTGATCCGACGGCGGCGAAGGAGCTTGAGCCAAAGCGGTCGTCACCATCAACGTGGCGACGGCCACCACCGGGATTGACCGCATAATAGCCATAGCATGTCCTCCTAGTTTCAGACATTATGTCCAAAACGCTGGCATAATTCCCAAGTTCCTTTCGCTATCCTTTGGCATTGCGATGCAGCACTGGGCTTGCGCGTGCGACAAACGCTCGAAAATTTGTCGAACTTGGTGAATTGCGGGGCCTTCAGGCAGATCTGGTAGAGTCTGAGGGCTCTCATGCCAATATTATCGCTGCAAGCAGCTCAGCAGCTGACGCGGTTGGCACTCTGCGGTTCTGTGTCGCACGTAGAGGGCGCTGGGACGTCCGCAAGATGACTTTGCGTGAGCATATCGCGACGCACACAATCACACGGCTTTCCGCGGCAGCGCAATATGGCGCGGAGCACGGCCGCCAGGATGCCGATATGCTCAAGTGCGGCACCATCGCTGTGGAAATCCTATCTGTGATCGGCTCGCCATCGGCCTGCGGTTTGACGAATCGCAGGCAAGTCGCTGCCTGTTTCAATAAGCTGTCGCCGTCCTTATGAGGCGATTGAAACAGTAGGAGCGGCGCGGTCACGCCGGGTGAGTCCAACGCTCATCCTGGTTCGTCCTGGCGCGTTGCCTTGTGAGTTGCGCGCGGGGCGACCTTTCTCTCCTTTCCTTCCCCTCCCGTTCATCCCCCGTTCATTGACGATGGAGTCTCCTGTGCCATCGGCTAACAGGCCACCCATTTTGGCGATCGTTGGCGTCACCATTTAGTCCTGCGCACTTGTTGGCGAGGATGATTGTTATTGGTTTGGTTCGTAATGTTGGCTGCTGTGTTGGAGGGTCGAACATGACCCTGGCTTTGATCAGTGCTATCCGCGATTCGGACGAAGGCAAGCGCCGTACAAACAGCTGCGCATCGAGCCCAAGATTGAAACTGCTCCGCCGGCAACGAGCTAAGCTCCTCGCGGTACTCCTATCGCATAAGCTCTCGCCAGCGAGGAAGGCCAGGCTCCGCCAGACGCTGGCGAATATTGACGAGGTCATTCGTGTGTTGAAGGGCATCGCTTGAATTAATTTGGAGCCGCTAATGACGGGACGCCCAGACCCCTTGGAACCGTAAGCGGCTTTCCGTTAAGGGCCGCTGACGATTGCAAACGCATGCCGAAGCTATGCGACTGGAACGACCACTTACACCACGGCACTGATACCACTACCAGGTGCGGAACAAATATAGGGAGGTAGGGAACAATTAAAGTCCCGCGAAGTTATTGAGGCAATGATGCGTTAACGGGAGAAGATCATGCGCACTTACGTCCTCGCCATAGTTGGTGCCGCTCTCTTTACCCTGCCCACTTCAGCCTTCTCACAGGCGGTTGAGTTTGGGCCGGGTGGTGTCAGAGTACATCCCTACCATCACCACGAAGGATACGGAGCCGATTGTAGAGAATTGCGGCAGGCGTGCCTTCACAAGGACGAGCTAGGCGAGCAAGGCCGGGGCAATTGCCAAAGGTATCGTGAAGTTTGCCGAGGGCGCTAATAGCATGGGAAGGACAACGCGCCCCAGAAGGGGATCTCCATTCCAGGCGTTTTGAAGTCTTGTTCCGCCCAACGGATGGGAGACTGGGTGGTGGCGTTTACGTCGAACGGAGGGCCGACCTGAGGCTCAATCTGGTCAGTCCTCCGGGGTCTTGCAGCGCCGACTAGCACGTCCACAGCCAATCAGCCACCGGCGGTGACGGGGTCTCGTTCAGTTATGCCACATAAACGCGGCCCCCTCGAAGGTGCGTGCGAGGGCGAAAGAGGATGTTTGCTTGCGTCTATCATGTTCGGCGGTTTTACGCTGGTAACGTGACCTAGCAACAAAGGTTACGTTATGGCAAGGGTCCGCGGCTCGCAAAGGTTTTCTGAAAATCGAACTGAGTGACCTCGTAGTCGCCGGTGAGGAGACGTTATCAATCAGTGGTTGGCAATTGATAGCGGATCCTCGGCCGGAACGCTGGAGAACCGGATTTCACGTTTTGCTTAACGACGTATTCCGCCATGACGCACTTGTGCGTGTCGCATTGGGTGTAGCGCAACAATCTGCGCGAGAAAACGTATTGCGTCATTCGAAATGCCCCCAGTGAGATCGTTGCTTGATTTAAATGTTACCCGACCCTTCTTTCCGCTAAACTGGCTTGCGGGATGGTTTCCGTGCGCACTATCACGAACCAGATAGTCAACGACGGCCAGAGTCTGACTCGGCACGGGCGTCCGTGGTTACGCTCTGATCGCGACCTGCATCCAGCATGACTTGCGGCAGACTGAGCCATTGTTCGCTCAGCCGAAACACCGAGCTTCCACGATTCGCAACATTCTTTGACATTCGCTACGATCAATCTTCGTCAGCATTTTCGGAGCTCCCAGTTTAAGGCAGCCATCTCGTTAACGAGGGTCTTGTCCCATTGCGCTGGACGGGTTGTCCACCTCGCTACGCTTGAGCAAGTAGTCGAGGCCACCGACGCGGTACCAGCGATAGCCATAAGGTTCGAGCATGAGATGATGCTTGCCATCGTTCCCCGCATGGCTGTGGTCTTCGCTCAGCAGGTTTGTCAGGAGCCTATCAGATCCGTCGGCCACGCCTGCAGAGAAGCTGACTTCGCAGGGCGTGTCGGCGAAATGATGAACGAAAAGGACAGAGTTGTTGCGCCAGTCGTAACGTATCGCAAGCACCCCTGGATTGCGCGTTGACACGATCGAGAAGTCGCCCCACGCGACCTCGGGCACCTCCTTGCGCATACGGATGATGCGCTCCATCCAGTTCAGGAGCGAGTTTGGATCGCGCCGCTGTATTGCGACGTTGATATGTTCGTAGCCGTAAGGGCCGTTGCCAATGACAGGCACGACCGGCCTGTCGCTCTTTGTGAAACCGGCATGCGGCTCCGTAGACCATTGCATCGGCGTGCGCGTTGCCACACGTTCCGGCAAATTGAGGTCATCGCCCATACCGATCTCGTCGCCATACCGGAGCACCGGCGTCCCCGGCAGGGTGAACATGAGGCTGTAGGCCAGCTCGAGGCGTCGTCGGTCGCCGTTGAGCATGGGTGCAAGCCGACGGCGGATGCCGCGCTCGTAGAGCTGCATGTCCCTTCTCGGAGCGAACGCCTCGAAAACACGCTGGCGCTGGTCCTGAGTGAGACGCCCAAGATCAAGCTCGTCATGGTTGCGCAGGAAGATACCCCACTGTGCGGTAGCAGGGCGCTGCCGCGTCGCTTTGATGGCCTTGATAAGCGGTCGGCTGTCGGCGGTGGCGAGTGCATAGAACAAGTTCTGATTAACCTGAAAATTGAACATCATCTGCAGCCGCTCCCCGGCCTTCCCGAAATACTTCATGTCTGTGTCTGGTGTCACGTTGGCTTCGGCAAGAATGATGGAGTCCCCCCTTCGCCACTGCAGGAATTCGCGCAGCAGGCGCAGCATATCGTATTGCTCGACCGGCTTGCGAACATTCGCACCTTTGGTCGCAATGACGAATGGAACCGCGTCCATGCGGAAACCACAAACGCCTTGTTGGATCCAGAAACCCATGATCTTTAGGATCTCGGCCTGAACTTGCCGGTTCGAGGTGTTGAGGTCTGGTTGAAAGTCATAAAAGCGGTGGAAGTACCACGCTTTCGCCACGGCATCATAGCTCCAGGTCGATTTCTGCACGCCGGGAAACACCATGCCCTTATCAGCGTCGGGCGGTTTCCGGTCGGACCAGATGTACCAGTCGCGGTACCTCGAGGCGCGATCGCGTCGTGCTTCCTGGAACCATGGATGCTTGTCGGACGTGTGGTTGACCACCAGATCGATGATTACGCGGATGCCGCGCTGTTCCGCACCATGGGCGAATTCGACGAAGTCGCCCATGGTGCCGTATGCGGGGTTGACACCATAGTAGTCCGAAATGTCGTAGCCGTCGTCTTTACCAGGCGAGTTCTGGAACGGCATTAGCCAGAGAGCAGTTACCCCAAGCCCCTGAAGGTAATCGAGCCGTCTCATTAACCCCGAAAAATCCCCGACGCCGTCGCCGTTCGCATCCATAAAGGTACCAACCGATAGGCAGTAGATTACGGGATTTTTGTACCAGAGATCATTGATCATCGTTTGGATCCAAATCCATCCCGGGCTTCCAACCGACGAGGATCCCTAACGGTTCCGCACTCCGGCGCTTGGCGCGGCCACTCGCACCGTTCACGGCTGGGATTGATGTTTAGTCGGGCAGCCGTTCCACGGCATGCCCCTCCGGTCTACGAGATTTCCGCAAACATCAACAATCACGTTCGTCAGCTGATGAACCTCGTCTATTTGGACAAAGTTCACTCGCATATTCTTTCAGCGTCAAAAGAGATCGTTCTTCCAAGGGACAGTTGGGTTCCGCCGCCGGGACAGCACGCTAACGAGCTCTGTAATGGGGCTCTGCGCCGCCTCCGCCAGGCTTCTCCGTATCTGCGCCGGTCGCTGGCTGTGAGCGCACCCGGGGCGGCAACAGTGCCTGGCGCCCTATTCGCGCATGTCGTTTCTTTCATGCTCCTCGGGCGAGCGATGCCGCGCAACGCGACGTCGCGGAACGTGACGCGGTCCGGCACCGTTGTTGAGGGCCGTGCGTGATGCGGTCGCCTCGATCTCGAAGGCCTGACGGCAACCGGCACTCAGCTGAGATTTTTCCCGCCGCAGGCACGCCACGATGCGATCAACGTTGGGAATTTCCGAGGAACATAGTCGCAACACGTCGGGCGTGCAGGCGACGCGCTGCTGATCCGTGCCCCGGTTCTCTTGCGCCAAGGCCGAGGACGCTACGAACAGCAGCGCTGCCATCGTGATCGGTTGCACTACGCCCGCGCAGAGAATACGCGCCGGCAATCCTACAATCTTCGAGTCGACGTCACGCATGGCCCCTCCCGTCTCACCCGATCGAACCCTGCACTAGCGCCAAGAGTACACCGATTCGCGGCGACACTTGACGGGCGCCAGCGATGCTGGACTTTAACGGCGTCGGCCGCCGTCGCAATGGCGTGGCTAGCAACCTGCTCGCGCACGCGGGCTCCGCGACGGCCACCAGGCAGCCATAGCGCACCAGGTCATGGCGTTCTCATGGCGTGCTCCGATGGCCAATCAATCTCGCGGTGGACAAATCATGGCAATGGGCTGGCTTTGGCAACATTGATCGTGGAACACGTTACCACTCGGTTATGCGATAGCGGGCATCGCCCGGCTACGAGCTCGCGTTAATCGTCGCCCCTGGGCCCGCACCCAGCATCGTGGCAACCATGTTGCTGCCCGATTATGCCCATCGAGATGTCTCTGAGGAGTACGACTAAAGTCTAATCCGCTCGGTCGGTAGAGGAGGCTCAGAGCACCGGAACAAGAAGACGCGATGAACCATTTCGGCGGAGTGATGCACGCTTGAATTCGACCTAGGACCGCGGTGGCAACCTGCTGCAGCGGACGCGCTGCCTCTATTTTTACGATACGAGCACGCCGTGCAATTAAGCGCGAGCCGGGCAGCGGCTGCTCCGCTATCGGTGGCATCAACCGCATGCACGCGATCCTCGGCACCAGCGAGCATTGTATTGCGACGCATCCCTCGGACATGTGCGTTGCGCTCCATGCGGGAGTGAGTGTGACCTGACTGGAGCGACAGACCGAGTGACAGATACTCGATTTCGCGGGCAAATGGAGCTCAGCGGGCTTCTCCTCTGATCTGCGTCGCCCGCAGTGTCGCTCTTCTGCTACCGACCACGAAATTGTTCGCTGTTTGGGCAACAGGCTTTGCCCTCCGGAGGCAAAGGTTCGAATCCCCGACCGAATCAGCAAAATCAATCAGTTAGGAACCCGTTCCGTACAGAAAAGCCGCGCTGGCCAACGGCTCGCTAACCGGCGTCGGGACAATGCTTGCTCGGTGAGAGATGCGTTCTTCTCCTGTGATATCGGCAAAAATAACGAGATAGGACGCGACGCCGCATCCAACCGCCATCGGTTGGCAAGATCGTCGCATTTCCTGAGGTCAGCAGCCCGCATTGTCGTTACGAACGTCGGGCGGCCTGAGCCCCTGCGGCCATCGATCGGGGTTTGAGCGAAATCGGTCCTTTTTCCACTCATTTTACCAGGAACGCAGATATCTTGGAGGACCAATGGTCCGTTCAAAATCGGTCGGGTAGGACAATGGCGCGTATCGGGCTTCGAATGATGCCGACGTCTCCATCGTCCGCCCTAAGATTCCGTACGGCGGGTTTTCCCTCAGTACGGCTCCAAAGCTGGCCTATCAGACAGGGCCTTCCCTGATGTCAGGGTGGTTAAGCTTGCTCCCAGCATGCGCGTCGTGTGATCAGGCTTGCCTCCATCCTTCGTGCTCTCCGCGGCAGCATCGGTCCCCGGTTCTGTGTCGGAGGCCACCTGCTCGGTGGAGCACCGCCATGCAAGCGACATACGTCACTCTACTCCAGGGGCCCTCGCTCCGTGAGGACGGAGCAAGGACAGGCGACAATGTGACCTTGGCGCGATCTTTCGTCCCTGAATTGAGCTGCACACTCATCGTTGCCGAACTGGCTGGCGAGAGTTGACCGCATTGGCTGGCCAGTCATCTTCGCCGAACTCGACGAAGGAGCCTGGAGCATGTTGAAGAGTGGAAGGCCCCTTGACATCTTGAATCCTCAGAAAGGCACAAGTCATGAAGTGCAGCAAACGAAATTGCGATATGCTAGAGAGTTTCGATTGACGTTTTCAGTGGAGCTACGCCGGCTCGCCGACAATCGTCGGCCGACTAAAAACTTCAAGACTGACTTACGCGTTAAACGATATTGCAGTGCATAAAGTACCCGGAAGCCCAACTGATGGACCAGGGCGGCAAGGCGAAAGGACGCAGAGAGCGCTCTCTATTCAAAATACCAAAACCCGGCTTCGACCTCTCGTTTCGACTTATTGAACCATTCGCGGGCAAGCACGGTTAGTTGAATGTATGTATCGATCGCTCTCGACACCTTAGGATTCGATCTTGATCGGATCGGCTGTGCTCGCCAAGCGCGACGACTAACGAGGATACGCCGCTTTCTTGCCCCTGCACCTTCTTCGCCGCCTCGACGAGCCGCCCTTCGGCGTCTTTGGCTGAACGGTTCGACTTGTGGGAATCACCAAACGAATTGGCCCATCCGGCCCTCGGCCTCGTCGCCGCGGCCCAATAGGAGAACGCCCATGACCGAGCACAGCGCCTTGGCATTGCACGTCCCGGAGCCGGCGGTTCGGCCGGGCGGCACCCCCGATTTCTCGGGCGTGCGGATTCCTGAGGCAGGATCCGTTGGGCGTCCCGAAGTGGTTGCCGATCCGTCCTCGATCCGCGATCTCGCCTTTTCGATCATCCGCGTGCTCAACCGAAAGGGCGAAGCCGTCGGCCCCTGGGCCGGTCTCCTCGGAGACGCCGAGCTGCTCGAAGGCTTGCGCCACATGATGACCATGCGGGCCTTCGATGCCCGCATGCTCATGGCGCAGCGGCAGGGCAAAACCTCTTTCTATATGCAGCATATGGGCGAAGAGGCCGTCAGCTGTGCCTTCCGCAAAGCTCTGCGCCCCGGCGACATGAATTTCCCAACCTATCGCCAGGCCGGCCTCTTGATCGCGGACGGCTATCCGCTCGTCGACATGATGTGCCAGATCTACTCCAACGAGATGGATCCGCTGAAAGGTCGCCAGCTCCCCGTCCTTTACTCCTCGAGGAAGCATGGCTTCTTCACTATCTCGGGCAATCTCGCGACCCAATATATCCAGGCGGTCGGCTGGGCCATGGCTTCGGCCATTAAGCACGACACCAAGATCGCCGTCGGCTGGATCGGCGACGGATCGACGGCCGAATCGGATTTCCACGCGGCGCTGGTTTTCGCCTCGACCTACGAGGCCCCCGTCGTACTCAACATCGTCAACAACCAATGGGCGATCTCAACCTTTCAAGGCATGGCACGGGGCAGCTCAGCTACCTTCGCGGCCCGCGGCCTCGGCTTCGGCATCCCCTCGTTGCGGGTCGACGGCAACGATTATCTCGCGGTCTACGCCGTCGCCAGATGGGCGATCGAGCGAGCGCGCCGCAATCTCGGCCCCACCCTCATTGAGCATGTCACCTACCGCGTCGGCGCACATTCGACCTCGGACGATCCGACTGCCTATCGGCCTAAGACTGAATCCGATGCGTGGCCGTTGGGCGATCCCGTGATCCGCCTCAAGAACCACCTGATCGTGCGCGGCGCCTGGTCGGAGGAGCGGCATAAGCAGGCCGAGGCCGAGATCCTCGATACCGTAATCGCCGCCCAAAAGGAGGCCGAGAGCCACGGCACGCTGCACGCGGGCGGCCAGCCCTCGGTCCGCGACATGTTTGAGGGTCTCTATGCCGAGATGCCGCCGCATCTGCGCCGGCAGCGCCAGGAGGCGGGGGTCTAGGCCATGCCGCGCAAGACCATGATCGAGGCCATCCGCGACGCCATGGATGTGATGATGGGCGTGAATCAGGACGTCGTCGTGTTCGGCGAGGATGTCGGCTATTTCGGCGGGGTGTTCCGCGCTACCCAAGGCCTGCAGGCGAAATACGGAAAGACCCGCTGCTTCGACACTCCGATCAGTGAGCTTGGAATCGTGGGTTCTGCGATCGGGATGGCTGCTTACGGGCTTCGGCCCTGCGTCGAAGTCCAGTTCGCAGACTACATGTATCCGGCCTATGACCAGATCGTCTCGGAGGCGGCGCGATTGCGCTATCGCTCCAATGGCGACTTCACCTGCCCAATCGTCGTGAGGATGCCGACCGGTGGTGGCATCTCCGGCGGGCAGACCCATAGCCAGAGCCCCGAGGCCTTGTTCACCCACGTGTCGGGCCTTAAGACCGTGGTGCCTTCCAACCCCAGCGACGCCAAGGGCCTGCTCATCGCCGCAATTGAAGATCCGGATCCAGTGATCTTCCTGGAGCCGAAGCGTCTCTACAATGGGCCCTTCGACGGCTATCCCGACCGGCCCGTGACGCCCTGGTCGAGGCATGAGCTCGGCGAGGTTCCGGACGGCCACTATGCGATCCCGCTCGGGCAGGCGGTTGTGAGGCGCAAGGGGACGTCGGTGACGGTGCTCGCTTACGGCACCATGGTGCATGTCGCCATGGCCGCGGCCGCGGAAACCGGTGTTGATGCCGAGATCATCGACCTTCGTACCTTGCTGCCGCTCGATCTTCTTGCGATCGAGGCTTCGGTGCGCAAGACCGGCCGATGCGTGATCGTACATGAGGCGACGCTCACTTCTGGATTCGGCGCGGAGCTTTCCGCTCTCGTCCAGGAGACCTGCTTCTATCATCTCGAAGCGCCCATTCGGCGGGTGACGGGCTTCGACACGCCCTATCCGCATGCTCAGGAATGGGACTATTTCCCAGGTCCGGCGCGGCTTGGCCGCGCGCTGCTCGAGATCATGGAGCAGTGACATGGGGGAGTTCGTGATCAAGCTGCCCGATGTGGGCGAGGGTGTCGCCGAGGCCGAGCTCGTCGAATGGCACGTCAAGGTCGGCGATCTTGTGCGGGAGGACACCCTACTGGGCGCCGTGATGACCGACAAGGCGACGGTCGAGATCCCTTCCCCCGTCGAAGGCGAGGTGCTGTGGCTCGGCGCCAATGTCGGCGATCTGATCGCTGTCGGCTCCGAGCTCATCCGCCTCAAGACCGCCGGCGAGGATAGCGGCTTCGGCGACAAACCGGCGTACACCACGCCCGAGGCGAAGATGCTGGATCCCGAAAGGACGTCCCCCACCCCACCCCACGAGCCGCCGCCTGACAAGACGCCAGAGCCTACCCAAGCGACGTTTTCCGAGTCGGCGCCCATCCCAAGGCCGACCGCCCGGGCAACTGCTGCGGGAGGCTTCGTCGGCTTCGCACCCCGTCCCGAGGGTGAGAAGCCCGTCGCCTCTCCGGCGGTACGCCTACGGGCCCGCGAGGCCGGCGTCGATCTGCGCCAGATCCCCGGTAGCGGACCGGCCGGCCGTATCACTCACGAGGATCTCGACGCTTTCTTCGCCCGCGCACCGAGAATGGCAAGAGCTCATGACCTCATACCGCGCACCGCGGTTGAGGACGTCAAGCTTGTCGGTTTGCGCCGCAGGATCGCCGAGAAGATGTCGGTCGCGAATGCGCGCATCCCCCACATCACCTATGTCGACGAGGTCGATGTGACGGCGCTCGAGGAGCTGCGCGCAACCCTTAACCAGCAGCGCAGGCAGGATCAGCCTAAGCTAACGCTCCTGCCCTTCCTGATGCGCGCCCTGGTGCGGGCGGTCACCGAGCAGCCGCAGCTGAACGCGCTGTTCGATGATGAGGCGGGCGTGCTGCA
>Ga0126373_10003385_pt1 | contig 11925 bp, 6 predicted proteins | sample PanSoiMetPlot_11_FD_92545 | JGI IMG/M metagenome (GOLD analysis project Ga0126373, IMG submission 92545) | Tropical forest soil microbial communities from Panama - MetaG Plot_11 | ecosystem: Environmental > Terrestrial > Soil > Tropical forest > Bulk soil | place: Panama | collected 2016-02-17
ACCCGTCCGACACCGACTCGTGCACCACAACGCCTGACCGGTTGTTGAGGATGTCCGAGATATCGCGCAGCGCCCGCAGGTGATCCTCGATGGCCTGGAACTGTCCCACGGAGACTGCGGCGAAGGCGGTGTACTCACCGTCCGTTCCAAAGATCCACGGGTAGTCGGGATAGCCCGCCCCGATCCACGTCGCTGACGGCACCGTGCCGAGTGGTGCTGGGAACTGCTTGCCCTGGTTGGTCCAGCGCACCTGGAGGTTACGGGCGGACAGCGTCAGGTCGGCGAGGTTCTGCTTGCCCCAGTCGACCGCCTGCTGAACGTCAGGATCACCCGGCAGCGACAGGCTGCTTTGCTGCGCGAGCTGGGTACGCGACGCCACCTTCGTGGCCAGCTGCCCGGCCGGGTTGACCAGCACCTGGCTGAGTTGCTGCTGCGCCTCCGACAAGCTCGTGTCCGAGCCGGCAACGCCCAACCACACGGTCCTGGAGCCGCTGGTCGGCAGCTGCACCCGGTAAGTCAGCTCGCCACCGATGCCGCGCCCGAACGGACCGTCGTCGCAGGCCGAGGGCTTGGGGTCGGCCGGCGCACCCGTTTCGTTGCCGGTGCACCGGTGGCCGGGCTGCGGCCCGTAGAACTGGTTACCGATCGCGCCCGAGCTCGGGGGCATGCCCGCCATGCCGACAACTGCGGCGTAGTGGTGCACAGGTCCGACGGAGAGTGCACCGTCGTCGGTGAACACGAGATTTCGCCCGTCGAAGGTGCCCTTGTCCGGCAGGTTCTCGCTAGCGTTGGGCGTGGTGCTGAACCCCCATGGGTACTGGCCCATGAGCTCGGAGTGCGCGTCGACCGACAACGTCACCGAGCGCGACGCGCCGGGGTTGCTGATCGTGAGACCGAACAGCACACCGCGCTTGCCGTCCGGCACGAAGTCCGTGCGCTGGACGCTCAGCCCGGCGGTGGTCGGCAGTTCGAAGCGCGTGTATCCCCAGCCGCTTGAGAACCTGGTGGCCGGGCCGATCCAGTTCCCGTCCAGTCCGAACCACACGCCGTCGAGCAGCTTGACCGGCGGCGTCCAGATGCCACCCATCTCGCCGGTCGTGTGCCAGCCGTTGGCGTAGAAGCGTCCGTCCTCGAAGCCGATCGAATACGCCCGAGTTCCGGCGTCCACTTCGCGACGGTCAGCCAGCCGGGTCGCTACCGACAGTTCTGGGCTGCGCGCGAGCGCCTGCCCGGGGGGTGCCGACCTGGCCGCGGGTGCGATCGCGACCGCAAGGCTGACGAGAAAGGCGAATACCGCAACCGAGCTCACGAACCTACGAGACATGACACTCTCCTGCCGACCGGGCGATGTAGGCCGGTGCGGCTTCTCTTAAGCCACACATAGCCAAGCCAGACAAATGGCAATCTTCACCGCCCGGATGGGCGTGTCAAGAGGCTCGTCGCCTGCTTGCCACGCCCGATCCGTATCAGCTCAGGTAGGTCAGCACCCGATTCATCAGATCCGCCTTGTCCGTTCCGGTGCCGTACGCCTCGAACGGGAACGCCAGGAATACCACCTTGTAGGCGCCGGCGGTCACGCTCAATCCGTCAGTCGCGCCGGTGTCGTCGGTGAAAGCCGCTGTGGCCGGAGCGATCGGCGTGACCTGGTCCTCGAAGGAGGCGTTGAGCACCGAGTGGTCCAGCGGAATCGCCCCGATGCCGTTGGTCACTGCGCTACCCGACACGCCGTGCACGTTCGCGGTCGGCTTGTCGTTCTGTGTCTCCGAACCGTCCCAGTTGATGTGCAGGTAGTTGCGGACGAACGCAGTGGTGCCCGCCTGCTGGTCGAGGATGTCCTGACCGGACATGAACAGCCGCCCGCCGCCGTCGAGGTATGTCGCCAGCTCCGACTCGTACGGTGTGATCGGGCCCGGGTAGGAGTTGCCGGTGAACCAGACGACCGTCTTGTGGGTGGTCAGCATCGACAGCGGCAGCGTCGAGTCCGCCGACAGGTCCCAGTAGCTGTACGGGACGTTATTGGCGGTCAGTGCGCTCTCGTAGTAACTCTCGACGTTCGGCGATCCGCCGTCCTCGTCGACGATCAGGGTGTCCGCGGTGACCGCGATCGAGGTCAGCTTTGTCGTTGCGCTCACCGAGGAATCCGTGGTCGAAGTCGCTGTGACCGTCGTGTCGCTCGAGTTGCCGTCGGATGCCGAAGCCGGCACGGCAACCTTCACGCATAGATCCGTGCTGTCACCCGGCTGCACGGTCGCCGTTGTGGTGACCGGCGTCGTGCAGTCCGCCGCGTACACACTGGCCGGCCAGGTGGTCGTCGAACCGATCGCGTAGGAGTCGGCCTCGTACCCGGCGTTGGTCAGATGCACCGTGTAAGTGGCGCTCGCCCCGGCCTTGCCCGCGCCCTTCTGGTTCGCCGGCGTCGCGGTCACGGCATGCGCCGGCGCCGGAGGCAGCGTCATTGCGAAGACGTGCATGTCCCCGCCCGTCGCCTGCGGCAGCGTGATGCTCGAGACCGTCTTCGCGACGTTCACCGGCGCCTCCATCGCGAAGACGTGCGTCACCACGTTGTCACGGTTGTTGCCGCTGAAGTTGCGGTACGGCATGGCGATCGCATCGATGTTGCCCGGCACCGGCCCGAACCCACCGGCCCCGAGCGTCCAGTCGCTGAACTGTGCGGTGAACTGAGACGTTGTGCCGTCGGTGTACGTGATCGTCGCGGTACCGCCGGCCCCTGCGCTGCCGGCATTCGTCGCGCTGCCCAGCAGCCCGATCATCGAGGAATGCGCCGGCGCGTTCAGCGGGATCGTCTGCCCGTTCGCCTCGATGTTGTCCAGCGTGGCGACCGGGACGTCCGGCCAGGCATAGTCGATGCCGTCGACGGTGACCGTGCCGCCGGGCGTGACGCCCTTGGCGGCCAGCGCCTGCGCCGAGTAGCTCCAGCCGCCGCCGTCGTAGGTCGCTGCGCTGGTGTTGTTGTCGTCGGTGATGCCGGCGTTCGTGAAGTACGGCCAGAGCTCACCCGGCTTGGCGACCGCCACTCCGAGCGACACAGTGTGTTGCTCGGTTCCTGCGTTCACCTGGAACGTCACGTGATAGCGCCCGTCCGGAACGTTCGCCCCGGCGGTGACCGTCACCTTGGTGCTCGCTCGGGTCGTCCCGCTCACCGACAACGAGCCCTGGGCGGGACTGACCGTGAGCCCGTTGTCGGCGGTGGCGGTCCAGGACACGGCCTGCTTGGTGCCGGAGACGCTCGCCGCCGTCACCGTCGCGGTGGTCGACGCGCCCTGCTGCAGCACGACTCCGCCCGGATCGACGGACGTGACGATCGAGTCCGAGCCCTGCTGGTAGGACGGTGGCGTCGCGCTGGGCGTGGTGCCCCACGTGCCCGGTGTCGTCCCGAGGGTCCAGTCGAGGGTCGCGCCCTTGCTCAGCCGCGAGAACGGCACGTAGAGCTTGCTGTAGTTGTCGCCGTCGATCTTCAAGTTCTGGACATAGAACATCGACGGCGAGGCGCCCGGCGCGTTGATCGTGACCGTCCTGCCGTTCGGCAGGCTGATCGTCGCGTTCGGGAAACCGGGGCCGTTGAAGACCATGGTGTCGTTGCCCGAGTTCTCCGGGTACATGCCCAGCATCTCCCAGACGAACGCGGAGCTGTTGGCGCCCAGGTCGTCGTTGTCCGCAAGCCCGCTCGGACCGGGCTGGTACATCGTGTTGCGGATGTTGTTGACGGCCTGCTGGGTGCCGGCCGGATCGCCGGCGTAGTTCGGCGCGTACTGCTCACCGAAGCCGAACTCATTCGTCAGCAACGCATGCATGCCGCCCGCGTCGGGTTGCGAGAGGAACTCACGCAACGCCGGCGCGACCTTGGAGTTCCCGCCCAGCAGCGAGAACAGCGCCGGGTAATTGTTCGGGACGTTCCAGAGGTACTCGTATGCGCTTCCCTCGACGTAGCGGGTCGAGCTGGTCGGCGTGATGCCGGGCACGAACGAGCCGTCCTCGTTGCGCCCGTTCAGCAGGTTGTTGGACAGGTCGAACACGTGCTGCCAGTTGTTGGCGCGGGCTTGGAGCATGTTGGCGTCGGTCTTGTCGCCGAGCGCGCCGGCGAAGAAGGACAGCGCGAGGTCCTGGCTGTCGTACTCCAGCAGCGTTGGCACGTAGCCGTGCGGGTTGCAGCAGCCGTAGCTGCTGTCCTCCGGCAGGTAGCCGTACTTCTCCTCCAGCGCCTCGCCGGGACGCACGGCATTGACCGTGGTGGCCTGCGCGAGCATGTCCTTCAACGCCGTTGCGGTATCGAAGTCCTGGGCTCCGAACGCGTAGTAGTCGGCAATGATCGACTGGGCCGGGTCACCCACCATCACGTAGTTGTTCAGGTTGAGGTAGCCCCACTGCTGCAGGATCTTGTCCTGGCTGTAGTAGTTCACCAGCGACTGCGCCTGATCGCTCGCCGGCTTGGGGTCGAGCATCGCTTGTAGTTCGGCCGCGGAGTGGAACGTGTCCCAGCCGGAGAAGATGCCGTACTGGTCGGCCTGTCCACTGACGACGCTGTGCGTCTTCATGTCAGCGCCGGTGTACTGGCCGTTGACGTCGCTGGTGATGTTGGGCTGCACGAAGACCTTGTAGAGGTTGCTGTAGAACTGCTGGGTCTGGGCGACGCTGCCGCCGGACACCTGAATCCGCCCGAGCAATGTGTTCCACGTGGACTGCGCGGCCGCCTTCGTGGCGTCGAAGTCCCACCCGGGGTTCTCGGTCTGCCAGTTCAGCCGCGCGTTGTCGTCGCTGACGTAGGAGATGCCGACCTTGGCCTGCACGACCGCGTTCGTGGTCGTGTCGAAGGTCAGGTAGACGGCGTTGGGGGTGCCGTCGCCGCCCGGGATCACCTGCGAGGCGGTGAACGGCTGGTCGAAGGTGATGTCGAAGTGGACGGTGTATTCCTGCTGCTGCCCGTCGTTGTTGCCCTCGCCGCAGAAGTGACCGCTCGTCTCTGACCCGGAAATCTCGTGGTTGTTGACGACCGTCGCGGTGCTGGGCGCGAACTCGCTGTTCTGGCTGTCGTGGAGCTTGACCAGGAAGCCGGCCTGCGTGGTGGCGGGGTAGGTGAAACGCGCCATGGAGCTGTGCGGCGTCGCGGTGAATTGCGAGGTGATCGTGTTCGGCTGGTTGGACTGCGCCGAGTAGTAGCCGGCCTGCGCCACCTCGTTGGCGTTGGTGAACCCGGTCTGCACGTTGTTCGGGTCACCGCCCGGCAGCGGGCCGGTCACCGGCAACATAGGCACGTCGCCGGCCGCGCCGCATCCCGGACCGCTGACGTGCGTCAGGGAGTAGCCGGTGATCGACGACTCGCCGAATGAGTAACCACCGCCGGCATTACGGCCTGGCATCGTGTCCGGGCTCCACTGCACCATGCCGAAGGGCACCTCGGCGCCAGGGAACGTGTTGCCGCCGCCGGTGGTCCACGTCCGGGTATCTACAAGCGTTGCCGGATTGCTGACCGCTTGGGGTGCGGCCGCGGCCTTGTTCTTCGCGGCAGCCGGAAGTTTCGACGCGGGCACCTGGGCTTGGCAGTTGACCGGGAGCCCGTTCGGCCCCTCGGTACACGTCGCCCGTTGCGCCTTCTTGGCGTTGCCCGGCTTGGCCGGAGCGCTGGAGCCGGGTGTCGGCGGCGCCGGGCTCGGACTGGGCGTGGCGACTGCCGCGGCCATCGATGTCACAACTGCGAGAACGGTCGCGGCGACGATCCCGAGAACCATCTGGCGCCGAGTAAACGGTGACGGCTTAGTGCCTCGCATCAATAGCTCCTCTCCCCGCCGGGGAGCAGCCAAGATCCCCAGCCACCTGGGAAGACAACGTTGTCGGTAGGCCGGAAGCTACGCTGCTTTTGACGGGAGTGTCAATGCAGAGTGCGTCCGCGGCGTCCGGGACGACAGCGAGGTTTGGGCGATCCGCGCCGCGAGCGAACGACCTTCGACGCCAGCCCCGGCCCGTAGGCTGATATTGGCAGGTCATTGGCCGGCATCCGGCACGCTCCCGGCAGTCGCGGCGGGAAGGCGGTGGCGACCGGGAACGTTATACATGTCGCCAACGAAGGAGCGAGTAGATGACGACAACGACGACCGAGCGCGCGGTGCTTGCCGGTGGGTGCTTCTGGGGGATGCAGGACCTGATCCGCAAGCAGCCTGGCGTGATTTCGACCCGGGTCGGATACACCGGCGGCGACGTGCCGAACGCGACGTATCGCAAGCACGGAACACACGCTGAGGCGATCGAGATCATCTTCGATCCGGCGAAGACTTCGTACCGCGACCTGCTGGAGTTCTTCTTCCAGATTCACGACCCGACGACGAAGAACCGTCAGGGAAACGACATCGGGGCGAGCTATCGCTCGGCGATCTTCTACACCAGCGATGAGCAGAAGCGGATCGCGGAGGACGCGGTCGCCGACGACAACGCGTCCGGACTGTGGCCGGGCAAGGTCGTCACCGAGGTCAGCGCGGCCGGGCCGTTCTGGGAGGCCGAACCGGAGCATCAGGACTACCTCGAGCGCTACCCGAACGGCTACACCTGCCACTACGTCCGGCCGGGTTGGCGGCTGCCGCGCCGGGAATCCGCGTCCTAGATCTCCGCCGTTTCTTGCAGTTGTCCGTGTGTTGCGGCGTCCTGACGCTGGGACACACGGACAACTCGTCTGACGACTCGGCTAAGCCTCGCTGCCGGGCAGCAGCACGGTGGCGAGAATTCGCTGCTTGCGCCCGGGGCGCGGTGCGTTGGCGACGCGGGGTTGGACGACCCGGAGCAGTTCGCGGCTGAAGTCGAGCATCTCGGTGTCGTCCAGCCACATGCCTGCCAGGTTGTACCCGGCGAAGTCGCGGGCGGGGTTGAAGTCGTCGCGGGCCAGGTAGCGGTCGAAGTCGGCGATGAGGCCGGCAACGAAGGCCAGGAAGGCCTGCCGATGCTCCTCGGGCGTCATCGAGGCGACCTCGTCCATGCCGATGCGTGCGGCTGCCGTGCGCAGGACGTAGGTGCGTTCGACCGCTCCGCGGACCCGGCGCTCCGCGACGATGGCGAGCACTCCTGCGGCGACGAGGCGAGCGACGTGGCGGTACAGGCTGGCCGCCGGAACGTCCGGAAGTTCAGCGCGCAGCTCGCTGGTGGTGAGTGCACGGTCACCGAGAAATGCCTGCACGATCCGCAGCCGGACCGGGTGCAGCAGCAGGTCGGCACTCGCCATGGGCCCAGCCTAGCGGCATTAGTCTCATCGGTAGTAACGTTCTCAGCACTGCGACTAATCGCGAATGGGAGGCTAATCCCGATGAGCGCTCCGCGGCGGAAGTCGCGCGTCGGCCGCTTCGTTGTCGTGACGACGGGCATCGTGGCGTACACGCTGATCGCGCGACGGCTCGGCTACAAGCTGGGAGGCAACGTGATCGTGCGTTGCCTGCAGGGTCATCTGTTCACCACGCTGTGGATTCCCGGTGTAAACCTCAAGGCAATCGACCTTGTCGTGGCCCGGGTGCAGCATTGTCCGGTCGGCAACCACTGGAGCCTCGTGGTGCCGGTCCGCGAGTCGGATCTGACCGAAGAGGAAAGGCAGCGTGCCCGGGAACGCCACGACGCCCGGATTCCCTGAGAACGACGGGCCCGCAGGTGGTGGCGCGCTCGAGCTTTGCGGGCTGACACGCCGGTTCGGTGCGCTCACCGCGCTCGACAACCTGACGTTCAGCGTTCCGTCCGGCCAGGTCGTCGGGTTCCTAGGCCCGAACGGCGCCGGCAAGACGACCACGATGCGGGCGATCTTCGGGCTGATCGATCTGGACGCCGGGGCCGTGTGGTGGCACGGATCGCCGGTCGGCGCGGCACAGCGGCGCCGCTTCGGTTACATGCCCGAGGAGCGCGGCCTCTATCCCGGGATGCTGGTCGGGGAGCAGTTGGAGTACCTGGGCCGGCTGCACGGGATGACCGGGCGCGCTGCGGCGAGCGCGACCCAGACCTGGCTGGAACAGCTCGGCATCGCCGATCGAGCGACCAGCAAGCTGGAGTCGCTCTCGCACGGCAACCAGCAGCGGGTGCAACTGGCCGCCGCGTTGGTGCACGAGCCGGAGCTGCTCGTTCTCGACGAGCCGCTCGCGGGACTGGACCCAGCGGGCATTGACGCCATCGGCGAGGTTCTCGTTCAGCAGGCGCGGGCCGGGTGTTGCGTGTTGTTGTCGAGCCATCAGCTCGATCTGGTCGAGGACCTCTGCGACTCGGTCACGATCATCGACCATGGCCGGCTCGTCGTCACCGGCAGCGTGAACGAGCTCGCGACCGGTGGGCCGCGTTCGCTGGTGGTGCGCGTCGTGGGTGATCGCGACGGCGCCTGGGCCCGGCAGCTGGACGGCGTCAAAGTGTCCGAGCTCGACGGTGGTGCGATACGCCTCGTGCTCGATGAGTCGGTCGACAGCCAGGCTGTATTGGCTGCGGCCATGGCGGCCGGTCGGGTGACCGAGTTCGTCTTCGCTCGTCGGCGGCTGTCCGAGGTCTTCCGGCAGGCGATGGCATGAGACAGTTCCTGCCGGTCGTCATCCTCGCCGTGGTGCTGGTGTTCGTCGCGGTGCGGCTGCGCCGGCGCGGGCGCACCGGGGGTACCGGGTCGCTGCTCGCCCGGCGCCCTGCCTCGGGCCGGGCAGGTGACGGCGCGCCGGTGCTGGGCGTCGTCGGCCTGGTCGCCGGCAGGGAGATTCGGCAACGCGTTCGCGGGCGCATCTTCCGCGTCGCCACGGTGCTGCTCGTGCTCGGGGTGGCCGCCGCGATCATCATCCCGGCGGCGACGAAGGGAAAGTCGCAGGCGGTGCAGGTCGGGGTCGTCGGGCAGTCGCCCCCGTCGCTGCAACCTGCGATCAGTACCGCAGCAGTGAGCGTGGGCGGCGACGTGCACCTGGTGAGTGAGACCGACACAACGAGCGCGGAGAACGCGCTGCAGTCCGGGCATCTCGACGTTGTCGTCGTAGACGGCGAGCGGCTCCTCGTCAAGCGCGCGCCCAGCAGCGGTGACACGTCGCAGACTGCGACGTTCGCCCGCGCCCTCGCGCAGATCCTCGGCGCCAAACAGGCCATGCAGGCCGCGGGCCTCACACCGACGCAGCAGGCGCAGCTGGCCGGTGCCACGCCGCTGCTGATCACCGCCCTGCATCCGGCGCGCACCACGACACCCGCTCGTACGACGGCGGTGATCGGCCTGATCGTTCTCATGCTCATGCTGACCCAGTACCTCACCTGGACGCTCATCGGGGTGATGGAGGAGAAGTCGAGCCGGGTCGTCGAAGTGCTGCTCGCAACCGTGCGTCCCCTGCAACTGCTCTCCGGAAAGGTGATCGGCATCGGCGTCGTCGTGTTCACGCAGGCCGCCGTGCTGGCGGCGTTCGCCCTCGTGCTCGGCCGGGCCGTAGGCTCCGACTTGTTGCGGGGAAGTGCGCCGCTGGTGCTGCTTTCGACCGTGCTGTGGCTGCTGCTCGGCTACGCCTTCTACAGCTGGCTCTACGCCGCTGCCGGTTCGATGGCTGAACGCCAGGACCAGGTACAGAGCCTGGCCATACCCCTGGCGGCTCCGATCATCGCCATATACGTCTTGAGCATCACCGTGCTGAGCGCCGGCGGCCCACCAGCCACCTACTTCAAGGTGCTCGCGTATCTGCCGCCCACCGCGCCCTTCGCGATGACCGCCCTCGTCGGGCTCGGCTCGGCGACGTGGTGGCAGTTCACGCTGTCCGCGCTCATCACCCTGGCGAGCGTCGCCGTGGTGGCCAGACTCGCCGCCACCGTCTACCGGAGGGCGATCCTGCGGACCGGCAGACGCGTGCGACTTCGCGAGATCGTCTCCGACCGGTCGCCCCAGCGACTCAGATAACTGCCGGCCAGAAGTCACTCAAGACGGTGCTGCGAGATGCGGGCCGGGGCGCGGCTGAGCAGCCAGCCGCCCAGGAACGCCGCGATCGGCAACCCGAAGACGATGACGGCGAGGTTGAGGTACGGCGGATGGGCTAGATAGCTCAGGTGGTGCCAGTGCCAGGCGCACAGTGCCAGGTACGCGCCGGCCGTGCCGATGATCCCGGCGAGTAGCGCCAAGGCCGCGGCGGTGACTGCTGTCAGGGTGCGACGGGTGCGGGTGCCGGCTCCGACGGCTGTCAGTGTCTGCAGGTCGCCGGCGGTCTCACTGCGGATCAAGCCGATCGTCATCGCGAGCACCCCGAGCGCCACCAGCACACCGGTCAGCGTCGAGTAGTCGCGCAGCCGCTGGAGTGAATGGTCCGATGCAGTGCGCGTTTCGATGCTGATCCCCGCGGCCGCAGCCTGGTGCTGGGCGTGGGTGATCTGCGCCGCTGTCAGCGGCTGGGCCGTCTCCAGCAGCCATCCGACCGGCTGGGGCGTCAGCCCGAGTGCACTCATCTCTTTCTCCGTGATCAGCGTGTTCGGTGCGGAGGTGTAGTTCGGCAGCCGCTTCGTGACCTGGATCGTCACCGATCGGAACGAGTCGCGAAGTCCGTAGCTGAGCTGGACGCCGGACAAGTCGGTGTGGGCGGTGACGATGTCGGCACTCTGGTCGATGGTGCCGGCCGGGATGCCGTAGAAGTCGAGGATCGCCGGCGAAGCGACGAACGGCGTTTCGACCAGGCTGAATCCGTGCTGACCGTTCTTGGTCATGGGGTGGACGAGGATGGCCCGGCTGAGATCCGGAGGTGTGCCGGGCGGCGCGTCGCTGTGCGTGTTCACCGCGGCGTCGAGTTCGAGGTCGTGCCGCGCGCCCAACGACTGCGCGATCGCGTTTGCCGTGCGTCGTGCGGTTGCAATCATCGCGGCGCTCTGCCCGGCTGTCTGGGCGCCGTTAGCGGCGGTCGCCGGACCTCCCGGGTTGCCAGGACTGCCGTCGATCCACACGAGTAGCTGGTTCGCGGGCAGGTTCCCGCCGGTGAGGGAGCGATCTGCCGCCTGTTGGGCGGCGGCGTTGATCGCGATCGTGGCGGCGATGCCAACCGCCAGGCTGGCCGCGGCCAGCGCCGCCCCGGAGCGGGCCTGGTATCGGGCAAGATCGCGCACCGCCAAGCGCACCGCGACCGGTGCCCGGCGAGCGCCGGCGGCGAGGGTGCGGATGCCGAGCGGCGCGAGGAGCAGCATGCCGGCCGTGATCGAGAGGATTCCGGTGACGATCAGCGGCGCGTGTTGCGCATGCGCGAGCACGAGCAGGACGAAACCGGCTGCCGCGAGCGCCGTGCCGAGCAGCGCGAACCGGTGGGCGGGTTTCGGGGGAGCCGGCCGCCCGGACAGTGCCGCGACGATCGGCATCCGGGCGGCCGATCGAGCCGGCCACCACGACGCGGCGAGCGCGGTGACGACGGCCAGCGCGGCACCGCCGATAACTGCCCACCAGGGGATCTTGAGCGGATCGATGCGGTGCCCGACGAGGTGCTCGAACGGCCCGCGCAGCGCGAACCACACGAGCAGCCCGAGGACCGTTCCGGCACAGGCGCCGACGGTGCCGACGGCTGCCCCGTTGGCCAGCATCACCCGTCGGACGTCGCGTTCGGTCGCGCCGATCGCGCCGATCATGCCGAGCGCGCGCAACCGGCGGTGGGCCATCACGGTGAATCCGGCGACCGCCAGCAGTCCGATGAACGTGAGCCCGATGGTGGAGAGCAGCAGCACCGCCAGCGCTTGGGATCGCCGTTGGGCCGCTGCGCTGCTGCCGTTAGACATGACTGACTGAAGATCCGTGCCGGGTGGCTGGAACTGCGCGACCGCCGACCCGGGGGCGTCCGTGAGCAACGTCAGACCGGACGGCGCAGCGATCTGCCCCGGGGCCACCAGCGCGAACGCGTCCTGCAGGTCCTTCGGGTTCTCGACGATGCCGACGACGCGCCTGTCCTGCCCGTTCACGCGCCACGTGTCTCCGATCGCGAG
>Ga0126373_10003387_pt1 | contig 11923 bp, 8 predicted proteins | sample PanSoiMetPlot_11_FD_92545 | JGI IMG/M metagenome (GOLD analysis project Ga0126373, IMG submission 92545) | Tropical forest soil microbial communities from Panama - MetaG Plot_11 | ecosystem: Environmental > Terrestrial > Soil > Tropical forest > Bulk soil | place: Panama | collected 2016-02-17
GCACAGGTCAATGGCTATCCGGCACTGATACTCCGGTTCGACGGCGAGGTCGACACGGTCCTGGCGCTGCGTATCGACGACGGCCTCATCACCGGGGTCTACGCCGTCCGTAACCCCGAGAAGCTGGCGCATATGGCGCAGGAGACCGCCCTTATCCGGATCACGCGTCTCGGCGACTGATGACATACGCGCCGGCAGCGAGGAACACGACGGGGTAGGCGATGAGCACGACCCAGCACCATCCGGGCGTCAGCAGTTTGGAGCTCGGGTCGCTCGACGTGAGCTGGGAGATCAGGTTCCCGGGAAGGAACTTGCCGATGTCGAACCGCCACGGCGACGGCAGGGCGCCGACGACCTGCGGCAGCAGGAAGAGCAGACCGATTGCAGAGGCTATGGCTCCCGCGGTGGAACGCAGCAGTGCCCCGAGGCCCAGTCCGATGATTCCGGCGACGAATAGGTAGCAGCCGGCGGCGAGCACAGCACGCAACGCGCCGGGGTCGCTGATCGAAATGCCGAGATGCTTGCCGGAAAGGATCGCCTGCCCCAGCCAGAAGCAGCCGAAGGACAGCACCTCGCCGATGACGAGCGCTACTGCACCGAACACGGCTGCCTTCGCCATGAGTACCGCGCGCCGCCTCGGCGCGGCAGAGAACGTCGTGCGGATCAGGCCGCTGGAGTATTCGGAGCTGATGACGAGCACGCCGAGCGACGTTATGGCCAGTTGGGCGAATCCGAACCCGTTGAAGACGACGCCGAGCGGGTCGAAGGAGGCCTTTTCCGATGCAGGGAGGGTGTCCCAGCTCGTGACGAAGTGACGCGCGATCAGGACGTCGAGCGCGATCACGGCGACGATGCTGATCAGCATGGCCCAGTAGGTCGAGCGCACGGAACGGATCTTGATCCACTCGGATGCGAGCAATGCGCCCGCTCGCTCGGCGAGTGTCGGCGTTGTCGGCGGCCGGGACACGGTACGCATGGGTTCGGTGGTCATGGTCGTCATGTCAGTCCTCGCTGGTTGTCGGGGTGTGGGCGGCCGCGCGGAATTCGACACGATCCGCGGTGAGGGTCATGAAGGCCTCTTCGAGTGACGCGTGCTCTGTGTGCAGGTCGTAGATCGGGATGTTGTGGCCCGCCGCCAGGTCGCCGACGACCTCGGCTGATACGCCGGTGACGACGATCTGCGCATCCGGCCCGGGTTCCACCGCGGCGCCGTCTGCGAGGAGCAGCCGGGCCAGTTCGCCGCTACTGGACGAGCGCACGAGCAGCCGCGATGTACCGGCGGAGGAGACGAAGTCGGTGACGCTGGTGTCGGCGATCAGCCGCCCGCGGCCGATGATCAGCAGATGGTCAGCAGTCAAAGCCATCTCGCTCATGAGGTGGCTGGACACGAGCACGGTTCGGCCCTCGCCGGCGAGCCGACGGAACAGTTCGCGAATCCAGCGGATCCCCTCTGGGTCGAGGCCGTTGACCGGCTCGTCGAACATGAGGATTCCGGGATCGCCGAGCAGCGCCGCGGCGATGCCGAGTCGCTGCTTCATGCCGAGGGAGAACCCGCGCACGCGTTTGTGCGCAACGCTCGACAACCCCACTTCGGCGAGCACGCCGCGCACCCGCGACGGCCCGATGCCGCTGCTGCGGGCCAGTGCGCTCAGGTGCGCGTGCGCGGTCCGCCCGCCGTGCAAGGCGTTGGCGTCGAGCAGGGCGCCGACCCGATGCAGCGGCCAGATCAGGTCGGCGAACCGGTGACCGTCGACGGTGACCGAGCCCTTGGTGGGCGCGTCCAGCCCTAGGATCATTCGCATCGTCGTGGACTTGCCGGCGCCGTTAGGGCCGAGGAAGCCGGTCACGTGTCCGGGGCGGACGGCAAAGGTCAGGTCATCAACGGCCATGGTGCCGCCATATCGCTTCGTGAGGGCGGTTGCCTCTATCATGCTGCTCACTCCTCGCAGGGGATGTCGTAGTGCCTCCACGGTCCCGGCCCGGCGGCCCGGCCACATCGGAGGCCAGGTTCAACTTGCGGCTACCCCTGAGCTCGGACGGCGGCGGTGCCGTCCGACCCGGGTATGACTCGCGGGCTACCGCCCTGAGCCGACGCCATGAGGCCGCCGGCGCAGTACCGTCCGGATGTGCGCACGCAGCGCCTCCCTGCAGGTGGGCAGCGTCTGCTGATTGCAGTGGACGTTGTGCTGGGCTTTGCCGTCGTCGTGCTGTATGCGAACGCGGTCCACTTCAACGCCGTCGGCGCGTCGAAGCCCTCTGGCGTGGGCTACGCGCTCGCCGTCCTTGCCGGATTCGCTGTGGCGGCCCGCCGCCGATGGCCGCTCGGCATGCTCGCACTGGCGACGGCCGCATGCGCGACCCTATTCGGTCTGGGGTTCTCCAAGGATCCGTTGATTGCCGTCGCGCTCGTGCTCTACACCGTCGCTGTCGTCGAGCCGGTTCGCATATCGCTGCCCGCGCTCGCCGGCATCAGCGTGGTCATTTCCGCGGTCCTCATCGCCAGGGCCCCGGTCTACGGCGAAGGGCGCTTCACCGGCATCACGCCGGTGCGCGTGCTCGCAACAGTGAGCGTGCAGGCCGCGGCATGGGCGATCGGCGTGGCGGTGCGTCGGCAACGCGCGTACGCCGAGGCGCTGCGGGAGCGTGCTCAGCGCGAGGTCGAGGCGCAACGCGACCTGGCGTGGCGAGCCGTCACCGAGGAGCGGCTACGCATCGCCCGCGACCTGCACGACGTGGTCGCGCACAGTATGAGCGTCATCGCGGTACAGGCCGGCGTCGGGCATCATCTGATGACCGAGCAGCCGGATAAAGCCCGCGCCGCACTCGCGGTGATCGAGACGACCACTCGTGATGTCCTGCGTGAGATGCGCTTGCTGCTCGGCGTGCTGCGTGAGGGTCCGCTCGACGCTGACCCGGCGAGGCTCGCGCCCACCCCGGTGCTTGCGGATCTCGACGATCTCGTCGCGCGTACCACCAGCGCCGGGGTGCGCGTCGATTTGCGCATCACCGGCCAGGCCCGCCGCCTGCCGGACGGTATCGAAGCCGCCGCGTATCGAATCGTCCAAGAGGCGCTGACCAACGTCGTCAAGCACGCGAAGGCGGATCGAAGCCGGCTGTGGGTCGACTACCGTCCTGACGCGCTCGCTGTCGAGGTGACCGATGATGGACCGGGTCTGGGCGCCGCCCAACCGGTCGAGGGTCACGGCATCATCGGAATGCGGGAACGCGCGACCATGTACGGCGGGGCATTCGAGGCCGGGCCGCTGCCGATCCGTGGGTTTCGCGTCGCGGTCTGCCTGCCGATCCCGCAGGAGCCGGCGGCGTGAACACGCTGCGCGTCGTAGTGGCCGACGACCAACTTCTGGTGCGTGGCGCGTTCAGCGCGCTGATCGACTCGGCGCCCGATCTGCAGGTGGTCGGCGAGGCCGGGACCGGCAGCGAGGCTGTCGAACTGGCCCGGCGCGAGCACCCCGACGTGGCACTGATGGACATCCGCATGCCGGAGCTGGACGGCCTGGCGGCCACCCGCCAGATCGCCGCCGATCCCGAGACAGCGCACGTCCGTGTGCTTATCCTCACGACCTTCGACCTCGACGAGTACGTCTATACCGCCTTACGGTCCGGCGCCGCGGGCTTCCTGCTGAAGGACACCCCGCCTGCCGACCTGCTCACCGCGATCCGAACGGTTGCGACCGGCGACGCGTTGCTCGCGCCGAGCGTCACCCGGCGGCTGATCGAGGAGTTCCTGCGCCGCCCCGAGTCGGCCCGCCAGCCCGCGAGCAGCCTCGACGGCGTGACGCAACGCGAGATCGAGGTGCTTACCCTCATCGGCCAGGGGCTGTCGAACACCGAGATCGCAGCTGCGCTGACGCTGTCCGCGGCGACCGTCAAGACCCACGTCAGCCGGCTGCTGATGAAGCTGCACGCCCGTGATCGCGCCCAACTGGTGATCACCGCGTACGAGACCGGCCTCGTCCACGCGCGTGGTTCGAAGACGTCCTGATCGCTGCGGTGACGGCTGCGGCGATAAGGGCGATAACTGCGGCGGCGCGAAACGCATCGGTGTAGCCGGTGGTAAGGGCTACCAGCTGCGGGTGTGAGTGGAGCGCTGTTTGGGTGCTGCCGGTGGCCACCGTGGCAAGGGCGGCCAGTCCGAGGGCGCCGCCGACTTGTTGGCTCGTGTTGACCAGCCCGCTGGCGATACCGGCGTCGGTGTTGTCGACTCCGGTGACAGCGAGGTCGGTAAGCGGGACGAACGCAAGGCCGAGGCCGCTGCCTACGACGAGCGAAGCGCCGAGCACGTCCATGACGAACGAGCCGTGCGCGGACGCGGCGCCGAACCAGGCGAGTCCGCCGGTGAGGAGGACCAGTCCGGTGGCGAGGGTGGCTCGTGCGCCGATCTGCTTGACGATCGCCGGAGCAACGCCGGCCGCGGCGATCAGGGTGAGTGCCATCGGCAGCTGGGACAGCCCGGCGGCCACTGCGCCGTAACCGAGAACGACCTGCTCGTAGAGGGACAGGAAGTAGAACAGGCCGAGCATGGCGGCGCCGGTGAGCAACATGATCGTGTTGCCGGTCGCGATGCTTCGGATGCGCAGCAGCCGCAGCGGAAGCAGTGGCGCGGAGCTGATGCGCTCGATGCCGATGAAGCTGATGAGCATGACGATGCCAACGGTGAGCAGTCCTAGCGTTGCGGCTGAGCGCCATCCCCAAGACGGGCCCTCAGAAAGGCCCCCCACGAGGGCGGCAAGGCCGATGGTGACGGTGAGGGCGCCGGGTACGTCGTAGCGGCGCCACCAGGAGCCGGGCCCGGGGGTGGGACGGTTTGCTGTGACGAGTCGCGGTGTGAGGACGGCGACGGCGACACCGATGGGCACGTTGATCAGGAACACCGACCGCCAGCCGAGACCTCCGGTGAGCAGCCCGCCGAGCAGCACGCCGGCCGTCGCGCCGCCGGCTGCGACGGCACCCCAGACGCCGAGAGCCTTGGTCCGCTCGGCACCTTCGGCGAACGTCGCTGTGACCAGCGACAACGCGGCGGGCGCGAGCAGCGCGGCACCCACGCCCTGCACGGCGCGTACGGCGATGAGCGTGCCGATGCTCGGTGCGAGTCCGGCGGCGAGCGAGGCAAGAGTGAAGATACCGAGGCCGACGAGGAAGGTACGGCGGCGGCCGAGCAGGTCCGCCAGCCTGCCACCGAAGGGCAGCATGCCGCCGAAGGCGACGACGTAGGCCGTAATCACCCAGGCCAGAGTGGACAGGGCAGTGTGCAGCCCGGTGGCGATGTGCGGGATGGCGATGTTCACGATCGACGCATCGAGCACGACCATGAACTGTGCGGTGGCCAGCAGGGCCAGGGTCAGCCACCGACGGTCTACGCCGGTGCCCTCGTGTGTGCGCACTCCGGGAGAGGAGGTCAGGTTCTGGGAAGCAGGCATGTCGGGTCACCTTCAGTGTGAGGTTCTCGCTTTGTTATATCCTATCACAATGTAGTACCTGCTAACATGTCTGTCAACGGTTCCTGGAGGAGGTCCGATGTCGACGCCGCGACCGACGCGACGCGAGCAACAGCGGGTCCAGACGCTCGCGGAGATCAAGAAGCTGGCGATGGCCCAGATCGCCGCCGGCGGGGTCGAGAACCTGTCGCTGAACGCCATCGCAAAGCAGATGGCAATGTCGGGGGCGGCGATCTACCGGTACTTCAGCAGCCGAGACCAGTTACTGGCCGCGCTCGCAGTCGACGGCTATACCGACCTGGCCGACACCCTGGAGGCCGCGGCACATCGGCGCCATGCGTCCCCGCTGGCCCGCTGGCACGCGATCGCCGCCGCGTACCGTGCCTGGGCACTAGACCAGCCGCACCGTTACCGGTTGGTGTTCTCGACCCAGGTCGGTTCCGGGGAACTCGACCCGGAGCAGATCATCCCGGCCGCCGGGCGCAGCATGTCGGTCTTGCTCGACGCGGTCGGCGAAGCGGCCCCGTCCACGGGAAACGGGTCAACCCAGCCGTCGCGCACGCTCAGCCGGCAACTGCGGGACTGGCAGAAGCGCACCGGCATGCCGGATCTCCCCGACGCCACGCTGCTCGCCGGCCTCAACGCCTGGACGCGGCTGCACGGCGTCATCAGCCTCGAACTCGAGGGCCACCTGCCATCCACCGGCGTCGATCCGCAGTTGCTCTATGAAGCCGAAGTGTCCTCGCTGGTCGATAGCCGGCGCTCATTGGACGCCCCAGTTCCTTAGCAGCCCGACGAGCGGTTGTTTGGGATCGAAGGGACCTTGGATGTTGGTCACGGCGTACCAGTAGAGCTTTTCCGCGACATCGGTCGACTCTGGAACCGACGATTGTTGCCCGTAATTGTAGAAGAAGTAGATCAGCGGTGCGCAGCCAGCGATCTTGGTTGACTCGAGGGCGGCTGGATCAGTTTCGGCGCCGCCTTGGTGGCACGTTTCCAAGACCTTGTCCCGGGTAGTCGTGTTGTACTGCACGTCGCGCACGGTGAAGGACTCGATCGCGGGATGGTGACGGTAAAGATCGTCTATCGACTGCTGCACCTCTGCGAAGGTGGGTCTCTGGGTCGGGCTTTGAAGCAGGGACGAATTCGCGTTCTGCGATGCATGCGTCGTCGCTGACGAGCCCGAATGGTTGGTGCTACATCCGGCCATCGCCGCGATGAGCAGTCCGGCGACAATGAGGCTGCATATCGGTAGGCGTCCGGTGGGGGCCGGGCGCCTACCGACATGCGGGATGATGTGCGGCACGGCTAGATGTTGGCGCACTGTCCCTGGCGTCGTCCGGCGACCTTATTGTCGGTCCCCGCGACACCGCCGTTTGCTTGACAGGTCAGGTCCGCCTGCACGGTGGTATGTGAGATTGCATTTCCGGTGCCGCTGTTGTTATTGAACGTGATGTTCCCGGTGATGGTGTTTGGTCCGCAGCCGCCGAGTTGCCATGGGGCTCCTGTACTGTTCTTGATCTCCAGGTTGCCGTTGACAGTTGCGTTGCAAATGGTATTCGCGCCGGAACTCATCGGGTCGCCCGCGTTCGTGGTGCCGTTGGCCTCGACGTTGCCGTTGACTGTCACACCGCTGAGGCGAATGCCGCTGGATTGCTGGATATTGACGTTGCCATTGATCTTCACGCTGACCAGGTCGCACCAGGCGCCCATGGGAACGGTGAGGTTTCCGTTGATCGTGGTGGCGTTGAACTGCTGGTTGGTGCACGTGATGTTCTTGGCTGTTGTCTTGAGCGTCGCCTGAAGTGGCAGGCGGCCGAGGGAGTCGGCGTCGCCGACGGAGACCCTGCGCCCGGCGGCGTCGAGCACCCAGTTCTGGGTCGCGTCGGACCAGTAGGACAGCTGCCGTGGCGGGATGTGCATGGTGACCTGCTTCGACTGGCCGGCGTCGAGCTCCACCCGGCCGAACTGGGCCAGCGACCGGACTGCGAATTGCACACCGGATGGTGCGTCACTAGGCGCTCCGACGTACACCTGCACCGCGTCAGCGCCGGCGGTCGAGCCGGTGTTCTTGACGGCGACGGTGACATCCGCGCCGCCGTCGGCGGTCTGCGCCACGTTCAGTCCGGAGAAGGCGAACGTCGTGTAGGACAGGCCATATCCGAACGGGAACTGTGGCGTGATGCCGAGCTTGTCGAAGTACCGGTAGCCGGTGTAGATGCCCTCGGACTCCGTCGTCCCATCGGCGGCGGGGCAGGGCAGCGAGCCCGGGTCGCCGGTGCCGGAGCAGCCGGCGTTGCCGTTGAGCCGCTCGAGGTGCTGGCCCGCGGTGCTGCCCGGGTACAGGCCGTTCGCGGGCTCGTTGTAGCCCCAGATCGTGTCGGTCCGGTTGGCCGGCCAGGTCAGGGCGGTGTGCCCGGACGGGTTGGCTTGTCCGAGCAGGACCCGTGCGGTGGAGGTGCCGCCTTCCTGGCCGGCGAACCACATGTCCAGCAGCGACTTGACGTTGCCGATCCACGAGGTGTCAACGGGGTTGTCGTTGTTGAGCACCACGATGGTGTTCGGGTTCGCTGCGGCAACCGCGTTGATGAGGTTGACGTTCGCCGCCGACATGGCGTTCTCGGCGGAGATGGTGTGGCCCGAGTAGGGACTACCTGCCGGCGAGGCGGCGCTGCCGCTAACGCCGGTGCCGGTGTTGACGAACACGACAGCCTTGGACTTGCCCGCAGCCGCAGCTGCGGCATCTGCGATGTCCCCGTTGGTCCGCGAGAACGCGAACCGGAGGCTCGCCGGCCCGGTCGTGTCGTTGTTGAAGGTGAGCGTGACCGCGTGGTAGCTGCCGCCGGTGAGCGTGCCGGCGGAGTACTGCCGGTTGGTCAGCCCACTTTCGGTGTAGCCGGCGTTGGTCGGGCTGCCGGGCGTCGTGGCCCCGTAGATGTTCGCTGCGTTCGCCAGCGTGCGCTGGACGCCGTCGAACGTGAGCGTCACGTTCGCGTTCGCCACCGCGGCGGACTGCTGAATGTCGAACGTGTACGTGTCATCGGCCGGGACGTAGACGTAGCCGGTCCAGGTGTAACTGCCGGGATCAAGCTGGCCGCGACCCGAGGCGGTCGTGAAGTCGATCGTGGAATCGGTTGTCGGTGAGCCAGGACCCGTTGTGCGGTTCAGCGACCCGGTCGGATCGCCGCTGTTCGAGGTCGACAGCGGGTTGGTGGGCGAGGCCGCCGTGGGTCCGACCGCCTGACCCGTCGGGTCGTTGGCCGGAACGAAGGTGAACGCTCCGGGGTCGCCGCTGAGGGCTTTCAGTTGCTGCAGCGGGTTAACCGCGTTGCGGTCGATGAAGCCGGTCGAGGCTTCGTTGGTCGGGTCAGCCACGGTGTGGTTGGCGCTCGACCCGGCGACGAGGATGCCGCCGGCAAGATCGGCGCTGGTCAAAGGCAGCGCGTGGTCGTCGTTCTTGAGCAGGGTGGCTCCCTCTTCGGAGTACTTCTCTACGACCGCCGCGTCACCGTACTTGGTGCCGAGCTGTCCGTCGCCGCCGAGCGGGAGCGGTGCCGTACCGGACCGGTCGGCGCCGACGCCGCCGGGGTTGGTGCACGACGCGGTCGGCACCGGATCACATCCGAGAATCCCGAAGCGCTGCTCCTCGTAAAGGATGCGAGCCAGGGACTGGTTGAACACCGAAAGCGGTAGTGCACCGCCAGCGACGGCGGCGTTCAGGGTGCAGCCGCCCGCGCCGGCGGTGCTGGTGGGCGCTGCGCAGCCGGTTCCGGCTGAGCCCTGGTAGTGGTTCGGGATGCCGCCGACATGGCTGACCGGGTCGTCGGTGGCATTACACGGCGCGGCGTCGCCAGGCGTGTGGTTCACCGCGGCGGTCGTGTACGCGCAGGTGCTGCCGGTCGGGTCGTTGTTCCCGTTGCCGCCGGAGAAGAAGCCGTTCTGCGTCGGCATCTCCTGGTCCTCACCCTGCAGGATGCCCGAAGTGCTGTGCGTGGCCGGGTAGTCGGAGCCGACCAGCGCCTGAGTGCCCCAGGTGTCGCGCAGCACGTGGGTCAGGCTCAGTGGCTGCTCGCACGAGAAATGCGACTCATTAAGCGGCCACGTCTGGGGATTCTCACCCGGCTGGGCGTACGGGCTCAGCGGCGCAGTCGTGCTCAGCGCCGAAACGGACTTGGAAAGCGACGGGTTGCTCGACGTGTCGCGCCAGACCTGATACGAGCACATGGTCGCCGCAGCCTGCCCGCCGGTGAAGCCGCCCTCGTACGGGGTCAGGTACAGCTCATGCAGCCCCTGATCGGTGATGTCGGTGTTCGCGTTCTGGTTCTGCCCGTTGTAGACGACGAAGTGCTTCATCTCCGACATCGCGCCGGAGCCCTGCATCCCGTTGATCTGCTCGGCAACCATCTGATTGCTCAGGTACGGGTCCTCGCCGGTGGTGGTCAGGTTTCGGCCCCAGTTGGGAATGCGGTCGAGGTCGGTCTGTGGGCCGAACATCCCGGTAACCATGAACGCCCGGCTCTCCGAGCCCTCGGTCTGGCCCCAGGCGTTGGCGAGGTCGCGGTCGAATGACGCGGCCAAGCCCATCAGCGTCATCGGCCCGGTCGAGCCGCGCGCGTTCGGGCCCGATGTGTTCAGCACACCCTGCGCGTCGGTCCAGCAGATGTAGGAAATGCTCGGCGTCGTAAGGGAGACGTACGCTGCCCGGCCGTTCGCGTGTGCCTTGGTCAACGGGGCTGCCAGCGTTAGCCCGGTTCCGGTCGCGCCGGCCGTGCCGACGCTGGCGATGGTTACCTGCTCGGCGTCGGACGTCGCGTCGACCCAGATCGTCTGTCCCACACTGAACGGGGCGACACTCGTCACCTTGATGGTGGTGTCGCCGGCGGCAGCGGCAGCGGCGAGAGTCGTGCCGGTGACGTTGCCGGACGCGTCCAATCCGAAGGGGCGACCGACCGGACCGACGTTGTGGCAGTCAGGACTCGCGCCGTCGTGCAGCACCGTGTCGGCATTCTGGATCTGCGCCAACGTCGGCGATGCCGTCGGCTCCAACTGCGCTATCAGGCTCAAGACAGCCGGCGTGTACGGTGCGGCCGCGTCCATCGTCGGCGAGGTTTTCGCCGAGGGCAGCGACGCCGGCAACGTGTACGGCACATTTGCGCTCGACGGCGTCGGATCTGCCTGGCTGGACGTCGCCGTCCCGCCGGCCAGACCAGCGGCGACCAACCCTATGACGCCACCGATGGCGAGCGTGCGGCGGCGCAGGTTTCCACGCCGTCGACCGGAAGACACGTACCCGGGCTGGATCTTAGACAGCGCAGAACCACTCATGACGGCCTTCTTCCGCTGCAAGCCGACTACGTCCAGGCGGACGCACGTCACCGGGCGCCGCCGCGATCAGCCAACGACCCGCTCACCTAAACCGTTGGGATCGCTGACCAGTGGTAACTGAATCGAAACTTAGAGCGCAGCGTTAGTACAGTCAATACACTTAATGCAAACCCAACGGACGATGCTTTGCTATTTGCCTGGATTAATCGAATCGCCGTGATGTCGACGATCTTGGCCGGGCCCCGGCTCGACTCCAGGCACCGTCGGAGGACAAGACCGGCTGGATCAGCGACAATAGGCACCGCGCCTGCAGGGTGATGACTCGACGGGCGACCCGATGGCAGTTACCGTCGGCGAGTTCAGCCAGCTTCTGGATAAAGGCGAGTCCGCCGAGTGGATCAGCTCTTGAACAGCGCGCTGTAGGCGTTGAGCGCCGGCTGCCCACCGAGGTGGGCGTAGAGCACGTTGGAATCCGCTGCGATTGCGCCGCCGCGAATGAGGTCGATCAACGCGGCCATCGATTTGCCTTCGTAGACCGGGTCGAGGAGCACGCCTTCGAGGCTGCCCGTCAGCCGGATGGCATCCAGGGTCGAGGCGACCGGGATGCCGTAGTAGTCGCCCGCCCAGCCTTCGAGGACGGTGATCTCGTCCTCGCGCAGGTCGCGACCCAACGCGATCAGGTCGGCGGTATTGCGCGCGATCTTGCCAACCTGGGCGCGCGTCTCGTCGATCTTCGCCGACGCGTCGATGCCCAGGACCCGGCGCGGACGGTCCTGCCCGGCGAAGCCCGCGATCATCCCGGCCTGGGTGGAGCCCGTCACGGCGCAGACGATGACGGTGTCGAAGAAGACGCCGAGTTCCTGCTCCTGGCGCTCGACTTCGTAGGCCCAGTTCGCGAAGCCCAGCCCACCGAGGCGGTGATCGGAGGCACCGGCGGGGATGGCGTATGGGACACCGCCCTCGGCGCGAATCTGGCCGAGCGCGTTCTCCCAGCTCTGTTTGAAGCCGATGCCGAAGCCGGCCTGTACGAGCTCAACGTGGGCTCCCATGATCCGCGACAGCAGGATGTTGCCGACCCGGTCGTAAACCACATCCGGCCAGTCCACCCAGCTCTCCTGCACCAGCCGCGCCTTGAGCCCGAC
>Ga0126373_10003388_pt1 | contig 11923 bp, 13 predicted proteins | sample PanSoiMetPlot_11_FD_92545 | JGI IMG/M metagenome (GOLD analysis project Ga0126373, IMG submission 92545) | Tropical forest soil microbial communities from Panama - MetaG Plot_11 | ecosystem: Environmental > Terrestrial > Soil > Tropical forest > Bulk soil | place: Panama | collected 2016-02-17
ATCTCGATGGCAAGATCGACCAGTGGTATTCGTTGGAAGACCGGCCGGGTGTCGTCTTCATCCTGAATATGACCGACACTCAGGCAGCGCACGCCATGCTGGAGGAGCTGCCACTCGGCAAAGTCCACCTGATGACGTTCCAGCTTACGCCGATCGGTCCGCTCAATCCCCTCCGCCAGCTGCTGGTACCGGTTGTTCCGCACTAACCCGGAAGTGATCGAGCGGGTATCCGCCATCATCCCGACCGAGTCGAGGTCGTGATGTTTTCGGCCGAGGACATTGATCGCGGACCATTGGGCCGACAAGTGTCAGATCATTCGGCCACCAAGCAAAAAGCCCTATCTCGGCCCGCTCGAGATTGATCCCCGCGGCGGCTTTTGGGTCGGCCGAATAGTGCATTTGCTCACGCCGTCCAAAGAGAGACTCAACTGATGGACATTGAAAAGCGTTTGCAGCAACTGCTTTGGCACGAGTCGTTTGAAGCGATGGTCCGGCATGTGTACAACGCGGCCCACAATGATGGCTTGAGTCGATCTCAAATCGTCAAGGTTTTGAACGAGCTCGCTGCCGAGTTTTCGACCGAGCCGCCGAGCTCGACGCGGCCACCATTCATCTGATTGCCGCCCCGCTCGGCGCGACGATGATGTCATTGCTGTCATGCCCGCCGCGCCGCCCAATCGGCCAGCACCTCGCCGAGCGCGCGCCCCACGAGTTCGGGCCGCTCCGTGTCGGCCTCGGTCAGTCGGCCCGATTGGATCAATGCTTCGACGATCGCCGCCTGGGGGATCGTCAGCGTGACTTGCACCTCGCCATTGCGGCGCTCACGCTCCCGGCGCTTTCGGATGAAGGACGGTGTCACCTTTCGAAACGGCCCGCGACCCCGGGTCGCTTTTGTCCCACAGTGACCCACAATGGCAAGCGCCGTGCTATCGTCCGCGGGCGTACGTTTCACGCGCTGCGCCCACACATGCTTCGATCCTCATCGCCGATAGCATCCACGTTGTCTCGACCAGCCGTCGACTCCGTCACGGCTCGCCGGCGATCACACTACGGGTCTACGCACACTTGTTCCGGCCCGATGATCGTGCTGCCGAAACTATTCAGCGCGCCCTCACCGCTCCCTTGGCTTGACGGCTTCAAACATTGGGTGCCAATTGGGTGCCAATTCGGGTTTTCGTTCTGGATTCTTTTGTTCTTTTTTCCTAAGCCATTGAAATCATTGTGGGGAAGGGTGGCCGAGTGGTTTAAGGCAGCGGTCTTGAAAACCGCCAGGGGTCGCAAGGTCCCTCGTGGGTTCGAATCCCACCCCTTCCGCCATAAGGCTAGATATTTCAATGGGTTTTTCGGCATCAGGCATCAGGGCACCTGGTGTTTTCCAGTTTCGGCCCTCAGGCTCCATCGCATCGCTGAGCAAGTACACAAAGGTCCCAGCGATCCCCCGCCGACGTCAAAACGCTAGAATAGGAATCATGCCCACCCTCCGAGCCATGAAGCCCTAGCGATCGGTGGCGTAACTGTCCGTCCGATCATCATCAGCCGAAAGAAAACATCGTATATGAGAAAGTCGCTTGCTATGGCTGCCGTGGTACTTGCGGCGTCGACAATCACGTCGGCGCAAGCAACTGATACCCTCAATTGTCCTCCTGGCTGCCGATGTATGGTTGACGTTTCTCTGGAAGCCACGCTCGAGCGGTCGCACATAGCCTTGTCAGCACCCCGCTCGCGCGGGCTCCGGCAGGCGGCCGGGTGACTGCTGGCGGCCGATAGGCTGCGGCAGTTCGGACCTGTGATAGGTTGAACCCTTGCTCTGAGGCAGAGCGATGTCGCCGCGCTGGAGCGTATGCTCGCGGCGTGGCTTGCAAGTTTAACTTGACGTTTACTCCAGTGCCCCCATATTGAACTCATTAATTCCCCCCCGTCGGACACGCCCCAGGGCCTCTGGCGGGGTTATTTTTATCCGTAACACATTACAATTACGACAGAATTTGGAGAAATTCGCATGGCTCGCGAACCTGCCGAAATCCGTGCAATTACATTCTTCGATGGCCAAAACCTATTTCACTGCGCTAAGGCAGCTTTTGGCCACATCTATCCCAATTACGATCCCGTTGCCTTGTCTAACGCGGTGTGCGTATCCAAGGGTTGGAGATGTGCCCAGGTGCGCTTCTACACTGGAGTTCCAGACGCAGCGGACAATGCATTTTGGAACCACTTTTGGGTCGCCAAGGGGGCCCAAATGGGTCGCGAAGGGGTGCACGTGTGTACCCGCCCTCTCCGGTATCGAAATAAGCAGGTTAAACTGCCAGATGGCAGCATCCACACATTCCTCGACGGCGACGAAAAGGGTATTGACGTTCGCATTGCGCTCGACGTCATTCGCTTGGCCCACCAGAATGCCTACGATGTAGCTGTTCTCTTCTGTCGAGATCAGGACCTATCCGAGGTCGCCGAGGAACTACGCTTGATCGCGCGCGAACGAGATCGTTGGATCAAAATGGCCTCCGCGTATCCGTTCAGCCCGGCTGTGCGTGGTGTTCGAGGGATCAACAAGACTGACTGGATCCAAATCGACCGCGCCACTTACGATGCCTGCCTTGATGGGAGGGATTATCGGCCGAAAAAGGCATGAAAAGCGCAAACAAATCTGTGATGACCCTCGGCGCCGTTCCGCTCTTCCCCTCGTTCAAGACTACGCAAACGGCGGTGCTTTCAGCAGCTCTTCACTCTGCACGATAACCGTGCACCACCGCCTCGCGCGCGTAATCGCATTGTAAAAGCAGTCGCCGCTTGTGTTCGGCGTCCCCGCCGACTTGGAAGGCAAGAGCACTACGACGCCATCAAATTCCCTGTTCTTCGCCTGTTGTACGGTCATCGCAGCGAACATTATGTTGTCGACGCCGAGATGATGCCGGCGCATACCGACGCGGCTCGCCAACACCGCAGCAACTTCAGCCCGCGCGAAACTCGTCACGCCGGCCGCTCGGGACTGCGCAAAGGCGGCGTTCATCAACACTCCGCTAGGCAGAACGACCGGCCTCATTTTTCCTCGAGATCGGTGAACGGCCCAGCAGCGTACACAATTTTGCCGCCGACGATGGTGAGCAGCGATTGCAGGCGCGCAATCTCTTCCACCGGCATGGTGAGATAATCCTGGCCAAGCACCGCGAGATCGGCAAGCTTGCCGGACTCGAGCGAACCGCGGCGCGCCTCGTCCTTCGCGAACCAGGAGCTCCCCACCGTGTACAGGCGCAGCGCCTGCAACCGGCTCGGCGTCTCCGCGGCGGCTCGGAGCGGCGTCCCGCCGACGGTCCTGCCGTCGAGCATCCAGCGCAACGCGACGAACGGATTGTAACTCATCACGCGGTGGGCATCGGTGCCGGCACCCATAATCACGCCAATCCGCAGGCCGGTTGCCAAGGGCGGGGCGCGGCGGGCAGCCTCAACGCCGGCGACCGCCGCGTAGCGATCGCCGGAGAAATACATCGCGTCCTGGAACGCCCAGCCGACGCCGAGATTCTTCATTCGGGTCAGGCTTGCAACCGATGCATCGTCGAGATGGTCCACGATCCAGTGCAGCGGCGCGATCCTGAACTCCCGGTTGATGCGCTCGAAAATGTCGAGGAGTTCACTCACCGATGAGTCGTGGAGCCAGTGCACGCGTAGCAGCATTCCGCACTCCGCTGCCCAGCGCGCGACCTCATAGAATTGTTCCTTCTGTGCTTGGCTTGGATGGTCGTTGTTGTAGAGGCCCCAGGTCACGATCTCGCCGATGCCAGTGAAACGAAGCATGTCGTCGCCGAAGCCGGCGGGTAGAAGCTGGGTGAGGTCCTGAAACGTCTTAAGCTCGTCGTGTCCCGGCGCCAAGGCCGAAAGGCTGTAGGACACGCGCAGGCTAAGTTGGCGCTCGCGCCAGAGGTGGAATAGTGCCTGGTAGCTTTCCGGCGTAAGTCCCACACCGCCCGGGTCGACGATCCCGGTCAACGCAAGCCGGTTCAACTCGCGGAAGAATTTTCTGGTGCCGGCAATCTGCTCGACTTCGGTGGGCGCAGGCAGCCTAGCAAACAGGGCACCGAACTCGCGGATGCCGCCGGTGATGGCGCCGGTCGGGTTGTCGTTCGCGTCGCGTTCAAGCTTTGCGCCCGCGGGCAGATCGCTGTCCTCCGATATCCTGAGCGTCTCCAAGGCGAGAGGCGTCAACATCGCCCAGCGATAGAACAGCTGAACGTAGACCGGATGGCCGGGCGCGGCCGCCGCCAGCTCGGCCTGCGTAGGCCTTCGCTTCTCGACAAACTGTTCTTCCGTCCATCCTCCCGCGACGATGATCCACGCTCCGGGTTTGGCTTGCCTCGCCGCCACGCGAATCCGGTCGAGCGCCTCGACAAGGCTTCCTGCATCGATCCAGCTCACTTCGGTTGTGAAGCTTCGCGCCGCGCGGACGCCATGGATGTGCGAATCGATGAGACCAGGAATGACCGTGCGCCCGCCCAGATCGATGATCCGCGACTGCAACCCCGAGAGAGCGCGGACCTCGTCATTGCTGCCCACAGCCAGGATCTTTCCGTCGCCGATCGCGATCGCTTGACGAACAGCATCCTGGACATCCACGGTGACGATCTTGCCGTTGATGAGGATCATGTCGGCTTCGGCATGTGCTTGCGGAGCCGCAAACAATCCGATCGCACCGGCCAAGAAGCCGGCGAGGTGCCAGCGCGTACCGCAGGAATGCATCAGAACATGCCGTTGTCGTTGGCGGAATGTTCGGGAATGTCCTGAATCACGTCCCAATGCTCGGCGATCAGGCCGTCTTTCATGCGGTAGAAGTCGGCGATGGCGCGGCCGGGCTTGGCCGGATCGGCGACGGAATGCGAATGGACGATAACGAAGTCGTCGACGGCGAAGATGTGCTTAATATCCACGTGCATATTGGGGGCGCGCATCCGCAAGATCTCAGTCAGCTTCCTGATGCCCTCTGGGCCGTCGGGGAGTGTCGGATTGTGCTGCTTGTAATTCGGCGCCAGGAACTTGGCGGCCACCTCGAAATCCTTGTCGTTGAGCGCGGCCTGGTAGAAGCCGATCACCGCCTGTTTGTTCGCCTCGGTCTGGCCAAGCGTTTCGGCAAGCGCTGCGGTCGCGGCAATCGCAAAGGCGAGAGCTGCAATGACAGGCAAGCGGATCATGAGAAGCTCTCTCCCAGGTTGCAGAATTTCCTGGAGCACTCTTTCCCTACGTCGAGCAGGCGCGGCGCAAAGTCATGGCTCGATCGGCGATGAACAAATGGGCCGGGAACGTCAAAGTGTTTTCCACTCTTGCCGAGAAGCCTTGATCCGCAACGGACTTTCTTGGACGATGTTGTTCCACTCCGACGCGTTAACCCTTTGAAATATCAAAAATAGTGCCGATCCCACCCCTTCCGCCAGTAACCGCAAAAATATCAGAAATATCCGTTCCTACCCTGCCCCAAACTCACCCCCAACGCTGCGGTCACCAGCGCCACGCCCAAACCCGCGCGATATAACACCCTCTCCGTCATTTCATAGCCGCGTCCCTATCGGCGCCTGAATTTAACTGTAACTGCGTTCGCGTGCTCCTGCCCTTTCTTGAGCTCGGCCTCCGCATACCGTTGTTAAGAGATTGTATAGATCTCCTATGGATAGATCGCCCTTCCGTGCAGTAAACAGGAACGGCCCCCGTGCGACACGTCATGATCCTTCTAAGCATCACGATGGTTGGTACCTCGGTTGCCTCATTCTCCGGCAACGCCCGCGCTGATGGTGGTCAGGTCGCGGCCGGGATCCTTGGTGGCCTCGCGGCCGGCACAATCCTTGGCGCCGCCACGGCACCCCGTCCCTACTACGCTCCGGCACCGGTCTACGTCACGCCCCCCGCTTATGTTGAGCCCGATTGCTATTGGACTCGAGGTCAGCCGATCTGGGACGGTTGGCGACAAGCCTGGGTCAGTTCACGCGTACAGGTTTGCGACTGAGCCGCAGCGCCAGAGCACTCCTCGGTGAGCCACCGCCGCCACAACACCGCCAACGCGTAGGCGCTCCCTGTGTGCGTCACAGCGTCAGTACGAGCCAAACCGACGCGTCAAGCGGGATCGAATCCGAACGAGCCGCTCGAAGAAACGTAGGTTCCTTCCTAGCCAACGCTTCGGCATCCATCCTCACAAGCACGAACCTGTCGTCCTGATCGAAGATCAGCACGTCAGGGTGGCCCTGGAGGTGATCGTCGTTCGTACTGGCGAGATTGACGGTGCCGTGCATGTGGCCCTCCCTGTTGTCGCAGGGGAATGCGCCCGCCGGCCGCCAGGTCGCAGTAGTGGCCATCGCTGCCGCACTTTATTTAACTTACTGAAATCATTGACGTTCCTTTTTCGGCAGAGCCATGCATCGGCATGCGTCGAATCGGCGCGATGTCCCTGCCCAACGGCTCACAGAGGTAATGGAGCGCGATTTCAACGTTCTCGTGCTTATGGTCACGCCGAATCATTCCGGCGTTTCGGGCGCCGCCTGCCGTCTTCCCGATCTCGATGTCGTGCTGATCAATCGCGATGAGGTGCCGGGACGGCGACACTTCGATCTCGCGCACGAGCTCTTCCACATTCTGACTTGGGATGCGATGCCGCCGGTCCACGTCGAAGACGCGACCGAAATCGGTGGCACGAACCGGGTCGAGCAGCTCGCTAACGCCTTCGCCTCAGCTTTGCTGATGCCGGCGCGCGTTGTCCAAGCCGCGGCCGACTGGCGCACACTTCGCGGCGACGCGCTAATCGCTCAACTCAACGCGACGGCCGATCACCTCGAAGTGACATCCTCGGCCCTCATGTGGCGGCTTGTGACGCTCGAACTTCTCGCGAAATCCACAGTTCTCGTCGTACCGGCGGACGCCATTCGCAACAATGGCCATCCCACGGGGCTTTTTGCCGAGAATCGTGCTGCTAAAAGGCTGCCGTTGTTTTCGGGGCGCTTTGTCGAGATCGTAGCCCGTGCCGTGGAGGAGGGGCGCGTCTCGATCCGCAAGATCGCCGGCCTGCTTGGCATTTCCGTCGATGATTTAGGCGATCTCTTCGCCGCTCACGGCGTCCCGGCGCCTTACGAGCTGTGAGGCGACGGTGGTGGGTTGGCGGGGGCCCGTTCTCGTGGACACGAACGCCATCATCGAGGCATGGCGTGTCGACGCGTGGCGGGCACTCTGCGGCGGGTACCCGCTCGAAACTGTGGAGGAGTGCGTGATCGAGACTCAAACCGGCTATCAGAACCGGCGGCCAGAGCAGCAGATCGATCGGGAGGCACTTCTTGCTTGACTGAAAACGGTACACGAAGTCTCAGACGCCGAGCGCGCCAGTGCGCTCACCCGCGACGGCGAGATCGGCATGCTCGATGGGGGCGAGAAGGCGCTCTGGGCGCACGTGCTTGCTCGTCCCAACGCTTGGTTGCTCTGCGGCCCCGACAAGGCGAGCCTGCGCATCGGCGTGCGATTAAATCTGCGCGACCGTCTCGTCCCGCTTGAGCGCCTTCTCGATGACGCGGGCTTTCGGCTGAAGACGCCGCTCAAGGGCGCTTATCGTCGCGACTTCGCACGCTCGTCGAGCTCGCGCAGCGCGAAGGGAAGATCGCATGACTGCTCCGACCTCAACCGATGTCCGTGCGCGTTTGATCGAGCACGCTCTGGCTCATTGGCCAAACCCCAAACGGTAAAGCGCCCCAGTACAGCAAGCTCTGATGCAACCTCGATCAGCACAAACTTAACCCAAGTAAATGGCGCTGCAAGCTTATATGACGATAGTTACATCGCGGATGGCCCATTCGCATTGGGTGGTTTCATTGCTAGCCCAGGAGCTTGGACAGATTTCAGCGCAAAATGGCATGCAATGCTGAGGGCTGGCACTCTCGCAAAGGCCGGGAAGTACCACTTCAAAATGAACGAGATGGCCGTCAATGAAGAGCGTATGGAACGAGTACCAGGATTCTACTGGATCATTGAAGACCACGTGCTATTGGCCGGGCGCGTGCCCTAGCATCAGCCCTAGACCCCCCGTCACGCCTCCTGCATCCCGCTTGGCATCCGAGACGAACCGTGGGCGGCGCGACCCGTCCTTCGTGACCCAGAGCTGATCTTATTCGCGCAAAAAGCGTGGAGTTCGTTTGCCAACGTCGGTCTCCAGCCTCGACAAGAGGAAGGATGGATCTTTCGATACACCAAATGCGCTACATCGCAGGATTGGTTCAAACGGAGGACGAGTAATGCAAAACACTTTTCGAGCATAATACGATCATCACCCTGCCGCAGTCGGGTTCACGGAACACGACAGGAGCCTTATTGCGGTTTCGTACCGATGTAATAAAGTGGTGTGGCATTCTTCGCGCGATCGTCAGCTTAAAAAAACCGAAGGCTGAACATGTCCCGCAACCGAATTACCCACTTTCACTTGGCGATATTCTTCGGACTGTTAGTGTTGGTCTTCGCCGGCGCCGCACCCGCCGCGGCCCAGATAGCGCAGCTTCCTGAGAGACCTGGGCAGCACCTGCATTCGATCGACGTGAACCTCCCCAGTGGAGTCACCGACAAGTGCGAACCCACGTACACCTACGAGGAGGGACCACGCGGCCCCAGTCACTGGGCGGGTGTCTGCAACACCGGTCACATGCAAACGCCCATCGACATCTCAAAGCCAGAAAAAATTTCGCTCGCCCTGCTTCCGCGGCTCCTGTTCAACTACCAGCCTGCCGAACTGGACATGGTGAATGATTGCAACCGCTACCAGCTCAAGCTCAGGTTCCCTCCAAACCAGTGGCTCAAGGTCGGCAAGAAGCCGTATCGACTCGGCGAAGTCCGTTTTCGCGAGCCAGGTGAGACGGCGGTCAATGGCAAGCGTCCACCGATGGCGCTCCAGCTGGTCCACTTATCCCCCGAATTAAATTTTCTGGTGGTTGAAGTACCAGTGGTGGTCGGCAAGGAAAATTCGGTCATAAAGACCTTGTGGGAGCGCGTCCCGTATCCGGGCAAAGAGATCAAAGTCCCGTTTATAAAAATCAACGTCATGGACTTGATGCCCGCCGATCACGGGTTCTATCGCTTTCCCGGATCGTTGACGACTCCCATCTGTAACGAACCCGTGCAGTGGTTTCTGATGAAGAATCCGATCGAGATGTCCGAGGCCCAGATCAATCAATACCGAAAGTACTATCAGAACACAGCCAGGCCCCTTCAGCCCCTGAACAACCGTCCGTTGGTCGAAAGCCAGTGAGCCGTGGCATCCTGATCCGTTGTAGACATGCGCATCCCGCGACGGTGGAACCTTTCGTTTGTGCTGCTCCTGATTCTGAGCATACCCCCGCTCGTCTTTCAGGCGAATGCGGGGCAGTCGGATGCTGCCCAGGCGGTGCCGGACGCTTCCGATCAGGAGAAGCGACAACAGGCGGTGACGCTCTTCAGCCAGGGCAAACGTCTGCAGGCTCTGCCGCTTCTTGAGGAACTGGTGCAAAAGAACCCGCGGGACCCCGAATTGCTGGTGGCTCTCGGGGCCTCTCTCGTCGACCATGCGGCAACCCTCACCGATCAGGACGCGGCAGCAAAAGAACGCTTTCGCGCGAGGGATCTGGTCCAGAAAGCCTGGCAGTTGGGGGATACCCGTCCTCTGGCGGAGAACCTGCGGCAGCTTTTGCAAGACCTGCCCGCGAATGGCGCGGTCAGGTTCTCTGATAACCCGGCGGTCGAACGAGTCATGGATGCCGGCGAGGCGGCGTTCGCGCGGCGCGACTTCGACGAAGCGCTGACCATTTACGCGAAGGCGCTGGAACTCGAGCCCACGAACTATTCCGCCACTCTCTTTACGGCCAACACATACGACCGGAAGAACGACTTCGCTCGCGCCAGCCAGTGGTACGAGCGCACGATGGTCCTTGATCCAGACATCGAGACAGCCTTCCGCTATTATGCCGATATGCTGGCCAAGCGGGGTGACATGGCCAAGGCGCGCAGCATGCTCATTCACGCCGCCGTGGCCGAACCGTATAACAAGATCGTCTGGCGCGAGATTCGCGCGTGGGCGCTGATCAACAACACCGCGTTCGAGCTGGTGTATCTGCCGATCCCCCGCGTCGCGAAGGATGATGGTTCCATACAGGCTTCCGGGCAACCTACGCAACTCCTGTCCGCATGGCAGGCCTATCACGCGGTGATTGCGAACTGGCGAAAAGGCGGCAAGTTTGAAAGGCAGTTTCCGCAGGAGGCGTACCGGCACTCGCTCCCGGAAGAATCCGAGGCCCTGACGGCGGCTGCCGTGGTCCTGCAAACGCTCAGGCAAGATGAGAAGGCCGCTAAATTGGTGACAGGCAACACGGTTCCCGGGCTACTGCTGAAGCTGCACGAGGCTGGTCTCATTGATCCTTACGTGCTGTTCAGCCTGGGAGATGATGGTATTGCACGCGACTACAAAGCATATCGGGCGGTGAATCGCGCCAAACTCGAAGAGTATATGGATAAATTCGTGATGCCAGCTCCCGCCGGTAAATAGAGCGATTTCCGGTCGTGTTGAACACATCACGCGCGCGGTGCCGTCGCCCGGCATAGCGCGTCGAAGACGCCTGAATTCCGCTTTCGCCCGGCGCCCCTGATTGTGAGGCACAGAGCCAGACGATCGGAGTGGCCGGGACAAGCCCAGGCCACGACAAGATCGAGAAGTGGTCAAAAACGATCGGAAACTGCGCGAATATCCGATCCGATCGAAGAGACGGCTTCAGATTTCCTTCTGAAACCGCTCAAGCTGCAAACTCTTAGAGTCGATTGCGGTCATGGTGGCCGGGTTTGTCCCTGGTTCGCGGGTACGGCAAACTCCTCACCTCCCCCACAGCGAGGGGCGAATCCGGCGTGACAACGCCGAGCCCTATCCTAGCGCCCAGGCGTTGTGCCCTCCTCGTCGAAGTCGCCGGGACAAGCCCGGCGACGACACCGCGTGCAAGGTCAGAATGACCACCGCAATTTGTTCTAATTGCTACTCGTCGTGTTACTAGTCGTCGTGTTGCTAGTCGTCGCGCAACCACTCTTGGGGCAGACGCGCTCAATCCCCATCATGCCAAGGTCCTCATGTCCGAGGATGTGGCAATGGAAGACGAAATCGCCGATGTCCGGTCCGCGGAAGTCCATGAGCAATTGGACCTGCGGGTACGGAATGACTGGATTGCCGTTGGCGTCGACGCAAGCGGGTGGGACGTTACTGTTGTTCGCCGGCGGAGGACCATTGCAGAACGGAACTTGGATCATGTCGAGGAACTGGCCGTTGATGGCCGGCGCCTGCACGCTGCCGTTGGCTTCGAAGTTATCCTGCTCCAGCACCTTGAAATGGATCTGGTGCTGGTGGAGTTCGTGGTTCTCCTGAGCGCGGTTCTGGACAATCCACTTCTCCACGGTTCCCTGGGTGGTGATGATTGACGGCGGATTGTTGGCGTCGAACGGCGTGTCAATTGGAACTCCATTAGTCACCTGCGTAGCGCACTGGGTGCCCGCCGCAGTCACGCATCCGGAGGCGTTAATGAAGAACACGCTTCCGTCCTGGTCCTCCGCGAAGTAGACGGTGCGGGTGAGGGCAGGCGTCACGTTCATGATGCCGCCAAACATCTGCTTCGCGGTGTCCACGCCCGTCGAGGTGGGAACCATGCCGTCGGCAGGCAGTGCAGCGTTTAGCACTTTAGCGGAAACAAGCTGAATATTGAGCAGAGGGCGTGGGGGATTAGCGTCGCCAAGCGGCCCGGTGAGGATATTCTGCGTAATCAGCTGGGCGACTTTAACGGTTGGGGCCGGTGCCTTCACAAGGAACTCTACGCGCGCCGCGGGCGGCACAAGAAAGTGCGTCGCCGGAATGAGCTGTCCGGGCTGGGTGCCGTCCTGAGAGTTTACCGGGACCCCGTCGATGCCGACGATC
>Ga0126373_10003389_pt1 | contig 11922 bp, 10 predicted proteins | sample PanSoiMetPlot_11_FD_92545 | JGI IMG/M metagenome (GOLD analysis project Ga0126373, IMG submission 92545) | Tropical forest soil microbial communities from Panama - MetaG Plot_11 | ecosystem: Environmental > Terrestrial > Soil > Tropical forest > Bulk soil | place: Panama | collected 2016-02-17
ATCCCGATCGAAATCATCAGCCATCTGGCGCGCGTCCTGTCGCTGACCATTCGTCTTTTTGCCAACATGTTCGCCGGAGACATGGTCACACTCGTCTTTTTCTCACTGGTCCCAATAGGGATCCCAATTCTGTTCCTTGGTCTGCACATCGGCGTCTCGCTACTGCAGACCTACATTTTTGTTCTGCTGACGACGGTCTATCTTGCCGGCGCAGTCGCAGAAGAGCACTAGAGAGGTTTCAAGTTTCGAGTGGTTGTGTGAAGGCGTTTTTTGTCTTCTGCATTTTCGAGGCGTACTGCAGGTCGCCCAAAAGACAGGGTGGTTGTCGATCTCAAATTCATAAGTTTGTCATCCTGAAGCGGAGCGAAGGAGCGGAGCGACCGAGCGAAGCTGAAGGACCTGCTTTCGGGTCAGAAAAGGCTGCGTAGTCACTGACGATGCTTTTCGAGTCTCAAGTTTCCAGTTTCGAGTGCCGTACGAGTCTCCGTCTCGAAACCTGAAACTTGAAACCCGAAACTCAAGAAAGGTTTCTGGCCATCAGCGTGAGGGCGTCTGCACGGGTTGACGTCAACCACCCACTGGCGGCGATTGATACAAGGAGAAACGTTCCATGTGGAAACTCAGCTATCTGTTCATGATGCTCTCGGCCCTCTGCTTCGCGATGCCGGCATTCGCGCAAGGTGGGGAAGCCACTGGGGTAAATTGGGTCGCGATCACGGCAGGCTTCTCGATGGCGATTGCTTCGGCCATCTGCGGCCTGGCACAGGCGAAGGCCACCGCGGCAGCGGCCGAAGGTCTCGCCCGCAATCCGGCGGCACGTCCGGGAATTCAGCTAGCACTGATTCTCGGTCTAGCGCTGATCGAGTCCCTCGCGCTCTACACGCTGGTCATCATCTTCGCGAAGGTGAAGTAGGAAGCAGCTCGTAGCTCTAGCTTCTCGCTTTAAATTCAAAAGCCTCTGCCGTTTGGCAGAGGCTTTGTTCTTGTGCACTGATCGTAGTGAGTACAAAACGATGTGAGAATTGTTCCCGAAACCCGACACCTAATACCGGTATCTGAACCGAACACCGAATACCGAAGACCGGCCACCTGACGACTGACGACTGGCGACTGCCTATCCCTTGCGTTCCCCATCCCACTCTTTGCCGCGGCTTTCCGGCGTGCGATCGACCGCCTCGACCAGGATCCGGCGCAAGCGGTATCGGCTTTCAAGGTCAGTGTTCACGATCTCAAATCCCACTTCATTCACCCGCGCACGTCGCAGCAGAACCTGCGCGCGCACGTGGCGTACACCCATCGAGATGTCGAGGTTTGCTTCCGAGCCGATGCGGAGGTTGTCTTCTTTAGTGCCCATGCCGCCGCCCAAACTCATCTCGCGGATCAGGATGCTCGACTTGCCCCACGAGCTGGAAATCGTCGCTGAAAGAGCCTTAGCGAGAACGATGCGCTCGTAGCGCCGCTGACGGACCCACGGGCAGGCCGGCGCGCAATCGAGCGCGGCGATGGCCAGTTCGCTGGGTTCAAGGCCGCTATCGGAAAGAATCTGGCCTCCGTAGCGCGGATCGATCTTAGCGAGGGCCTGTGCCGCCGCGATGCGAATCTCGCGGTGATACACCCACTTCCACATCTTCTTGGTTTCGAGCAGCTCGCGCAGCACGCTTGTGGCCTCGCTGTCGCGCAGCCTGCCCAGCGACTCGATAGCTTTCAACTGCAGGAACGGAGAGCGTCCTTCGGCGTCGCCGCTCTGCGCCATGATCAGCAGCGGGCCTACCGCGCTGCGGTCGCCGCTCATGCCGATCTCGTCAATGGCCTGCGGAACCACGAGGGGATCAAGAATTTCGAGCAGCTCGAGCAGCGTGCGTCCGCGGTCGCTGGCGGCGCCGTAGGCGATCTGGCGCACGACGACGTCGTGATAGAAGCGGTTGAACTCGGGCAGACGAACCGGGAGCAGCTCCAGCAGTGTGTGCACATCCAACCGGCTGAGAAGGCCTACGACGGAAGCCGCTTGCCGCGGCTGGCCGGTGCGAAGCATCTCGCGCAGCTGCGCCTGCGCCGGTTTTTCCAGTGTGCGAACCAGTTCCACCATGCGGTCGCATTCGTCGCGACGCATGCAACGGAAGAAGCGATCTGCCAGATGTTCGACCGCCGCGTTGCTTGTCCGCTGCAGAACGGCGAGAAGATCGCTGGGAATCTGCTCCAGCTTCAGAGCTTCTTCAATGAACTCGGGCAGCCGGTTTTCCACGCCGATGCGCGGGCGCAGATCATTGGCCAACACCGGGCGCGCCTTCGCAACCATTTCCATCGTGTTGCAGACTTCGCCTATGGCGCCATAGCTTTTGCGCGTGCTGGCTTCCTGGCTTAACCGGACGAATGCCGCGCATAGCATGCCTTGCAGCTCGGTGTCGGGTTCTTTGCAGATATGCTCGCCGACCTTGGCCACCGTGAATTTCATCAGGTCGCCACCCGGGCCGGGGTATAAATCAGCCAGTTGCGCGAGTCCCGTGGCGATTTTGCGGCGCGGCTCAGCATCCTTCGCGTCGAGGCAGCCTGCGTAATTCCTTAGAATCGCGTCGGCGCCTTCTTTGTCTTCGCGCTCAAGCAGCAATTCTACGAATTGCCGGACGTTGCGCGGTGGCACACAGGGCGCCTCGTTGGAGAGAAGCACGCTCTTCTTGCCCGCTTCGGGCACCTCGGCCCAGAACATGCGGTCCAGGATGTCGGCGTGCGACTCAACCAACAACCCGGCCTTGTTCATCTTGTCTTCTTGCACCTTCAAGATCTGGCGCAAGGTATCCATTTGCCGGCTCATGTGCTCCAGCATCTGGTGAACGGCATTCACTTTAACTTCGCCCTTCTGGTACCGCTCCAGGGCAAAGCGAATCGCCATGTGCTCGGCTGCTTTCATCAGCAGCGGAGTGTCATTCTCCGTCTGGACGTTCGAGGCCAGACTTCCCAAAAGCTGTTGCAGGTTGAGCCGCGTGTTCGGATCGACTGTGCTGAGTTCTTTCTGCAGGTCCTCTGGAGCCGCCGACGGGTTCGCGCCGGTCTCGCCAAAGCGCGTGAGCAGGCGAATGGCTTGCACAACCTCTTCTTCCTGGAGCGGTACCGTTTTGCCATCCCATGTGCCGCCGCCGCCCGATCCAGTTCCACCGCCGTTTCCGGTGCTTCCTCCGCCGCCGCGAACCGTTGGCACTGACCCGATGGGTGCGCCCCCGGGCTCTCCTCCGCCGCCTCCGTGCGCGCCTTCGGCTGCTGCGATCAACTGCAACAGCTTCTGCGGATCGTTCAACCATTGCTTGAACTCCGGACCGAGCGTCTGCGCCGCAATTTGCGCCGCGACCGTGACGTCGCCGGTGGCCGGATCAGCCGCTACGAACTTCACTTCATTGATCTTGATGGTCGTGCTGCGGCCATCGCCTAAGGTTTCCTTGATCTGCTTGGCGACGTCCTGCGCCTTCGATCCGCCCACGGCGAACGCGCGCACCAGGCGCGCGAAATCCTCAACCGTTACTTTGTTGGAAAAATTGATGCTGGCCAAGCCGGCCGTTGTCAAAAGTTGCGCAAAGCTGCGCTCGGCTTGGCCTGTTTCGAGCGGAATTCCATCGAGGAGAAGCTTGCTTCCGGAGACGCCCAACAGGAAGCCTCCATCTCCAGACTTCGGGAGAGCGGCTTGCAATTCGTTCCAGGCGACCTCGAACTGGGTTTCCGTCCGCTTGTGCTCGAAACCATAGAGACGAACGTACTTAACCAGAATATTCAGGCTATGGACGAAGGCGCTTGCCGAGGCGCCACGGCCAGCCTGCGATGTGCCCGCGATCGAGATATGCTTCCCCCGTAATTCTCGATTTCAACCTGAGAGTAATGCGAAAGAGAAGCCTGCGCACATTACGTAGGTAATAGCTCAGAAGTCGTGCGAAAATACAAATCATTGAACGACTTACATCCAATGCCGCTTGCCCCTGTTGCCCCTGCAAAAACCTCTTCGAAACCTGCGTCACCGTTGGGTTTTTCTCACTGGATGGAGCGCGTCATTCACGAGTGGCAGCGTGCAGGTTCTGACCTGGCTGCCGACCCAGTCCATGACCTTCGTGTGGCACTCAGGCGCTGCCGCTCGATGGCCGACGGCCTCTACGCGATTTCCTCCGAGAAGTCCTTCAAGGACATGAAGAAGGCCGGAAAGCGCATCTTTAGCGCCCTCGGCGAATTGCGCGACGTGCAGGTTATGACGGAGTGGGTGGAGAAGCTTGGTCCGAAGGATGATCCGGAAACCAAAGCGCTTCTGGATGAGCTTTTAAAACGTGAGACCGAGAAGAAAGCATCCGCCGGCGATGCGATGCGTTCGTTCGATGTGCGGCAATGGCACAAATGGAGCAAGGAGTTGCCGCGCAAGTCGGCGCGCATCAAGCGGGGAAGCATCGCGTTCAAGCATCTTGCGCTGGAGCGCTGGACCGAGGCGTACGCTTTGCATCGCCGCGCAATGCACAACCGGTCGCAGGTGGCACTGCATTCGTTGCGAATCGGCATCAAGCGCTTCCGCTATATCGTCGAGAACTTTCTGCCGCAGCAGCACGAAGCGTGGGGTTCGGATCTGAAGGAACTGCAGGATTTGTTAGGCGACGTCCACGATCTCGACGTGCTCTGGACCGCGGCGACGCAGATCAACGCATTCGCGAACGAAGAATCGCGCGCGCGTTGGCAACAAATTGTGCGCGAAGCGCGCGACAAACGCATTGCGCGGTATCGCGAGCGGATGCTTGGACCCGCGTCGTTGTGGCGCGTGTGGCGGAAGGAGTTGCCGGCGGGCGAGCAGATTGAAGTGGCGGCGATGGCGCGATTGCGGTTGTGGGCATCATTCCTCGACCCCGACTTTGCGCATTCGCAGCGAGTTGCGGCGCTCAGCGCGCAACTGTACGAGGGTCTGGAGCGGAACGGGCTCAATCCACAGAGCGAGCATGACGCCCGCAAGATCCTGTTAGCAGCCGCGTTAACCCACGACGTTGGGCGCGCGAAACGAGATCGAGCGCATCACAAAGTCTCGTATCGGTGGATCCAGGAGATGACGCCGCCGCTCGGCTGGAGCGTGGCTGATCTCCATCTCGCAGGCGTCGTGGCGCGCTTTCACCGCGGCGCGTTACCGCAAGCGCGGCATAAAGCACTGCGCGGTCTGGCCACGGCAGATCGAAGGCTTGCTGTTTACCTCGCGGGCGTTCTGCGGCTTGCGGTCGCTCTCGATGGACGGCGCGATGTGCCGGTCGATCGTCTGGAAGTTGCCGCAAAAGATGGGTGCCTCGAGATGTCGGTGGCCGGATACGCGCCGTGGACCGCGACGGCCGCAGATGTCGCGGCTGCACGACATGTTCTGGAGGTTGTTTTGCGCCGGCCGATTCTGATCAAGCCGATGAGAGTGGCCAGGGCCCGCGCCAGCGGGCCGCGCCTCGTCGCGCGCACGCAAGTTGCCTGACCGTCCTTGCTTTGAATGGTGATGTCGTGAAGAGCGTATCGCCCGAGGGGTGCGTCCGCCTGACCGAAACCAGTCAGGTACTTTGCAATCTTCCCGTGTCCCGACATGCTGTTAGCGTCATGAATCATGCATTTTTGGTGGCCAAGGCCGTGGCTTGGCTGCGGCGTTATCGGTGTGGAGTGGTGCTGTCGGAGCAGGCGTGCATCAGCGGCGAGATGCCGGATGCAATCGGATGGAAGCGCGCGTGTCACTCCGTGCTGGTTGAATGCAAAATCTCGCGCGCCGATTTTCTGGCCGATCGCAACAAGCCGTTTCGCTTGAATCCGCAAACAGGGGTGGGGAGCGAACGGTTCTATCTGGTGCTCAAGGGCTTGGTGCGCGTCGAGGAACTTCCGCCGGGTTGGGGATTGCTGGAGTATCGCAATCGCGAGACCGAGATGGTCAAGCCCTCGAAGAAGAACCTGCGCACTGACGAAGGCTTTCGTTGCGAGATGAATTTGCTGCTGGCGAGTTTGCGGCGGGTGGAGATCCGCATCGAGCCGCAAACCGTAACCGAGTTTCTGAAGTGGAAGAATCGCATGGCAGAATATAACCGCGGAAACTTCCCCGAAGGCGTCACGCCGCCTAAGGAGGAGACGAACTTCTACCTGAGCGCGGAGGAGGAACCAGCGGAGACGGTAGAGGCGGTCGAGTAAGAGTTGCGGTGGGGCGGTCTATGGATTTCTGGATTTCGCCGTGCATCGGTTAGCTTAAAGATTACTTTGCGTTTAAACGCGATATAGGCCGTTCGAAAATTGCACGATGACCTCACCATGCCTGCCGGGGCGATCCGCGCTCCGCGGCGCCTCCTAGATAAGGTTAAAGGCCATTCTGGTAAATGTCGCCGAGGTGATTTTCAATCACTTACACGCCGTTACGGGTTTTCAATAACTTAGCTGGGAGAGAACAGGTATCAGGGTTCAGGTGAAAGGTCTCAGGCGGAAGAGTGAACGAAGTTGGTTGGCCGACCATTGACGACTAGAGACTGGCGACTTGGTTGGTGTCGAACCACCCGTAGCTGACGACCAGCGACTGAAGACTGACGGCTGTCCTTAAAGCTCGCGTCGACCTTCCATCGCCTTCAGCATAGTGATCTCGTCGGTGTACTCGATGTCACTGCCGACGGGGATGCCCATCGCGATGCGCGTGATCTTCACTCCCTGACGGCGGAGTTGCTGCGAGAGATACGTCGCCGTGGCTTCGCCTTCGACGGTAGGGTTGGTGGCGAGAATGACTTCGTCGACGTCGCCCGATTCGACGCGCCGGATCAGGTTGTTGATGCGCAATTGCTCGGGACCGACGCCGTGCAGCGGCGAGAGCGATCCGTGCAGGACGTGGTAGGCGCCGTTGAAGTGTTTCGTTTTCTCGATCGCGGCAATGTTGGTGGGTTCCTCGACGACGCACACAAGGCGTTGATTCCGGGTGGGACTCGAGCAGTAGATACAGGGATCGATGTCGGTGATGTTGTTGCAGATCGAGCAGAGGCGCAGGCTGGCCTTCACGTCGCGTACGGCTGCGGCGAGTGCCTCGGCGTCGTCGTCGCTCGAGCGCAGGATGTGAAACGCAAGGCGCTGCGCGCTCTTACTCCCGATGCCGGGAAGTTTTTTCAGTTCATCGATGAGCCGGGTCATCGGCTCGGCAAATCTGGACATAAGGTCGAGTTCAACGCTGAACGTTAGTTGTTTGTGTTGATCGGATCATTTTTTGATCGGATCATCGGGTGATCGGGTCATCGGGTGAAGTAAGCAACCCCAAACATTCCGCGTGATATCAAAGTTGATTTTCGGAATCTACCTTCGAATTCCCCAATTCCCAAAATTTCAAACCCCATTCTTAATCTCAATCGAATTCCCGAATTCGTAGCAGGTCACCCGATGGCCCGATGATCTGATTGCCCGATTTCTTAGATCCCCGGCAACCCCATACCACCGAGTAGGCCTCCGACCGTTGACTGCATGGCCTGGTCGATTTTGCGGGCGGCTTCGTTGATGGCGGCGGTGATCAGGTCCTGCAGCATCTCGACATCGCCGGCTTTCACGGCTTCGGGATCGATCTTCAGGCTCACGAGTTGCTTGCGTCCGTCCATTTTCACGGTCACGGTTCCTCCGCCCGCGGAGGCGTCGACGACGGTTTCCTGCAGTTTCTTCTGCAGCGGCTCGTACTGCTGCTTGGCCTGCGACATCAGTTGCTGGAGGTTGAACCCACCCATGTGTCTTCCTCTCTACTTCTTGTCCCGTTGATCGATGATGGTGCGAATCTCCGCGCCGAATTTTTCCTGCATGCGGCGGACGATGGGGTCCTGTTCAGCGCGTCCGCGGCCACCACCGTTCGAGGAGGCTTGCGCGCGGGGCGCCGGTGCCTGGGCCGTGCCGCCCGGCAATACTTTGAGCTTCATCGCTTTTCCCATCGCGCCGCTGGCGGTAGCGATGGCGAGACGTTTGGAGTCGGCTCCGAGTGACATGTCGATCACCGTGGCCGAGGCGGAGACTTTGATAACAACTTCGTTGCCTTCGACGACCCACTCTCCAGTTTCAAGCATCGAAACGAGCATGCGGTGTCCGGCTTTCGAAAGAGCGCTCAGTACGACACTGCGAAGACCGTCCAGGTTCGCCGCAGGTTTTGTTCCGACCGCCGCTATCTTTCTGTCGGACTCAGCCTCGGATTCTGCAGCGGGCTGAGGCACAGCAGGCTGCCGCGGTGTTGGCGCCGGCGTTGCTGGCTGAGGAGCGGACTCACTGGTCGTGTTGGGTGCGGCGCTTCCCATGATGACCGGCGTTGAACTCCGAGCCCCGGTCGCGGGAATGCTCTCCGTGGAAAGCTCGGGCTTTGATCCGCTCTTTCGCGCGGAATCCGCGGCAAATGGCGAGACCACGGAGCGCGATTGCGCGCTTGGGGCCGGATTGCGGTTCTCTGTGACGAGAGAAGGTCTTCCTGTTACGGATTTCGACGATCCCACCGCCGGAAGGGCTGCCTCGCTCAGCAGTTGCTCGATTGGCAGCAGGCGCTGGGCATGCAACATCTTCAGCAAGCCCAACTCCAGATGGAAGCGCTGTTCCTGGCGATAACCAAGTTCAGCGTGCGTGCGCAGCATGATTTGCAGATGCCGGGCGAGATCTTCTTCGCTGAAAAGTTCAGCGATGCGGGCTACTCGTGCTCGCTCGTCTCCAGAGATCTGCAAAAGGGAAGAGTCTCTGCCTGCGATTTTTGCGACGGTAGCGTTGCGCAGGAATCGCACGAGCTGGCGGGCGAAGTGCGTCGGACTGTGGCCTTCGCTGATGAGGTTGTCGGCGAGGCGAAGAACATCTTCGCTCGATCCGCGCGCAACCGCCTGCATAACGTCCTCGAGGATTCCGGAAGGCGCCGCTCCCACAAGTTGCCGCACGGATTCCGCGGTGAGCGGTCCGGTGCTGGAGGCGATGGCCTGGTCGAGTATTGACAGCGCATCGCGCATGGATCCGTCGCCGGCTTCGGCGAGCAGGGCGAGGGCATCGTCGTCGGCTTCGAGCTTCTCGCGTCCAACCAGATCGCGCAGCTGACCGAGAATCTCTTCAAAGCGCACCGCACGAAAACTGAAATGCTGGCAGCGCGAGCGGATCGTCTGCGGGATGTCTTCAGGCTGCGTGGTCGCGAGCATGAAGATAACGTGGCCGGGCGGCTCTTCCAAAGTTTTGAGAAGCGCGTTGAAGGCGGCGTCGGTGATCTGATGCGCCTCGTCGAGGATATAGATCTTGAAACGGTCGCGAGCGGGGCGATAGCGGGCGGCTTCACGGAGTTCGCGGATTTCGTCGATGCCGCGATTCGTGGCGGCGTCGATTTCAATGACGTCGACGGAATTGCCCGCACGAATTTCCGTGCAGGATTCGCAGATGCCGCAGGGTTCAGCGACGGGGTGCTGCGCGGACCGGCAGTTCAGTGCCATGGCCAGGATGCGGGCGACGGTGGTTTTGCCGATACCGCGATGGCCGCTGAAGATGTAGCCGTGGGCAATGCGCTCCTGCTCAATGGCGTTCTTGAGCGTACGGGTAACATGCTCCTGTCCAATGACTTCGGAGAACTTTTGCGGCCGATACTTGCGTGCCAGAACCTGATAGCTCATGAAAGAGAGCTTCAATTATACGTGATGATCGGTCGCAGCAAGGACGCGGAAACGCGCGCCGAAAGTGGAAATCTGCGACTTGGAACACATGGGTTTTCAACACGGAATGCTTGCACCGAGAAGCGGCAAGGCGTAGGCTTTTCGGCGGACTTTATTGGAGCAAAGATTCTGAGAGTACGAGGAGAGTTCTCCCCATGCAACTGAAACTGACGACACGCACCGTCCAGAATATCCTGGTGGTGAATTGCGATGGCCGCATCGTCTTTGGCGAAGAGTCGGCGCAACTTCGAGACACGGTAAAGAAACTGCTCATAGAGAACAATCAGATCGTACTGAACCTTGGTGGTGTCAGCTACATCGATTCGGGCGGGCTGGGGACGCTGGTGGCGCTTTACACGACGGCGCATAACGCGGGCGGAGCGATCAAGTTGTCGAATCTGACCCAGCGCGTGGGCGACCTATTGCAGGTGACGAAGCTGCTGACAATCTTCGAAGTCTTCGACAGCGAAGAAGAGGCGATTCAATCCTTCCGAAAGGGCGCAGCCGCGTAGGATCTTCCAGAAAAACCGGGGATGAGGACCATCCCCGGGCGATTCTTCCATGACATCAAGAATAGTTTCTGTGCTCGGGCTGCTGGCAGCTCTGAGCGGCTTTGTGTCGCCGCCGCTGGCGTTGGCACTTGGGCTGGCGTTCGGTTTGCTGTTTCCCCATCCCTATCCGAAACAGTCGACGAAGATCTCTAAGTACCTGTTGCAACTGGCGGTGATCGGGCTCGGGTTCGGAATGAATCTGGACGAAGTGGTGAGGGCGGGTCGCAGCGGATTTGTGTACACGCTGCTCGGAATCAGCTTCGCCTTACTCGTGGGCATGCTTCTGGGGAGAATTCTGCAGGTCCCGAAGATCAGCGCCTATCTGATTTCAACGGGCACCGCGATTTGCGGGGGCAGTGCGATCGCCGCGGTGGGCCCGATCACAGGCGCGTCGGATGAGCAGATGGCGGTCTCGCTGGGGACCGTGTTCGTTTTGAACTCGGTAGCGCTTCTGATTTTTCCCACGATCGGGTCGTGGTTGAAGCTAAGCCAGAGCCAGTTCGGCTTGTGGGCGGCACTGGCGATCCACGACACAAGTTCAGTAGTAGGGGCCGCGGCAAAGTACGGCGCGCAAGCGCTGCAGGTGGGCACGACCGTGAAGCTGGCACGCGCGCTGTGGATCGTTCCGCTTTCGCTGGCGACGGCGGTCGCCAAGGGAGCGAAGGCGAAAATTCAGTGGCCGTGGTTCATAGGCTTCTTCTGCCTGGCGGCGATCTGCAACACGTATCTTCCGGGCGGAGAACCCGTTTACGCGGTGCTGGTGAAGATCGCGAAGCTCGGACTGACCGCGACACTTTTTCTGATCGGGAGTGGAATTTCGGTGGCGACCGTGAAGCAGGTGGGGCATCGTCCGCTGATGCAGGGGATTTTCTTGTGGATCCTGATCTCGGTAACATCGCTGTGGCTGATATTTGCGGGGTGGATCCATTTGTAAAGCGGCTTTACATGGAGTTGAAACACAAAAAGCCTCGATTGTAGCGATCGAGGCTGTTTTTGCGAGAACGACGGTCAGTTGGCGTCTGCCAGGACCAGTTGTTGGTACGGGGCTCCGCCGGCGGTGTTGTCGAGAATCATGATCGTGCGCACCTGACCCGCAGTCCAGGTATAGCTAACATCGAGACCGGATACGGGGTTTTGCGTTCCGGTTTGCGTCATCACAACTTCGTAGTTACCGGCACTCGGGGTCATCGGTCCCGCTGCATTGGTGTAGCTAAGATTCGATAGCTGCGGGCTCAGTCCACCGATGCCAGTGCCGGGAGTGATCACGTAGATATCGATATTACCGGCCGATGGCGCGACGTGAATGAACTTCAGTTTGATGCTACCGGAGGTCGGAGCAACGTTGTCGTCGCTGAAGACGTGCATACCCATCTGGCTGAAGGTCCCGGTGCTGACCACGGTGTTGTCTCCCTTGTTGATTGGAACTGACCCGTTGAAGAAGGGATTCGTGGTGGTGCCGGTCAGAAACAGATCGAAGGTACGACTTCCGGAGCTGATGTTTTGATACGTAGCGGCTGAACCGTAGGCAACGGCGGTCAAGACTTTATTGTTGTCGACATCGACGTCAACGGTGGTCTGCGGTGAGCCGGTGGCTGCCTGAACGAAACGAAAGCGGGAGCCGCCGCCCCTGCCACAACCTGCGGCCAGAAGAAAGGAGCCGAGTGCAATCAGCACGACTCCGAGCGGAAGAATCCTGAACAGCTTGCCTCTCATTCACTTCTCTCCTCAAACGAGAT
>Ga0126373_10003393_pt1 | contig 11918 bp, 9 predicted proteins | sample PanSoiMetPlot_11_FD_92545 | JGI IMG/M metagenome (GOLD analysis project Ga0126373, IMG submission 92545) | Tropical forest soil microbial communities from Panama - MetaG Plot_11 | ecosystem: Environmental > Terrestrial > Soil > Tropical forest > Bulk soil | place: Panama | collected 2016-02-17
CCGCGGAGTACGCGATGCTGCCACGGGCGACTAACACCCGCAACGACCGCGAGTCGGTCAAGGGCCGTATCGGCGGGCGCACGCATGAGATCTCCCGGCTCGTCGGCCGGTCGCTGCGCGCCTGCATCGACCTCAAAGCCCTCGGCGAGAACTCGATCATGATCGACTGCGATGTGCTTCAGGCCGATGGAGGCACGAGGACCGCCGCGATCACGGGCGGCTACGTCGCGCTGGCCGACGCGATCGGCTGGTTGAAGGCCAGGAAGCGGTGCAAGGGCGATCCACTCGTCGGCTCGGTCGCCGCGGTCAGTGTCGGCATCGTCGACGGCGAGCCGCGGCTCGACCTCTGCTACGTCGAGGACGTCGCTGCCGAGACCGACATGAACGTGGTCTGCACGGGCCGGGGCGATTTCGTCGAGGTGCAGGGCACGGCAGAGCGCGAGCCGTTTGATCGCAAGCTGCTCGATCAGCTGCTCGACCTCGCCACAGCAGGCTGCGCCGAGCTGACGAGATCGCAGCTTGCCGCGCTGTCGTCATTGTGAGTCCATTGCCTCGGAGCCGCGCGGCGCCGCTCCTCGTGCTCGCCACCACGAACCCGCACAAGGTCCTCGAGCTGTCCAGGATCCTGACGGCTGAGTGCGTCGACGTCGAACTCGCCGGCCTCGGCGACTTCCCTGGAGCGCCAGATGTCGCCGAGACCGGTTCAACGTTCGCGGAGAACTCGCTGCTGAAGGCCAGGGCGGTCGCGGCATTCACCGGGTTGGCATCAGTCGCCGACGACTCTGGGCTGTGCTGTGACGCTCTCGGCGGGATGCCAGGCGTGCTTTCTGCCCGATGGTCGGGCGCGCACGGCGACGACGCATCCAACCTGCGGCTGCTGCTCGATCAGCTCAGCGACGTGCCTGACGAGCGCCGCGGCGCGCAGTTCCGCTGCGTCGCGGCGCTCGTGCTGCCGTGCGGCCGCGAGGAGCTCAGCGAGGGCACGCTGCGCGGCACGCTGATCCACGAGCCTCGCGGCGCCAACGGGTTCGGCTACGACCCGATCTTCGTTCCCGACGGCGACGAGCGGACGACGGCCGAGATGCCGCCGGCCGAGAAGGATGCGATCAGCCACCGCGGCCGCGCACTGCGCGGACTGGTTCCCGCGATCGCCGCGTTGCCGACGGTACGGTCAGGTACCGATCGAAGGGATGCGCGCGTGAGCGACGTTCGGCTAACCCCAGGTGACCAGGCACCAGACTTCACGCTTCCTGACGCGGACGGAGATAACGTGAGCCTGTCGTCACTGCGCGGCCGGCGAGTGATCGTGTACTTCTACCCGGCCGCCATGACGCCGGGATGCACCAAGCAGGCGTGCGACTTCCGTGACAGCGACGCCAGCCTGTCCGCGGCCGGGTTCGCGGTGCTCGGGATCTCGCCAGACAGCCCGGCAAAGCTCGCCAAATTCCGGGACCGGGACGGCCTGACGTTCCCGCTGCTCTCTGACCCTGAGCTGACCGTATTGAAGGCCTATGGTGCCTACGGCGAAAAGATGCTGTACGGCAAGCCGTCGGTAGGCGTGATCCGGTCAACGTTCGTGGTTGGCGCTGATGGCGCCATCGAGAAGGCCTATTACGGCGTGAAGGCCACTGGCCACGTCGCGCGGTTGCGCAAGGACCTAGGGATCGCACGCTGACTGACTGACTCACTTGGCGACAGGTCCTCAGTCATACAGACTTGATCGCCCGGGGCCGTAGCCCAATAGGCAGAGGCACAGGATTTAGGTTCCTGACAGTGTGGGTTCAAGTCCCACCGGCCCCACCAAATCTCGCATTTTGCGCGAAGCCCCCAGCTCCGCTCTAAACCGATAATTGGCCGACTGCCCGGACCGGATACGAATGCCAGACGCGATATTCGCGGATCCTCGGCTTGCGCGCATCTACGACGCCCTTGACTCCGACCGGAGCGACCTGGAGGCGTACGCGGCGATTGCCGCGGAGTTCGGCGCGGTCAGCGTGCTTGACGTCGGCTGTGGCACCGGCACGTTCGCTTGCATGCTCGCTGGCCGTGGTCTGGATGTCACCGGAGTCGATCCTGCCGCCGCATCGCTGGAGGTCGCGCGGGCCAAGCCGGGCGCGGACGCCGTGCGCTGGATACGCGGCGACGCGACGAGCTTGCCGCGCATGCGCGCAGACCTCGCCACGATGACCGGCAATGTGGCGCAGGTGTTTGTCACCGACGATGAATGGGCCGCGACCCTGCGCTGCGTGCGCTCGGCGCTGCGGCCTGGCGGGCGGCTGGTGTTCGAGACCCGCGATCCGGCGGCACAGGCCTGGCTGGCCTGGACCAGGGAACAGCGATTTAGCCGCACCGAGATTCCCGGGGTCGGAGCTGTGCAGTCGTGGGACGAGCTGACCGAGGTCAGCGGTCAGCTCGTGTCTTTCAGGTCGGTGTTCATCTTCGAAGCCGACGGCACCGAACTGACGTCGAATTCGACGCTGCGGTTCAGGGAACGCGACGAGATCGCTGAATCGCTCGATGCGCACGGGTATCGGCTCGACGAGGTGCGCGACGCCCCGGACCGGCCTGGCCTGGAGTTCGTATTCGTCGCCCGCCGCGAGCCGGCAGGTTGACCGACACGTCCTATCGGATTGGCCGCAGGGGATTTTTGGGGCAGACATTACGCAAAACAACATCCGACTCGGCATTCCCGCTGGTCACACTAGTCACGTTGTTGGGCCGACACCGTCCAGTCGCCCGACCGACCATAGAATGATGTGGTGCACGTCGATAGTCTGCCTGCCCACGAGCCTGAGCTGGATGCCGTCGACGCCGAACCGGCAGACGGGCGCGCCGCACGCTCGCACCGTACTCGCCGCGCGATCCTGGACGCGATGCGTGCACTGCACGCCGAGGGCGATCTGCGCCCGACCGTCCCGAGGATCGCCGCTCGCGCGGGCGTGTCGCTGCGGACGGTCTGGCAGCAGTTTGCCGACCGAGAGGCGCTCGTCCTCGAGGCGGTCAGGCGCGATCGCGAAATTCAGCGATCGCTTGTGAAGAGGATCGACCCTGATCAGCCGCTGGCGGCGCGGATCGATGCGTTCGTGGCGCAGCGGGCACGCGTGCTCGAGGATATGACCGCCACCTGGCGGGCGGCCAGGGTGCATCAGCCGTTCTCCGACCAGTTGCAGCGCGAGCGGACGCGTCGCAATGCCGGCGCGCGGGCCGAGATCGAGCAGGTGTTCGCCGCCGAGCTTGGAATGCTCCCCGTGCAGGAGCGACAACAGCTGGTGGACGCCCTGCACGCGACTAGCCTCTGGTCGTTCTGGGAGACGCTGAGGACCGAGGTCGATCTCAGCCCATTGGCCGCCGCGCAGATACTCAAGAGCACTTTTACGGCGCTGCTCGCGCAGGCCGGAATCGATTTGGTGAGTGCTCCTTCTTAGGGCTGCGGTTCAATCACGAAGCGCTATTCTCGTAGCAACAGTATTGATCTTGCACAGATCGTGCAGATATCTTGACCTCGAAGACGGGGCTACCCCCGGGGTGCGTCACCCCTGACAATGGTGAGGTCCGCATGAGTGTGACCGCAGACGAAGTGATCGCAGACCGCCCCGGTGGCGGCGGAATGTCATGGCTCTGGCGTCGCCAGCTCGACTCATACCCGAACACCGTGCCGCGGGTTACGTACCTGGCCATCACCGTGCTCGCCACGGTCATGCTGTACTACGAGCTGTACGTCGGCGGCTCCGTGACCACGTTCCAACTCCTGAACCTGCATATGAGCTTCACGTTCTTCACCCTCGCCCTGGCGGCCGGCAACCTGCTCGGCGCGTTCGGTTCGCTGTTCGCCGGGCTGGCCGACCGGCTGGGCCGTGCGAACCTGGTCATCGTCGGGCTCTTGTTCACCGGCGTATTCGTGGCCTTCGTGCTGCCCGCCGCGACGAACAAGTGGGTGTTCACGATCGAAGGCTTCGTGGTCGGCATCGTCGAGGGCATCTGCCTGGTGGCCACTCCGGCGCTGATCAGGGACTTCTCTCCGCAGGTCGGCCGCGCGACCGCGATGGGCTTCTGGACGAGCGGACCCGTGCTCGGCAGCCTGGTCGTCTTCGTAGTAGCCAGTAATACGCTGAAAGCCAGCGTGACCCCGGTAAACAACCCCGGTTACTGGACGCACGAGTACGTCATTTGCGGCATCGTCGGCCTCGTCGTCTTCGCCATTACCCTTGTTGGGCTCAGGGAGCTGTCACCTGGGTTGCGTGATCAGGTCATGGTCACGATGCACGACCGCGCGCTGATCGAGGCGAAGGCGAAGGGAATTGATATCGAGGCCGCGCTCCGGAACCCGTTCAGGCAGCTGCTCAAGCCCGACGTGATCGTGTCCGCGATAGCCGTATCGGTCATGCTGCTGATCTACTACACGGCCGTCGCATTCGCGGTCATCTACCTCACGACGGTATTCGGCATGTCGGTGCACGCCGCCGACGCGCTCGGTAACTGGAATTGGGGCTTCAATGCGATCGCGGTCATCGGGATCGGGCTGATCTCTGACCTGTTCCGCGTCCGCAAGCCGTTCATGTTGATCGGCGGCGTCGCTGCCGCTGTGATGGTCGCGATCTACCTCGAGCAGGCGGGCCACCATCCGAGCTACTACACGCTCGCGCTCATCCTCGCTGGCTCGGCGTTCGCGCTCGGCATCGCGTACACACCGTGGATGGCGAGCTTCACCGAGACCGTCGAGGACCGCAACCCCGCGCTCATCGCGACCGGCCTGGCGATCTGGGGCTTGATCATACGCATTGTCGTGTCCATCTCATTCCTGCTCATACCGCTAGTGATTAACTCGGTGACGCCGCTGGTCGACTACGGAACGCAGGTCAAGACGTACGCCACTCAGTACGCGAGCGAGCTCGCCTTCGCCAAGCAGCATGCGGGCATCGTCGCGATCGCGCAGAAGGACAAGGTGCAGATCGCCAACGCGCAGAAGTTCGCGCCCGAGCTCGCGGTCATTCAGGCGAATGCGGCGCTGTTCACGAAGCTCTCGGCGTACACCAACCCCGCGAAGATCCCGCCCAAGCTGGCCAAGGAAGCCATCAAGGCGGCTGGCGGGGGAGCCAAGGGCCTGGCGGTACTCAGCACGATCGCCGCCAACAAGGCCGCTATCACCGGGGTTATCGCGGTCGGTGCCGACCTGCTGAAGCTCAAGCCGTACGCATCGCAGCTCAAGGCGCTGGGGGCCTTCGCCAGCTCGCCGGCTGCCGCCTATCTGAAGGCGCACGGTACCTCCGTGCAAAATGCCGCGGCCAAGACCGCGGGGCAGTGGAAGCACTGGTACTGGATCTGCTTCGGCGGGATCGTGTTCTTCATCCTCTGCATCCCGTTGCTCCGCGGCAGGTGGAGCCCGGCGGCGGCACGCAGGGATGAGGAGGAGCACGAGGCCATGGTGGACGCCGAGCTGGCGGCGATGCACGCCTGACCCGACGAGCTCCGGGCGAGCCCCGGCTGACGGGCCTGACCCGGCGGATATCCCGTGAACCGCCGGGCCGGGGCCTACCAGGACTCGATCAGCGGCAGCAGCTCGGATAGGCCGCAGATCACGGCATCTGGTTCCGCGTCGGCGAATGTCGGTACGTCGGAGTTGGGCACCAGCACGGCGCGCATGCCGACGCTCTGCGCGCCGAATATGTCATCCCACGGCCGGTCGCCCACGAAAACGCAGCGAGCGGGATCGCTGACTCCGACCGCGGCCATCGCGGCCAGGAACGCCTTGGGGTGCGGCTTGGTCCAGTCGATTTCGCTTGAGTACACCGCGCCGTCGATCAGCTCAAGCACGCCGTCGCGGCGGAACACGTTCTCGTGCCAGCTGCGCGGCCAAAACGTGTTCGACAGCACGCCGATCTTGATCTGCCGTGCCCGCAGCTGCCGCAGCACGGCGATCCCTTCCTGGTCGGTGAAGGTGTGCGGTTCCCACTCGCGCAGGTAGCTGGCGATCAGTGCGTCCGTTGGCTCGATGCCGGCGCGCTCCAGAACGCTGAAGATAGTCGCGCTTCGATGCTCGGTCCTGGCCAGCTCCCACAGCGCGCTCTCCGCGGCGACCGCGGCCTCCGCGCGGTCCTCGTGGTCCTGCGGGTAGTGCGGCTGGCATACCACGCGCCACATCTCGCCGTAGTCGATCGTGTGCCAGGGAGTCAGCGTCCCGCCCCAGTCGAAGATAACCGCGTCTACCGCCACCCGGCGATCCTATCGGGCGTTCCGTGAGCGCTTATCGTCCCTGATCAGGGGACTGCCCTTCTGGCATTGGCAGGGATTCAATAACTCGGCATTGCCTGCTCTGCAGGTTAAAGGCCGAGACTGTGGGCAGCAGGGTGGCCAAGGATTGGTCAGTTCTTCGCACACCTGTCGCTTCGAGTTTGGTTCCAGCTTTTAACGTGACATGCCGGACGCTCCGGCGCTGCCGGGATGCGGCACACGAGGAGGATCGGATGCACCAACTGCAACAGCACATCCGCCGCCGGCTCGCCGCTAGGGCGGTCGCCGTCGCGGGCGTCGCGACCGTCGGCGCACTGGCGCTGACGAGCGCCATGGCGCCAGGGGCGTTCGCGGCGCGCGCGGCGGAGGCGCGCATGGCTGCTTCGGGCGATCAGCCGACCGGGTGTCAGCTCGGCAACGGCATCAAGCACGTCGTCCAGATCACGTTCGACAACGTCCACTTCTTCCGCGACAACCCAAACGTGCCATCGGACCTGCAGATGATGCCGAACCTCCTGCAGTTCATAGAGAACAACGGCACCATGCTGTCGAACAACCACACGCCCTTGATCGCGCACACGGCCGTCGACATCCTGACGACGGCAACGGGCCTGTACGGCGATCGCATGGGCATGCCGATCTCCAACAGCTACCGGACATTCAACCCGAACGGCTCGACCGATTCGGCGGGCTCTTTCGCGTACTGGACCGATCCCGTCTTCGACACGTCCAGGCCGCCGACCGCGGGGCATGACACGAACCCGTCGATGGTGTACGCGACCCAGCCTCCAGCCACCGCGAAGAACCCTCCGGCGCCCACGACGGTCACCCCGGCGCCATGGGTGCCGTTCACCCGGGCGGGCTGCAACGTCGGCGAGGTCGGGACGGCGAACCAGGAGCTCGAGAACACGGCCATCGACCTGGCCAAGGTCTTCGGGCCGAACTCGCCAGAGGTCGCGCAGCTCAACGCTGACCCGAACCCCTTCAAGGACCAGGAGACAGCCGACTACGTCGGCATTGGCGTGCACTGCGCGCAGGGCAGCCAGTTCTGCTCGTCGGCCATGGCTCCCAGGGGCAATGAGACGACCCCAAGCGCGACCGCCGTCAGCGACCTGCTGCCGAATGAGCCCGGCGGGTACGACGGCTTCCAGGCGCTGTTCGGTCACAGGTACGTGGCCCCGCAGCTTGGCGCGGGAACCGCGAACCTCTCGCGCAACGGATTCGCTGTGACGAATGGGGCAGGCAACCTGGTCGACCTGAACGGGAACCAGATCAACGGCGATTTCCTGAGCACCCCGGGATTCCCGGGATTCGGCACCATCAACGCGTCGCAGACGCTGGCCTACACGGCCGACATGCTGGAGTCTGGCGTGCCGGTGGTGAACGCCTACATGGCCGACATCCACGGCAACGAGAACATCCCAGGTCTGTCAGCTTGCGCCGGGATTCCGACCGAATTCGCGCTCGGTCCCGGCAGTGCGTGCTACATCCAGCAAGCGCAGTACTACAACCAGGCGTTCGGGATGTTCTTCCAGCGCCTCGCGGCCGACGGCATCACGCCGCAGAACACGCTGTTCGAGTTCAGCTCCGACGAGGGCGACCATGTGCCAGCGGCCAACGTCGGGCGCGCGTTCCAGCCGTCCCCGACCGGCTGTGATGGCGCCACGGTGAGCGGCACGACGGTCACCCCGGACGTGCTGTGCAACTACGCCGCGGGACAAATCGGCGAGCTGTCGGGCAACCTGCCCGGGCTGCTCGCCACCCAGACGGGCAACAAGACCCCGTTCACGCTCGAGAGTGACAGCGCACCTGAGTTCTACGTGACGGGAAACCCGGGACCGACCGATCCTGCGGTGCGGGCCCTTGAACGGGCCACCGGCAGCCTGACCGCGTTCAACCCATACACGAATACCACCCAGCCCATTACCAACTACCTGGCTGATCCGACCGAAATGGCGATCCTGCACATGGTCAACGCCGACCCCGCGAGGACGCCGACATTCGCGATGTTCGCCAGGCCGGACTATTTCCTGCTGCCCGGCGCGGCGAACTGTAACTCGCCGTGCATCAGCGTGAACCCGAGGTTCGCGTACAACCATGGCGACTACGCGGCGGAAATCAATACGAACTGGACCGGCTTTGTCGGCCCCGGCGTGCTGAACCTCGGCCTGGACGGCTCGCAGCCTGCGGACGGCCCGAGCTCAGCAGGTGCCAATAGCGGCCAGGTGACCGTGCCGGGCAGCAACACGACCGGCACCTGGGTCGATGAGACCGATATCCGGCCTACCTTGATCTACCTGGCCGGCCTGACCGACGACTACCAGCACGACGGCCGGGTCATCACCCAGATCCTCAGTGACCCGAATAGCGCCCTGTCCGGGCCAGGGGTTGCGCAGCTTGGAGCGTGCTACAAGCAGCTCAACTCCAGCGTCGGCCAGTTCGGTACCGACACGCTGATCGCGTCGACAAACGGAATCATGAGCACCTCGGCAGGCGACTCGACGTACCTGCACATCGAACACCGCCTCAGCACGCTGAACAGCTCACGGGACAACCTGGCCGCGACCATCAAGGGCGAGCTTGAGGCCGCGGCGTTCAGCAACACGCCGATCAATGGCGCGGCGTCGCAGATCACCGAGTGCCAGGACCTGCTTGGCGCTGCGGCCGACCTCGCGGCAAACAGCTAGGCACAGACACGCGCCCGTGCGGGCGTGGTCCGTTGGGCGGCGGTCACCCGGCATCGGGCCGGGCGACCGCCGCCGGCGCCTGCATCCACCGCGCCCGCGCGCGGCCCGCCTGTCGCGACCGGGCGGGGAACGGCGGGGGACGCGGCAGTGAACCGGCGGGGCGGGCGTGCAGCGAGCGCGCGGGCCTGGGACACTGGAGTCTGGCTCGGAACGACCGCGCTCCGGCCGGGAAAGGTGCTGTGATGGCTGACCAGGACAGCCGCGGGCAGAGTGGGACCGTCGCGGTACGCGGGCATGCCGCGGGCAACGGCAGGGTCTCCCAGCGGGACTCCGATGCCATTGTTGCCGAGATCGAGCGGACCAGGCAGAACCTCGCGCGCACGATCGACTCGCTGGCCGACCGGGTCAGCCCCGCAAGCAACGTGCGGCGGCTGCGCGAACGAGCCGCTGAGCAACTCGACAGGCCAGAGGTCAAGCTGACGATCCTCGCGGCGGCGTTCGTGGCAACCGGCGTCACGATCTACCGGATCTGGGGCCGCCGCCGCGGCTAGCCGCGCCCGAACCGGCGCTTCATCACCCTGGGTCAGCTAACCCTGGTCGTGCGTCCGGCCCAGTAAGGCGCTCGCAGCTCCCGCTTCAGCAACTTGCCTGACCCTGTCCTCGGCAGCTCGTCCATGAACGACACCGAGCGCGGCACCTTGAAGCCTGCCAGGTGCTGGCGAGCGAAGGCCATGACGTCCGCCTCCGACAGTGTCACGCCCGGCGCCGGCACGACGGCGGCGTGCACCTGCTCGCCCCACTCCTCGGATGGGACGCCGAACACCGCCACGTCGAAGATCTGGGGGCTCTGCTCAAGCGCCGCCTCGATCTCGGCGGGGTAGATGTTCATCCCGGCCGAGATGATCATGTCGGTCTTGCGGTCGCAGATGTACAGGTAGCCCTCGTCGTCTCGGTAGGCGATGTCGCCGACTGTGTAAAAGTCGCCGCGCCTGGCGGCCTCGTAGCTGTCCACCTGTTTGTAGTACTCGTCGAAAACACCGGCCGACCGCACATAGAGCTCGCCGGCATGATCGGGCCCGGTTCCTGTCACCTCGTTCCCTTCGGCGTCGATCAGCCTGATCTCGACTTCGGGGGCCGGCTTGCCGCAGGAACCCGGCTTGCGCAGCTGGTCCTTGGGTTCAAGCACGCAGTTGATCGCGAGTTCGGTTGAGCCGTAGACCTCCCACAGTGACTCAGCAGGGAAGTCGGCTAGGTATGCCTGCTTCAGCGCGAAGCTCCAGGGCGCGGCATTGGCCAGCATGCGCTTCATCGACGAGCGGTCGTAATGTGCTTTGACCTCAGCAGGCAGCGCGCACACCAGCCTGATCAGCGGCGGGGCCGAGAACGTCGAGCTGACCTTGTAAGTGTCGACGAGGCGCAGCCAGTCCTCTGGGTCGAAGTTGCGCTGCAGGACGATCGTCTGGCCGAGCGCGAGCCCGACGCCCATGAACGCGCCAGGACCGCTGTGATACAGGGGCCCTGACGTGAGGTAAACGTCGTCTGGCGTGTAGCCGATGAGCGAGATCAGGGCTATAAAGGACGTTATGTCGGTCACCTTGCGGTATGCGCCCTTCGGCTTGCCTGTGGTCCCCGAGGTGTAGATCATCGTCGCGCCGCCCGTGGCGTCGACCTCCGCGCCGGCTGGGGGATCGGCGGGCGCGCTCGCCACGAAGTCGTCCCCCAGCATGCCGGCCGGACCGGCACCGCCGAAGACCACCACGTGCCGAAGGTTGCCAAGCTGCTCGCCGTGGGGCCTCTGCAGGAGGTGAGCGTACTCGGCGTCCACGTAGGCGACGCTGGCATCGGAATGGACGGTGATGTATTGCGCTTCTGCCGGCGTCAGCCGGTAATTCAGCGGCACGGCCACGGCACCGAGCTTCCTGGTGGCTGCTATCACCGCCACGACCTGCGGCGAGTTCGGGCCGCACCACATGACCTTGTGGCCTGGCCCGACGCCGAGCGAGGCCAGCGCATTTCCGAGCCGGTTCGCTTCCGCCTCGAGCTGAGCGTAGCTCCAGGTGAAAATGCCGGCGCTGGCCTTGTCGTCGATGACGGCGGGCTTGTCGGGCTGTGTTGACGCGTAGAGGGTCAGGAGGTCAGCCATCTGGTCCTGCTCTTTCGGCTCCGCTGACGATCAGATCCCTAGCCTGTCGCGATTCCGGCCGGTTGTCACCTTCGCGCCCCTGCCAGGATGGGGAGGACGGACTTCGCAAGCACCACGGCGGTGCCGACCTCAGGGAGGTAACTGACATGGCCACGGTCAGCGTCCGCTACATCGTCACCGACGTCGATGCGGCGATCGCTTTCTACTGCGAGAACCTCGGATTCACCGAAGTCATGCACCCGGCTCCAGCCTTTGCCATGCTGTCTCGCGGCGACCTACGGCTGGCCCTGAGCGCGCCGGGCGGCGGGCCCGGCGGCGGGCAGGCGATGCCTGACGGCACGCTGCCGCAGCCAGGCGGCTGGAACCGCTTCTCTATCGAGGTGACTGACCTTGAGGCCGCGGTGGCCGAGCTGCGATCCAGCGGCGCGAGGTTCCGCAACGAGATCGTCACAGGCGTCGGCGGCAAGCAGATCCTCGTCGAGGATCCGTCGGGCAACCCGGTGGAGCTGTTCGAGCCGACTACGCCGCAAGCGCGGCTTGACCGACCTTCATGAAGATTCGGAACCAGGTTGTCGATCCTCGACGTCCGCGTTCGTAGCGAGGGTAGAGAGCCGGCTGGGCGCCGGCAAACTTCGGGAAGGAACCAGATCATGAAGCAATACCTGCTCTCGGTGCATTACGTCGACGATCAGCCGCCGACGCCAGAAGACGTCCAGGAGCAGATGTTCAAGGACGTCGACGTAGTCAACGAGGAGATGCGAGCCAGCGGCGCCTGGGTGTTCGCCGGCGGGCTGCACCCGCCGACGACCGCAACGGTCGTGCGGATCAAGGATGGTGAGGTGGTCACTACCGACGGGCCG
>Ga0126373_10003394_pt1 | contig 11917 bp, 12 predicted proteins | sample PanSoiMetPlot_11_FD_92545 | JGI IMG/M metagenome (GOLD analysis project Ga0126373, IMG submission 92545) | Tropical forest soil microbial communities from Panama - MetaG Plot_11 | ecosystem: Environmental > Terrestrial > Soil > Tropical forest > Bulk soil | place: Panama | collected 2016-02-17
GTCGCGGCGCGCAAACTCGCGAGCGCTTGCAGCGTCACAAACGACGAAGAAGGGCTTGCGCCTGAAGACATGCGTCGGTTGGCGGCGCTCGTGTAGATCCGCGCGGACGCCGCAGTAGTTCGTGCTTGACCCTCTTGGATACGTCTCGGGGAACCATGGAGGCGTTTGGCACCCCCGACGAGGTCGGACTTTCCCCTCCCTTCGCTGCTACGGTGCTCTAGCGATGCTAAAGAGCCTGTGCAGGTGCTTGTTGCTGTGCTCGCGAAGCCTTTGCGACGCGCACGCGACAAATTCCAGCAGAGACGATCTTTCCACTCGCGCCCATCTCCGCAACAATGGAAGCTGTGTTCGCCATGAGCCCCGCCATCGTCCGGCCCTATCGGTGCCATGGAGGCGCCGCGAACCACTTAGCCGAGCAGCAACCGCTTCGACAATCGCTTGCGCCAGCGCAATTCTGCGAATGCCGCAGCAGCGAATAGAGTTGGCTCACGCATGACCAACTCCTCCGTACGTTCCTCACGGCCAAAACCATTTCAGATTGAGGAAGTTGCAGAAAACGCCCGCTGGATGACGGCGGGCTGAAGCTCCGAGAAGGCCTTTCACCGACACCGGCGAAGCCCAGCTCAGAAGGCCACGGCTCGCGATTGAGGGATTTGGACCGCGCGCAAGCACCCGATGACCAGCGGGGCCGTTCCGCGCCGGCGCAGGAACTCCTTTTAAAGCTATGGTCAAAGACCGATCAGATCGCAAGCCTTGTCACGATGGCATGGCGAGCCACCATCAGGTGTCATAGTCCAGTTTCGGATACCAATCGACGCCCCGCCCTTCCGGCGTGGTATCCAGCAATGTCCACAACGGGGCTGGGTCGGGAGCGCCGCGAGGATCCTGGCCGGGGTCGGCGGTCGATCCGGTCATCTCGGCGGACCAAAAATGGCGGATGGTCCCGTCGCGGCGAGTGAACACGTTGAAGGCCGGAATTTCCGAGCCATCAGGCAGGATGCCGAAATAGTCGCGGGAATAGGCGCCGTTAAGATCACTATAGAGCCGAAGGTTCTTCCAGCCGCGTTCGCGCTTCCATGCGATCAGGCGCTCGATCGGGGAGCGGGCGACCACCACGAGCGAGATACGTTGGCCAACATCAGCGGCATTACCCTCCCAGGCACCCAGCAGGTTCGTGCACATGGGGCACGGGCGCTCGCGCTGGGGACCGAACATGAAGCTGTAGATCGCGACGGTCTGCTTGTCCGCGAAGAGGTTGACGAACGCGGTCGGTCCGTCCTCGTCCTGGAAGCGATAGTCTCCGATCACCTTACCCCCAGGCGGCAGGGCTCGTCGTTGAGCGGCGACGCGCTCGATATGGCGTCGCAATTCAATCTCCTCGGCCAGGAGTGCAGTACGGGCGGCCCTATACTCAGCGCTTTCGTTCGGCATCCGGACTGGATTATTCCCTGCCAATTTGGAAGCCGGGGTCAGGTTTTCGGCCTTGAGGTCCATCGGACACGTCTCCCTTTGGTCGACCGTGAAGCCTGGCCCGGCCTCCTGGTCACGTGCCCCATCTGGAGCTTCGGAACAGCACCGCGCTCCGATGCTCTCTCCATGGGCGTTGGCCGATGGTAGCAAACTTCGTCAATTCGCACTATTTGGCAAAAAACTGGGTAAAGGTGCATTCGACGACGCAAGCAGCCCTACTCTGGCTCGCTCTGTACCGACCTAAGATAGGCGTAGATTAGGTTTATTGTCTTGGCGTCGAGCTTGAAGCGCGCGACGAAGGTTACCACACCGAGCAAGCATTCGGTCAAGTGTCGTGCTGACCAATACGAGGAGCCTAGAGAACGCGGCGAATATCCTCCTTGCCGTGTCGAGCGCCCGCGAACCCTCATCGATAGGCGCGCGGGTTGGGAGCGCCTCCCACGGTATCACCGTCGCCGATTCTCCCAAACGCGCGAGAGGCCCGCACGGCGGCCGGGGCAAGTGGACTGGTCGTCAGAGCAGCTACGCCCTGCCCTAGGAAACAGCACACCGCAGCCCAACGCGCCCTAACCGCGCTCAACCCTGCTTGTTTAGGAACGACCAGGTCTCGGCTACCTGGGCGCCGATGGCAAACCAGACCCCGAATGAAGGCGATCATTTCACGCAGCAGCGCAATGCGACTCACTTCGCCCGCGGGCGAACGATACCTGTTAGGGACCACCTCGACTGTGCGCTTGAGCGCCTCGAGGCCTCTCTCCATCTCCTCGATTTCCTTTTCAAACGAATCGCCCGCCCAGCGATGCGAGTAACTGTGATGCCCGATCTCATGTCCGGCCCTGACGATCATTTCAACCCGGCCAGTATGGCGCTCGACAGTCCAGCCGGGGACCAAGAAGGTGCCCGGGACGCCGCCACGCTTCGTATTCTCCGGGTCGCGTGACATCCAGAGCGTCTCTGCATCGAAGTCGGACGTCAACATGACCGCGACACGATTGCCGTTCGGCCACTTCACGCACATGTCAAACATGCGCGTCCTCCTGATCTTTTAACCGAGCGGCGTCATGGCGAACCTATTCAGGCTCGCGGAGTCACTTCCGCTACTTTCGATATATCAGCACATTTGCGAATAGTCGTCGCCCTGTGCAACAGTAGCGTAGTTCGACCATGGGCGACCCGCCGAACGGACGTATGAGAGCAACAAAGCGTGTGGACGACGCTCGCAAGCTCGCTATCCGGGCTGCCCCGTGGCTCGCCGATGCGCCCAACTTGTGCGTGAAAGCCGGTTTGCACGGTTTGGCCATGCTCCGCTTCTCGAAACGCCAATCCCAAATGTTCGACTTTTGCGAATGGTGCTCAACTCGCCATCAGCTGGGAATGCCGGCCAATCGTTATCTCGATGGTCTCACGGCGGAGACGGTGCACGTTGATCTGGGGCACACGTTCCGCGGCGAGCGCCAGCCAAAGCTTGAGGTCAAGACGCGACCGCGCCTCGAGTAGGGCCCACGCTTCGTTGGTGAGCTGCCGCGCTATCGGCATCTTCAACGACTGCGGGATATTGGCGGTCTGATTGAACTTGCCGAAAACGATTGGCCGCCCCAACCAGTTTGCAAGGTTTGACTCGAACGACTGGTTCTCGATGAGATCCGAGAAGGAGAACTGGGCGAGGCGTCCAGCGGCGGCTTGAATAAGGATAGCGTCGTGTCGAGCGTCGATGAAATCGTCTCTTGGAATCAGCTGATGGGGCCAGAGTAACATGCGCAGAAGCTGGTTGTCCGTCTGGCAGGCGACTTCCCTCGCGCGAAGGAAGTCGACGAGTGGACGACGGCTGTTACGCACGCGGTCGCCCCACTGGCCCCAATCCTGTAACTGTTCATCAGTGTGGGAGCGCCAAAAGAGCCAGAGCGATAGCAGCCGCGACACGGGCTCGCGCAGCAGCGTCAGGAGTTGCCCTCCCGGGAAGCCGCGCGACAAGGTCACGAATGACATATGCGCCGCGACGAACTCTGTTCCTTTAGGCAAGTCGTTCGGGTCCAAGTAAATTGGCGTTCGTAGCCGTTCACTAAGACTCTCGAAGGCTGCAAAGTCTCCGAACAGCGTCTCGTCGAAACCAGAAAAGGCTGAAGGCGCCATCCCAGCGGCGACTAATGCCTGGATCAACGACGTTCCGGAGCATTTCGGCACATGCATGAATATCAACGGCTTAACGATATCATAGGGCGTTGCCTTTGCGAACGGACGCGTTGGGACACACTTATCGAGCATGGCGCCGCCCCTCCTGAGTAAAACATGCAACTGGATGTTCTCCTTGAGCCCACGTTTGATTTTTTGATGTCGGCGGCACAGAGCATCGTGGCCGCATCAGCTTGGGTATGAATGGCGGCAAGCTGGCGATGCCGGCACGATCGACCTAACTATCGCCCATCCCCTCCTCTGGTACCGACTATCACAATGTCTCCGATTGATGAGGCCTGACGCCATTCCGTCCCTCCCTCTTTTAAGCACGAGCCACGAGCAAATCCTGCAATGCGACGAACGTAAGGCGGCGGGAGATCAATACCCTTTTTCCGTGCAGCACTGAGCAAGTCAACGCAACCTAGGAGCTCGACAATTGGCAATATGCAATATCAGTCGATAGAGCTTACAATGGCGGACCAGGGTGGCGCTCATCTTCAGGGGCAACTCTCGGCACGCCTCCCTCCGCTTTTGCAAAATTGCCAGCGAAAAATTGCTCATCAGCACCGTCTCTTTCGTGTCAACAAAATCGCGCGATTGACCAGCAACCACCCAGGTCCCGATCCGCGTGCTGATGTATTGGGCGCCACGATCAGGGCTGCGTCCGATCGCCGCGCATCAGCGGCTCTACGCGATCCTTGAGCTGAGCCGCCTCTCGGGAAACCTTCTTCGTCGTAGCGCGCATCCAATCAGTCTGCGCCGACCCGCTATTGGCAATGTCGGAAAACCGGCGATAAATGGTTCGGCATCCACAAAGCTGACCTGCTGCGGCCAAACGCCTGAGCTTCCAAGGCTGCAAGCGCTGATGGCGTTGTTCATTGAGGACAAGAACTGCCGCCTGCTACCGAATGGCCGTGGCGCGAGCTTGATCGGCTCATTCTGGGCGGCCAGATCGGGACAATCATCCTTCTAAATCCCGTTATGTAATCCTCCCGCCTAACAGTCATGAAACCGCAAATGCATTACTCACTATTTGCGGACGGCGGCCTACACCCGCGACACGATCAACGCGCTACCGATGCAAGCCGACGCACAGACAACCAATCCGAGCGGCACGAATAATCAAGCGCCACTGGGTCGCCGCAATCACCATCCAAATAAAGAGCCGCGGGTATCCGTCCAAATAAACGGTCGAGGATATCCACGTGTGAAACCGCCAAACAAAATGCGGATTCGCGCTCATGACGAAGTTACCATTGGTTTCCGTGGTCATTCCGACGCACAATCGTCCGGACATGCTGCGCGAGGCCATCGCCAGTGTACGCGCACAGACATTCTCAGGCTACGAGATCATCGTAGTTTGCAACGGTGCAAATTCCGAGGATTTGGCCCGATACGCCGCCATACCCGCCATCGACCTCATCGTGACCAACCGCAAGGGCATAGGGTTGGCTTTGAATATTGGGATCGAAGCCGCTAGAGGCAAGTGGATAGCGTTTCTCGATGATGACGATCTTTGGGAACCTAACAAACTTGAGATGCAATTACAGGTAGCCAACTCAGCAAACGCTGATGTCATTTTTTGCGATACGATTAACTTTGGCACTGGGCACAAAACAATTGCCCCGCTTAGACCTCCACCTTCCCTCTCAACAAGAGAAGCGTTTCTTCTGGCGAACTATGGGGGAGGATGCTCCGCCACCATGGTTCGCCGATCGGCTCTTTTGACTGTCGGCGGCTTTGATGAAGGCCATATTTCTCCAGATTGGGATTTGTGGATGCGATTATCGTGGCACTTTAAGATGGCGTGGACCGACGCGTTCCTGGTTCGATATCGTTATCACGAAGGCAACACTTCAAAACGATTGTGGGCCGCAAAGTGGCGCATGAAAATTGTCATGAAAGCCCTCATGACCGCCCCCGACGATTTGCATCACATGAGATTAGCAATTCTCACTCGCGAGATAAAAATTCTATTCACTCCGATTTACGTCGTTGCCAATGCACTCTCATTTGGATGGCTAAGCTATTTCAAACGCGAGATGTTAAAATGGAGGTGAACCTTTCGCGCACGCCATTACACAAAGGCGTTGGGATTGATACCATGAAGAATTTCGCACCTGCTGCGGCTTGGGATAAGGCGATCTTCAATGTTACGGATAAGCGAGAATGGTTACGCATTGAAAGCATCGACCATCGTCAACCACTCCAGCCATCGCAAAGGTTGATGCCCGCGCGGCGCGGCACCTCGCAGCCGCGTTGCTCGATCTTTATACATAAAGTGAGACGTTGGAGGCGCATGGTTGGCAGCCGTTGCGGCCCCGATGTGTTCGGTCAACCGGCGGCACTTTTTGAAAGTCTGAGTGCGGAACACCATCACACCAAAGGGCGGTCGCGGGCGCGTCCGCCTGGCTTTGTCAAACGACAAAACCTCGCAACGTAGGGACCGTTGTTTTGCAAGAACCAACTCCGACCGCCCTGAAAGCGTCAGACGTTCGAGCGGTTAAGTCGCGGGAGGCACGCCGTCTCCCCCCGACGAGGGGGATCTCCGACGCTCCCGCGCACGTCGAACAGCGCTCACCCGAAATTCTTGGGGTGAGCGGCGGCAGACTCGGGCGCATGAGCAATAGATTTGGACGTTTGATGGGGCATTTTGCTCAAGAATTTAAGGCCCACGGCTGGCGCGCCGCATTTCGCTCTACTGGGGTACTGGTCGAATCTTACGTTCGATCACGTTGGATTTGGGGCAGACAACGGCTGACGGCGAATCTGGTGCATGCCGGGAACCAAGTAAGATCTGCTCTCCCAATGCCTCACCGCCGAGGCGTTCTGTTCGTCGGATACGTGGAAGCGTGTCTTGGCTTAGCGGAGTCTCTCAGAGGCTTAATTTTGGCAACGGCCGATCGCCAGATCCCTTTTGGCATTTGCCCATTTCGAGTCGGAGTCGAATCGCGATTCGTAGAGCAATTCATGCTGGAGAAATTTGATCTGAAGCATCGATACGACATCAATGTCATCGAGGTTTCACCTGATCAGGTTCCTACGGTGTTCAAAACAGTTGACCCACGGCAGCTGACGACCAGTTACAATGTACTGCGGACATACTGGGAACTCCCGCAAGCGCCGCCAGAATGGGGCCCCATGTTAAAGGGGATCGACGAGATATGGGTGCCCAATAGATTCGTCGGTAACGCCTTCAAGGGGATCTTCTCCGGGCCGATCACCATTATTCCGCCCTGTGTTACAACCGAAGATGCAAATTACCCAAATGCCGCGGAATTCGGTATCGAGAGAGGACGTTTCTATTTTCTTTTTTCTTTTGATTTTTATTCATCGCATCACAGAAAGAATCCGCTCGGTGTGCTTGATGCTTTTCAGTTGGCGTTTCCAAATTTGAATGAAAACGTTGGTTTGATCATCAAATCTACAGGCTTAGAGACCTATCAAATGGGTTCCAAGCCGCATCCGACGGAAGTCAGGGAGCAGTTTCGAGCTTCCGTCGACAAGGATCCCAGGATCAAAATCATCCACGACACGATGTCAAGGCACAGGATGTTGGGGCTCATTCGCGCCTGCGACTGCTATGTGTCGCTGCATCGCGCGGAAGGCTTCGGGCTCGGTATGGCCGAAGCGATGAGCTTGGGCAAAGCCGTAATCGGTACGGACTATTCGGGAAGCACCGATTTTCTTTCCGCTGAAACTGGTTTTCCCGTTGCTTACAATTTGCGATCGGTGAGACCGGGCGAATATTTTTGGCCGGAAGGTCAAGTTTGGGCGGACCCAGACATGGATTCGGCCGTGACGATGTTCCGCCTCGCTTTCAGCGATGTTGAGGCGCGAACGCGTAGAGCGGCAGCGGGCAAAATGTTTGTCGACCGCAAATACAGCAAAGCGGCGGTCGGCGCAGCGGTAGAAGAACGAATCCAGGAGATTTCTCAACAGCGCGCAGGCACCGCTTCCACCGGGGGGTCCTGAGATTTGCGGGTGGGGCGAAACTCACCAATGGCCAAGCGTTACGCCACGGCAGACGCTTTCGGCGCATTCGTCCCGATCAAGAAGGGAACATTCCAGTAAGGAACCAATGGTAATGAAAAAAGCGTGCGTAACCGGAATTACCGGGCAAGACGGCGCGTACCTTTCAAAGCTTCTGCTGGAAAAGGGCTATGAAGTCTATGGTATCATCCGTCGGTCAAGTACGGCGGACGTCAACGACACGCGTTTGAAATGGCTCGGAATCGTCAACGATGTGCGGCTTCTTGACGGCAACATGACCGACATTTCGAGCCTCATCCGCATCCTCCGCGAGGTCAAACCCCAAGAAGTCTACAATCTTGCTGCCCAGTCGTTTGTGAAGTCGTCGTGGAATCAACCTTTACTAACCGGCACGGTGACCGGACTTGGATGCGCCAATGTACTTGAGGCTGTCCGTCTAGAGTGCCCCGAAGCTCGTTTTTATCAAGCCTCATCATCAGAAATGTTTGGCTCTGTTCGCGAGCCGGTGCAGAGCGAAACGACACCGTTTTATCCGCGCTCTCCCTATGCCGTGGCTAAGCTCTATGCTCATTGGATGACCGTTAACTATCGCGAGAGCTTTGGCATGCACGCGTCCAGCGGCATTTTATTCAACCATGAATCGCCGCTTCGCGGTATTGAATTTGTCAGTCGGAAAATCACCGATGCCGTCGCCCGCATAAGGCTCGGTCTTTCACACGAGTTGCGCCTAGGCAATATCGACGCCAAGCGGGACTGGGGCCACTCCAAGGACTATGTTCGAGCCATGTGGCTCATGTTGCAACAGGACACCCCTGATGACTATGTTATTGCAACCGGCCGAACAATGACCGTTCGCGATATGTGCCGTATCGCTTTCGATTGTGCTGGCATATCGATGGAGAAGCACCTGGTAATCGACCCCAAATTGTTCCGCCCAGCGGAAGTGAATGTCCTGTTGGGCAATCCGGCTAAGGCAAGGGAGAAACTGGGATGGAAGCCGGTGATTGCGCTAGAAGAAATGATCAGCGAGATGGTTGAGGCCGACACTGACCGCCTGTCTCACGAGCGTCTCTGAGGGAAGGTCGATGAAAGTCAAGCTGCCACCCGCTAGCCGTGTTTTGATTACCGGCGGAGGTGGCTTTGTCGGTCATTGGCTGAGGCAAGCCTTGATTCCAATTCTTTCTGCGGATGCCTGCATTCTTTCTATTGGGACGCGTCCCGGTGAAATCAAAATCTATAGCGAGCTTGAAAGCGGTATTACCCTCGATATCCGCGACGAACATGCGGTTGATGCCCTGGTTGAAACGTTCAATCCTAGTGCAATCATTCATTTGGCAGCGATATCAGATGTACGGGAGGCCTCGCAAACACCGCGTATGACTTGGGAGGTGAATTTTTGTGGCACGATGAACCTAGCTTATTCTGTTCTTCGCCATAGTCGGAACGCGCGCTTCATCTTTGTGAGCAGCTCTGAAGTATACGGTGACGCGTTTAAACGTTTGAACCGTCCAGTTGACGAAAACGTGCGGCTTGAGCCCACCAACCCTTACGCAACGAGCAAGGCTGCGGCCGATCTGTTGTTGGGACAGCTGGCGTGCGAAGGCCTCAAAGTCATACGCTTTAGGCCCTTCAATCATACCGGGCCAGGACAAACGAACCGCTTCGTCATTCCAGCTTTCGCGACGCAAATTGCGCGAATCAAGAACCGACTGCAGGAACCAACTTTGCGCGTCGGCAATCTCGATGCACGACGCGACTTCCTTGATGTGCGCGACGTTGTGGATGCTTATGTTCTGGCCTTGGCACTTCCGGATAAAGAATGGGAGGCCGGCCGGATCCTCAATCTTGCCTCTGGAATCCCCCGACGTATTGGTGAAATCCTTGATGAGTTGCTTGCATTGGCGGGGGTATCCGTACGTATAGAACAAGACCCTGCACGCATACGTGCCAACGATACACTGTCGGCAATTGGCGATGCCACGGCGGCGCGAAGGACACTCGGTTGGGTGCCCCAGGTACCTTGGGAGGTCACTTTGCGCGATCTTGTCGCGAGCATCACGACTCCATCCTCAATATAGGTGCAATCGGCGCCCAGAATATAAGCGGTGGCGCAGCGCGTTGCACCGCAGGCACCTTAGTTGCTAATCCTCCGGCATGGAATCAATGTTTCAGGAACTATCTAAGGACTGAGGAGTCCTGAGATCGGCGTAGCGTACATGCTGGGTACGCTTGACGAGATCGCGGTTGCTAAGTCAAACCTTTAACGGGCGTGCACGCAGACAAAGCGATTTTGGCCCTTGGCAATTTCCGGGAAAGTAAACACGCCATTGGGCGCTTCGCCATCCTCAGCAGGCCCCACCACACGGCATCGAGAGCCGCTCGGCGAGACTGAATTCCCTGCCGACGGCGGCCTGGTCAAGCTAGCGACATATGCTGTAAGGCTCGAAAACAGATCGGCGTGCGACTGATTGGAGAATTGACATAAGGAAATTACCTTCGATGATCCAGCATGGCAATCGCCCAAATGAATCGGCGCATCTCAGCAATGGCAATACCAGTGCTGGCATCGCCCCGATCGCTACGCAAGCGGAACTTTCTTCTGCAACTTGCCTGGTCGTATTGCTACTTCGAGTTTTCGTTGCGGCGCTACCACACTCGGTGATCGGGCCGGTATAATCCTTGGCCCTACCCAACGCGGGACATGAGATAAGATGATCCTGATAAAACGCCTGACCTTGGTGCTCATCCTCATCACTTCCCCGGCGCTCGCTCACGACCCGAAGCTTAGCCGTGCATGCGCCATGGCAAGCCAACTGATCAAAAATAACCGCTGTGGTGACGTGACATGCGAACGCGCCGTGATCGCCGCTCGTCGACATGGATGCCACATCCATTCATGGGGCCACGGAAACCCGCCATGATCCCAAACGCACCGAGAGGGACCTGACGTGGTCCGGTGGCCTGCAAGTTTGGCCCGAGCTCAACTTCGGCCCAATCAAAGCTAAGGTCGATGGAAAAGCTAGTTCCGACATGCACGCACCAAGATTGGCAAATCTGGTTGGTCAATCAACTGACTGAAATATGTGGACCTATGTCGGCTAATGAAGTGACGCATCATTCCATCTCGCAGGCAAACGCTATCCAACGCTTTACGCGAATTTTCAAACGTGGGGGATCAAGCCCGTCAAATCTGGTCAAATCTGGCAAGGTGAAGTGCGCGAAGCAAAATAGCGTCAAAGCACGCCCGACCGCTCGCAGCATGATGCAGGCTTCGTACGACGCGTCTGCGTGATCCGCCGGCACAGCCTCGTCGATGGCCGATACGACAAGATCGAGCGCTCTGTTCAGTGAGGCCTTTAGCATGCGGTTTTCGACAGCCAAGTGCTGGCTCCGTAAAAGCAACTCCTGGTCGACGTCGCGCTGTCGTACCCAGGACGCGGCGCTCACTTCAGGGAGTCCCGCTTTCGGCGCGCCGATCCACGGGCGTTCCGCGGGAATCTACGGGCACCGGCCAGTAAGGCCACGGCTGAGCGGAATGACTTGCCATTCGCGCTACAGTTTTAACTCTTTGACTATACGAGAAGGAGAGAAGCCTGGTCAGTTTGCGCGCGAGATCCGCGGCCAATCGACATTTGCGTAGGAACCTGCCATATGGTGAACGCGCAGAACCGACGTGATGGCCGACCGGATAGCGCGACAGGGCCCTGGCCCTTCAGGCCCGGAATTCAGAGCGCGCGGTTGACACAAGGATGACTTCTCAGTATTTGCGTTGCATTCCTGCTGTTTGAAATCGTGGTTTGCGGTTGTGGGGGATAGCTCCCCACGTAAAACCATGAGCGAGCTTGCCTTGATGTTCCGGATCCTGTGGAGGGACTGGCCGGGTTAGGATCGGTCCGAGCGAGCAGTGTCAAGGATTTCTCACAAATGTGCGAGCGGGTGTGGCATTGCTTATCGCCACGTCTTCGGGCGTCAGAGCGCATCGCTCGAAAATTCCATCAAAAAGGCCCTGCGAGGCCGGGGCGAAGATAGACCTGCGGGAGCCCGCAGAGCAGGCCGGTCATCGGAAGCCCATCCTTCAGGGGTGGGAGGCTTCACTGGGCATGTCGGCCAATTCTGTGCTATCGTGCATAGCTCGTATGCTCTGGTATATTGGACGCAACGGTAGTCGCTTAAGAATGGCAGCTTCGAAGGAATCCGGTCGCGTTGAGAGGAGACTTGCTGCGATACTGGCAGCTGATGTCTCCGGTTATAGCCGCCTGATGGGTGCCGATGAGATTGGCAC
>Ga0126373_10003396_pt1 | contig 11916 bp, 7 predicted proteins | sample PanSoiMetPlot_11_FD_92545 | JGI IMG/M metagenome (GOLD analysis project Ga0126373, IMG submission 92545) | Tropical forest soil microbial communities from Panama - MetaG Plot_11 | ecosystem: Environmental > Terrestrial > Soil > Tropical forest > Bulk soil | place: Panama | collected 2016-02-17
CGGCCGGGCGGAGCGTCACCTGCAGGCCCAGATCCTGCCGCCATCTCACCTGGGCTGGCTCCGGTGCGCGGCTCGGCCGGTGACCCAGCATGGGCTAGTGCCTGTGGTTCTGCGGGGCCGGCTGAGGGTTCCGTGACGTCAGCGACTGGCTCCGCGGGTCCGGCCGAGGCGGCCGCCTTCGGCGGGGGTGCCGCACCGCGGAAGTAATCGGCCAGCCCGGCTAGGTCAACGCGCGGGAGGTCCGCAGTGTTCTCCCGTGGGTCCTCGGACTGGTCCCACGGCTGCGTTGGCCGCGGCATAGCTGCATTCTCCCGCCTTCGGGCAATTCGCACATCGTAGTGTCAGTTCCCGGTCCATGCTGGCCAGGTGTACCTACGGACGGGCCCGAAGGCCTTAATCGGTAGCTCACCCGTCACGCTCGCAGGCTCGTGCACCACGCAGGGTCATGTCAGTGGTGGCCCTCGGCCGGCTCAGGCACGGCCGGCAGGATGCAGCCGCTGGCTGATCCGAGCCCGATCCGGGTTCCGTCCGGGCCAGCCGCCACCGCCGTGATCGTGACCTCGTCACCGTCCTGCAGCCACGACCGTGACGAACCATCAGGCAAGGGAACGGGGTTGCTTCCGTTCCATGCCAGCTCGATGAGCGAGCCTCGTTCGGCGGGCTCAGGGCCGCTGACTGTGCCGGACGCGAACAGGTCGCCGGTGCGCGCGGAGGCCCCGTTTACGGTCATGTGGGCGAGCATCTGCGCCGGGCTCCAGAACATGCTCGCGTACGGCGGCCTGGCGATGACATGCCCGTTCAGCCGGACCTCGAATGTGATGTCCAGGCCCCAGTCGGTCGTTTCGGTCAGGTACCCGAGAAGCTTGGCATCGCGCGACGGCGGCCGGACGCGAGCCTGATCCAGCGCGGCCATGGGCAGTATCCACGGTGAGACTGTGGTGGCGAACGACTTGCCCAGGAACGGCCCGAGTGGCACGTACTCCCAGGACTGGATGTCCCTGGCGGACCAGTCGTTGACCAGGCAGACGCCGAATACATGCTCGGCGAACCGTTCGACCGGTACCGCATCGCCACGGTGACTGTGCGCCCCGACGACGAAACCGAGCTCGGCCTCGAAGTCGAGCCGGGTGGACGGACCGAACAACGGGTGACGAGCGCCGTGCGGCCGGGCCTGCCCGCACGGGCGGCGGATCTCAGTGCCAGATACCACGACCGTTCCAGCCCGCCCGTGGTACCCGATCGGCAGGTGCTTCCAGTTCGGCGTCAGCGGCTCCGCGCCTGGCCTGAAGATCTGACCGATGTTCGTGGCGTGATGGACGGAGGCGTAAAAGTCGACATAGTCCGCGACCGTGAACGGCAGTCGCATACTCACCGCGGCCGCCGGGATCAGCAAGTCCTCGAGGGCCGGGCGGAACTGGTCATGTGACAGCCAGCGGGTTAGCTCGGCCCGCACCTGGGCCCAGCAGCGCTCGCCGGCTGCCAGGAACTCGTCAAGGCTGCCCGACGCGAACAGGTGTGCCCGGCCCGCCAGCAGCCGGTCCGTCGCCCTAGTCAGGTCGAGCACGCAATCACCGATAGCTACGCCGACCCGGTACTCCTCGGCGTGATGAGCAGCTGTATAGGAGCCGTAGGGGAGCGCCCCCAGCCCGAACAAGTGATCGGGCGGGACACCGAGCCATGCTGCCGCCTGCGCCATGCTGCTCCTTTGCTACTTCGTCTGAACCACCCCCGCGACCCGGTCGGTTAACCGCCGTGGCCGGGACTGATCAGGCCCAGCGTAACCAGGTCGGAGATCGGCTCGTCAGTGCTGCATGTGCCGAACGAGGTGAACAACTCGCGCACAGCAACGACCGTATCGGCGTCCAGTTCGCTGACCTTGGCCGCGACCCGGCTGGCTGCTGAGTCGGCGAGTTCGGTCGTTACCTCCTCGATTGCTTCGCTTGTCAACGCCGCGGCCACGGCGAGAAGCACGTTGAGGAAGCCGTGGTTCTCGAAGCCGGTGTCGGTGGCTGAATGCCGGACCGCGTGATGCAGGCCGGCCGTGCACTTGAATGGCAGGCGCTCCGCCACCAGTGTCGCAACGCAGGCTGCCAGCGTCGGCTCGTCCGGGAACGCCTCAGGGGTAGTTCCGCCAGTCCGCACTTTGGCCCGGTATCGGCGGTCGGCGACAGCTCGGGCTACATCGGCCGTCATCTGACGGGCAGGGATCTCGATGAACGCGGCTGCCCCGGCGAGCGGGGTCCTGTCCAGAGCGTCGGCAACCTCCGATACCGAGGCCAAGGTGTCGGCTGAGGCGGTGACCGGAAGTTCGATAGCGCGCAGCCGCAGCCGCGGATCGGCGAACACGGCGTCCACGGCGGAGTTGAGACGGGCCGCGCCGCCTGGCATGACCAGGGCCAGATCGAGCTCGGCGACCCCTGCGGCTGTCAGTGCCATGCTGAGCTCCGGGATCCGGCTGTCGGCGCATACAAATGGCCCGGACGTATCGTGGTACCAGGCAGCCTGATGGCGCAGGTGACCCGTAACGGCATCGGCCATGGCCAGTGCCGCTGGCGGGAACAGGGACGCATCGTCGAATAGCTCACGGAAGAGGTCGTCTGACATAAGAACCATCCTGTCGCGGCGGCGGGCGGTGAGCAGGCCATCGTCCCCGGTGAGCCGGGCTGAGCGGTCAGCGCCCAAGGCCTGATGGCGGACTGCCCCGCCGCCGGCTGCCGCCACTGGGCTGGGCACGTGGTCCCGCTTGGCGCCTGCCGCTCGCACCGTTCGGACTGGTTGCACTGTTCGGACTGGTTGTATCGCTCGCACCGCCAGTACTGTGCTGACCGCCAGTACTGTGCTGACCGCCCGAACTGTGCTGACCGCCCGAACTGCGCAGGCCAGCCGCACTCCGCTGGCCGAATGCGCTCGTAGCGCTGACGGTGCCGTAGCGGCGCCAGAGGCGTCCCCAGCGGGCTGCGCCGACCAGGACGACCAGGACCGTGGCAGTCGTCATTGCCACGAATCCGTGCGCGATCCACTGCGCGGCGTTGATAGCGAGCTGGGTGCGGGAGGTGTTGGTGGCTCCGTCGTGGATCAGGCCGGCGATGACGGCGCCGGCCAAGTACGTGAGCGCGGGCGCCGGGATGATCCGGTAGACCGATCGAGGCTCGACGGCGAATGCGGCTGCGAGAGTCGCGACGACGACGAAGAATTCAAGCGCGAAGCCGGGGCTGCCACCGGCAAGTATCGTGATCACTGTGCCGATCACGGCACCGCTGACAACCACGACAATGCCCCGTCTGGACGGCAACTGGCCCCAACGGGGGCTGCGCTCGGCGGGCGGCTGCCGGCCATTATCCGCAAGCACGCCGCTATACCGCGTGCGCCGGCGCGGAAAGGAATCCGGCATGTCGCGGGTTAGCGGGCGGGTGCCCGCGTTGTTCCACCGAGACTCACTCATCTGCTCCCCGATGCTAGCCGCTCAGGCTGGCTATCCTGCGCATATAGTTTCGGCGTAGCCATCAACTGAGCCGGGGAAGGCGATGGAGACACGCAGGGGATCGGGACGGCTTGTCGGCTCAGTCGGCTATTCCTTGGCCTGCATTGCTGCGGCCCTAGTTCTGGTGGCCAGTGGTGTCTCTTATTTTGTCGTCCGGGACGTGGCCGACATCGGTACCTCGCACGCGATCCCGAGCGGCCCGTCGACAGGACCGCAGAACATCCTGCTGATGGGTCTGGAGAGCCGCACCAACTGGGCCGGGCAGATCCTGCCGAACAATATTCTCAAGGCCCTGCACTCGGGCAGCAGGCGAGCCATCGAGAACGGTACCGGCGGGAACGACACCAACACTCTCATCCTCATCCATATACCTGCGGGAGGTAAAAAGGCCGTCGGTTTTTCTATCCCCCGAGACGACTGGGTTAACTTCGCCGGCACGGTCGGTCCGCAGCAGGTCGGCAAGGTCGACCAGGCATATGGCGTGAGCATGTACTACGAGGAAGAGAAGCTCCGGGCGAAGTACCCGAACATGGGCCAGGACCGGCTGGCGTTCCTGGGCAACGAGGCCGGCCGTACGGCCGCGGTGGACACGGTCGAGAAGCTCACCGGAGTGCATGTCGATCACTTTGCCGAGGTCAACCTCGACGGGTTCTACGAGCTCGCGAGGGTGCTCGGTCGTGTCGAGGTATGCCTCAACCACCCAGTTCGTGACCATTACTCGGGCGCTCATTTCCGGGCCGGCTACCAGTACCTGACTCCTAGGCAAGCGCTGGCGTTCGTTCGCCAGCGCCATGGCCTGCCCAACGGCGACCTGGACCGCACACACCGCCAGCAGGCGTTCCTGGACTCGGTGATGCACCAGTTGCGCACTGACGGAGTGCTCAGCGACCTGACCAAGCTGAAGGCGCTGCTCTCGGTCGCCAAGCAGTACGTCATCACCGACGCTGGCTGGAACCTGCTGGACTTCGCAGGCCAGATGCAGGACCTCACCAGCGGCAACCTCGTGTTCCGCACGCTCCCCATTAAGGGTTTCGGCACCCTCGACAATCAGAGCGTCAACCTCGTCGACCCGGCCAACATCAAGGCCATCGTGCATGCTGCGTTCTACTCTGCGCCGAAGGCGAAAGCGTCCAAACATGGTGGTGCAGGGGTGCAGGCCTCGCAGACGACTGTGGATGTGCTCAACGGCGGCAATACCACGGGCCTTGCCGCGCGCGTCTCTGCCGCACTGGTCCAGGCGGGATACCGGGCCGGCAAGATCGGCGACACCAGTTACCGCGCTACGACCGCGGTCAGCTACGGTGCCGGCGCGTCAGCGAGTGCCAGCAAGATTGCCGCCTTGTTTGGCGTCACTGCTACGGCGAGCAGTTCGGTTGCCCCCGGACATGTCGAGGTCCTGCTCGGTGCTAAAGCTACGGTCCCGGCGGTGACAAACGCGATGGCGCTCTCGCCGTCGGCGTCGCCCTCAGCGGTCATCCCGAGCACCGGCCCGCAGGGCGGCGCGGTCCATGCCAAGAACGGCATCCCGTGCGTCAACTGAGGTCTTTGAGCCAGCAGATTCCATGATCGATGTGAATCTGTTGTTGCTATGACCGCACTAGATTCACATCGATCATGGAAGGAGCGGCACGGTCGCTAGGGCCCTGTCGGGATAGGCCAGTTCTGTCTACGATCGGGTCATGACTGAACGACCAGACAGGGCGGGGCCGTCGGGTGGTACTCAGTTGCCGGGCGCTGCGTCACCGGGCGGGGCCGCGTCACCCATCGGGGCTGCGTCCGCGGCCGCGTCACCCGGCAGGCCTGCGTCCGGGGTCCCTGACCGGGCGCAGGTGGTGATTGTCGGTGGCGGTGTGATCGGCTGCAGTATCGCCTACCACCTGGCGCACCTGGGCTGGACCGATGTCGTCCTGCTCGAGCAGCACGCGCTGACCGCCGGGACCACCTGGCACGCGGCCGGCCTGATCACTTCCGCCGGGATGACAGATGAGACATCCCTGTTCTTCAGCCGGTACTCGCGTGACTTGTACACCCGGCTGGAGGCGGAGACGGGGCACTCCACTGGCTTCCGCGCGGTTGGCCACATCTCGCTGGCGACCACGAGACAACGGCGGGAAGCGCTGCGGCGCGAAGCGAACTGGATGCACGGCTTCGGGGTCGACGACATTGAGATCTCGGCCGCCGAGATCGCGGCGATGTGGCCGCTGGCCAGGACCGACGACGTGCTGTCCGGCTTTTATGTAGCTGATGAGGGCAGGGCCGACCCGGTTGGCGTGGCGACCTCGCTCGGCAAGGGCGCCCGTCAGCTCGGCGTGCGCATAATCGAGGGCATTGCTGCGACGGGCGTGCAGACCAGAGGCAAGCGCGTTACCGCAGTGCTCACCGAGGCGGGGCCGATCGAGACCGAGCTTGTCGTCAACTCGGCGGGGATATGGGCCCGCCAGTTCGGTGCTCTCGCGGGCGTGTCAGTACCGCTGCAAGCCGCCGAGCACTATTACCTGCTGACCGACACCGTGCCGGGGATGGATCCAGACCTGCCGGTGATCGAAGACCCGGATAACTACGGCTACTACCGCCCCGAGGGTGACGGGATGCTGGTCGGGTTGTTCGAGCCGGTCGGCGCCCCGTGGTCGCTCGACGGCGTTCCGCGCGACTTCTCCTTTGGCAAGCTGCCGCCCGACTGGGAACGTCTCGAGCCATACCTCGGTCCTGCGCTGGCCCGCATCCCGTGCCTGACCGAGACCGGCGTGCGCACGTTCTTCTGCGGTCCTGAGTCGTTTACCGCTGATGTGAAGCCGCTCATCGGGCCGGCTCCGGAGCTGGATGGCTACTTCGTCGCAGCCGGCCTGAATTCACTCGGCATCCTGTCCGGCGGCGGCGTCGGCAGCGTTGTCGCGCAATGGATTGTGGATGGCGTGCCGCCCGTTGACACCGCTCATATCGCGATCGACCGGACCGCCACCTACGAATCCTCCCGAAGGTTCCGCCGGGAACGCACGGTTGAGCAACTCGGCGTGCTGTTCGGCGACGCGGTCTGGCCCTCCTGGAAACCGGCCACTGGCCGTAACATCCGCCGGTCCGTACTGCACGAGCGCCTGGCCGCGCAAGGCGCGCACTTCGGCCAGTCCGCGGGCTGGGAGTTCGCCGAGTGGTTCGCCGGCCTTGGCGAGCATCCGCAGACGACGCTGGACTTCGACCGCCAGCAGTCGCATGACATCGTGGCCCGCGAGCATAACGCCGTCCGCCAAGCCGTCGGCGTGCTGGACATGACGCTGATGGCCAAGCTCATCGTGCAGGGTCCCGATGCGGCCGCAGTGCTCAGCAGGCTGTCGGCGAATGACGTCACCGCCGGGATCGGCCGGATCGTCTACACCCAGTGGCTGAACGACGCGGGCGGCATCGTCGCTGACGTGACAGTCTCCTGGCTCGAGCCGGAGAAGTTCCTGGTCATCGCCAGTGATGTCATCCACCGGCGGATCGAGCCGCTGATCAGGAGAGAGACCAGGCCCGGTGAGTTCGTCACCGTGACCGATGTGACCTCAGGGACGACACTGCTGTCGGTGCAAGGCCCCGCGTCACGTCAGCTGATCGGCCGCCTGACCGACGCTGACCTGTCAGATCGGGCGTTCCCCTATCTTTCTGCCCGGCAGATCTATGTCGGCTACGCGCCCGCGCTCGCCATCCGGGTGACCTATGTCGGGGAGCTTGGCTTCGAGCTGCACGTGCCGGCCGAGTACGGCCTCGCGGTGTATGACGACCTCATGGCGGCGGGCGCGGAACTCGGCGTCCGGCCCGTCGGCCTAGCGGCGATGACGAGCCTGCGGCTGGAGAAGGGTTATCGCGACTTCGGCGTCGACATCGACAACACCGACAACCCGGTCGAGGCGGGCCTCGGATTCGCAGTCGCCTGGGACAAACCCGACGGGTTTACCGGCCGGGAGGCGCTGCGGAAGGCGCGTGCCGAGGGCATGCCCCGCCATCGGGTCGTGAGCCTGCTCGTGCCGGACCCGGCCGCTGACCTGTTCGGGAACGAGCCAGTCTTCTGCGGCGGCGAGTGGGTCGGCTACGTGCGAGCGGCTGCCTTCGGCCACACAGTCGGCGGCCCGGTCGGGCTCGCGCAGGTGACATGCCCGGACGGGGTCACCAGCGACTGGCTCGCGAGTGGCGGCTTCACGGTGCGGGTCGGCAATGGCCGCGACCTGACCGCGCGGCTGCAGATCGCCCCGTTTTACGATCCGCAGCGGCGGCGGGTACTGGCGTAGCCCGAGCGCTGAGGGCCGTTCTTTGCTGCCATTCAGGTACCGCTCCCGCCTCGCCCAGCGGATTCACAGCTAGTTCACAGCGATCGCGGCTGTGCTTAGGGGTCGGGTCGCCTGCTATCGCCGCAGGCGACGGAGCTTCTGTTGCTCACACTCCGAGGGAGCTTGGATGAGGATTCGAATTCTGCTAGGGCTGGGCACTGCCGCGGCCCTGGCGGCCATCGCGGCCTTCAGCATCGGCTTGCCGGCCCAGGGGACTGCGTTACGCGGGGCATCGGCGTCGCAGCACAGGCTAAGCCTGCAGGGCATTCACAAGATCCGGCACATCATTGTGATCGCCCAGGAGAACAGGTCGTTCGACTCATACTTCGGCACCTACCCTGGCGCGGACGGAATCCCGAACGGCATCTGCGTGCCGGATCCGCTGCACGGTGGCTGCATCAAGCCGTACGTGGACCACGCTGACCGCAACTCCGGCGGGTCGCACGTTAACGCCAGCAGCATCGCCGATGTCAACGGCGGGGAGATGAACGGCTTCGTCAAGGTAGCCGAGTCGAAATGCAAGGTCGGCAAGCCCTGCAAAACCGACGTGATGGGCCATCATGTGGCGAGCGACATCCCCGACTACTGGGCCTATGCCCGCCACTTCGCGCTGGATGACCACCTGTTCGAGTCCGACGACTCATGGAGCCTGCCCGCGCACATGTACGACGTCTCGGCGTGGTCAGCGGACTGCTCCAACCCCGCCAACCCGATGACATGCGTCGGTACCGACATGCCCAGCAACAGGACGGCGGCGCGGCCCCGGCCTTTCGCTTGGACCGACCTAACCTGGCTGCTGCACAAACACCACGTGAGCTGGGGCTATTACCTCGATCACGGCGCTGCGTCAGCGACCAACCCGCATGGCGTGCCGAAGATCTGGAATCCGCTGCCTGGCTTCAGGGACGTCAAGAAAGATCATCAGGAAGCTGACATCCAGCCGCTCACCAATTTCATGAGCCAGGCCAAGGCTGGCAATCTGCCCGCGCTGTCCTGGATCGTGCCCGACGCTGCCGACAGCGAGCATCCGCCGGCTCTGGTCAGCCGGGGACAAGCGTATGTCACCAAGATCATCAACGCGGTCATGCGCAGCAAGGACTGGGATTCCAGTGCGATCTTCCTGGCCTGGGACGACTGGGGCGGGTTCTACGACAATGTGATCCCGCCCGCCGTCGATTCACTCGGGTACGGAATCCGCGTGCCTGCCTTGGTAATCAGTCCGTATGCCAGGAGCGGCTTCATCGACCACCAGACGCTGTCATCTGACGCATACCTCAAGTTCATCGAAAACGACTTCCTGGCAGGCGCCCGGCTCAACCCGCTGACGGACGGACGCCCCGATTCGCGGCCTGACGTCCGGGAGAACCTGACGGGCAACATCATGAAGGACTTCAATTTCAACCAGAAGCCACGGCCGCCTTTGATCCTGAACCCGTGTCCGGCCACGACCCTGGTGCCAAAGCCAGTGCGCGGCTGCGGCGGTTCCGTAGCGCTGCACTTCAGCACCTGGGGCGATACCTGAGCTAGTCAACTGAACTAGACGAGTCTGTCGAGTATCCGGACGGCCGCGGCCTGGCAGCGGCCGTCCGGTGCCGGTTCCCGCGTATCTGCTGTGCCTAGGCACCGCCGCGCTGCCGGAACCTGTCCGGGCGAAGTTGCGACGGAATAGGGCGATACACGGATAAGTTCCGTAGGTCCGCCGGATGTCTCGCGCGCAGGGACACGGACGTGAGCAAGGTCACGCCTACGGCTCGATGGAGGTAATGATGTTGTCCTTGAGAGGCGCCGGCATCGCAGTCGCTGCCAGTGCCGCGCTCGGGATCGCTGCCGCGGGGGTAGCGCTAGTACCCGCGCCGCGGCCGGTGGCTGCCAGCTTCACCGCTTTCGCCACCCTGCCGAGGACAGGTAATGCGGCGGTCGTTCGCGAGACAGCCAGCAATCCCGGAGTAGGCGCCGCGACAGCGCAGGCCGGCGTGGCGGACACGATCGCCCATCTGTCACGCGCGCAACTCGCCGGCCAGCGGGTGATCTACGGCTACCCCGGCTTGACGCCGCCCGCCAGGCTGCTGCGGCTGATCCGGCAGGGCGAGGTTGGCGGGGTCATCTTCTTCGCCGGCAACTATGCGAACCGGTCCCAGTTCAGCACCGCCATCCACCGGCTCGAGACGGCCAACGCGAGCAAGACCAACCCGGCGCGCGCCTACCCGCTGCTCCTGATGATCGATCAGGAGGGCGGCGAGGTTCGCCGGCTTCCCGGTGCGCCCGCGCAGTCGGAGAAGCAAATCGGCGCCATGAAGCCACTGTCCGCAGCCGAGGCTGCCGCCAGCAAGGCCGGCTCCGGCGCTGCGGCTAACCTGCGCAGCTACGGGCTGAACGTCGACCTTGCGCCGGTGCTCGATGTCTATCGGCATGCAGGCGATTTCGATGATCGTTACCACCGCTCGTACAGCACGCGACCGACGGTGGTGTCAGCGCTCGGCGCGCAGTTCGTCCAGGCGATGCAGAAAGGCAAAGTGGCGGCGACCGCGAAGCACTTCCCCGGGCTTGGTGCCGCCACAAGGAACGAGAACACGGACACCGCGCCCGTCACCATCAACCTGACGGCCGGGACGCTGAAGAACCGGGACGAGTACCCGTACAAGGCCGCCATTGCCGCTGGCGTCAAGCTCGTCATGGTCTCGTGGGCGGTGTATCCGCACCTTGGCTCGAAACGCCCGGCCGGGCTAGCCTCCGCGATCGTGCAGGGCCAGCTCCGCAGGCGGCTTGGCTACAAGGGGGTCACCATTACCGACGCGATCGGGGCTGGCGCGCTGCGGGCCTACGGCTCGCCCTCCAACCGAGCGCTGCTGGCGGGCAAGGCGGGCATGGATCTCATCCTCGCATCGGGCAGCGTCGGGCAGGGTGTCCAGAGCCTGAGCGGCCTCGAGAAGGGCTACAGCACTGCCACTCTGCAGCGGGCGGCTTTCCGGACCGCGGTGACACGGATCCTGACGCTGCGCCAGAGCCTGCCGGCCTAATTCGTTGCTCTGCGCCTGGCTTTTTCCGCGCTATTCGCGGAAAAAGCCAGGCGGCCAGCCGGGAGGGGCCGAGGGGGGCGGGAGGGTGCCGGGAGCCAGCTTCGGCACGCGCTGCCGGGCCTCGGACGGACGCCAGGTAGCTTGACGTCGAGATAGCTGCCCAATAGGCTAGCTAGCAGATAGTTTGACGTCGAGATACTTGCCTTAGCTGCCGCCAAGAACCTGGGACCGGCCCTGGCCGACAGGGCCGGCGGGCAAAACCGGCCAGGGGGAGGGCAAGATGCATGCAGGGCACAACGCAGGGCAGGTCAGTAGGACCAGCAGAATCCGGAGGCCAGCACAATGACCGGGAACAGCTTCGGCAGCCGCGCCGATCTCGCCGTCGGCGGCACCAGCTATCAGATACACCGGCTGGACAAGGTGGATGGCGCCGGTGATCTTCCGTACAGCCTCAAGATCCTTCTGGAGAACCTGCTTCGGAGCGAGGACGGGCTGAACGTCGCTCCCGAGCACGTCACTGCCCTGGCGCACTGGAACCCGGCGGCAGAGCCCGACACTGAGATTCAGTTCAGCCCGGCCAGGGTGATCATGCAGGATCTCACCGGCGTTCCCGCTGTGGTGGACCTGGCCGCCATGCGCGAGGCGATGCGGGCGCTCGGCGGCGACGCCGGGAAGATCAACCCGCTGGTGCCGGCCGAGCTGGTCATCGACCACTCGGTCATCGCCGATGTCTTCGGCCGGCCAGACGCCTTCGAGCGGAACGTGGAGCTTGAGTTCCAGCGCAACCGCGAGCGGTTCGCGTTCCTGCGCTGGGGTCAGGATGCGCTGCGCCAGTTCAAGGTCGTTCCGCCCGGTACCGGGATCGTGCACCAGGTAAACATCGAGCACCTCGCCCGGGTGGTCATGACCGCGGCCGCCGGCGATGGCGCGGACCGAGCGGCCTACCCCGACACCTGCGTCGGCACTGACTCGCACACCACCATGCAGAACGGCCTCGGTGTCCTCGGCTGGGGCGTCGGCGGCATCGAGGCCGAGGCGGCAATGCTCGGCCAGCCGGTGTCGATGCTGATCCCGAAGGTTGTCGGCTTCCGGCTGACCGGCGAGCTGCCATCCGGGGCGA
>Ga0126373_10003397_pt1 | contig 11916 bp, 23 predicted proteins | sample PanSoiMetPlot_11_FD_92545 | JGI IMG/M metagenome (GOLD analysis project Ga0126373, IMG submission 92545) | Tropical forest soil microbial communities from Panama - MetaG Plot_11 | ecosystem: Environmental > Terrestrial > Soil > Tropical forest > Bulk soil | place: Panama | collected 2016-02-17
AATCGTCGGCCAGCTCATCCCGTGCGAGGTCATATCCAAGTACCTCATCGGCGGATTGGATAAGTGTTTCCCAGTCTGTTCCCGGCTGGTATGCTGGAATTTGAGAGACCTGCTCAATAGCGGTACTTTCACCTGATGCCATAGCGATAATCCAATCAATAGGTGCATCATCCGGGAGCGGCTGTGAGAGAGCCGCTCCCGTTGCTTGTTACTTGCTCTTGCCAGCGGACGCCGGAGCTGGCCGTGCGGCCTGAGGCGTAGCCTCAGGAGGCTCCGGAGCGGTCTGAGGACCAGGAGCCGGAGCCGCAGGGGCCGGAGCTGGCGGAGCCTGCTCCGCGTGCGTAGCGGCAAACGTCAGCTTGTGCTGTCCGTTCTCCAGCTTCGCGCTAGCCGTAGTCACAACGTACTTAGCCTTGACGCCAGCCGTGCTCAAGTCCTTACGCAACTCTTCAATAACCTCTTGCCCTGCTACCCGGCTAAAAGCCACTCCCCGCTTAGCCGAGTCCTCCAGTACGTCCCAAAGCTTTTTACTGATCTCCCGGCTCTTCCGGCCAGCCGGAATATCCGCTGTCTCCGTAAACTCGTCATCCGCCATTGTCCTCTAGTCCCTTCACTGGTTACCGGCTAGCCTCCGGCTGAGCATACGGCTAGTCTTGCCAGTATAGACCTGTGTCTATGCCCGGTCAAGACCCGCTTACTGAGCCGCCATATTAATACCCGGACCCTTAGACATGCCAAGCCTTAGCGCGTGCTCATACTGGTAAGCCAGATAAAGGATGAGCAATACCACTCCGACAAACGGCCACGGCTCTTCCGCCAATAGGCTGGCTGAGATGCCCAAAGCCAGGCTCAGCCCTGTTGCCTGTATCTCCCCGCGCCGTATCCAACGCTTAGTATGAGCGGCTTTGTCATCATCACCAGCGCTAAACGTGGCAATGGTAAACAATGACGGGAGAAAGCCGGACCAGAAGTTAGGGACTTCCGCCACTACCAGGACGGTAAGCGCTACCTGCTGATGTGATCGCTGAGGCATAACTGGTAACTAGCTCCAATCCGGGTAAGCCGCCATTGCTCCGGGTTATCGACACCTTTCTGCCACGTGCAAACAGCATCATCAGAGTCACGGGTAAACGTGATAGTGATAACCCCGTAAGGATACTCATCCGTAAACGGACCAATTGCCATGGTACAGCCGGAGTAGGCCGCATTGGCTTTGTCCGTGCTAATCGGATACCAGTTGCCGCTGGGTCCTTTATAGCAGACCTCATCCCGCTGGTTAATCGCGGCAAAGTGGAGCCGGCCGGCATAGTCGTATGCTGAGCAGGCTGTCATATCTGCACTTCCCTCCGCTGGCGGAGTTGCGCCAGTAGCTAGCCTGATAATTTCATCCATGGGAAAGCCGGGTCCGCAATCATGGTGACTGCCCCCCCATGCGCCTAGGTCGGAATGCTGGCATACTCCCCGCGCTGACCCTTGTGCCTGACTGGGGGTGAGAGCCTGTATCGGGATGCCATAATGCATGGCCTCTTCCCGGACCCAGGCAGCAGCAGCCTTAAGCATGTTGCTCTTAGCCAGCCATATGCTCCGGGTCCAGTCAGCAGCCGCTCCGCTAGGCGTACACATCTCCAGGTTGACGGAGACAGGGTTAGCGTTCGCTACCGTCCATGCAGTGTTATCCCGTCTGACATACTCTCCGATAGTGGTAGCGGAGTTATTGTCAGCTCCGGTATGGGAGCTGGCCTGAGTTGTCCCGGTAGCAAAGAAATTGCCTAGGGATTGGATAGTCTGGGCTCCCTCAGTCGTATGGAGCACAATGAGACGGACAGAGCTAGTACGTCCGGAATAGTAGTTACCTGTAGGCATCCAAAGCCGTGTAAGAGCCATAGCCTTATCCCTTAGGCGTAACAGTTCCCTCATTGAATGTGAACGTGGCACCCTTAGGGATAAGAGCATTCTTATTCTTAGAATAGGAACCATTCCACCACGTTTTAGCAATGGCATTCTCAGGCCGCATTGACTGCACAGACGTGCCTAGCCTCCGTGCTACCTGAGCAAGAGTGCTAGCTGTGGCAATAGCCGTCCATGTCCGCGTTAGCTGCTGGGGTGGAGGCTTAGGAGCTGGTGTCCCAGGAGGGCCAATAGGACCAGGATTTCCGGAGGGTCCGGGAGGGCCAGCCGGACCAGGAACGGGAGCTGCTGGCGGAGTGTCGGTAACGTAGGTCTGGTTAACAAACTGGGGGATAAGAGAGCTGTCCGTGGTACCGGCATTGCTGGCCTGACCTACTCCGGCTGAGACGTTACTAGCCTGCTTACGCTTGTTGTAATACCAGTAGGCCAGAGCCAGAGCAACGCCAATGCCCATCCATCCCCAGAGCGGCAACGGGCCGAAACGCTGAGCAAAGATATTCCCTCCGCGCGGAGCCGGAGCCGGAGCAGACTCCGGAGCTGTCTCACTCATGAGCTACCTACCAGGGCTGATCTGCCGGCGCGCCAACGCGCCAGTCATCATCTTGCGGAGCCGGCTTGCCTATCCGGTCAAAGCCGTGATGGATCAAATTCGTAATGTTCGGACCCGGAGCTACCGGGTACCTGTGAGGCGTAAACGTGACAGACTGGCCAGCATGGCAATTGTCCGGGTGGAAATAGTGATCTCCGGTAGCCAGCGGATTGATAAGCGTACTCAGGTTAGGATTACCCAGGTTACCGGCTCTCTCATAACGCGGCTGGTCATTGCCTCCAGCCTCATTATGAGCAATGAAAAATACAAGCAGTGCAAATGCTGCTCCGACAGACAGGAGCCCAGCGTCACGCGGATTAAGGCTCATCAAGCCTCCCTAGCTCAGTCATAAGGTACTTACCGACATACTCCGTATAAGCCGGAGGGATAGCCTCATCAAGCTCGCTCCGCCTCATCCAATCAATGCCCATAACCTCTCTGGCGGCTCTGGCCTGACCTATACCGCGTAGCTTCCAATTGCCTCCGGAGGGTCCGTGACCGAACACAGGCAAGGCTGTCAGGCTATGGTCATGGTTGCCCGGACTGGGGAGCGGAAAGCTGGTCTCAAAGCCTCTGTGCCGCTTTAGGCAGACAAGCCGTTGTTTTTCCGGCCAGTAGGTTGACAGGCCAAAGTGAGAGCCGCACAGAATGACCGGGTTAAGCAGGGGAGCCTGAGGGATGTTTTCGATCACGTAAGGTATTCCGGCCTGGCTCAGCCTTTCTCTAATCCGGCTGATGAGATCGGGATACTGGTAGTCCGGTCTACGGGAGACAGAGTAAGCCTGACATGGCGGAGAGGCATGGATTGCCGCGTATCCGTCTAGGGGGAAGTCCAGCGCATTAGCGCGGATAAACCGATACGGATAACGCGGCTGTAGGCTGGCGTCAACTCCGGTCACGTCAAAGCCGGCTCTGGCATATCCCGTAGCGGCTCCGCCAGCTCCGCAGAACAAATCGAGTAGCTTAGGTTTGCTGTCCACGCCAGCCGGTTCCCTTACGGAGTTGCCAGTTAATGCCGGCTGTAGGGTCATAAAGACTCTTACCGCTAGCCTGCTGGGCGATAGTGCCTGTCTGCCCCTGAGGCACAACAGTCTGACTATACGACTGGCCTCCGCTAGTGCTGTTGCTGGGCCGGTCAATACGCGGCTGTCTCATCTGGGGAACGGCCATGTAATAGCCCAGAATAGGTGAGTAGTCCGGGAGGGTGGGGGAGTGTAGACCATGCGGAGGACCAGAAAATAGGCTTTGCCTACCGTCTCCGATAGCTCCCTGAGGCACTGGGGATTGTATGCCTTTAACCGGACCAGCCGTATATCCGGCGTAGGAGCCGTAAGGTTGCCATAGTCCAGGGACTCCCCCGTTAACGCCAATCCATCCGCTACCCTGCTCGCCCATGTACATCCCCTGAGCGTTACGGGCATAAGCACGTGTCTTATCATCCTGGTTAGCCGTATTGTCAGACCCGCGCTGGTAGTTAATCGTCCGGTTCACCGTGGCATAGATAGGCCGGCTGGGTCCGTCCATAGGCGGATCGGTAAAGCCGCTGTCCCGGCCTGTCCGCTCATAGCCGACTTTAGACATAAGGTGTCTGTCCCTGGCTGTGAGCTTATCGTTAAAGTCCGTCCCTCTCCATGCGGATTCCTGTCCTACGCCTAGCGGCCTAGGCTGCCCAAACTGGGGAATGGGGCCATTGCCTCCGTAGGGGCTCTTAGGCGGAGGGATGCTAGGGTCCGTGAGGACAGACGGATTACCGGATGCCCTCGCGTTAGGCGTACCGGGTACGCCGGTAACAGCTCCGGGAATGACGTTAGCGTCAAATGGCCTCATGGCTAGCTGAGCCGGAGGGATGGGATACAGGAAGCTGGTCCCCTGAGGACTCGGAGCGTTAGACGCTGACCGTGCGGCTCCGGGAGCTGGCGGAGCAATGCCCCGGTATCCGGGAGACACGATCGGATTACCGGCAACGGTAAACATGCTTACTTCCCGGTAGCGGTAAACCCGCCTCCGCCAGTACCGGCCTGAATAAGGCTAGCCAGTCCCTGAGAGACGTTAGTCACCAGTACCGGACCCTGAGAATTGGGCCGTACCAGTACGAAGATAACCGCCAGATAGACGATTGCGATAAGGAAAGCGCCAAAGTCCTTAGCCATTTTCTCAACCTTATGTGTTACTGGTGTAGCCGGTAGCCGACTTAACCAGGTTTGCGAGTGATTCCGATATTGCTTTAACCGCGTCAGGTCCCGGACTGTTCGGCTTAACCAGGAGCACGATAATCGCCAGGATGATGGCTCCGGTTATGACCTGCCAGACAGTATCCGTATTCATGCCGTGGGCACCTCATCCGGGAGCTGGGTTTGCTTAGGCTCCGTCAGGCTGGTAGCGGCTGTCAGGGTTGCCGTATCAACGTTCTCCGGGGCACCCGTGACAATAGATGTGAAGTTGGTAAAGAAATCATCCTTGAAAGCGTTCACCACTACGGCAACGTCAATGAGCAACCCGAACCAGACAGCCGCTTTGCCAGCTTTCTCGGAGCTGGCTACCAGGAAGAGGATAAAGAATACGGCTGTGAGAGCTGACAGCCGGAGGATAACGTTAGGCATGGTTGCCTGATATCCCTTAGACGGACCCTTAGTGAAAAGCGTGAACGCGATCACGAACGCGGCAATAAAAAACTCCGCTAGGAGCTGGCCTCCGTGAGCTTTCCCGGACAGGCTCTTAAGCGTGCTCCGGCTCCTGGTCCTGCTCTTCCGCTGGCCTGTCAGGCTGGCGGCTCCGCCACCTCCGGCTGTGGCTCCGCGCTTACCGCCAGCCCTGGAGCGGCCTATCGAGCCGGCAGAAGCCGCTTTAGCCTCCGGAGCGGCAACAGTCAGGGCTGTTTCTGCTCCGGCCTTAGCGGCTCTGCTAGCACGCTTAGGCCGCTCCTGCGGCCTAGCCTCCGGATTCTGCCGGAAGTACTCTTGGCGGCCTCTCTCCGTATGATGCCGCTTAAGCTCCCTGGTGAAGCCGGCAGCGTAAGCGTCATCTGCCATTTCTTTTTCAACCGTTGCCATGTCATCCCCTAAGCGGTAACTGTCCCGTCTCCGCTTTGCGGCGATCCTTTAGCGAAGCGATCCATAAACCAGAGGATCACATCACGCGGATTCTGGGCCGGCTTCCCGTCTGGCCGCTGGAGTCCTCCGGGATGGAATGCCACGTAAAACGCTACGAATGACAGCCAGAGCAGTATAAGAGCCATGGCGCCGGCAGCGTTTTTACTCATCCGGGCATACCCTTTTTACCGGCGTACATCTTGTAAAGGTAAAAGAGGACCAGTCCGACGACAACGCCAGTCCAGAATTTGCTGTCCTTAAGCATGGTATGTCCTTAGAGCTTCCGCGAGATAAACCCGAACACGAACATTTCAAGGATGATGAGAGCGATCATGTAAAGGATGGTCGGGGACCATTGGCCGCTTCCGGCCTGGGGTCCCTGACCCTGGGAGAAAACATTTTGTCCGGCCATTTGTGGTCCTGACCCTCCGCCTGCTTGTGCTCCGCCTCCGTACTGGGGGGAGCCACGGTAATAACCAAAAGATGATGTTGGAGCGGAGAAATACATAGCTACCCGCTTTAGATGTCAACCAACAGCGGGTCTACAGCTCCAACAGGGTAAATCTCGTCAGTGATAAGCTCAGCCGTGGTAGCAGTGTTCTGCGTAACCGATTCAAAGGTCTGCTTGGTCGAGTTAGCCGTGTATAGCCAGCCTTGACCGTACATGTCCCCAGGGTTCATAAACCGGAGAAAGGCATACACTCCCAGGTCAAGAGAGCCAGCTCCGGCATAGAGGCCGGTAGCTGCAATGCCATCTGTGGCATTGTTGTTAGTAAACGCTCCAGCCGCTCCAGGGGCCTGAGTAGCAGCACCGAAAATGTCGTAACTGGTAAGCTGCTCTTCCGTCCACTGGCGGACGATATCAGGGTTAAGCCGCCCTAGGCTCCTGTTGTCCAGTTGCCAGTAGATAGGGTCAGTGAAACCGTCTACCCGGACGTTGGAAGCGTTACGGGTAACAATGAGCTGTCCACGGATGGCATTGCCGGTAAGAGTGGACAGGAGAACATTGTCAGAGCCGTTAGCGTTAAGCGTGAATATCTGGTGACGTCGCTTAGTCTGGAGGTTTACACCAGGAGGCACAGGCTGATTGGGGGTACCCTGCAAATCCTGCGCATCGGGCTGAGCCCACGCATCCATGTACGGAATGAGGGCAATAGTGGGATAGGTGGCATAAGTGCCGAGTCCGGTACCCAGGAGGTTATAGTCAAAGCGGTACTGTGACCGCGTGTCAGTGTTTGCCAGCACACAGCTTGTGAACCTTTGCTCTGGCTGGAGGCTGAGCGTAAATGACCCTCCGGAGGTAGCCGTCGGGATAGTGAAGTCATACCTGTGAGCAGGGTCGGTAAGCCATGGCCTAAAGTACTTCTCAGAGACGTAATAGGCATAGCCTCCCATGTTGTAAAGGATCTCTGAGCCGTCCACGTTTACCAGGTCAAGCTGCTGGAAAACGCTAAAGGGACCATCCAAGAGGAGGGCCGTACCAGTCGCTCCGACAGTTACGGTGCGGTACATCAGTCTTAGCGCTCTAAGGTACTGTCCCGCGTTGATAGAGCCGCCTCCGGCAATGGCGGAAGTGGTAAGCAGAAGGGAGGTTTGCGCTCCCTGGAGATTTTTCTCCGCGTACAAGTTGGTTGCAACCTGGAAAGGGTTAGCTCCCATCCCGCTAGACGGAGCAGTAGCGCTAGTGGTCGCACCGGCTCCTACGGCAGCATTAGGCATAGTCAAGTGTCCTTAGTACTGCTGAGCCATAGCACGGCCCAGATGTGTGAGTGAGCTGTTAGAGGAGGCAATCAAATGGTAGGAGAGCAGACGCCAGAGGGTCCCCATGATGAGCACGGAAACCCAGATGTGAACGCCTAGCCGGATATACTCCATGGCAATCCTAAGTGTCTGGGGGATAGCGGCCTATTGGAAACTAACGTTGCGAGGTGTCGGCCCAGATAAACCGCTATCCCAGGGGAGCGCCGGTAATCGGCACCATTCTCAGGATAACACAGAATAGGCATTTCTTAAATGATTGATCGGCGGAATCCTGGCGGGAGCATTCCATATCCGCGAGTGCTGTTAATCCAATACTGCTTATGCCGCTCAGAGCAGAATACGTGCTTAACAATATGCGGCTCATAAGCCGTCCCGTAATTGACCTGTACCATATGGAGATCAAAGCCGTCTCTCTCACAGTCATCCCACGCACAGACAACGTGCTTAGACCCTCCATGGTCTAGGTTAATGACCCTCTTGTGGGTTATCCCGTGTTCCCATTTGCTCATGGTCCCACCGGCTTACCATTGCCCGGAATAGCCTGATCTCTAGCTCCTGTGCTCCGCTTAGGAGCGGCTTTGCCGTTTTGATTGGCCGGCTTTGCTGAGCCGTTTTGCTCAGCCATAGGAGCACTGTTCTCCGCTTCCACTCCGGTAGAGTGATCCACCATACGGCTAGCACGTACACCAGCACTATCAGCAGACCTAGGAGATTCTTTGCTAGCGTCCTGTCTCCCATATAGCTCCCTCTCAATCTTGATAAACAGGTCTAGCAGGTCCCGTTTTAGCTTGTAATCAATGAGGACCAGCAGAAACGACACAGCCAGAGCTACCAGCTCCAGCGTTATAAAGAGCTTCCTGTTCTTGTCATCCATGGTTCACATCCGGGTCTAGTTCCCTGTGTCTGTCCCTTAGGTGGGCGACTGTCGCGGCCTGGACTTGAGCGGCGGTAAACCTGTAACTCCGTTTGTGCTTATCCGTGAGGACAAAGAGTGTAGCCATGTCCTCCCCACACACCAGATGTACGCTCCCGGCCTTTATGACAGCTCCGACAGTCCAGCCGTTAGCTATGGACTCCCATGCCGCTAGCTGGCTCAGAGCCAGCCGCTCCATCCCGTATGTCCCCTGCTTCCGGAGCATGACCCATCATCACCTTAGCCATCTGTATTGGATTGAGCTTTCCCTCAGCAGCAGCCTTAGCCGCTTTAGCAATGAAACCAGGTATCTCCACATGTCTGGTTTCCGTGTCATCTCCGTCAGCCTTATAGGCAATGTGGACACCTCCCTCCGGCGTCTGATAGAGACTAAACCGTCCGCTCATTACCGGCTCTGTCATGGTCCTAGCCTTTCCAGAGTGCTGTAGTTACATTGAATGGAGATACCGGCCGCCGGAGTTGTGATCTTGGCTTGCAAGGCCATGCCATGCGCAACAGTCATGTCTACGTTTCCCTGCGTCTGCTGGGCAAAGCCTCCGGCTGTCTGGGTAGATGCTGCTACCGTGGCCATGTTGGCTATACCGCTACCTAGGTCAAGACTTAGACTGCCCTGAAGATTGGCGTTATTCTCGGGTCCGTTAAGCATGATAAATTCCCCTTGAGCACGCCAGCCGTAAGACGAGTTGACGACAAACTCAGCGGAGCCTATCGGAATGACAATGGCCAGTCCTCCCATGACTAGCTGTACTGTCACGACAGACAATGCAGCGCCAAACAACAGGAACCCTCCGGCTGTCAGCCGGTAGGTAGTGTTAACGTTGGCGTCATTAGCTGGCAGCGTGTAGATGGTCGTCATATTCTGGAATACTGACCCGGTAATGGCTATCTGCTGGGCATTGGTTTGCGCACTGGTTACGTAACCGGACCAGGTAGAGGCACGGCGCTGGAGTTGCGCTGAGTCTGCTTTGAGCAGGACTTGAGACGGAGAGCCGCTAGACAGGAAGCTGTAAGAATTGCAGTTAAAGGACCAGACTCCGCTGGTGTCCGTGCTCATGGTGGCCTGTAGGGACCAGGGTCCGGCCATGTTGGGAGCTGTATAGAAGTTCTCTCCGACGCCAAAGCCGGCCGCCGCTCCGAGTTGTGCGGCCATGGCAAACGGGACAGAGCTGTTATAGCTGTAGCTGGTTACGTCATTTAGGTAGCTATTGCCGTAGGGGTCTACTCCGGGATTACCGGCGATGCTGGCTACCAGGTTGTTAAAGCCAGTCGTGGGAGAATAGACAAACAGGCCTCCGGAAGAGCCGACAATGACAACTTGCCTGGCGAGGATATTCTGATATTGCCAGCCCATAACACTAGTCCTAGGACAGCCGGATCATATCTCAGCCAACAGGTAACATTGGGCGGAGTGTTATCCGTAGTAGGGTCAGAGTAGTAAAAGTAGAGAGTCTGTCCGGGTAGCAGGATAAGCGGCTGCTGAGGGTCCCAGGAGTTAGCATCCCCAAAGATGGACAGGTCCCACTGCTTTTGATCCACGAACACGGTAAAGGATGAGTTAGCCGCTCCGTGAACTATCATTTTGTAGACCTCAAATTGCGGTACGTTCACGTTGAATACGTCAGGAGAAAAAGAGACAGTCCAGTTACCCGTATTGTTGCCTGTCCTGTCTACGGCTCCGTTTAGGGTCCGGGAGCCCAGTCCTACGTAAGCCATGACTCAGGCCAGTATTGAGCCCAGCTTGACCGCTGGTGTCTCCGTCCGGATTGCCCCGTAAAGGGTGATGGGTCCGGTAGCGGCAAAGGTCCCGACAGACTGAAGCGTAATCGTCTCACCCGGTAGCATGACCATCTGACCCCTGCTAAAGCGCTGGAGGTAGTTCGGAGCGGCTCCGGTAAAGACCCACCATGGATACTGAGGCCCCCCGTCAAACAAGAGCTGTACAACATCCGGCGTGCCTCCGCCAGTGAGGCCGGCAACTCCTATAAAGGCAATGTCCCATGCATATCCCTGGTAGGGACCTACTGTGCTCTTAATGGTCAGGTTGCCAGCTACAGCCGTACCCGTGACAAGAGGTATCCTCATGTACTTGTCAGCGCGGTAAAATACTTCCTTCATGCTGGCTAGATGGTCGCTCAGCTCTTGCCTTAGTTCCTTAGCCGTAAGGAAGTCAGCGGAGCCCAGTGGTCCTAGTTCCTGTTTCATACCGTCTCACTAAACATGTAGATTGCACCGATCAAAAGGAATACGCCGGCAAAGAATGCCCCGACGCGGAGCCAGAAAGCAGGCCGGAAGAGCAGGGCAAAGAGAGTGAGGAATTTATGCATCCCCAGGACTAGCCCGGTAATACCCGTACCTATGTCGCCTATGGTCCGCGCTGGTCCGCTTACGCCGGAGATGATGTTGCCTAGCCACTCCAGACCGGGAATCGGAATGCCGGCTGTCCAGCTCATCCCTGTGAGGGTTGCTCCGCCTCCGCCTCCGCCTCCGGAGCCTCCGCCTCCGCCTCCGCCAGCTCCGGACCCGGCTGGTACGTCCGTGGGGCCAGCTCCGGTCATGAACTGCTTATAAGCGCCAGAGTTATAGGTGCCCCATGCTCCTAGTCCCTGTCCGTTTAGCTTGCCTATGGCCAGCTTTGCGTTTGTGTAAGGGTTATTCCAGTCGGGAGCCGGAGCGTTATGGTTGCCTAGGCTGATCTGCCACAGTCCCCAGGAGGTTTGCGTCCCTCCGTTGTCGGTTGGGTTAGTGGCTGAAGGGTTGCCTCCGGACTCGGCTAGCGCGATAGCGGCCATGAGATGAGCCCATGCGCTGGTAGCGTAGCGGGTCCCTTTAGCGGCATCCATCCATATTGTCTGGAGCTGGCCATACGTGTAAGCGGGCATTAGCCAGCAGCTTTCTTGCTCCCGAAATACTTTTGAGCATGAGCAACGTTGCCTGTAGTGGCTGGCCTGCTCCGCTTAGGCTTTCCCTCAGCCTCAGCCTCAGCTTCAGGCTCTGGCTCCGGCAGGTCAATGCCAAACCGCTGTAGCCATGTCTTGCCTTTCGAGTAGGGGACCTTAGCTCCGGCTCCCGTCTCATCCCAGATTTCAACGTCAAAGTCATCACTATCAGGCTCTTCCGCTTTGGCCTGTAGCGCGGCCAATTGCTCCTGCTCTTCCTTAGACAAAGCCATGGTCTCAGCCTTTCTTATGCACTGGTCCGGCTATTGTGTGGCCTCCGCGGGGACCTTTCCGGGGCACTATGGCAACGTGTATGTATTTGCCGTTTCCCAGCTTAATTGTCCTATACCGCTTAGCTCCGCCGCGTTTCTTAATTGCGCTTTCCGGCATATACTGAGAATACCACGAAAGGATTAACCATGGCTAATGTGTGCGCGTGCGGATGTGGGGAGCTATTGCCGGAAGGGTCTACGCGGCAATACAAGAGAGGCCATAAGAATAGGGTAACGGAGCCAGGCTCAGGCCAATTTACCCCGGAGCCGGCTATACCTAACGACTCCGAGTATTTTACGGAGTCTGAGGTTTATGACCTGGAGGCCGCTATTGCCGATACTCCGCCAGACCCGGAGCCTAAGGAAGAGCCGGAGTTTAAGGTCAAAACGGCTATCCGGATTACTGCTTCCGTTCGCAGGGATGTGG
>Ga0126373_10003399_pt1 | contig 11912 bp, 8 predicted proteins | sample PanSoiMetPlot_11_FD_92545 | JGI IMG/M metagenome (GOLD analysis project Ga0126373, IMG submission 92545) | Tropical forest soil microbial communities from Panama - MetaG Plot_11 | ecosystem: Environmental > Terrestrial > Soil > Tropical forest > Bulk soil | place: Panama | collected 2016-02-17
CCCTTGGCTGAGCAACTGCGGGAATTCCAAATGCCTCGGCCCATTTTCTCCAAAGGCGAGAGGGCTGAATGGGCGGCAGGCGTCTACAACAGCCGGCACACCGAATTACAAATGCGCACCGACATCGCCAAAGCCATTGAGTCACATAAGCCTGGCGAGCGTTTGCACGACGTGCGCGGAGAGCTGGTTCCTTTTCTAAGGGACACACTGGTGGGTCTGAACTATGCGTATTATGAGCCACCCGGTTCGCAAGCACTGCACAACAATCCTTTGCTGGTCAGGTCTCATGATTTCGCCGGCGAAACGATTCTGGGTATGGAGGAGATGCTTTGGCAGGCTCCTCGCTTGATCGGAACGGGACTGCCCGCGGGCGGCGGCGCCCACCTGGTTGGCTCGCTGGCTGATTTGCCCTACGTGCTCGGCCGGATGGAGGAAGATTTTCTTTCCCCTGAAAACGTCCAGGCACTGATCTGGTCCGATTTGGTTCCCGGCGTCATCGCCAATGCCGTGCTGCCCCGCTGGTGGAACGTCTCTCCGAACGAGCTTCACGCTGTCGCCCTCTATCAAAAAGCGGGTGAAGAACTTCTGGCCAATTCCGCGACGAACCAGGAGCTGCAGGCGCGTATCCTCAGCATCCTTTCAGACCGAATGACACCGAGAGAATTCGCTCTCGTCGCAAGCGCACTGCGAGATGGCCGTCTGGCCGATGTCCCTTCGAGCATCACGCCTGCCGATCTGTTCTATTTGACCGCCGAATATCGCCGCAGATTTGCTCTAGAAGCAACTTCCTGGGGACCTGCGGGCCAAGAGCTGGATAGTCTGGCTCAAAAACATCCCGCCGAGGCGAGTCGGGAACAGCTCTCGCGAGACTTTGGCGTGCCCCACCCGATCTTGGCGCAGACCTACGCGCGCGAACTGATCAATACGCCCCCCCTGCCCATTTTCGAGGGTTATTCGAGCCGCCTGCTGTCGGAAACCTGGGATTCTCCGAACCTTTACTGGGCTCGGTTGGCAGACGAAATGGGCTATCCCCCTGTCGAGCTCAATCGTTTGATACCCGTGCTGACCCGTCGCATGATCGTGAAAATCTTCGCTACCGAATTGGACGACGCTCCGGCGATCCTCCGCGCCATGCGCGAAGCGGGAGACGAATTGCGGCGTGGCCAGCTTGCGGTGATGCCAGCAGACGGCGGCGCGCCGAACCCTTCGACAGTGACTCCCGTGGAGCGCCAGAAGTTGAACTGAGTTTATCCCGGCAGAGTAGGCGGCTTAAAAGTAGTTCGAGGACTCCGATGCTGAAGACATGGTTGGTAGTGGCGGTTTTGCTGGCCTCCGTTTCGATTCTCGCCGTTGCGCAGCAAACTGAAGGGCCACACATCCGGGTGGCCATCGATCTTGTGCAATTGAACGTCGCGGTGACCGACAGCAAAGGGCACTACGTCACCGGTCTGCGCCCTGAAGACTTCGTGGTCGCCGAGGACGGTATCACCGAGCACATTGCGGCCTTCGGCGAAGGCAACGAATCGGTGCACAGACTGCCGGACGTCCTGCCGCCGGGAGGAAACCCTGCGGCGGCCGCACAAAATGATCCTGAACATGTCACCGCGGGCGAGTTGAGTTCGCTGGCTGGCGGCGCCAATGTTTTTGTCCTATTCGATACCAGCAATTATATGTACCGCGGGTTCGTATTTGCGCAGGATGCCATCGCCGATTTTGTGCGCTCTTTGGCGGGAGCGGACAAAGTCGCCTTTTACTCCTACAGTCGCGACCTTTCGCGAGGCTCGCTGCTCTCGGCTGATCGAGGGCAGGTCCTGCGAGGCGTGCGGACGACCGTGGCCGGAGACGATGCCGCTCTCTACAATTGCCTCCTGCTCACTGTGCAAGATGCGGCGCACTTCACCGGACGAAAAGTAATCGTGGTCTTCTCCAATGGCCCTGACAATGCAAGCGTAGTCCCGCCGGAGGAGGTCGCCGAGCTGGCCCAGTCCACGGGAACCACGATCTATATGGTAAGTACCGAGCAGGCGCATCTAGAGCCTATCTCGAACGCAGTTTTTCAACGCATGACCGCCGCTACGGGCGGCAAAGTATACTTTGCGAAAACGTGGAAAGAAGAACAGGACGCCTTTACTTCCATCCGCGAAGACTTGGCGCACCTGTATTCTTTGAGCTACTACCCCGAGCCGAATCCGAATCTCGGCTGGCGCAGCATTCGCGTGAAACTAGCCAGCAACCACGGCAAATACCACATTCGCACGCGAGACGGATACCGCTTGCGGAATTTCGAGTTTTCCACCGAAAACACCGCGAAAGGTTCGCAGCAGGAGCCCAATCCGCGGTAGACAAAGCCAGATTAGAGATCGGTTCACCCTCGCGTCTTGGCTAACGGACGCGAGCTCTGTCCGTCAACAAGATTTGGAGTTGCTTCTCTAGGTCTTCTTGCTGTGAGGCTGCTCCCCACCTTCTGTACAGTCCTTGGTCCGCAGGGGCGGTACACCTTCAACAGAACCCGGCGTGCCGGAGAGAATTGGCTAGCGGCCGGGTGGAGGAGAAATTCGGCGATGGCCTTTCAGGTCAGCACGAGCGCATTTCGAAACGGCGATTCGCTACCGAAAAAGTTCACCTGCGACGGTCCAGACGTCTCTCCGCCGCTCTCCTGGACCGATCCGCCGGCGAAAACGAAGAGCTTCGCCATCATTGCCGACGATCCGGACGCACCAGGCGGTACGTGGGTTCACTGGTTGATCTATGACCTGCCGGCTGACATTCGCAAGTTGCCCGAAGGCTTGGCAAAAAATCCTCGGCTCCCCAATGGCGCGCTGCAGGGCCGCAACGATTTCGGGAAAACTGGCTACAACGGTCCTTGCCCGCCGCGCGGTTCTCCGCACCGTTACTTCTTCAAGCTCTTCGCTCTTGACTCGCAGGCGGGACTAAAGAGCGGGGCAAGCAAGGCTGAGCTAGAGCGTGCGATGAACGGTCACGTTCTTGCACAGTCTCAGCTCATGGGCATTTACCAGCACTAGCCTGCAAGTTGTCGAATTTCAAAAACCGCGATTTCGAATCGCTCCAAAGGTGCCAAGGGTGAGCATGGTTTCGCAGTCGGGGACACAAGGAAGACTGCGCCATCCCATGGTAGAGTCCAGTGGCGAGCAGGAGGTCGAAATCAGAGCGGGCAAAACCCCTCTCGAAGGCACACTCGCGATTCCCGATGGTGCAGCCGGGCTCGTTCTGTTCGCGCACGGCAGTGGCAGCAGCCGCCAGAGCCCGAGAAATGGCCACGTCGCGCGGGTCCTTCAGCAGCACAAAATCGGCACGCTGCTCTCGATGGATTCTTCGTCCTGTGGCATGGCCGAGAAGGGTTCGAAGACCGTCGCTGGCGAACTCCTGGGCACCGACGGCGAGCACAAGTGACCGAGGAAGTGCTCTGCCAGGAGTGTACCTGCTCGCGCCCAGGAATCCCCTTGGTCTTAGCTTGTGGGCCTCCTAAAGTTTTAAGCCCCGAAGATAATTCCTGAAACTTTGCCCAAGCTTCGGGTCTTTCAGGCCGAGCTGAACGGTCGCTTCAAGGAACCCAAGCTTATCTCCCGCATCATAGATTTTTCCCTCGTAAATGCAGGCCAGCAGTTGGCCCGCCCCTGCCAGCCGGCACAGACCGTCGGTCAATTGAATCTCGCCGATCGCGCCCGGCTTGGCCATGCGCAGATAATCGAAAATTTCGGGCGGCAGCAGGTAACGCCCGGTAATGGCCAGATTCGACGGTGCCGTTTCTACGCTCGGCTTCTCGACCAGACTCCTTAGGCGCAGAACCTTGTCGCCCCAGCGCGAATTCTGTTCGGGCTCCCCAGCGATGATTCCATAGAGATGAACTCGCTCGCTCGGCACGCGCTCCACGTGAAGAACAGACAGGCCGGTAGCTTCATAGATGTCGATAAGCTCGCGCGTGGCCGGCAGGGCACTTTCGGCAATCACGTCCGGCAGGAGAACAGCGAAGGGCTCATCGCCCACCAGGTCAGCCGCGCATAAAACAGCGTGGCCGAGCCCCAACGCTTCGCTTTGGCGGGTGTAGCTGAAGCGCAGCCCATTGCTGACCTCGCGAACTAGCTGGGCCTGCTCCTTCTTCCCTTTTTGCTCGAGGAAGGCTTCCAGCTCAGGGGCTAGATCGAAGTGATCTTCAATCGCGCTCTTGTGCCGACCGGTAACAAAAATCACATGCTCGATACCGGAGGCCGCGCACTCTTCCACGGCATACTGAATGACCGGCTTATCGACCACGGGGATCATTTCTTTGGGTACGGCTTTGGTGGCCGGAAGGAACCGGGTGCCCAGTCCAGCGACGGGCAGCACTGCCTTGCGCACTTTTTTCTTTCCGCTCATTTCTATCGCTAGCGCCTCTGTGGACCGGGAGTTCCGCTCAAATGCTCATGCTAACATAGCCCTTCGGGCGACCCTGCAGGATTGCGTAGGCCGTGAGTGAGAAAAAACATCTGATTTTGGGAATTGAATCGTCATGCGACGAAACGGCCGCAGCGATCGTGGCGGGCGGACGCCAAATTCTTTCCAGTGTGGTGGCCTCGCAGACCGAGATTCATCGTAAGTATGGCGGTGTGGTGCCAGAACTGGCCTCCCGTGAACATTTGCGGCAGATCGTGCCAGTCGTGCGAGAAGCGATCGAGGAGGCGAATATCACGCTGCGCGAGGTCGATGCGGTGGCGGTAACCCAGGGACCGGGATTGATCGGCGCTCTGTTGGTGGGTGTGACCTACGGCAAAGTGCTGGCCATGTCGCTACACAAGCCCTTGATTGCTGTGAATCACCTCGAAGGGCACGTCCACGCGGTGCTGCTCGAAGCGAGCTCGGCGGGGCGCGAGCCGCAACTCCCTGCCCTTTGCCTGATCGTTTCCGGGGGCCACACGATTCTCTACCACGTGAGCGAGGCTGCGAACGTCACGGCTGAGGTAACCGACGGGCGCTTTTTCCGTTTTTCGTACTATAAAATCGGCGGCACGCGTGACGATGCGGCAGGCGAGGCGTACGACAAAGTCGCGCGGATGCTTGCACTTGGTTATCCCGGCGGACCGATCATCGATCGCCTTGCCCTGGACGGAAATGCCCAGGCTGTGCGCTTCTCCGACCCCAAGATGACCGGCAATCCGTACGACTTCAGCTTCAGCGGCATCAAGACTGCTGTACTCCATCACCTTCGGCGCAATCAGTCGTTCGAAGCGGAAATCGAAACGCGCCGCCAGGCCTTGGCGAAAGGCGAACGCAGTGCCGACAGGCTGCGCGCACTTTCCAGTGCGGCCACGCTCGATCTGGTCGCCAGCTTCCAACGCTCGGTAGTCAGCAATCTCCTCTCGCAGACGTTCGCGGCTTTGGTTCAGTATCCGGCGAGGGCGATCTTTGTTTCCGGGGGAGTGGCCGCAAATAGTGAGTTGCGCCGCACATTCGAAAGCGAATCGGCTCATCGTGGCATCGAAGTGTTTTTTCCGAGCCGAGCGCTCTCGACCGATAACGCCGCCATGATTGCCGCCGCGGGTTACGCCCATTTCATGGCCGGCGACCGCGCCGACTCAACCCTGAACGCGGAAGCGAACCTTCCCTTGTCGGGACCTGCTCGCCCCATCATTGGCCCTTAGGGACTCAGGCGTCGAGTGCGGAACCAAATCTTTGTTCCGGAGTATAGAACAGTCTCCATTCGACTTAGTGCCGAGTACGTCTGGCTGGCGGCGCCCCGTCCCGGATGTCCTCAAAACACATCGGACCTGCGGGCTTGAGGATTAAAGCGTCACAATAGGGGCAGTTCGTAAATGTAGGCGAAGCCATCAGCGGTAGCGGAGTAGGCTTTCAACCCATCGTAGGACCAGCGCAAATCCACCAAGCCTTCAGCGGGGTATTCGTCCTCGGTCGACAGCGTGTTCAGGTTGGCCACGAACAAGCGTCCTTTTGCGGAATTTTTCAGCCACGAGCTGAAACACAGACAAAGCTGCAAATGCGGATGACAGGTGAGGAGCTCCCCCCCGAATGGCAGCGATTCGCTTACCGGCGACTCAGAGGTGAGGCGGTACGCCTGCCCGCCGGAACAATAAAGAAGGCTCCGGCTGTCGAAGGTCCAGGCTAGATCCGTGATGTGGCCCTGCGCCGGAAACACGCGCAGGCGCCTGAGTGTGGGTACGTCGAGTACGGCGACCGAGTCGTCTGCCCATTCGCCTTCCATTTCCAGGACCGTCGCCAGTGCGCTTTCATCCGGACTGAAGGCGATGCGGCCGAATCTGGTGAATGCGCCTTCGTCTCCCGACTCGGCCCACTCGGCGCCGAAACACTTCTCCAAGGAGCGCGTCCCGCCCGCTTCGCTCAGTGGCGGGTCCAGGAATGCTACCGCGGATTGCGAATCCTGCGCCTTTTCCCACAACCGCAGGCGCGCCTCAGCTCCATCGCCGGATCCGCATGCGAAATAGCGGCCAGAGTCGGACCATGCCAGAGAACGCGGAAACTCGGAAAACCCCCCGAACCTGCCCACCAGACTCTTGCTGTAGAGATCGAATGCGTGTAGACGCTCGCCCCCGCCGGGCCAGGCCGCAACCAGATAGCGGCCAGTTGATGACCAGGCGAACGCGGCCAGCATACCCGGAGCAGAAACCGGCGGCTCGCCGGGGACAGACAGCGTGAAATTCCCCTCGCCGAGTTCGATGTCGTAGAGCGCGATGCGTTCTGTGCCGGCGCGCTGGAGTGGCGAGGAGGCGCACAGCTGGCCGGTGGGTGAAATCGCAAGATGCGATGTGTGATCGCTGAAGATTTTCTTGATGAGCCAGTTCGAATCGCGCGAGAGATCGCGAAGCCCGCGCGCGGCGAGGGCTGCCGAGCGTGTGGCCAGCGCTTGCGGCGATGCCGGGACGATTTGTCGCTTCGATTTCGCATAAAGGGGCGGCATTAGTGAGCTCGCTCGGCTTCGATCTTCAGGCGGCACTTGGCTTGAGCGATCTGCTCCTCCACTTTAACGATCATTTGCTTGAGGATGTCTTGGCCGCTTTTTTCGGCTTCTTCAACGCGTAGCTTGAGCTGATAAAGATCGGAGCGCCGCAGTTGTTGTATCTCGGCCTCCAGCTCGGCGAGGCGGCTGCGCGCCTGGCTGACGCGCCGGATCACCCGAACGAGTTCGAGGCCGGGGCCTTCGCCCGCGACGGCCTCGGGGCTGTGCTCGTATTCGGTGAGGATTTTGACTAGACGCTGCTGGTCGCCCGCTTGGTAGGCGCGGTTGGCTTCGGCCATCAGGCCCTGGCGTTTGGCGCGGTCGTTGCGGTCGGAAGTGAGGTCGGGATGAATGCGCTTGGCCAGGTCGCGGAACAGGCGCTTCATCTCCAACGTGGCAGTAAAAGCGCGAGGCGGCTGCGAAGATTTTTCGCCTGTGACGGATTTGGTTTCCTCGGCCAGGGCACGAGCTTCGCGGGCGGCATGCTGCGCGCGCTCATTGCCAAGCTGATCGACTGCCTGGCGCTCGGCGAGGCGGGCGCGCCACTCGTCCAATTCGGCGTAGCGCAAGCCGACGAAATGCAAATACTGGCGTTCGAACGCGGCGAGTTCCGCGCGCAAATTGGCCCCACGCAGCTCGCGGTCAGCCAGTTCGGACTCGAGCGCGGCTTGCTCTTTGAGCTTGTGCGCCAGTTCCTGTTCTTCTGGAGTCAGAGGAAGACTTGTGGATATGCTGACCGGACGGTCAGTTGCGTACTCGCTTGGATTCGCAGCGGGCGGCGGATTCGCCGCTTTGGGCGCCATAATATTCGCCTTTGACAGCGACTCCCTGCACCGAGCCGAGCGGGGTGACGAAATCCCAACGAGCTGTGGTTTGCCGCCCCTCTCTAGATTTTACGACGCCGACAGAGGTAGTCAGGTCGAGTTGGAGGCCCAGTTTCCAGAATGGAATGCGCTATGGCTCTGCCGCAGAAAGAGTCTCCGTTGATTTCATTTCTAAACGGCTCAATTTGCCTGCCCAAGCGGCGACGGCACGCCCGTCAGAGGGTCACCAGATGCGGCAGCGCTCCGCTTCTGGGCGAACCATCTTTGAACCCGCCGGGCAGCCAAATGCTTTGGCAAACGCGGGCGTATTAGAGAGAACACCATTGGTGCGGAACTGATCGAGCGGGTGCTCGTTCGTCTTGGCGATCAGGCGCGCATATTCCGGGCGGATGTTTTCCTCCCAAATCTGCCCGAAGCCGAGGAAGAACCGCTGTTCAGGCGCGAAGCCGTCGATCGACGGCGCATTGGCCCTGCCTTCCGGGGTTTTCTCAAAGGCTCGGTGAGAGATCGTAAGGCCCCCGAGATCGGCGATGCTTTCTCCCTCTTCAAGCTTGCCATTGCCGTACAAGCCCGGCTCGATTTCATACGAACTGAACTGTTTTGCGATGCACTCGCCTCGCGCCTGAAAATTCTTGAGGTCTTCCGGGGTCCACCAGTTGTGGAGATTGCCGTTGCCGTCGAACTTTGCGCCCTGGTCATCGAAACCGTGGGTCATCTCATGCCCAATGACTGAGCCGATTCCGCCATAGTTGATGGCATCGTCCGCGCGGGGATTGAAAAACGGTGGTTGCAGAATCCCAGCCGGGAAAACAATTTCGTTGAGCAAAGCAGTGTAGTAGGCATTGACGGTCGGCGGAGTCATGCCCCATTCACCCTTATCGACAGGCTTGCCAATTTTGTTGACGTCGCGCTGAAATTCGAATTCCCGGCCGCGGATCAAGTTGTAGACGTAGGGGCCGCGGTCGACCTGGTATTTGGAATAATCGCGCCATTTGTCCGGGTAGCCGATTTTCAGATTCATCATCGAGAGCTTCTTCAGAGCCTGCTCGCGAGTGGCGGGGCTCATCCAATCCAGAGTTTCCAGGTCATCGCGGAGAGCAGCCATGAGGTTCTTCACCATTTCGAGCGCGCGCGCCTTCGCCTCGGGTGGGAAATAGCGCTGAACGTAATACTGGCCGAGCGCCTCACCTAGCGCGCGGTCCGTGGCCTGGACACAGCGCTGCCAGCGTGGCAGCAATTGCTTCGAGCCGGTCAGCTGCCGGCCAAAGAAATCGAAATTTTCGTCGACGAACTTTTTCCCCAGACCCGCGGCAACGGAATGGATGAGGTGCCAGCGAAGATAGGTCTTCCAATCCGCGACCGAGACAGAAGCGAGAGACTCATCTATCTGCTTGAAGAACTCGATTTGGCCGACATCCAATTTCTCTAAGCTGGGCACGCCGACGTTGGTGAAATACTTCTTCCAGGAGATATGGGGGGTCAGATCATCGAGTTGGGTGAGGGACATCGGGTGGTAATTCGCTTCCGGATCGCGAAGGTCTTCGCGTTTCTTGGAGGCTTTGGCCAGGGTGGTCTCTACGTCGAGGACGGTCTGTGCCTCCCCGGCGGCTTTTTCGTCGCTGTCGCCCATCAGCTTGAACATATTGGTTACGTGCTGGAGGTAGGCCGCGCGAAGCTGCTTGGAGTGGTCGTCGTCATCAAGGTAATACTGGCGGTCGGGTAAGCCGAGGCCGCCCTGTCCGGCGCCAGCGATCACTCGCGTGCTGTCCTTCAAGTCTTGCTCGGAGCCAAACTCGAAGACCGCATTGACACCGGCGTTCTGCAGGCGCGCGATTTCGTCTTCGAGGCCAGCGGTGTCTTTGATATTGGCAATTTGCTCGAACAACGGATCGAGCGGCTTGAGGCCAGCCGACTCGATCTGCGTTTCGTCCATGCAGCTCCTATAAAAATCGCCGATCTTCTGCCAGTTCGATCCCGGCTGCGCCTGCATGTCTTGGGAGGCCTCTTCGAGAATGTCGTGGAGAGCCTGCTGGTTGTGATCTTGGAGCTTGTTAAAGGAGGCCCAGGATGGCCATGCGGGAGGAACCGGATTGTTTTTCATCCAGCCGCCGGCGACAAACTGGTAGAAGTTGTCGCAAGGCAAAACAGAGCGGTCGAGGTTGGCAAGATCAAAGCCATGAGTCGCACTCGCTGTGTCTGCAAAGGAGCCTCCGCCATCCTGTCCTTGGGGAAAGACGGCGCAGCCGCTCGCCGACCGCCAGGGCCATGTACTCGCGCCGCGAGAATCGGACGATTGCGACCAGAGCGTCATGGGGAACAGCAGGCTGAGTGTAATGACCACTGAAACAGTGCAGGGTCGCTTCATTTGAACAATCCTTGCGCAAGTGGAGCGATTCACGCTTCCACCCGATTGAATGGCTTTAAAAGCCGTTGCCTCGGCATCATCAAGCACGCTACCCACTGCCTCGCTATTTTCCTTGTGCATAGAAGCAGTGTCAATGAATGGACCGGCCACTACGGGTATTGAGACGAACGTAGGGGATTCTGGATAGCAAACGGGTAGTCCTAACTGGCGCTCCGGCGGAAGGGCTGCGGTAGACTACGGGTTCTGTCGGGAGCCCAGTGTGCTTGACCCACGCGTCGAGTACGAGCGGCGCCTCGAATCCCGCGTCCAGACGATCGCGAGGAGAGAGCGCCAGCATATCGTCATGGGAAACTTGAAATTGGCGGCGGTGGTCGTCTTGCTGGCCCTTGTGTGGTTTCGCTACGGCAGGCCGGCGATTTCCGTGGCATGGCTGCTGGCGCCCGTGTGTGCCTATCTCGGGTTGGCGATCGCCCATGAGTACGCGATTCGTGCGAGGACTCATGCCGAAACGGCTGCCGCCTTTTATCGCGCCGGCCTCGCGCGAATGGAAGATCGCTGGGTAGGCACGGGCCCGGTGGGCGAGCGGTTTCGTGATGGCAAGCACATATATGCCGATGATCTCGATCTGTTTGGGCAGGGCAGCCTATTTCAGCTCCTCTGCACGGCAAGGCTGCCCATGGGAGAAAACCACTTGGCTGAATGGCTGCTGAGGCCTTCGGCTGCGCCAAGAGTGATCGAGCGGCAGGATTTGGTCCAAGAGCTGCGCGAAAAACTTGACTTGCGCGAGGACCTGGCCGTTACGGGCGAGGACTTGCGGGTGCGGCTGAATCCGGAATCGTTGATCAAGTGGTGTGAAGGCCTGCCCGTATTTACTGGCCGGGGGTTGGGAACCCTTCTGGTGGTGCTTTCGGTCGCGGCTGCGGCCACCCTCCTCTACGCCATTTACGCCCGGACTTACTGGGAATTCATCACCGTGCTCGCGATCGAAGGGGCCTTGCTGATCCGGTACCGCAGGCGAGCAGAAGCGCTCGTTTCAGGCGTCCACTGCAATGCCGAGGGGCTGCTGGTGTTTGCCCACATTGTGGAACGACTAGAGAGCGAGACTTTCGTGTCGCCTCGACTAGGGGAATTGGTCGCGGCATTCAGGCAAGGCAAGCAGATGGCTTGCCAAGCGATCCGACGATTCGCGCGGATTGTTACCTGGGTGGACGGCCGAGAAAGCCTCCTTGCCCAAATACTGAACCTGCCGATGCTGTACACGCTGCAAACGGCGCTAGCGGCAGAGGCCTGGCGCAGACAGCATGGTCGTCAAATGCGCGCTTGGGTCGCTGCTGTCGGTGAGATTGAGGCCCTGCTCTCGCTTTCTGCATATGCGTTTGAACATCCGGCCGACCCTTTTCCCCAAATTGAGGTCGCGGGCCAGAGGCGAGCACTGTTCGATGGCCAAGACCTCGGTCATCCACTCATCCCCAGCTCACAGTGTGTGCGCAATGACATCTGTTTGGATGTGAGCACGCGCGTGCTGTTGGTGAGCGGGTCGAACATGTCGGGAAAAAGCACATTGTTACGGACGGTAGGAATCAACACCGTGCTGGCCATGGCCGGCGCGCCAGTCAGAGGGAAACGATTGCGCATGAGCCCGCTGGCGGTGGGCACAAAGCTACGAAGCATCGATTCGTTACAGGAAGGAAGGTCGACTTTCTACACGGAACTGCTTCGCATTCGGCAGGTATTCGATTTAGCGTCGGGGGACAAC
>Ga0126373_10003400_pt1 | contig 11910 bp, 10 predicted proteins | sample PanSoiMetPlot_11_FD_92545 | JGI IMG/M metagenome (GOLD analysis project Ga0126373, IMG submission 92545) | Tropical forest soil microbial communities from Panama - MetaG Plot_11 | ecosystem: Environmental > Terrestrial > Soil > Tropical forest > Bulk soil | place: Panama | collected 2016-02-17
GAGTTCCTGTTTGACGACGAGCGGGCGATCATCCGGATCGATATGAGCGAGTACTCTGAGCGCCACTCGGTTGCCAGGCTGGTCGGAGCGCCGCCAGGGTACGTCGGCTACGAGGAGGGCGGCCAGCTCACCGAGGCTGTCCGGCGCAGGCCGTACTGCGTTGTGCTGCTGGATGAAGTGGAGAAGGCCCACCCGGAGGTATTCGACATCCTGCTGCAGGTACTCGACGACGGGCGGCTGACTGACGGCCAGGGCCGGACTGTGGACTTCCGCAACACGATCCTCATTCTCACCTCCAACCTGGGCTCCCAGTACATCGCTGACCCGAGCCTGGACGACGCTGCCACCAAGGACAAGGTCATGACCGTGGTGCGCGCCACCTTCAAGCCCGAGTTCCTCAACCGCCTCGACGACGTGATCGTGTTCGAGGCCCTCACCACTGAGGAGCTGACCGAGATCGTGGAGCTGCAGGTCCAGCGGCTGGCTAGCCGCCTATCCGGGCGGCGGCTGACACTCGAAGTGACCCCGGCAGCAAAGGAATGGCTGGCGCTCACCGGGTTCGACCCGGTCTACGGCGCGCGCCCGCTCCGGCGGCTCATCCAGTCGGCGATCGGCGACAAGCTGGCCCGCAGTCTCATCGCGGGCGAGACCACCGACGGGGACCGCGTACTCGTCGACCTGGACGAGACTGCCGACGCTCTGCGGGTCAGCCCGGAGCGGGTGGCAGAGGCGGCTGGCAAGCCAGTCTCCTAGGCATCGTCCAGCATCGCGTCGTAGCTATCCTCCGGAAGGCCAAGATCGTTCCGGATGCGATAGCGAAGCCTGAGCAGGAGGCGGAGCTCGGATTCGTTGGCGTCGTGTCGCTGCCCGCGATCGGCGTCGGCGAGGCCGAGCTCCACTCCGGCAGTGGCCCAGTCCAGCGCGCCGGCGAGGTCTCCACGTTCGACCAGCAACTCGGCGACCAGGTCGCAGGTCCGCAGATCGGCGGGTCCCGCAGCCTTCACGTCGCTGATCAGGGCCTGCGCCTCGGACTGACTCCCTAGCTGGAACAGCGCCCGCGCCAGCGGTATTCGCGGATCGGCGAAAACCGGACCACCGTCGGCCATCGCGCGGCGGAAGCCGGCCGCCGCTTCAGCCGGCTCGTCCGCTAGCAGCCACTGCTCACCGGCACGCAGGAACGCCTCTGCACGCGGCATGGCGGTCGTCTCGGTGCCGGTCATCGCCAGCAAGGTCATCTGGCGAGCCGCGGCTGCATAATCACCGCTGGCAGCAGCGTCGAATTCGATTGAGTCGAACTGCTCACGACTCAGCGCTGCCACCAGTCCAAGGTACCCGGGTAACAGCAGTTTTGGACGCGACTGCCCGGCGCAGTAATGGCTTCGTGACAATTACTCGCTCAGTCGGAGACCGTCAATGACGGGAACGTTCGAGGGCATCCCAGAACCCCCGCCTCAGAGCGTGCCTGACCTCGTCGTGCAGAAGTGAGTCGATGGGGAGCGCGGAGCCCTGCAGCAGGCGCGCCTCCAAGTCAGACGGCATCCGCGGCTTGCGGGCCAGCACCGCCTCAAGCCATAGAGCAGGTGCGTCTCTCGCCACGGCCTCGCCGAATCCGAAGCCCTCGGCGTGCGCGGCCTGAACAGCATCGCCGACCGACAGCCCCGGCGACGGAGCGCCGGGCTGGCCGCCATAGGCACCGCGCCCGTAAGCAGTGCTCGGCGGCGCGCCGAACTGGGACGGCTGTACCTGCCCGCCACCGTACGGAGACGAGCCGTCCGGTGCATAGTGCACCCCGTTGCCGACCGGAAGCTGGCGCTCAGGCAGCGGCGGGCGCTGGGACTCCAAGGGCGCCAGCCCGTTCGGCTGGCTCGCGGAGAGCGGACCGCCAAGATTGCTGCCGTGGCGGTCCGGACCAGTGTGGCCGGACCCCGGCACGGCCTGGCCGGACAGTTGCTGGCCCGTTAGCTGCTGCCCCGCTAGCTGCTGCCCCGCTAGCTGCTGACTGTGCTGGCCTGGCGGTTGCGGCGGCAACCCTTGCTGGGCAGCCGCATTGGCCGGCCCTGGACCCGGTTGCCGCGCCGACTGTGCCTGCATGGGCTGTGCTGCCATGGACTCGCCCGGCATGGAGTGGCCCGGCATCGAATGGGCCTGCATGGACTGGCCAGGCATCGACTGGCCCTGCATGGACTGGCCTTGCGACTGTAGTCCGCCGAACTGGCCGATTGCCTCGTGCGGCAGGCCGTCGTGCGCCAAGCCGGCCTGCCCCTGGCTACCAGGGCGCGGACCGCCATGCTGAGACTGTCCAGGTCCAGCCTGGTTCACACTGCCCGAGCCGAAGCTGCCGGGCTGCTGCATGCCAGCTTGCGATGGCGAGCCGCCGCCGAGGCCGCCCTGCAGCCTGCCACCGTCCTGGCTGCCCTGCTGTGGGCCGCTGCCCTGGCCGTACTGATGACCCTGGATGCCGTTTCCTGACAGGCCGTTTCCTGGCAGGCCATTTCCTGGCAGGCCATTTCCTGACAGGCCATTTCCTGACAGGCCATTTGCTGACAAGCCGTGCGGCTGCATGCCTTGCTGACCGCCGCGCTGGGACCCCGCACCCGAATGGCCGTTGCCGGCGTAGCCGCCGGCCGACGGGTGACCGCCGTGCGCTACCGGCCCGAGACCGTTTCCTGACAGGCCATTCTGGGATGCAGCGGGGCCGGGCCCGCTGGCCGCCAGCGTGCCCGGTGGCATAGCTGCGGGCAGCCCGTTGCCAGGCTGTCCCGCCGGCATATTGTCGCGGCTCGGAGCCATGCCCGCCCCGGCCACGCCGTTCTGTCCTGGCGCGCCGAGCTGCGCAGCACCAGGAGGGCCGATCGGAAGGCTGCCAGGGATCGAGCCGCCACGACCGTGCCCTTCGTCGGAGACGCCGTGCTGCCCGAAACCGCCGGACGACTGACTCGCCTGATTGCGCCCTGACTCCGGCGCCGGGTAACCGGTCGCCCGGAAGCCCTGGTCGCCGTTAGGGGCCAGTAGCTCGCGGCCGCTCTCGGCATGCTGATACTGCTGCGCCCGAGCCGACTGCTGCGCCGAGGGTTCCTGGCTGTGACCATGCACCGGTTCACGCTGCTCGCGGTGCCCGCTCAGGCCTGCGAGCTGAGGCTGCGGCACACCCTCGTATACCGCCCCGAGGGGCGAGGAGTACAGCCTCTGGGCCGGGGCCTCGATGGCACGATGCTGCTCCGCGGACTGGCTGCCGTCAGCCAGTCCGCGATAGCTGGAAGCAGCCAGTTGCGGCTCTGCGCCCGAGATCAGGTCGACGTAAGGCCGCAGGTGGCCAGGCGCGATCTCGATGAGATCGTCGCACTCCTGCTGGAGCGCTCGCGACGTGGCCCAATCGCCCTCGCTCGCGATGGTCAGCAGGATCGCCCTGATCCCGAGATCCTGCACCTCCGCGATCACCGGCGCCAGATCTTCCTCGGCGCTGACGATGATCACATCACTCACCGCGTGATTCCTGGCGAGGGCGGTGAGATCCTTACGAATCTCGGCCTCGACGCCTTCCTTGCGGTTGGGCCGGACCTTGGTAAGACGGAGCTTCACCCCTGGGATATCGGCAAGCGAGTCGTGCTCGTCCGTGCGGTTGCCGTCGGGCGAGATGTCGTACCAGTAGCAGCGCAGCAGCGGCAGGCCCGTACGGTCCCTGGACATGCCGCCAAGCAGCTTAAGAAGGCCCGCGTAGTCCCAGGACACCGAGTCACGATTGCGAGTGCCGTGGACTGCCCGTGCGCCATCAGCCAGCGCATAGCTCGCGTCCACGAACAGTGCGCAGCGATCCAACGCGACACCGCCCTTCCCTTGCGCGTGACGTTACCAGCGCAGACCGGCGGCCGTGACACATAGCGCAGATCAGGGATGTATCCGCCAGGCCCGGTCATGTCCCCAGTTCAACTGATGTACTTGTTCATTCGGCTCGCGGCCGCCCGCAGAAGCTACCAGGCGCCAGCCACTGCTCCGCCCGTCGGCCGGTAGGCTCGGCTGGCGTGGCGGATCGAGACGACTTGCTCGCGATGATCAAGCAACTGGCGATCGTGCGGGGCGACGTGATCTTGTCGTCAGGACAGCGCGCGGGCTGGTATATCGACATGCGGCGGTTGCTGCTCGACGGCCGGGCCGCGCCGATAGCTGGCCGGGTCATGCTGGATACCACTAAAGGTCTTTCTTATGACGCCGTCGGCGGCCTGACTCTTGGCGCAGATCCGGTCGCAACCGCGATGCTGCACGCTGCCGCATCGCGCGGCGGCAAGCTCGACGCATTCGTGGTCCGCAAGACGGAGAAGGCGCACGGCTTGCAGCGCAGGATTGAAGGCCCGGACGTCGCGGGCCGGCGGGTCCTCGCGGTGGAGGACACCTCTACTACCGGGAGTTCTGTGCTAACGGCCGTTGACGCACTGCAGGAGGCAGGCGCCGAGGTCGTCGGAGTGGCGGTGGTAGTCGAGCGCGGCGCCCGGCCTAAGATCGCCGAGCGCGGCCTGCCCTACTTTCCTGCCTTCGAGCTTGCCGATCTCGGCCTGGACTGACCAGGCCAGCGCCGGCGCTCCGGCAAGACTGGCGGCAGGCCCGCTCGTCAGTGCTGCGAGAAGGCGGTTAGCGCTAAGGCTCCGACGACGAGCAGCGCTAGAACCGCAACCGACAGTGCGACGAAGCCCGCATAGTGGCGCCGGTCGGCAGGGTCAGCATCATGGTGTCCCATGAATGCAGACTAGACCCGGCGCGGCCGCTGGCTCGGTAATGCTAGACAACTAGGCCCGCAGGATTAAGCCGCAAACGGCCTCCGCAATACTGAAACTGGTGGTCTAAGTCCAGCGATTGACCCCGACTTAGCACGAGAGGATTCCGCGTCATGCCGATCGCTACGCCCGAGGTCTACGCGCAGATGCTCGACCGGGCCAAGGAAGAAGGCTTCGCCTATCCCTCCATCAACGTGAGCTCTAGCCAGACACTCAACGCGGCGCTCCGTGGCTTCGCTGAGGCCGAAAGCGACGGTCTTATCCAGATATCCACCGGTGGCGCTGAGTATCTGTCCGGCGCCGGGGTCAAGGACATGGTGACCGGCGCTGTGGCGCTGGCGCACTTCGCCCGGACCGTGGCGGCGAGATACCCGGTCAACATTGCGCTGCACACCGACCACTGCCCGAAGGACAAGCTCGACGGATACATGCGCCCGCTGCTGCAGATCTCGATAGAGCGCGTCGCCCGCGGCGAGGACCCGCTGTTCCAGTCGCACATGTGGGACGGCTCGGCCGTACCACTGCAGGAAAACCTACAGATCGCGGCAGAACTCTTGAAGAAATGCGCCGCCGCGCACGCCGTCATGGAGATGGAGATCGGCGTTGTCGGCGGCGAAGAGGACGGAGTCGTAGGTGAGATGAACGAGAAGCTGTACAGCACGCCGGAGGACGCATTGGAGACTGCGGACGCTGTCGGCCTCGGTGAGCGCGGACGGTACATGCTGGCCGCGACCTTCGGCAACGTGCACGGCGTCTATAAGCCGGGCCACGTCAAGCTGCGGCCAGCCATCCTGAAGGAGATCCAGGAGGCCGTCGGCGCCAAGTACGGTGTGCAGAAGCCGTTTTACCTGGTTTTCCACGGCGGCTCCGGGTCCGACCTCGCCGACATCAGGGAGGCGATTGGCTACGGCGTGGTCAAGATGAACGTGGACACCGACACCCAGTACGCCTTCACGAGGCCGGTCGCCGGGCACATGTTCGCCAAGTACGACGGTGTGCTCAAAGTCGACGGAGATGTCGGCAGGAAGAAGGACTACGACCCGCGGAGCTGGGGCAAGGCTGCGGAGGAAAGCATGACCGCCAGGGTCGTGCAGGCCTGCGATGACTTGATGTCCGCCGGCAAGCGAATGACCTGAGCAGGACGATCACATGATGCGAGAGAACCTGCTGGGCGGTCCGCCCGAAACGTTGCTCCCGGCGGACCCGGAAGCCAGCGCGGCGCTCGAAGCGGCCGCCGACCCAGCCGAAGCAGCGGCACGCTTCCCTAGCTACTGCGCTGCCTGGGCGGCGCTCGCCGAGCGGGCGATGGCGGCCGGCGACCCGGTCACCGCCTACGCCTTCGCCCGGACTGGCTATCACCGCGGGCTGGACCAGTTGCGGCGCGCTGGCTGGCGCGGGCACGGGCCTGTTCCGTGGCAGCACGAGCCGAATCAGGGCTTCCTGCGCGCCCTGCACATGCTGGGAGCGGCGGCCGCCGCGATCGGCGAGGAGGACGAGGCGATCCGCTGCCAGCAATTCCTTGCTGACGCCAGCCCGGCCGCTGTGGCCGCGCTGGGATCCTGACTGGGCTGGCAGGCTGCGGCAGTAGGGAGAAACGCGCTAGCTGCTAGCTCTCGGCGACAGCAGCGTCCATCGCGGTCTCGGTGACCTTGGGGTCACGCGTGGTGCAGACGGCTTGATCGAACTGACCGCTGGCACTGAAGTGCCTGATGCCGATGTGATAGTGCACGACGATCTTGGTCGTGACCCAGCACCTCCCGGGAGGCGGCGCCTGAATCTCCGCGGCTGCAGTGGAATCGACTGACAGCACGTGACCGAAACCGAATGAGCGCCCTATCAGCGGACCGTGAACCGTGCCCGGGCACCCTGCGTCAGCGAAACCACGGCTCGTCCGGCGGGCCGGCCCGAGTCCGGAGCAGGTGCCGGACGTGCCCAGGACCTCAAGGGCCAGGACGTGCGGAACCGGATATTGGGTTCCTCCGATCAGCTGGACTCCATCGATCACAGCCTCACGGTGACCTGAGTAGTAGATCGGCAGCGGGGCTAGCGCGGGACTGCCTGCCGAGTCGGTCCAGCCTTCCGCGCCGCTCATCGTTACCGAGACCGGTCCGTTCCCCAGGCCGACCGGGCCCCACAGCAGGAAGGCACCCACAGCCAGCAGCGCGACGACGACCGGGATGATGACCCGGCGCGCGCGATTCCACCGGCCGCGCGGCGAGATGTCGGTCAGGCTGTCCAGCGGTTGCATAGTCGCGACGTCCATTCTCCGTATGTTTCGTTAGCGCAGTATGCGCAGACGGGAGCCTGCGACGGAAGATCCCGGCACAGATCCGCGGCAGCGGGCGGGCGCTGCTCGGGGCCTCTGGGGTAACTGGTCCGGTAACATCTGAATGCAAGAGCCCCTTCCGCGCTTGCATTGGCTATGCAATGACGCTGGCTGGGGCTTTCGTTCTGATACGGGAAGGACCTGTGTCATGCCCGCCATCGTGATCGTCGGTGCACAGTGGGGCGATGAAGGCAAGGGCAAGGCCACCGACCTGCTTGGTGACCGGGTCGACTACGTCGTCCGCTATCAGGGCGGCAACAACGCGGGGCACACCGTAGTCATTGGCAACGAGCGCTCTGCTCTCCATCTGCTGCCATCGGGCGCGCTGTCTGAACACGCGACCTCGGTCATCGGCAATGGCGTCGTCGTCAACCCCGAAGTGCTGCTGGGTGAGATCGACGGCCTCATGCAGCGCGGCGTCTGGCATGACCGGCTGCTGATCTCGGCCGACGCCCACCTCATCATGCCGCACCACGTCGCGCTCGATAAAGTGACCGAGCGATACCTCGGCAACGCGCGGATCGGCACCACGGGTCGCGGCATCGGGCCGGCCTACGCCGACAAAGCCGCCAGGGTCGGAATCCGGCTCCAGGACCTGTTCGATCCCGGCATCTTTCAGCAGAAGCTTGAGCTGGTGCTCCGGGAAAAGAACCAGGTGCTCACGAAGGTCTACAACCGCCGCGGGATCGACGCCGGAACTGTGACCGAGCAGTACCTCGGCTACGCCGAGCGGCTGGGCCGGTACATGGCCGACACTGGCCTGGTGCTCAACAACGCGCTCCACGAAGGACGCGTCGTGCTGCTGGAAGGTGCGCAAGCGACCCTGCTCGACGTCGATCACGGCACCTATCCGTTTGTTACCTCTTCCTCGCCGACGGCGGGTGGCGCCTGCGCCGGCTCAGGCATCGGCCCGACTCGCATCACCAAGGTGATGGGGATCCTGAAGGCTTACACAACCAGGGTCGGCTCGGGGCCGTTCCCCACCGAGCTGACCGATGCCCAGGGCGAATGGCTGCGCAAGGCTGGCGGCGAGTACGGCACGACCACGGGCAGGCCCCGCCGGACCGGGTGGCTCGACACCGTCATCGCCCGGTATGCCACCCGGGTGAATGGCCTGACCGACTACTTCATCACCAAGCTCGACGTGCTGTCCGGGCTGGAGAAGGTGCCCGTCTGTGTGGCCTATGACGTGCATGGCAAGCGGTACGACGAGATACCGATGACCCAGACTGATTTCCACCACGCGCGGCCGGTCTATGAGTACCTGGACGGCTGGTGGGAGGACATCGGCGAGGCCAGGGAGTTCGCTGACCTGCCCAAGAACGCGCAAGCCTACGTGCGCGCCGCTGAGGACCTGATCGGCGCACCGGTGAACGCCATCGGCGTTGGCCCCCGGCGCGACCAGACAGTGCAGCTGCGCGAGGTGCTGTAACGGCGCCGGCCGCTCCCGGCCCGCGCTCAGCGTTCTGATCACGGTGCTGCAGGCGGCGGCACTGGCAGCCCGCCCGGATACACGATCGAGAGCGTGCCCGAACCGGCCTTAGCCGAGATCAGGCCGGCCGAGTCTGGGCTGCTCATACCTGGTGACACATGCACCGCCGTCCCCCGGCCGGTGTCAATCCGGCAGCGCGTGCCCGGCGGCACCGTGACATTGCCGCTGCCTGAGCCGACCGCGAGCGACAGCGACCTCGGAGCGGTGTCCAAACCGAGCGCCAGTGAGCCGGACCCGACGTCCGCTACCAGCTTCGTCGAGTTCAGCCCGGTCATGCCGGTGATGCTGCCCGAGGTCGCGGTAGCCCACACCGGCCCGCTCAGGTAAGCGAGCACCACGCTTCCCGATGTCGCAATGACGCGAACGGGGCCGGCCACCCCTGCCACCGATGCAGTGCCCGCTCCGACCGCGGTCCGGACTTCGGTGGCTGCGGGGACGCGCACGATCAGGCTCGCCGAGCAGCCCTCGACCAGATCGCGCGCCGGGCAGTGCACGCTGACAGCAAGAGTCGTGCCGTGCCACCTCTCGCGGATGGCGGGCTTGGTGACCAGCCAGCCGACGGTGCTCGCCACGCTGACCTGGCCCGTACGCCCGGCCGTGATGGCAACGGTATCGCCGGGCGCGCTTACCCGTACCGCCGTAACTGCGTGGTGGTAAACCGTGACCGGGCCGTGCTCATGGTGCTGGCCCGGCTTCAGCGAGACGAGCAGCGCCACCGGCAATATCAGCACCGCCGCCGTCACCAACGCGACGATGGCCCAGATCCACCGGCGACGGGGCCGGTGAGGGCCGCCGTTGGTAACGCTCACCCCAGACCCATGGAGCGCAGCACGGCACGGACCCGGCGGTGGTCCCCATCGTCCGGCTGCAAGTCGAGCTTGGCGAAGATGCTGTTGATGTGCTTCGCCACCGCGCTGTCGGTAATGACCAGCGTCTGGGCGATCGCCGAATTGGACCGGCCCTCCGCCATCAGCGTCAAGACCTCGTGTTCGCGCGGCGTGAGCCGGTCCAGCGGGTCATTCCGCCGGCGTACTAGCAGCTGTGCGACCACCTCGGGATCGAGCGCGGTGCCCCCGTCTGCCACCCGGCGCAGCGCCGATACGAACTCGTCGACATCGGCAACCCGGTCCTTCAGCAGGTACCCGACGCTGCTGGTGTTAGCGGACAGCAAATCAGCCGCGTACCGCTCCTCGACGTACTGCGACAGGACGAGAACGGCGACTTCCGGCCACTGGCGCCGGATTACCAGGGCGGCGCGAATCCCCTCGTCGGTGTGACTGGGCGGCATTCGTACGTCCACAATCACCGCGTCCGGTTTGTGCACAGGCACGGCAGCAAGCAACTGATCCGCGTCGCTGACCGCTGCCATGACTTCAATTCCAGCCGCGGCAAGCAGTTTGATTAGGCCGGCCCGCAACAGCACCGAATCTTCGGCGATCACGACGCGCACGGCAACTCCACGGTGATCACGGTAGGCCCGCCGGCCGGACTGTTGATCTGCAAGCTGCCGTCTACAGACCTGGCCCGGCGGGCAAGGCTGGCCAGGCCCGAGCCGCGGACGGGATCGGCACCACCGATCCCGTTGTCGGTGACCCGGATGACCAAGGCATCGCCGGCACGCCTGACGTCGATCTCTGCGTTGGTGGCAGCCGAATGCCGTGCAATGTTAGTCAGGCACTCGGAAATCACGAAGTAGGCGACTGCCTCGACCGTCGGTGAAGCGCGGCCTGAGACCGCGACTTGCACGCGGACCGGCAACGGCGCCCGCGCTGCGATTCCGGATAGGGCCGCGTCGAGGCCCCGGTCCTCAAGTACGGCCGGGTGCAGTCCCCTGACCAGGTTGCGCAATTCGGCCAGCGCCTCCTTCGCTTCCTCGTGAGCCTCGGCGATGACCTGACTGGCTGGCTCCGGCAGATCGGTCAGGGTCGCCCTGGCCAGGCCGAGGTTCATCGCAAGAGACACCAGCCGTTGCTGAGCGCCGTCATGCAGGTCACGCTCGATCCGACGACGCTCGGCGTCGGCCGCGTCAACGACTCCAGCCCGGCTCTCGGCCAGGCTCTCGACCTTGCGCTCGAGCTCGACGGCGCGGCTGGGGCCAAGTAGCGCGCGGCCTGCATGCGAGTCCAGCCAGGTCAGAGCTGCGGCCAGAGCGGGCGCCATCAGCAGCAGGAGGATCTGGGCGACGATGTGCAGCGTCAGGGCCTTGGCGTGGAATGGCTCAAGTCCGAATCTGCCCAGCGGCGGGAATAGATAGGCCCAGCCGTTGAGGTTGACCAGCCCTGCTCCAGCCGTCCACAGCGCGAGCGTCAGCATTCCGCCGAGCGCAATGAGGGGGCCGACGACAAGGTGATACCCGAGCTGCCGCCAGACGACTTCCGACCGGACCGCAGCCACCAGCCGGTGCCGGAGCGAGCCCTGTGCGGCAACCGGCTTAAGGATCTCGATGCCGAGCAGTGACCAGAACCGGTGACGCTGGATCGCCGTCAGCGGCACGCGTACCAGCAGGACCAGCGCGACGCCGACCAGTACCGCAATGGCATCCTGCTTTGCACGATGCGGCACGAGCCAGGGCAGGGCGAGGGCTGCCAGCGCGGTTAGCTGCACGGGCACGCCAGAGATCACGAACGTGGTGTCCCTGACGATGATGGCCAGCTGCCGCAGCGGCGCCAGGACAGCGCGGCGGCGACGCCCCGCGGCCATCGCTGACATGCGCACTACCGTATGCGGCCAGGGAACAATGCCACCATGTAGGGCGCATCCGATTCGGTCCGGTAGCTAGCACCACCATCAGGTCGGAATGGTGCGCTACTGACCAGCACTGCTCATGCAGGGAGGCTGATTCTGGTGCCTGCGAGCGCGGGCCCGGAAGGAGCCTGGCGATATGCGAACCGCACCGCCGCAACGGTGCTGCGCCTGGCAGGAGGACGGCGGACCGGCTCTGGTGCTGCCAGGGCGGCCGTGGGCCGTCAGCCTGGCCGGCCGCGACCCTGCGTTCGGAGCGCTGGAGGTCTACGAGGCCGAAATCCTGCGTCCGCAGCAGGATCCGCCAAGGGCAGCCATGATGCCCGAAATCGACCTCGCGGAGCGGCCGAGCGCGGATTCCAGCGGTGGGACCAGCTCGATGACGGATGTCGCCGCCAGCGCCCCCGCACAGCCCGCCAGCGCTGCCCGGGCAGTCCGCAGTCGCGGCCGTCTGGTCGCCACCAGGCTGGTCGCTCTCGGGCTAGCCGCGGCCGGTGCCGCCATGCTGCCGTGGCTTGTCTTCCTGGCGGTCAGCCTGCCCGCGGCTGCGGTTGCCCGGCACTGGCCAGCCGCCTGGGTTGGCC